>Ga0302235_10002289_pt1 | contig 13915 bp, 12 predicted proteins | sample II_Palsa_N3_3_FD_193577 | JGI IMG/M metagenome (GOLD analysis project Ga0302235, IMG submission 193577) | Peat permafrost microbial communities from Stordalen Mire near Abisko, Sweden - II_Palsa_N3_3 | ecosystem: Environmental > Terrestrial > Soil > Palsa > Peat permafrost | place: Sweden... | reverse complement strand
GCGAAATAGAAGGACTCAAGATCAGCCTCGCAGGAGCACAGGAGAAGCTCGCCCAAATCAGCCGCCGCACGAGCCACGCAACCGACCTCGGAATCCCGGCAATCCCAGCCCGCTAAAGCCATCAAAACAGACAAGACAGCCAAATCATCAAGTTCAGAGAATCGCTCGCCAGCAAGACAGCGTCATTCCCGCACGGATGCCCCGGGCCCAGCACCGCGCCCACGAACGCGCGGACGACCCGCGCCCGCTCCGTCCGCCCGGCAACACTCACGCTCTCCCGGACCGTCGCCCTGATCATCCCGCGCACCCGCCTTCCCGCCCACCCGGAAAGACCCGCAGGGCCGCGAGCGGACGCACAGGAAATGCACGCTCACCTCAGCCGCCGACGTCAAGCCGGATAGGCACCCCTGGCGGGATCCGCGCAGGAAAGCGATCAGTCACCTCCGCCGTCCCGCATGCGGGCGGCGAAGACAGCACCGGCCCTGCAGAGAAACGTAATGCACGGGCAGGAAATCCGCCGCGCGGTGCATTCTGCGCAGCTGGGAAATATTTGACCTTGTCATTTTATTTCATAGGGCCGATATCGTATGCTGCAACGCCGGATGCCGGATAATACGAAAACGGAGACGGAAATGACCCAGAAAGTAAGCGTTCTGCTCGTCGATGATATCGACGGCAGCGAGGCAGATGAGACAATCCCGTTCGGCCTCGGCGGCACTCACTATGAGATCGACCTGAACAGCAAGCATGCCCAGGAGCTGCGGGGACAGCTGGAGCGCTACGTCAAGGCGGCACGCAAGGTCACACGGTCCGCCGCCCAGCCAGCCCGCGTCCGGAGGATCAATGCAAACGACGCCAAGAACAAGGAAATACGCAACTGGGCCAAAGAGCGGGGCCTGGAGATCAACGATCGCGGCCGCATCCCTGCCGATATCGTGGCACAGTACGAAACTGAAACGGCAAGCAGATCGCGACCTCTGCAGGCCCGGCCTCTGCCACCCTGAGCATCCACCCGCCAGACGGAAGGCTTCAACGGGACCGAAAAATACACCATGTGCATGTCGGCAGTGTCTGGCGTTCCCGGGTACTCGCGGCCGGCATGCCTTGCGAGATGAAGCACTGCCAGCAGGGATCACGAATCGTGACGGCGCTCTTTCGCCGGAGTCCGGGCACGGCTGATATGAACCAGCTATACCTTTGCCAGCCATGGTCCAGGCAGCTGTCAGCCGTGGCCCAGGCAGCCCCGGCCATAGTGGTCTAGACCTGTGGGCGCCGGTGTTTGCTCCATGTTTGCTCGGATGCCGCGGTACGGGCCGGTAGCAAGCGGCATTACGCGGCACCCGGTTTCCTAGGTCGTCGCACAACTTGGCAGGTCACAGGATTTTCCGACACTATTTGACATGCCTAAAACGGCAGAGCAGCGGACTCTTAATCTGCGGGCGCGACGACACTGGCCGCCGACCCCCAAGTCATCCCTCTCCCGTAAATCTGCGCGATTTCACTGCTGCTGCCCTTGTCACGCAGCGTGCCGGGCAGCGCACACCGGAGGGTTTACGCGCCTGCAGACCCGGCAAGCGCGCGGATCCGCCATGGCCGTCCTGGCGCAGGCATGCGCGGCGCGACGCCGGCCACAGCGGGCCACCCGCCCGCGAACGGCAATTCCATATGCCGCGCCGCTGCGGCCCCGCAGCGTGGCCGGACGGGCCCCGCAACGGCCACCGCCCAGGCCCCGGGCCGGCCCCGATCCCGCCCATCCCCACGGGAATTGGTCTAGACCTATACCACGCTGGTATCAGCACCAATTCAGCACGCGGTCCGGAAACAACGGGAAATAACTGGTATCAATCGGACAATGCGGACACAAGGGCGGCCCGCCCGGCTCTCGAGCCGGGCAGCCCGCCTTCTGTACCGTAGGCCGGTAAAACCGCAGGTCAGGCTAGCGGACGGGGAGCCCGGTGACGGCCCGGCCGATGATCATCCGCTGGATCTCCGATGTGCCCTCGAAGATGGTGAAGATCTTCGCGCAGGAGCGGAATCATCGGTATCCCTCGCAACTAGGATGACCTGCAAAAACATGGACTCACAGGGGCTCCGATAGCTCCCGCCGATGGGAGTGCCGATGCCCCTTCCGATCACCGGCGAGGGTTCCTGGCCGCAAGGCCGACGACCGTCGGCCTGACCCGTCTTGACCCGGGTTCAGAAACATTTCCCGGACCCGCTCTAGCAGGCCGGGACGTGGGCGCCCTGGGAGCTGGCTGGTTCCGGTCCGCTGCCCTTGATGCTCGTATGCTGATGCCACGAGCCCGATGCGTGCAGAGCCGCATCGCGCAGTGGGCCCCTTGCCCGAGGCGGAAGTCCGGACCGTCCTTGAGCTGATCCTGGGCCGGGCGGACACTGGTCACGGGGCCAGGGACCTCCCGTTTTTCGCGTCGCCCGAGTCCGATCCGGGCTGACGAAAAGGAGCCGGGGTGGCCCGGCGGAGCGTGAGAGCTGGGGGCGAAGGCGGGACGTTCGGCTGATTATCTGAGCGTGGCACAGTTTGACTTGCTGAGCTGGGTGTCGGGTGGCTGCCAGGACGGGATCTATCCAGGACGGGATCTACAAGGGGACCTCGTACCGTGTTTCGGCGTGTGCCTTGCACAATCGCGGCATGATCCGGGTTGAGGGCGGGGACCGGCCTGGACGGCGAAGATCACCGCGGAGGGCACGCGCCGTGGAGGTGCTGGCGGCCGTCACGGCGGCGGGCGGCCGCCTTGCCCTCACGGCTGGCACCAGCGAGCGCAAGGTCAGTGAGGTCGCGGGCTACCTGGCGCGGGAGAACTGCTGCCTCACGGGCAGCGGCTCGCCTGCGAGCCGCTGCCCGGCTGGACCCTGTCCTCAGCGTGACTGCCGATTTCGCGCCGCGCTTCCCGTCGCTATGCCCGCATTCCGTATTGTTGCAACGGATTGCCCACCAGGAATGACCTGGAGTGACCGCCGAATGTCCTACCCTCCCCATACCATGACGCTATGCCCGAGGACATCAACATCGACGAGATCGCCTGGCTCGCTGGAGGCCCTGCTCGCCGACAAGCCGCAGCGTAAGTTGCAGGCGCATGGAGGGGCGCGTTTACCGCACCATGCGCGATAGCGTTGAAACGATTTGAATTCCTGGCAATTCCACGAGTTTCCATCACCATGAGCACACCAAACTCGGACGCCTGGGAGCTGGCCGGCTTCCCGGGTCGCCTTGACGTGGCTGCCTACCTGACCGCGGATCAGCTGGCAGCGCAGTACCGCGTGCTCGTTGACGTGCTGCTGGACGCGCAGGAGCACTCGCTCACCGGCGTCGGGCGCGACGAGCTTCTCACCGCCGTCCGCGACCGCATCGCCGGGGCCGCAGGCGCGGCAACCGCCGAGCGCCTCACCCGCCCGGAAGCCTTCGACCTCGACGCCCGGATGCGCGCGCTCCAGGACTGGAGAGTCGTCATCCGGTGGCAGGACAAGGCGAAGACCGAGGCCGACTTCATCCGGACCCGGGACCGGTTCCAGCTGACCAGCGAAGCGGCGGACCTGCACCGATGGCTACGCCGGAAGATCGACGAGGACGCGGTCTCGACGAGCGCGGCCGCGTTCGCGCCGGCCATCATCGCCGAGCGGCTCGATGACACGATCGGCGCCATCAGGCAGCGCGATCTCAGCCGCGCGGCGCAGGCCTGGGCTCAGGTCCGCACCACGCTGAAAGACATGGCCGAGGCGGCGTCGATCTGGCAGTCACGGATGGCGTCGGCGCTCGCCGGGAGCCCTGACGCGGACAAGATGGGCCGCTTGCGTGAGACTCTGATGGCGTATGTGACCGTCTGGGGCGCTGGCGTTGACACCTACAGCCCGCGCATCAGGGGCGCCCTCAGTCGGTTGCGCCAGGTCGCCACCGACGACGACTGGCCGGCCATGGCCCTGAGCGGAGTCGACGCTGCCACCGCTGAAGAGACCGTCCAGGCGATCGCGCAGGGAAACCGCGACGCGGCGGAGACGCTGGCGGTCTGGTTCGGCGAACGGTCCGGCCAGGCGCTGCGCCTGCGGCGGCAGGTACGAGATGCTGTCACGCCCCTGCTGCGCGGGTCACGGGCGCTGCTCGCCACCGGCGGCCGCGTCACGCGCCGGGCCGAACTGCTGCGCCTGGCCGCGGCGGTCGAGTCGGCCGGCAGCGACACCGATGCCTGGGCGACATGGTGCGCCGCCACGGGACTGTGGCCGGCCCGGCATGTATCGGGTGTCCCTGACGAGCCAGACGCTCCGGCGCGGACCTCCTTCTGGACGGCTCCGGCGGCACCCGTGGACGTGAAACTCCGTAAACGTGGCGCCAAGTCGGTAAAAGGGCGGCCCGCTCAGGTCCCGAACCGCCGCGAGGCCCGCCGTGCGGCGCGCGAGGCCGCCCGGCAGCAGCGCGAACGGACCGAGATCGCCGAGCGGGCCCTGGCGGCACGTTCCGGTGAGTATCTCGCCGACTGGGCACCGGTCTCCAGCGATGAGGAAGCAGCCATCGTCTGGGACCTGCTGACGGCGGTGCTCCGCAGTGCGCCCCGCGACGACGGGACCCGGACGGCACTCACCGAGGATGACCGGTGGCTGGCAGTCGCGCATCCCCCGCCCACTGAGCGCCCGTCCGCCGTTCTGAGCATGCCCGAGGGCCATCTCGCCTGCGAGAACTGGCGAATCGAGGTGACCCGGGCATGACGGCCGAGGCGACCGGCCTCACCACGCGCGCGGAGGCCCAGGACACGTTCGTCGCCCTGCTGACCACACCATTCGTCTCTGCCCGCGTCGCGCCCGCGCGCTTCGCCGATGTGCTTCAGCACCGGGCCCAGCTGACGGAGTGGGCTGGGAGGCTCGCATACCGGCTGGTGATAGCCGGGAGTGTCGCTCGCCTGCACCGTGATCCCGCGGGACCACAGTCAACTGCCGCTCCCGCGATGGGGGCACCGCCGTCCCGCCGGGTGCTCACCCTCATGGCCCTGACCGCCGCGGCGTGCGAGGGCACGGACATGACGACGACGGTCCAGGCCCTATCCGACGAGGTGCGGGCGATCTCCGCCGCGCCCGGCGCCCGTGTCATGCCCTACAACCCGGATCGCCGCACCGAGCGCCAGGCGTTCCTTCGAGGGGTCAACCAGCTGGCCGGGCTAGGCATCCTGCCGCACCGCGGACGAGGAGCTTCTCCGCCAGTGGGAGGAGGACGGGACGGGAGTCGGCGCCGGATTCGAGGTCGACCGGGACGCGCTGCTGCAGTTCACCGACCCGCACACGGTGGCGCTGGCACTCAGGCAGTTCAAGGTCGACAACGAAGAGGACGATGGCGACAACGAAGGCCTGAGAAGCACGCCGGGCACGCGAACTGCCACCCGCAGCCAGCGGATACTCCGCACGCTGGTCGAGGACACCGCGCTGCTCTACGCCGATCTGCACCCCGATGACGCCGATTACGCCCGCGGCCAGCGGTCATGGCTGGCCGGGCATGCCTGTGACATGACCGGGGGCACGGTCGAGATGCGGGAGGAGGGCATGCTGCTGCGCCTGCCGCCGGACCGCCCGGCCAGCGCGGCGGCAACCGTGCCGTTCCCGGCTGCGACAGCGACTCCGTGGTTCGCGCTAAAGATGCTGGAAGCCGTCGTGACCGGCCGATCCCCGGACGATGCCGGCCGGATCCCGCTCACGCCAGACGAAGTCGAGACGACCGCCGAGCGTGTCTATACCGGTAACTTCGGGGCCCTGACGAACGACCTCAGGAAGTCCCCGCTGACGATGCTCGCGGCCATCGAGCCGGTGCTGACCGAGGCCGGCCTGATCCGGGTGAGCGACGCGGGCTGGACCGTGCTTCCCGTCGCGGGCCGCTACCGTGACCCGAAGGCCATCTGGGAACCCACGCTGGAGGACATCACCCATGACGACGCTTGACGAGCTCACGTCGTGGCGCGTCGCCGCCATCGAGGGGAGGCTGCCGGAGACCGTGCGCTCCGACCGCTGGCAGCCGCTCCGCGCTGGCGTGGTGAACCTGTGGGAATACGACAGCGCCGAGGTCTGGTACGCCGACGGCCGGATGCAGTTGCAGGGAGCGAACGAGTCCGGCAAGTCGACACTCATGACGCTGACGACGCTGCTTCTCCTCGCAGGAGAGATCAGCAGCCACAACATCGACACGCTCGGCCAGAACGACAAGCGCCTCCGCTATTACGTCGAGCCCACCGACCATGTCCCTAGACCGGCGGGACACCAGCGCGCAGAAGAACCGCGGCTGGGCCTGGCTGGAGTTCGGCCGGGGCACGGAATTCTTCACCCTGCTGCTCTTCGCCGAGACCCGCCGAGCCGACGCGAACATCACGGTGAGCTGGTGCACCCTCAGTGGCCAGACACGGGTCCGCGCCGGCCTGTCGCTGACCACGACGGGTTTCGTCGCCGATCCGGGGCGATTCAAGGAGGTGCCCGGATTCACGGTCCATCCCACCGGAACCGCCTACCGGGAGACGATCGCCCGTGTCCTGTACGACAGTGATGAGGCGTGGCTGAACCAGCTGAACCGGATCCTCCGCGTCGTCCGCACCCCGCAGATCGGGCACAAGATCGACCTGAGATTCCTGACGCAGGCGTTCCGCACCGCGCTGCCCCCGATCGCGCAGGACGAGGTCAACCAGCTCGCGGACGGCTGGGAACAACTGCAGCGCCTCCGGGACGAGCGCGACGAGGCCGACCAGGCGCTCGCCGCCGTCACCGACTTCAGCCGGCGATCCTGGCGGCCCTGGGCGGACGCCGTCATCCGGTCCGCCGCCGACCCGGTGACCGCTGCCGCCAGTGCCCTCACCCAGATCACCCGCGACGAGAACTCGGCCCGGGAAAGGTCACGACCCTAACCAGGGAGAAAGAAGACCTGGACAAGCAGCACGCGGAGGAGGAAGAGGCACAGCGACTCGCCACCGCCGAGCGCGAGACCCTACAGGAACAGGACGCGTACAAGGACGCTGTCAGCGCCGTCGGCAACGCGCGGCAGCTCGCCGAGCAGGCCAGCCAGGCGGAGACAACGGCGAAACGCTCGGAGCAGCGCGCCAGCAAGGCACAGGCTGATGTTCTCCCGCCCAGCAACGGCTGAAAGAAGCAAGCGAAAATCTAGATTCTGCCGAACGCTCCGTGGAGACTGCGGCGGACGTGGTTTCTGCTCACGCCGCCGACGCAGGCCTGGCCAACGTTACCGCTCAGCACCTACCGGAACGCGATACGGCGCGCATGCGCCAGGCCTCCCGGCTGCGGGCAGCCGCCGCGCGACGGGCCGACGAGCTGATCGAAACCCACTCGAAGGCGCTTGGCAAAGCGGAGGCCGCGGCAGTCGAGGCGACTAAGGCACGGAATCGGCTTGGCCAGGCCGAGCTGGCGGCCGCCGAGAAGAACGGCGCGGTCGAAATCACGATCACGACCACCGCCGATACGCTGTCCGCTTGGATCCAGGGCGTCGATGAGCGAATCCGCCCATCCGCCGAGACAGCCGAGAGGTGGTCATCGCTCGTCGCAGGACTGTCCGAGGAGTTGTCACCGTCCCCGGTCCTGGCCATGGCGATCAACCGAGAGCACCTGATTTCCGCACGACGACCGCATGAGAAACAGCAGGCGGAGCTGGACAAGGCGCTAAGAGATAACGTCGAAGACCGCAAGAAACTCCAAGCGAAACTTGACCAGGTCGAGGCGGAACGCGACCCGGTGCCCGGCGACCCGGAATTCTGGGAGCGTCGTCAGCGCCCGGAGGGAGTAACCGCCGCGGGCGCACCGTTCTGGCGCTTGGTCGAGATGGCCGGCGACGCCCCCACCGCCACGATCGAGGCGGCGCTGGACGCGGCCGGACTGCTCCAGGCCTGGATCAATCCGGATGCCGCGTACCTGAACAGCCGGGACGGCAACGAAACGGTCTGGACAGCGGAAGCCGGTACCGGGACGCCCGCCGGGTTGTCACTGCGCAACGTCCTCCGTCCGGCCGACGACGCCGGAGAGCTCACAGACGTCGTGGACCGCCTACTCACCCACGTCGCTTACGGCGAGGATTCCCTGAACGGCGCGGTGGCGGTAAGCCCTGACGGACGATGGCGGCACGGGGAACTCACCGGCACGGCGGCGCCCCTCATGGAGAGCCCGAAGCTGCTCGGAGCCGCCGCGCGGGCCGCGGACCGGATCCGCCATGCCGAGCAGATCCGGAAGCGGATCTCTGACCTGGCCGACGACCACGAGCTCATGTCCCTTGAACTCGATGACGTCGTCGGCCTGCTGGATGCTCTCGACACCGCGAGTGATCACCTGCCGTCGGACTCCGACGTTGTCACCGCGGTGCTGGCCGCGCGCGACGCCGCTAAGAGGGTGACGGATCTTCAAACGGAGGCCGAAGAGGCCGACAAAGCCGCCGACGCCGCCCAGAGGGCAGCCGATGCGTCCGCCGCGACGGTGGCCAGGCACTGCGACGAGCACGATCTGCCCCGCACCAGGGCCGAGGTGGCCGACGTGCTCACCGCGCTGTCTGAGTACGTCTCGGCGATCACCGTTCTCGAGAGCAAGATAAGCCTGATCGAACCGCTACGCGGCGCGGCGAAGCAAGCCGAGGAAGCCCTGAACGGGCTGGTGGAAGCAGCCGGGACAGCGGCTGCGGACACCGAGGAGGACCGAACCACCGCCCGCACGCTCCGCTCACAGGCGGACGCTGCCGACAAGGCCCTGTCCAAGGACGCCCAGGAGATCCTGCGGGAGGTCAGCCGCCTCGGTAAGCGGATCAAGGACGCCGGCGACGCAGTCAAGCGCCTGGCCGGGGAGCTCATCGAGCTGGCCACGAAGCTGTCGCGCGCGGAGACGGTGCTGGAGGAGACCGAGGGCAAGCGCGAGAAAGCCGAAGAGGAGCGGGAAGCTGCGGCGAACCGCTGGTGGGACTGCGTCGACTCCGGCCTGCCCCGGCTCCGGGGCGTGCCGGAGCCGTCGGCCCGGCATGTGACCGCCGCCTTGGAAAACTCCCGGGCCGCGCGGTCACTGATCAGCGTCCGGAACTGGCCAGACTCGGATCAACAGCACCAGTTCGCGCCAGTCGTCCAGAACCGCTGGGCGTCCATGGTGAACGACAGCAGCGAGCTCCGCTCGAAGTTGGAACTACTCGGCGGGCGCAGCGTGCAGGTCAGCTCACCGGGCGACGGCCGTGCGGACTTCCCGGGCAGCGTGGAGCTCATCGTCGACTCGACGGGCAGCGCGCTCGCACCGCCCCGGGCCGCCGAGCGGCTATCGGCGCTCCTGGAGCAGCTCCAGGCGGACTACGACGACGAGCTGACCAAGACGATCGACGAGCTTCTCGGCAGCACGTTCATCGAGCATCTGCGCGAGCGCCTGTCCGAGGCGGAGACACTGCGGGACGACATCAACAGGAAACTCGCACAGAACCCGACCGCGATATCGGGGATCACCCTGCGCCTGCGGCGAATCCCGGTCACGGACGAACGAGCGGCGAACGACGTGCTGGACACGCTGGAACAGCACTTCGACATGCTGCCGAAACCCTCCCAGGACCGTATCCGGGCCTTTCTGTCCGAGCGGATCACCAGCGCGCAGGAGTCCGCCCGGGCGTCAGGTGACCCGAACTGGCGATCAAAGCTGGCGGAGATCCTTGACTACCGGCGCTGGTTCGAACTGCGCCTGGAGTACCGGACTCCCCGGTCAGAGTCGGGTGACCGGGCCGGTGGCGGCTGGCGGAGCCTAGAGCGCGGCGACCATGGCCTGCTGTCCGGCGGCGCGAAAGTCGTCACCCTGATGCAGCCGTTCATCGCGGCCCTGCACGCCATGTACGACCAGGCGGCCACCGGTCCGCGGATGCTCTGGCTGGACGAGGCATTCGGCGGAGTCGACGGAACGAACAAGGCCAGCATGTTCCGCCTGCTGGCATCGTGCGACCTGGATTGGCTGATCGCCGGGCCCGGCATCATCGCCAACTCAGCCGCCGTCCCGATGGCCGCGATCTACGAGGTACGGCGGGCACCGCAACCGCAGCCGGGCGTGTCTCTCGAGCTCGCTGTCTGGGCCGGGAACGAGCTCACTCATGTGCTGACCCCGGACCCCGCCGACCTGAAGGACCTGGCCGCCGCCGGGACGGCAGCCCAAGACGACGCGCTGTTCTAGTATCCGGAAGATGGACGACCGCCTGCTGGCATGGGCGCAGTTGCCCGGCCCCCGCAAGGTGCTGGACTCCGCCCGGCGGCGGCTTGAGGCCGGTCACGGTCTGGGCGGCAGTCCGCTCCACGCCGATCTCGCCCGTAGGGAGCGCATGGAGGTCGGCCGGTTGCTTGGCATGTCGTGGGAACGATCCGGCCGGCCCGTCGGGGCGCAGGCACTCGCCCGGAAGATCGCGGACTACGGCGTGGAGGTGACCGACCTGCTGGCCGCCGTCGGCACGCCGGTCCGGGACCTGCGCGGAGCGAGGGAAACCGCGCGGCAGCGGGCCGAAGACGAACGCGACCGCGCCGCGGCAGCGCTGCACGAAGCGGGAACGCCCGCGGCAGCTGTCACTGCCTGGCTCGGCCGGCGCGGCCTTCCGGCGGCAGGCAACGGCCAGCTGCTCGACCTTGCCCTGCGGTGCGCGAGTGTCTGGTCCGCACTGCCGCAGCCTGACAGCGGGCGCGTGCTGCTCGCCGTGCTCGCGGCGGCAGCGCTGAACGACCCGCACGCGCTGGACCGGGGCAGTGCCACGGCCACGGCGGTACTGCGGCTGCTCGGTCACGACCTGCCGGATTCAGCGGAAGCATGGCGGATGGCGTGGGAGGAACACGGAATTGACTGCGACCCGGTGTCGTCTCGTGTCCTCGTGCTCAACCTGCCGCTCGACGGCGACGCGCCATGCGCGCGGCTCGCGCAGGCAGCAGGACCCGAACCGCTGTGGCTGACGCTCCGCTCCCTCACCGGTTCGTTCCGGATGGCAGTGCCCGCCTCGGACGTATACGTATGCGAGAACCCTTCAGTGCTCATCGCCGCGGCCGATCAGCTCGGCAAGTCTTCTCGTCCGCTTGTCTGCACAAACGGGCGTCCCTCGGCCGCCGCGCTCCGCCTGCTCACTGGCCTCGCCGAAAGCGGGACGTCAATCCACGTTCGTGCCGATGATGACAGCGCCGGCCAGGCGATAGTCGCGACCGTGCGCAGGGCGATCCCCGACGCGAAACTCTGGCGCTTCGAGGCCCGGCCTCCCGGCCCGCCACGCTACGAGGAACAGGACCTGCCCCTCCTCCTGCAGGACCTGCGCCGCAACAGCACCTGACAGCATCCGGTGAAGGCCGGCCGGGCAAGAGCCGCCCAGGACCACGATCATGAGGTATCGTTGGTATCTAAGATAGGTGTTCAGGATATTCATTATCACTTCAAGGGGTGCCGAGATGGCGATGGTGAAGACACCAGTCGAGATCGACTCCGAGGCCCTAGCATTGGCTGCCGAGGTCCTGGGGACGAAGACGAAGAAGGACACGGTCAACGCCGCGCTCCGCGAGGTCGGACAGCGCCTGGACCGGCTGCGCGCGCTGGCGCGCCTGCGCGAGATGGCCGACCAGGGAGACTTCGACGAGTTCGTCGGGAACAAGGCCGCCTACCGCCGATGAGCCCGGCACTGTACCTGGCCGATACCTCTGGCCTGTTCCGCCTCCTTCAGGCCAAGACCGGGGAAGCCTGGGACGAACAGCTAGCCGCAGGCGTCATCGCAACCTGTCCCGTAGTAGAGCTTGAGTTCCTGTACTCGGCACGCTCCCTAGCCGACCGACTGGAGAAGCAGCGCCTCTTCCAGCGGCTGTTCACCTGGGTGCCGATGCCCGACGACGCCTACGCGCGCGCCAGCGAGATCCAGCAGCGACTCACCGAGACGGGCCACCACCGCTCCGCCGGACCAGTGGACCTCCTCATCAGCGTGACAGCCGAACGGCACCGACTCACGATCCTCACCGACGACCGCGACTTCCTCACCGTGGCCGCGGTCACAGGCCAGCCGGTTCGCCTCGTCACCGGCGCGAACTGATCACGCGCCGCCCCGCCCCGGTCCTGCACGGCCTGCCCCAGCCGCGCACCGCTGCCCACGTCGCCCGGACGAAGAAGCCCGACAGCGATGGTTCGCCATTCATGAACGCATGTCCTGAACGGGCAGACGACGGCATGGCTGGCCCTGCGGCTAGCGGCACCTCAGACGGCAACCCTGTGCCCCACCCCCGGCAGGACAGCCCATGACACGGCATACGAATCGCTATAACTACAGTTCAGGGCTATCGAACGGCCAACCCAGTCACAGCCCGGCCGATGATCATCCGCTGGATTTCCGACGTGCCCTCGAAGATGGTGAAGATCTTCGCGTCGCGGTGCCAGCGCTCAACCGGGTACTCCCGGGTGTAACCGTTACCGCCCAGGATCTGGATGGCCCGCTCGGTGACGCGGACCGCCGTCTCCCCCGCGACCAGCTTGCACATCGAGCCTTCAGCGTTGCTGAACGGCTTGTTCTGCCGTGCCATCCAGGCCGCGCGCCAGGTCAGCAACCGGGCCGCGTCCACGGCGGCCTGCATGTCGGCCAGCATGAACGCCACCCCCTGGTTCTGGCCGATCGGGTGGCCGAACTGCCGGCGGTCGCGGGAGTACTCCGCCGCGTACTCCACGGCAGCCCGGCCGACACCGACGGCCATCGCGGCCACGCCGGGCCGGGACGCCTCGAACGTCTTCAGCGCGGCCTGCTCCTCGCTGCGGCCGCCCTCGCGGACCCGGGCGAGCCGTGCGTCCAGCCGGTCCTTGCCGCCCACCAGGCAGCTACCCGGCACACGGACGCCGTCCAGCACAACCTCGGCGGTGTGCGAGGCGCGGATGCCGTGCTTGCGGAACTTCTGCCCTGGGACAGGCCGTGGGTGCCGGGCGGCACGATGAAGCTGGCCTGCCCGCGGCTGCCGAGGGAGGGGTCGACCGAGGCCACGATGATGTGCACGTTGGCGATGCCGCCGTTGGTGGCCCAGGTCTTGGTGCCGTTCAGCACCCACTCGTCCTTGGCCTCCTCGTAGACGGCCCGGGTGCGGATGGCGCCCACATCGCTGCCGGCGTCGGGCTCGGAGGAGCAGAAGGCGGCGAGCTTCACGTCGCCGGGTACGCCGAACATCTGCGGCGCCCACTCCCCGATCTGCTCGTTCGTTCCGCTGGTGACCAGGGACACCGCGGCCAGCGAGCTGCCGACCAGGGACAGCGCGATGCCGGCGTCGCCCCAGAACAGCTCCTCGAACGCGACCACGATCCCGAGCCCGCTCGGCTCGAACGCCTGCTGGGCAAAGAAATCCAGCGAGTACAGGCCGATCTTGGAGGCCTCTTCGAGTATGGGCCACGGGGTTTCCTCGCGCTCGTCCCATTCGGAACCGGCCGGGGCGGATCACACTGGCCGCGAAGTCGTGCACCCAGCCGCGCATGTCCCGCAGGTCCTCGCTGAGCTCCAGGGAAAAACCGCCTTCCGTGGCCGCCGCGCCCGGCGCGGGTTCCGTGTCCTGCTCGCTGCCCATGCTGCTCCTCGCGACCCGGCCGTCACTATGTTACTCAAGAGTAACACTTCGGGCGGAAGAGAGAGAAGCACCACAGACTCCAATTCCCGGCGGCGTTAACGAGGACTACGCTCACGTTCTGGGGGGAGGCAGCGCGGGATCTGGAAAGACGGGGCGGACGTGGCCAAAGGACCGGAACCGAGCCTTCTCGGCACCGTCGGGCGGGTCACCGTCTCCATCCCCCCGGCCGGCCCCGGCGAGGTGCTCCTGCCGGTTCGCGGCGGCACCGAGACCTTCGCTGCCTGGTCAGACGAGCCCATTCCACGGCACACCCGGATCGTGGTGGTCGACACCATGCCGGCGCGCTCCGTGCTCGTCATGCGGGCCTAATGCATTAT
>Ga0302235_10002288_pt1 | contig 13920 bp, 14 predicted proteins | sample II_Palsa_N3_3_FD_193577 | JGI IMG/M metagenome (GOLD analysis project Ga0302235, IMG submission 193577) | Peat permafrost microbial communities from Stordalen Mire near Abisko, Sweden - II_Palsa_N3_3 | ecosystem: Environmental > Terrestrial > Soil > Palsa > Peat permafrost | place: Sweden... | reverse complement strand
CGCACCCGGGCGCGAATCGCAACTCGGGCAGGCCCAGTCGGGAGTATCCAGTCCCCTGGCAGGGCCCGAGCCGTCGGCACCCGAACCGGGAACTCCGGAGTCCGAGGCTGCCGGACCTGTCCCCCCCGATGACAGGTGCGCCGCCCGGCTGGATCAGCTGCAGGCCCGCGCGGACGAAGCGGCGAGGCGGATCGACGCGCAGCGGGCAGAAATCGAGGCCAGCAGCGAGTACACCGCGCGGATCGAACGCGAGGCCCAGGCCGGACCGCAGGCTGACCGGCAGGTGGAAACGTCCTACGAAATGGAACTGTAAGAGATCAGGCCGCACTGGCGTAACGTTCAAGTCGCATGACACATGGATCCACACGCCGTGACCGTTGCTCCTACGACGTAGAACTCCGCAGGTCGACACGACAGCCCCGGCACCGAGGTCTTCGTGATCGGGCTCGATCCGTATCGGGTTCCCGGGCCCTGGCACCCCAGGCCGGTAGCCGACGCATGCGTACTGCTCGAACGGCACCCCGAAACTCGCCGGCGACGCGGGTCCGGACCGCACTACCTCAGGAGGTGTGTCCCGGTGGGGCCGGTGACCTGCTGGAGCATGGTGAGGGCGAGCTGGCGCACCTGGGCGGGCAGGGGCACGTAAAGGTTGGCGGCGGCGTAGGCCTGGCCTTGGTGGGTGAGCCAGTCGAGCATGGTGACCAGGGCCTGCCCGGTGGCCTGGCTGGGCTGGCGGGTGTAGATCAGCGCCCAGCTGTAGCCGCTGATGGGGTAGCTGCTGGCGCCGGGCTGGTTGACGATGGAGAAGTCGGCCGGGGTGATGCCGGGTTTGCGGGCGGCGGCGGCGGCGATGGTCTGGGTGGTCGGGAGGACGTAGTTGCCGGCCTGGTTGCGGATCTCGGCGAACGGCAGGAGCACGCCCTGGGAATAGGCCTGCTCGACGTAGCCGATGGACCACGAGGTGCGGAACACCGTGGAGGTCACGCCGTCGTTGCCGTCGGCGCCTTCGCCGACGGGCCAGTTGAGTGTCTTGCCGGTGCCGACCCTGGCCGCCCACGTGGGATCGACGCTGGACAGGTAGTTGCTGAAGATGTAGGTGGTGCCGCTGCCGTCGGAGCGGTGCACGACGGTGATCGTCGCGGCCGGCAGGGTGATGCCCGGGTTCAGGGCGGTGATGGCCGGGTCGTTCCAGTGGGTGATCTGCCCGAGGTAGATGGCCGCGAGGACCGGGCCGGTCAGGTGCAGCCGGGCGCCCGCGGGGAGGCTGAGGTTGTAGGCGATGCCTTCGGCGCCCAGCGCGTCGGGCACCTGGGTGATGGGGCCTCCTTGGGCGGCGGCGAGCTCGCTGGCGGTCATGGGCACGTCGGAGGCGCCGAAGTCGACTTGCCGGGCGCTGATCGCGGCGATGCCCGCGCTGCTGCCCACGGCGGAATAGTTCACGGTGACCGCGGGGTGCTGCTGGTGGTATCTGGCGAAGGCCAGGGCGAAGAACGGGGCGACGTACGTCGAACCCGCCCCGGTGAGGGTGCCCGGCCCGCCGCTGGGGCCAGCGCTGGCGGCGGTGCTGGTGGCGGGCGTGGTGGTCGTGCTGCTGCAGGCGCCGAGGGCGAGGAGGATGATCGCGGCGGCGGCTGCCCTGATGGCTGGGTGCCGTGCGTGCGGCTGAGGGCCGGGCCCTGTGTTGTGCCCTGACATGGCTGTTCCTTTGCTGGAAAGATCCGGGGCGGGTTAGTGCTGCTGGGTGGCCCGGACCCAGGCCTGGGCGCCCATCTGGACTGCTTCCCAGGGGCTGCCGAGGGGCGGGGTGTAGGACAGGTCCAGGTCGCTGACCGCGTCGACGGTCATGTCGCTGTAGATCGCGGCGGCGGCGATGTCGATGCGTTTGGCGATCTCGGCGTGCCGGTGCCCGAACAGCTGCAGGCCGAGCAGCCGCCCGGTGACGCGGTCGCCGGTGACCCGCATCGCGATGCGGTGGCTGCCGGGGTAGTAGGCCTTGTGGTCATCGGCCTGCGATGCGATGGTGACCGGGTCGAACCCGGCCGGGGCCGCTTCGTGGTCCCGCAGCCCGGTCCGGGCGGCGGCCTGGTCGAAGATCTTCACCACCTGGGTGCCCAGGCTGCCCGCGAACTCCCGGTTCCCGCCGGCCGCGTTCTCCCCGGCGACCCGGCCCTGCTTGTGCGCGGTGGTGCCCAGCGGCAGGTACGTCTCGCCGAGCAGCCGGTGGTGGGTGATCACGCAGTCCCCGGCGGCGAACACGTCCGGCAGGTGAGTCCGCATCTTTATGTCGACCGCGATCGCGCCCTTGACGCCGAGCGTGGCCCCGGCTTCGGCGGCCAGCGTGGTCTCGGGGCGTACCCCGACCACGACCAGGACCATGTCGGCCGCGCGGGTCACGGCCGAGCCGCCGGCGGCGGTTGCCTCCACGTGCAGCCGCCCGGGCTGGCCCGCCCGGGCGCGGGTGACCGCCTGGACGGTGGTGCCGGTCAGCACCTGCACGCCGCGGGCGGCCAGTTCGGCGTGGACCAGCGCGCCCAGGTCCGGGTCGACGGTGGGCAGGACCTCGGGCAGCTGTTCCATCTGGGTGACCTTCAGCCCGCGGACGGTCAGGGCGTCGGCCATTTCCAGGCCGATGTACCCGGCGCCGACGATGACGGCGCTGGCCGGGGCGGCCTGTTCCAGGGTCGCCATGACGGCGAAGGTGTCGTCCATGGAGTGCAGCAGGTGCACCCCGTCGCCGGGGCCGAGGGCGCCGGGGCCGGCCAGGCCGCGGATCGGGGGGCGGACCGGGACGGCGCCGGTGCCGACGATGAGCTTGTCGTAGCTGAGCAGTTCCTCCCCGCCGCTGGCGGAGGTGATCAGGAGCTTGCGGCCGGGGACGTCGATGCGGCGGGCGGTGGTGTCCAGCCGTAGCCGCATCCCGGCTGTTTCCAGGTCGGCGATGGTGCGGTGGGCCAGGTTGGTCCAGTGGGGGACCTCGCCGGAGACGTAGTAGGGGATGCCGCAGATGGAGAAGTTCGGGTAGGCGTCCGCGACGACGACGGTGACGTCCGCGGCCGGGTCGAGTTCCCGGGCCCGCAGTGCCGCGCTGATCCCGGCGTCGCTGCCGCCGATCATGACCAGGTGCATGGCAGGCTCCTTGCCTTGTCAGTGGGACCGGACCGGGCCGGGCGGCCGGTCCGCGGACGGTGATGCGCCGTCGTGCGCGGCGCGGGCAGGTGCCTGTCCGGCGTCGCCGTGATGGGGGAAGATGATGTCGGCGGCGTCCGCCGGCGTCATGGCGGGATACAGCGCCTTGATCGCCCCGGCTGCCAGGATGCCGCCGGTGACCTGCGCGGCGATGAAGCTCGGCACCGAGGCGGGGGCGATCCCGGCGAAGGTGTCAGTGAACATCCGGCCGATGGTGATGGCGGGGTTGGCGAAGCTGGTTGAGGAGGTGAAGAAGTACGCCGCGCCGATATAGGCGCCGACAGCGGCCGGGGCGGACCGGCTGCGCCCGGACCGGGCCAGCGCGAAGATCACCAGCAGCAGCCCGGCGGTGGCGATGACCTCGGACAGGAAGTGGGCGGGCGTGGCCCGGTGCTTGGCCGAGAGGGTGACCGCGGGTAGGGCGAACATCAGGTTCGCGATCACCGCCCCGGCGGTGCACCCGGCCACCTGCGCGGGGAGGTAGGCGGCGGCGTCGCGCCAGGACAGCCCGCCGAAGAAGGCGTCGGCGAAGGACACCACCGGGTTGAAGTGGCCGCCGGAGACCGGGCCGAACATCAAGATGATCGCGAACAGCCCGGCCGCGGTGGCCGCCGCGTTCTCCAGCAGCTCCAGCCCGGTCGCCCCGGGGGACAGCCGCTGCGCGGCGATCCCGGAACCGATCACCACGGCGGCCAGGAACCCGCTGCCGAGGAACTCCGCGGTAACCCGGCGCCACAACGTGACTGGTTCGCTGCTCACGGCACCCATCTTGACGGATCAGGTTAGCTCAGTCAAGATTGAGTCAATGAATACTGAGATAACTCCGGACCTGGCGGCCAGGGCGGCGGTGCACGCGGCGCTGGCCGACCCGGCCCGGCTGCACATCATCGACACCCTCGTCGCGGGCGATGCGTCCCCGTCGGAACTGGCGGTCATGCTCGCGATGCCGTCGAACCTGCTCGCGCACCACCTGCGGGTGCTGGAGCAGGCCGGGCTCATCACCCGCCGCCGTTCCGCCGGCGACCGGCGCCGCGCCTATCTCCAGCTCATCCCCGGCGCGCTGGAGTCGCTGACCCGCCCGGCGGCCCGCACGGCCGGGCGGGTGCTGTTCGTGTGCACCGCCAACTCCGCCCGCTCCCACCTGGCCGCGGCGCTGTGGCGGCGCGCCAGCGCCGTCCCGGCCGCCTCGGCCGGCACCCGGCCCGCCGCGCGGGTCGAGCCGGGCGCTATCGCCGCCGCCAGGCGCCACCACCTGCCGATGCGCCACCTGCGGCCCTGCCACATCAGCGACGTCCGGCACGACGGCGACCTCATCATCACCGTGTGCGACCTGGCCCACGAGGAACTGGGCCGCGAGGCCGCCGTGCACTGGTCTGTCCCGGACCCGGTCCCGGCCGGCGATCCCGCCAGCTTCGACGCGGCACTCGCCGAGCTCAGTGACCGCGTCGAGCGCCTCGCACCGCGGCTGTCGGCGGCTGGCTGACGTTCCGGCCTGCCTCGGCGCGCTGGCCGCGGGATGCGCCCGGCCGGACGCTCAGATGAGCGGGCTGCGGCGTTCGATGAGCACGACGTCACGCCAGCGGCCGCGATGCTGGCCGAGGCGTTCCCGGATCCCGACGACCCGGAACCCGGCGGCCCGGTGCAGGCCCAGGCTGGCGGTGTTCTCCGGGAAGATTCCGGACTGGATGGTCCAGATCCCGGCGGCCTCGGTGGAGGTGATCAGGGCGTCCAGGAGCCGGCGGCCGGTGCCCTGGCCGCGGGCGCGCGGGTGGACGTAGACCGAGTGCTCGACGACTCCGGCGTAGACGCAGCGGCCGGACACGGCCGAGGCGGCCACCCAGCCGGTGATGCGGTCGGCCGCGGTCGTGACGAACCGGTGGCCGGGCAGCCGGCCTGCGGTGAACGCCGGCCAGCCGGGCGCGCGGGTCTCGAAGGTGGCGTTGCCCTCATCGATCCCGGCCTGGTAGATCGCCAGGACTGCGGCAGCGTGCGCGGCGGTCATCAGCTCGATGCGCAGGTCCGCGTCCCGGTCCGTCATGGCCGGGCTGCGCGGATGATCGCGGCGTGCACGCCGTCCCCGACCTGACGGGTCGCGGTGATGCTGATGCCGGTGAACCCGGCCGCGGTCAGGCCGCCGCGGTACTCGGCGAAGGAGGGCGCCCCGGCGATGCAGTCGGCCTGGCCGCCGCGGGCGATCCGCTGAACCGGGGTCAGGTCATCGCCGGCGAGGATGTCGGAGATGCCCAGGCGGCCGCCAGGCCGCAGGACACGGAAGCACTCGGCGAACACGGCAGGCCTGTCAGGCGACAGGTTGATCACGCAGTTCGAGATGATCACGTCCACCGCGCCGTCTGGCAGCGGGATCGCCTCGATCTGGCCGCGGAGGAACACCGCGTTCTGCGCACCCGCCTCGCGCGCATTGGCCCGGGCCAGGTCCAGCATCTCACTCGTCATGTCCAGGCCGTACGCCTTCCCGGCCGGGCCGACCCGGCGCGCCGACAGCAGCACGTCGAGACCGCCGCCTGAGCCCAGGTCCAGCACCGTCTCCCCGGGATGCAGATCCGCGACCGCGACGGGATTGCCGCAGCCCAGGCTCGCTCGCACCGCCCCGCCGGGCGCCCCGTCCGCGTCGGGGTACCCGGCCACCCCGAAACAGCCCGGCGCGTCCGCGTCCCCGTCGCAGCCGGCGACCGTCTGGCCCGCCTGCGCGGCCCGGGCGAGACCGCCGTACCGGGACCTGACCGCCTCCCGGACCTGGTCACGGTCAGCAGGCTGGCGGGCTGGTTCCATGGTCATCCTCCAGGCGTGCGTCGGCAGGGGCGGGCTGGACAGGCGAGGGCCTTCCCATCACCAGGTCCGCGGCGGTCGGAAAGCACTCCACGCAGTTAGTGTTGATCCGGTACAAGCGAGACGTGCCCCGCTCCTCCGCGAGCACGAACCCGACCGCGGCCAGCTGCCGCAAGTGCTCGGAGACAGTGGACTGCCCGACCGGCACCGCCGCCGCGATCTCCCCGACTGCCAGCGGCCTGGCGCTGCGGGCTAGCAGGGAAACCACCTGGACCCGGGTGCCGTCGGCCAGCGCCTTGAACCAGGCCGCGTAGGTCTCGGCGGCCTGTCGGTCGAGCGGCTGCGCATCATTCATCGTTAATCGACGATAGACGATGAACATGCGGACGGGAAGCCCCTGCGGGTTACCCCGGCGGGCTGCAGCCGATCAGGGCGCCGACGGCGGCCAGGGCCTGCGGCCGGGCCCGGTAGTACACCCACACCCCGCGCTTGTCCCGGTCCACCAGCCCCGCCTCGTGCAGCACCTTCAGATGATGGCTAATCGTCGGCTGGGACAGGTCGAACGCGTCGTTCAGGTCGCACACGCAAGCCTCGCCGCCCTCGCGCGAGGCCACCAGCGACATCAGCCGCAGCCGGACCGGGTCAGCCAGCGCCTTCAGCAGCGGCGCCACCTGCTCGGCCTGCTCCATCGTCAGCGGCTGCGCAGCCAGCGGCGCACAGCAGGCCGCGGACTCGGCCGGGGTCAGCAGCACCAAGGGGTTCGACATACGTCTATATTGACATCGGTCGATGTCAAGTGGCAAACTGTCGCTAAGGACATAGGCGAACGTCTATGTCTCATCTCCTGGAGGTTCCCGTGTCCCGTGTCCAGCTCGCCCTTAACGTCAACGACATCGACGAGGCCGTCACCTTCTACAGCAAGCTGTTCGGCGCCGAGCCGGCCAAGCGGCGTCCCGGTTACGCGAACTTCGCCATCGCCGAGCCGCCGCTCAAGCTCGTCCTGCTGCAGAACCCCGGCCAGGGCGGCAGCCTGAACCACCTCGGCGTCGAAGTCGACGGCATCAGCGCCGTCGACACCGAGCAGGCCCGGCTGGCCGCCACCGGGCTCGACCTGGACGACGAGCGCGACACCACCTGCTGCTACGCCAAGCAGGACAAGTTCTGGGTCAAGGACGCCCCGAACGGCGAGTCCTGGGAGTTCTACACGGTCCTGGAAGACAGCGCGACATTCTACGGTGCCGACGACAGCCCGGCCTGCTGCGGCGGCGGTACCGCCGCAGCCTCTTCTGAGACCGCCGCGAGCACGGCCTGCTGCTAGCGGCGACCGCACCGCGACGACTGCCGAGCGACGTGGGCGCTGCCATCAGGCACGTGCGCAGGCCCGCTACCGCCGGGCCGCGCCTGTCCTGGCCATTGCCGTGCTAGCGGTCCTAGCGCTCAATGCCGGGCGTACCCGGCGGCGGGCTGACCCCGCCGCCGGGTACGCGCTGGTTTGCTACGCCGCCCGCGAGATACGGGAGGTCTTCTCTGTCCACCCTCACTCAGTGGTCGCTGTCACGTCGGCTGGAGTGTCAGTGGGTGGTGCCGGTTTCGTGTCCGGCGTGTCCGGGGGCTTCGAGCTGGAAGGTGGAGTGCTCCAGGTCGAAATGCCCGAGCAGGCAGGCTTGCAGCTCATCGAGCAGCCGGGGCACGTGCCCGTCGTAGAAGCAGGAGTCATCGACGACCACGTGCGCCGACAGCGCCCGCAAGCTGGAGGTAACCGTCCAGATGTGCAGGTCGTGCACGTCGTGGACGTGCCCGGTTTCGAGCAGGTGGCTGCGTACCTCGTGCAGGTCCACGTCCTTAGGTGCGGCTTCCAGCAGGATCCGGCCGGAGTCCCGGAGCAGTTCCCAGGATGCCTTGAGCATCAGCGCGACCACGACCAGCGAGGCGATGGCGTCGGCGCGGGTGTAGCCGGTGGTCACGATGATGAGCCCGGCGATGACCGTGCCGATGAACCCGTACAGGTCGGTGAGCACGTGCCGGAACGCTCCTTGCATGTTCAGGCTGGTCCGGTTGGCCTTGGCCAGCACCCAGGCGGCGGTGACGTTGACCGCGATCCCGGCGGCGGCCACGATGACCACCGGCCAGCCGTCGACGTGCGGCGGGTGGATGAGCCTGCGGATTGCCTCGGCCGTGACGATGCCGCTGACCACCAGCAGCGTGATGCCGTTCCCGGCGGCGGACAGGATCTCGGCGCGTTTCCAGCCGAACGTCCAGGCGCCTGCGGCGGGCCGGGCCGCGAGCCGGATGGCCCACAGCGCCGCGCCGATAGCGCCGACGTCGGAGAGCATGTGCCCGGCGTCGGACAGCAGGGCCAGCGATCCGGAGACGACTGCGACGATCACCTCGCCGAGCATGAACGCGGCCAGCAGCGCGAGCACGACGAGCAGGTAGCGGCGGTCTGCATCGGCGCTGACCCCGTGGGAATGACCGTCGTTCCCGCCATGTGCGTGGCCGTGGCCGTGCTCATCGCCGGGAGCAGCGGTCTGCCGCCGTCGCCTCCACCGGTTGCCCTGGCTGCTCATTCAGGCCCTGTCTTGGTGATCGGAGGTGGTCCGGGTCTGCGCGCTTCTGCGGTTGAGCGTGGCCCGTGGCAACCGCGCTGTGCCCTGATGTGCCTGCTTCCTGCGAGCATACGGCGCGGGCAAGTGAGCCCGTAGACCTCGTGGCAGCTGCGCGTGGCAGCTCACAGGCCCCGCGTGCACCGGGGCCGCATTGTCGTTCTTAGTCGTCATCCCATACTTCCACGCCTTCTTTGACGGCTAGCGCGGCGATGATCAAAGCCGCGGCGGGATCGGCCCACCACCAGCCAAGCCAGGCGTTGAGGCCCACGCCAACGAGAGCGGTCCCGGAGGTGACGGCGCAAAAGGCGCTCTCGGCGGCATCGGCGGTGAGGGTCCGGTTGTTCAGGGCCTTGCCGGTCCGGTGCTTGGCCACCGCCAGGGACGGCATGATCACCAGGGCTGCCGCGGTCACGATCAGCCCGGCGACCGGCTGTCCGGGCCGGGCCCGGCTGATCAGGTCGTGGATGCTCTCAGCGGCCAGGTAGGCGGCCAGGACGAAGAACGTGGCACCGATCAGGCGGACCGCGCGGGATTCGTGTTTTTCGCCGCCGCCGCGGAGCTGCCAGATCGCTATGGCCGCGGCGGCGAACTCGATGACCGAGTCCAGGCCGAAGCCGATCAGGGCGATCGAGGATGCGATGATCCCCGATGCGATAGCGACCGCTGCCTCCACGGTCATCCAGGCCATGCTCGCGTACTCCAGCCAGAATCCCCGCCGGGTCAGTCTGGCCAGCTCCCCAGGTTCGCGTACGTCCGGGTTCACATCGATCTATTTTCCTGCGAGCGGCCTGACGGAATCGGACAGGCCGGCCATGACGATGCGGGGCGGGGACCGGGATGCTCACCCGCGCCGCAGGTGGCTCGCGGACTCCGCCGGATCTCCCGCCTGCACTAGCAGCTCGGGAATCAAACTGATCATGGCCCGATGATGCCGATGACCAGGCAACACCGGGGAGCGGGAGTTAGCCGTGCTTGACTCCTTATCACCCTGACTAATTTAACGATCTCGACTGGGGCCCCCAGAAGTCATTGACGGGGGCGCGGTGATGCCGCCACAAAGGTTACAGAGCCGGACGCTACGGTAGCGCTGCCAGGAAGACTTCCCTGGCCCATCAGCAGGCGGCGAACAGGCTGGTCGGGCCGTGGCGGACGTAGTCATGGGTCATCCGCGCCGGGGTGATGGGCAAGGCAGGCAGGCATTGAGCAGTCCGGTCCAGGGCCTGGATCTGCGGGTGATCTGCCCGGCCCGGGCCTGGCAGAGGGGGGGGCGGGCGGATGGTTACCAGGCATGGAACCCTCCTGCCTTCTGGGCAGCGAACATGCGGGAGCAGAAGGTTACGGTGCTGGGTGGGGGTTGGCCGCTGGGAGGATACTGCCATGACGCTGGCCGATGCTCCCGCCCGCCAGACGCTGCTGCGCCGCGGCTTCGCCCTGGAGTATGTGACGCTGGCGTGGAACGTGATCGGCATCGTGGTGCTAGCCATCGCCGCGGTCTCGGCGAGGTCGGTGGCGCTGGCCGGGTTCGGCCTTGATTCGCTGATTGAGATCGGCGCGTCCACTGTGGTGATCTGGGAACTGTCCGGCACAGGCGAGCAGCGCCAGCAGCGCGGCCTGCGGCTGATCGGGACCGCGTTCGCCGCCCTGGCCGCCTACCTGCTGGTGCAGTCCACCGTGGTACTGGCCACCGGGTATCACCCGCGGCACTCGGTGCCCGGGATCATCTGGACCGCAGTGACCGCGGCGGTGATGTTCGCGTTGGCCGGCGGCAAGGCTCGCACCGGCGCCGCGCTGGGCAACCCGGTGCTGCGGACCGAGGGCCGGGTCACCCTCATCGACGGGATCCTGGCCACTGCGGTGCTGGCCGGCCTGGTCCTAAACGCTGCGCTGGGCTGGTGGTGGGCCGACCCGACCGCCGGTTTCGTGCTGGTCTTCTACGCCGCCCGCGAAGTACGGGACATCTTCCTCACCGGACATTGACCGCAGGTACAGGCCGATCTCGCTCGGCGGTCCCGCGGCACGGCACCGCCGGGCCGTTGAGGCCGACCGCGGTTACCTCATCTGGCCGCAGCGAGCAGGGCGGCGCGCTCGGCCGGGGCCCTGCGCCAAGATTACCGGCTTTGGTGTGCATCGAACGTGGGAGGTTGCTTGGTTGCTGAGTGACTGACTGCGGTGCTGTATGGGAGATGGAGGATTGCTGGCCCTCCGGGGCCGCCCTTCGGGGGGTGGCTTCAAACCACCGCATGCTGCGTTAGCTGAAGACTGTCGTGGTGAGCGATGCGGAAAAGGGCGCACGTGATGCGTCAGGTGGGGATCAGGAAGACGTTGCGCTGAAAGCCCTCGCGTGGCGGGGGTTCACCGTCTGAGGCGTCGAGAAAATTGAGATGGCATCAGAACCGGGCTGCCTGAGCGAGCCCGGGATGAGCCTGGCGGATACCCGGATTGCTGGCCAGGTGGTGCCCGGCGTAGAGGTGGCGTGAGCCTGGTCTGCGGCTTCTGTGCGGAACGGTGGAGGGCGTGCCCGGATACTGCTGCCTGCTGCCCGGTGGGGTCACGGCGGCGAGAGGGAGATCTTCAAGCGGGTGAACCGCGAGAGGGTGAGTACCGTGGCCGTGGCGCGCGGTCGGAGCGGCTCATAGTAGTGATGATTCCCTGCCTGGCGCGGTGGGTGGCGGAGCGAAGGGGCCGGCTCGTTCGTGGTTCGTTCATCTGGTCAACCGGGGTTTTCCCCTGGGAGGAGTCACGTGGATGGGCAGAGATCATCGGGCAAGCCGTTTGACATCTCCAAGGAGGAGGTGTGGCGGGCGTACCTGAAGGTGCGTGCCAGCAGTGTTGCGACGACCCCTTGAACCCGGGAGAACAATCTGTACAAGATCTGGAACCGGATGTCGTCAGGGTCGTATTTCCCGCCGCCGGTCAAGGCGGTGGAGATCCCTAAGGCTCATGGCCGGGGGACCAGGATGCTGGGCGTGCCTTGCATCGCGGACAGGATCGCGCAGACCGTGGTGGCGGCCCGGATCGAGGCGGCGGCGGAACCGGTGTTCTGCCCCGGCTCGTTCGGGTACCGGCCCGGCCGCAAGGCGCTGGACGCCATTCGCGGTCAGCTCACCGGCGCAGCGGAGGACCCCGCGATGCAGGGCGAGCTGTACCCGCGTATTGAGTGGAGCTCCGGCATCTCTACGATGGTCCGGGACGGCTCGACGTTCCGGATGACGTACGCAGAGCTATTTACTGTGCGGACCCACCCGAACGTCCGCTTCACCCCGGAACGCCTTGAGGTCTTCGGGCGCTTGGAGAACGGAGGTTCCCGTCGAACTTGCCGAGGATATTCAAGTCGAGCACACCGCCGATTCGGTCTGCCGACGCCTCCTCTCGGCAGTTATGCCGCTTGTCGATAGCGCCACCGGGAACGGTGCCTACCAGGAGCGAACACTAGCGTCGATGTCCGCGTTCAACATGTTCGGCCAGGCGGTGGCATACTTCCGGTCCGCTGAAGCTCTGATCAACGCTTGCTTCCCTGCCGAGGCTCTCGCACCACTTCGCGGGCTTGTGCTGGTAGCCGCAGCTATTCGGCTGGATTGCAGATACTGAGGCAATCACATCCACGATGGGCGAGGCTCGCGCACTAAATGACGCCGCTGCCCTGCTGGACCTACGGCCGAGCGCCAAGGTGTTTAAGAAATGAGTGAATCAGGAGCCAAACCGAGCATCAACTTCGGCAGGTGACTAAAATCGGCACCGACGGCGAGCTTCCAGCGGCCGGGAAGAGGCCATCTTCAACCACTACGGCCTGACCTATCAGGCAGGCGCCAGTGGTGAACGGCAACTGGCCCGGCGCTGACCGGTACGACTGAGCGGAGCATCAGATGCTTGCGTTTTTCCTGCTCCTCGTGATCGTGGCGATCGTGCTCGGCCTCGTGGGGGTCGTCGTCAAGGGGCTGCTGTTCTTGCTGTTCATCGGCATTGTCGTGTTCCTCGGTGCCCTTCTCCTGGGTGCCCTGCGAATACGGCGGCGGCCGGGGAGGCCTCCGGCGCGGTGATCCCTCACCAAACCCGGATGCGGCGCTGATTCGTGGTCTACACGTAGCCGCGATCTTGCCTCTGTTCCCTGAATCACCTCGCGATCAAGCGGGTCTGAGCGGCTGACAGCAACGGCGGCAGGTAGCCCCTGCCATCGACACATGTCTGGGGAGCCACGTGCAGGCAGGACTCGAGTTGCTGGACCGAAGGACGCTCGCCCGCATTCTAGTTATCCTGCACTCAGCGGTTATCGAGCCAACGACGTGCCGGACCGGTCGGTGCGGGTGTCCGGCGGGCGGGCTTGCAGGTCCCGCCTGACCGACCGGAGGTGAGGTCATGGCCGACGAAACCCGCCGGTCGCCCAGGGCAGGCAGCGGCGCATCGCAGGCCACTGTCGTCTCGTGCTGGATGTGCGGGATCCGGTTGCCTTCTAGCAAGATGATGCCCGACGGCGGGGACTGGTGCGACGACATCAGGTGGCACTGCCAAGACGCCAAGGCCTGTACCCAGCGCTGGACGACATCACGCAGCACCCTGTCTGCAGGCGCCGAGGAGCCGCCGGAGACGGACCCAGATACCCGCCCGCGAGCTGATCACCTTGACAGGCGGTCCGGGGCTCGCTGGAGGTGGGCGGAGGATTGAGTTAGCCCGGGACGGGGTGGGCAGGCGCCAGGGCTTTCGCCAGAGCCGACATGATCGCGGTCCGGCGTCGGTGACGTCGCCGTGGCTGTCGAACGCCGCTTGCCGGTAGGTGGTGATGACCGCGATCGCGAGCTTCTTCGCTGGCAGGTATCCGACGATCGCGCCGCTGCCCGCGTAGAACTTGTTCCCGGTGATCCACGGCCCCTGCAAGATGACCCCCAGCCCGAAGGAATGCGCGGTGGTGTTCTCGGCGCACGCGCTGCATCCGGGGGCCGGGTGGCCGAACCCGACGAGGACGGGAGCGACCTGGGCACGGTGCGACTCCGGTGAGAGCAGTTCCCCGGAGCCCGATCGCCTGGATCGAGGTCGTCAGGTCCGCGATGCTGGTGGTCTGCGAGGCGCCTCGGGGAGCAGTCCATGACGGATTCCAGAAGGTGGTCTCCTCGTAGAACGGCGTGCCCGGCGGGACTCCCAGCGCCTCGCGGCGTTCGGAGCTGAAGGTGTGCAGTACCGGTTAGGGCATCTGCGGGTATCGGAGCCTTGTGTTTGCGTCAGCCCCATCGGCTCGAAGATGTACTGTCTCATCAGCTGGCTCAGCGGCTGGCCGCCGGCCTTCGCCAGGACCGTGCCCAGGATCGCGTAGTTGGTGTGTGAGTACGCCCAGTTGGTGCCGGACGGAAAC
>Ga0302235_10002278_pt1 | contig 13952 bp, 13 predicted proteins | sample II_Palsa_N3_3_FD_193577 | JGI IMG/M metagenome (GOLD analysis project Ga0302235, IMG submission 193577) | Peat permafrost microbial communities from Stordalen Mire near Abisko, Sweden - II_Palsa_N3_3 | ecosystem: Environmental > Terrestrial > Soil > Palsa > Peat permafrost | place: Sweden... | reverse complement strand
TGAGGGTGTCGCCTGGGCTGAGGTAGGGGAGGATGGCGGTCATGAGCCCTGTTTCGCGCGGATTTCACCGCAGGCGCCAGGATCCGGCGGAGAACGCGGGCCGGGTTCCGCCGGGTCAGTACGTGACCAAGGACTTCCCGGTCCTGTCGGCCGGCCCGACACCTCACACGGCCCTGGACCGGTGGACCTTCTCCATCGGCCGCCTCGGCCAGCAGAAGACGTGGAGCTGGGCGGAGTTCCGCGCCCTGCCGACGCAGAAGGTGACCGTTGACATTCACTGCGTCACCAAGTGGTCCAAGCTGGATACGGCGTGGCAGGGCGTGTCGGTGGACACGCTGCTGGAGGCGGCCGGGCATGACGGCCCGTTCGCGATGGCCCGCTGCGACGGGGGCTATACGACCAACGTGCCGGTGGCGGACCTGACCGGCGGCAAGGCGTGGGTGGCGTACGCCTACGACGGTCAGCCGCTGACCGCTGAGCACGGCGGTCCGGCCCGGCTGCTCGTGCCGCACCTGTACTTCTGGAAGAGCGCCAAATGGGTGCGCAGCCTGGAACTGCGCGATACCGACGACCCGGGCTTCTGGGAAAACTACGGTTACCACATCTACGGAGACCCATGGCGGGAACAGCGCTACGCCGGCGACTGACCTGGCAGGTCGCCAAGGTCAGTGCGGTGACGGTGGAGACCGCCTCGGTGCGGACGCTCACGCTGGAGGTGCCGGACTGGCCCGGCCATCAGGCCGGGCAGCACCTGGACATCCGGCTGACCGGCGAGGACGGCTACGTGGCCGAGCGGTCCTACTCGATCGCGTCAGCGCCGGGTGAGCCGGTGGCGATCACCGTGGAACGGCTCGATGACGGCGAGGTCTCGCTTTATCTCACCGACGAGCTGCGGACCGGGGACGACCTGGAGCTGCGGGGGCCGATCGGCGGTTACTTCGTCTGGGAGCCCGGGAACGGCGGGCCGCTGCTGCTGCTGGCCGGCGGGTCGGGGATCGTGCCGCTGCGGTCGGTCCTGCGGCATCGCGAACGCGCCGGCAGCACGGTTCCGGTCCGGCTGGTGTATTCATCCCGCACCCTGAACGACGTGATCTACCGGGCCGAGCTCGACCGGCCCGCCAGCGGCGTCGAGGTCATCTACACGCTGACCCGCAGCCAGCCGCCGGGCTGGTCAGGCTACGCGCGGCGGGCGGACGCGGCCCTGCTCGCCGAGGTGGCCTGGCCGGCCGCCGCGATGCCGCTCGCCTACGTGTGCGGGCCGACCAGCTTCGTTGAGGCGGTGTCGCAGGCCCTGGTGCAGTCCGGCTACCCGCCGGAGCGGATCAAGACCGAGCGGTTCGGCGCCACGGGAGGAACGTGATGGAAGCAGTTGACGGCAATGCCATCGGTGGCCTGCTGACCGAAGTCTTCGGCACCGAGATGACCGATGCCGCCAGCGTCTGCGGAAGCTGCGGCGCGGCCCGGCTGGTCGCCGAGCTCGCGGTCTACCGGCCGGCGCTCGGCACGGTCGTCCGCTGCCGGTCGTGCGACAGCGTGCTGATGGTCTTCGTCAAGATTCACGACAGGACCTGCGTCGACCTACTGGGCCTCGCCACCCTCGGCTAGCAACAGCCCGCAGAGCCGCCTACCATGACTCTCTGCGTCAGGGTCTGTACCGCATAAGAGCTACGTTGCGGTACAATGAGGAGCGAAGGGATCGGGAGGTTTCACCGTGGCCGCGAGCACCTCGTTCCGGATCAGCGACGCCGCCCGGGCTCGGCTGGCATCGCGTGCCGCCCACGATGGCGTGACCGCCACCGCGCTGCTGGATCAGCTCATCGTCGAGGGGATCGACCAGCTCGACTACCCCGGGATTGGCTTCCGGGGCCCCGCGCACGACCGGCGCGCCGCGCTTGCGGCCGGCCCGGACGTCTGGGAAATCATCGGGCGTCTGCAAGAACTCGACGGTAGCGAGGAACAGCGGATCAGCCTCCTGGCCGCTGAGTCGGATCTGCACCCCCGGCTCATCCGCATCGCGCTGGATTACGCGGCGGAACACTCCACCCAGATCCGCGAACGGATCGATCAGAACCAAGCCATGGGGGAGCGGAGCCGCCAGACGGCCGAGCAGCGCGCCGCCCTGCTCGCGTGACCACCTTCCTGATCGACGAGATGTTCCTGGTAGCGACGGCCGAACTCCTGCGCGCCAGGCACGGCCGCGATGCCGTCCACGTCGCCCAGGTCGGCCTGCGGGCCGCCGACGATACGCAGGTCGCGGCGGTCGCCCGGGCCCAAGGCCGGGCTGTCGTGACGGAGAACGTCGCTGATTTCGCGGCCGAGCGCGACCTGGTCTTGGTCTTCGTCCTGAAGAAGAACCTGCCAGCAGGAGGCGGCCAGGCTGCCGCGTTGGCCCGGATCTTGGACCGCTGGGACAGGGACCATCCTGATCCCTATCTCGGTCATCACTGGCCGGCGACGGACTGACAGTTGTTGATCCAGGCCATCCGGAACGCGTCCCAGTTGGGCTTCCCCGTCCGCCTGCCGTTTCCGCGCCACCGGGTCGGCGGAACTCCCTAGTGATCCTCCGTGCGGAGGACCTCAAGCAGCTCGAGGCCGAGCGCTTCGATCCGGCCCAGCACACCGAAGAGCGCCGCCTGATCCGGTAGCTGGCCGGCCAGCAGGGTCTCGGATCGCAGTGGCTGAGCGCGCAGCTCCGGAAACGCGGCCAGCAGCGTCTCACCCAGCCGCCCGCGGACGCGGAACTGGTAGTGCACGCAGACCTCCTTGCGCGCCGTCCGGGTTTTGTGCTGTCCGACGCTACGGTCGACGTCACCTCTCGGCATTGGGCGCGCGTCACGAAACCGGCGCCGCCGGTCGTGCTCCGCGAACATCCTCGCGGCTGACGGGCGGAACCCGGGGGGATAATCCTCGCTCGGCTCGCAGTCGTTCGCGCAGCATCGGCTTGGCGATCTTCCCGACCGCGTTCTTGGGCAGTACCTTCTCGATGTATACCTCGCGCGGTACCTTGTACCGGGCCAGCAACCCCCGGCAGTGCTCGATGAGGTCGTCCGGCCCGACGCTGCGGGCGGGCCGGAGCGCCACGAAGGCCACTGGCTGCTCGCCGAAGACCGCATCACGGTGCCCGACGACCGCGGCCTCGAGCACCGCGGGGTGGGCGTGCAGGACGTCCTCGATTTCCTTGGGGTAGATGTTCTCCCCGCCCCGGATGATCAGGTCCTTAATCCGGTCGACCAGGGTGAGATAGCCGTCGTCGTCGAACCGGCCGACATCGCCTGTGTGCAGCCAGCCATCGCGCAGCACCTCGACGGATTCGGTTGGCCGGCCCAGGTAGCCGCGCATGACGTTCGGTCCGCGGATGACGACCTCGCCCGCCTGCCCAGCGGGCAGCAACTGGCCCGCCGAGTCGACCACGCCGACCTCGACGCCGGGCAGCGCCAGCCCGACGCTGCCCGCCTTGCGCACGCCGTGCACCGGGTTGGCCGTGCAGACGACGGTGCACTCCGACAGCCCGTATCCCTCCACCACCGGGACGCCGAAGCGCTGCTCGAACTCGCCGATCAGCTCCCGGGGCATCGGGGCGGCGCCGCAGATGACATAGCGCAGGTTCTTGGTGTCGGCCTGCTCGCCGGGCCGTGACACCAGCAGCGCGTAGATGGTGGGGACAGCCGAGAAGAACGTGGGCCTGGCCCGCTCGGCTGTCGCCCAGAAGGTGGCCGCGTCGAACCGCTCGGCGATGAACGTCGAGCCGCCTGCCAGGAGCGGGGACACGACGCTGACCATGATCCCGTTGACGTGGAAAAGCGGCAGGACGAGCAGCGAGCGGGTTTCCTCGGTCATTTCGAACCAGGTGACGATGAGCTCCGCGGTCGCCCAGACGTTGCCGTGATCCAGCATGACGCCCTTGGGCCGGCCGGTTGTCCCGCTGGTGTAGATCAGCAGGGCCAGCGTGCCGGGTTCAGCCTGCACCGGAACTGGCTCGGCGGGCCGGGCGGGTGACGTCACGTCCTCCACCGGGATGATCCGGTACCCGCCACCCGCCAGCTTCGCCGCGGACGCGCCGTCGGCGACAACGACATTCGCGCCCGCATCATCGATCTGGTACCGGGCTTCGGCTCCGGTCAGGGCCGGATTGACCGGGGTTACCGCGGCCCCGAGCCGCCAGGCGGCGAACATGCCCGTGATCAGCTCGACCCGGTTCGGCAGCACGATCGCCAGCACGTCACCGCGGCGCAGCCCCGCGTCCGCGAGCAGGGCTGCGACCGCCGAAACTGTCTGGCTGAAACGCGCGTTGTCGAGTTCCTGGCGCTCGTCGGCGATGCACGCCCCGGTTGGATCCCGTGCGGCCCGTTCGTCGGGAATGGCGGCTGCGAGCATGGCGGTACCTTCCGTGCCGTCCGGGTTTTGTGCTGTCCGACGCTACGGGCGACGTCACCTCCCGGCATCAGCCGCGCGCCACAAAACCGGTGCCGCCGATGGTGCCCTGCGTACATCCTCGCGGCCGGCCGGGCTGGCGGTTGGACTGCTGGTCCGGCGCGGGCACGGTCTTTCGTACCCGCGCCACGATGCCACGGTCCGGCCCCCGTTCTTAACCTGCCGTCACGAGCGAAGAGGTGCCCGCTCGGCGGATGGATGACCAACCGGCGATACCTCGGCATCTCGGACGGGACACGTGCGCGATGACACGACTGATCAACATCGACAACGGCGGGACGCTGACCGATTTCTGCCTCGTCGACGGCGGCGACGTGCGTTATACCAAGACGCTGACCACCCCCTACGATCTGAGCCGGTGCCTGTTCGACGGCCTCACCAGGGTCTCCGAGCTGGTCTACGGGGAACCTCAGCTGGCGGCACTGCTGCAGTCGACGGACTACATCCGGTACTCCACCACGCAGGGAACCAACGCGCTCGTGCAGCGGGCCGGGCCGCGCCTGGGCCTGCTGCTGGCCGATTCCGCGGTGGCAGCAGGCCTGGCCGCTACGCCCGCCCAGGAGGAACTGCTCGCCGCGCTGGTCGGCGACCGGTGGGCCGTGATCAACCTGGAGCAAGACGACGATGCCCTGAGCCAGGAGCTTGTGACCAGGGTCAACGACCTATCGGCCCGGGGCGCCCGGCGCCTGGTCATCGCGATCAGCGGCGCGGACGGCGCGGACGCCGAGGCCCGCGTGAAGCGCCTGCTCCTGAAGCTGTACCCGCGGCACCTGCTCGGGGCGGTGCCCCTGCTGTTCTCCTGGGAGCTCGTCGCCGACTCCGATGACATCCGCCGCACCTGGTCGAGCCTGCTCAACGCGTTCCTGCACCCGGCGATGGAGCTGTTCCTGTTCAACGCCGACCGGCGGCTGCGCGACGCCCGGGCCCGCCAGCCGCTGCGGATCTTCCGCAACGACGGCGGGTCGTCCCGGGTTTCGAAGTCCGCGGCGCTCAAGACCTACAGCTCAGGCCCGCGCGGTGGCCTGGAGGGCACCCGGGCGCTGGCCAGCCATTACGGCCTGCGCCACCTGGTGATGGTTGACGTCGGGGGCACCACCACCGACATCGGGGTCGTCACCGACGGTGCCATCCGCGTCGACCGGCGTGGCATGATCGACAACGCGCCAAGCTCCCTGGAGCTCGCCGCCATCACCAGCTACGGCGTCGGCGGCAGCTCGATCTTCCGCGTCGCCGACGGCCAGATCCAGGTCGGGCCGGAAAGTGTGGGCGCCGCACCGGGTCCGGCCTGCTTCGGGCTGGGCGGCGACGAGGCGACCCTCACCGATGTCCTGCTGCTGACCGGGCTGCTCGACCCGGCGACCTATCTGGGCGGCACCATGGTGCTGCACCCAGATCGCAGCGCCAAGGCGATCGAGACCAAGATCGCCGGACCGCTGGGGATCACCCTCGACGAGGCGCTGCGGCAGCTGGAGGACGCCCACGTCGCGGCGATCGCGCGGGCCCTGCTCGACACCACTACGGTGGACTCCGGCACCGTGCTGGCCGCGTTCGGCGGCGGCGGACCGATGACCGTGTGCGGCGCCGCGAGGAAGGCCGGTGCGCGGCAGGTGCTCATCCCGCGCACCGCCGCGGTGTTCAGCGCGTTCGGCATCGGGTTCTCGGACCTGTCCCAGCGGTACGAGCAGCCCCTGCCTGACGCGGATCCCGCGACGATCAGCGCGGTCGCCGAGCGCCTCCTGGAGGCGGGCGCGAGGGACCTGTACGCGGAGGGCGTCGACCCGGGGGAGTGCACGGCACGATTCAGGCTCACGGTCGAACGCGGGGACACCGAATCCGTCATCGACCTGGCCGACCCGCAGGACGCCGCGGCGCACCTGAGGCACAGCGACCGCGCGTCGCTGGAGCTTGCGCTGCTCGCACCGCTCCCTCACGTCACGCTCGGACTGGCTAGCGACATCGAGGCCTCGCCCGCCCGCGCGGACGGGACGCGGAAGCTGCGGGATGGCCAGGGCGGCCGAGCCGAGGTGCCCGTGTACGCCCTGCTGAGCCAGCCGCCCGGGGCGCAAGCGCCGGGACCGGCCGTCATAGAAGGTCCGTACTTCACCATGCGGGTCCCCGCGGGATGGCAGTTCGCCACCACCGCCGCGGGTGACCTGCGCCTGACCGACAGGGGCCAGTAAAAATGAGCACGGTGATGCGCATCCCCATGACCGAGTACCTCGAGATCGACCTGGGGACCGAGCGCTGGCTGTGCCGGCGCTGCGGCCACGACTTCGGCTCAGCCCGCGGGAACTACAAGGAAGGGACGCTGGTCTATGACCGGGACCCGCGGGAGATCCACCGGCCGCTGATCGACCCGGCCCGCTACGAGTTCACCTTCGCCCCCGACCCGGCCTGGTGCCGGATCCTGGAGTACTACTGCCCTGGCTGCGGAACCCAGATCGAGGCCGAATACCTGCCGCCCGGCCATCCGCCGACCTACGACATGGAAATCGACGTCGACACCCTCAAGGCACAATGGGCGGCCCGCCCGCCCGGCACGGTGATCCCGCTCGGCCGCGACGTCACCGCCGAGCCGCTCCGCGTGGATGGGAGGAACCCGGCGTGAAACGCATCTCCGTCGACATCGGCGGCACCTTCACCGACTGCTTCGTCGCCTGGGACGGCCGCTACGTCCAGGCCAAGGCACTCACCACCCACCACAACCTGGCCCAGGGCTTCAACGAGGCGCTCGATCACGCCTGCCTGACCCTGGGCCTGCGACGCGACGGCGTGCTGCGGGAGGTTGACTCGGTCCGCTACGCGACCACCTTGGGCACGAACGCGCTGATCGAGCGGACGGGCCCGCAGGTGGGGGCCATCGTCACCGCCGGGTTCGAGGCCACGATCCCGTTGTCGCGCGGCCGGGGCTACGGCGAGGGCCTGGACGAGCTGGCCAAGAACGACATGTCCAGCGGTACCCGGCCGGACCCGCTCGTGCCGCAGACCCTGATCCGCTCGGTGAGCGAGCGGGTGGACTTCCGCGGCACCGTCTTGATGGAGCTTGACCGCCAGGACGTCAGACGGGCCCTGACCGAACTCGTCGACGCTGGGGCCGAGGCGCTGGTGGTCTGCCTCACCAACGCGGTCGAGAACCCGGTGCACGAACTCGCCGTCCAGGAGATCTTCCTGTCCGAGTACCCGGCGCACCAGCTCGGGGCGATCCCGATGCTGCTCAGCCATCAGCTGTCCGGGCGCAAGGGCGAGTACGTGCGGGCTACCTCGGCGATCGTCGACGGCTTCCTGCACGCCACCATGTACCACGCGCTGTCGGAGCTGGAGCAGAACCTGCGCGAGCACGGTTACGCCCGCCCCATGCTGGTCATCCACAACTCCGGCGGGATGGCGCAGCTGAACTCGACCGACGCGCTGCAGACCATCCACTCGGGGCCGGTGGCCGGCATCTCAGCCAGCGAGCACCTAGCCGGCCAGGCGGGGCTGGGGAACGTGGTGGCGACCGACATGGGCGGCACCAGCTTCGACATCGGCCTGGTCCCCGCGGACGGGGTCAAGCACTACGACTTCATGCCCGTCATTGACCGCTGGCTGGTCAGCGTGCCGATGATCCACCTGGTCACGCTCGGCGCCGGCGGCGGGTCCATCGCCAGCTACAACCGGCTGCACCAGTCGGTCTCGGTGGGCCCGCGCAGCGCCGGGTCCGACCCCGGGCCCGCGTGCTACGACCGCGGCGGCCTGCTGCCCACCGTCACCGACTCCGACCTCCTGCTCGGCTACCTGACCCCGGAGCGCTACGCCGGCGGTCAGATCAAGCTCAACCGCGCGCGGGCCGAGTTCGCGGTGGAGGAGGAGTTCGGCGACTGGATCGACGCCGAACCGGTGGAGGTGGCCAGGCTGATCAGGGCCGAGGTGGACGAGCAGATGGCCAACGGGATGGCCAAGGAGCTGCGCATCCGCGGCTACCTGCCGGAGGAGTTCACCATGCTGGCCTACGGCGGCAACGGCCCGCTGCACTGTTGCGGGATCGCGCGCCACCTCGGCATCGACAAGGTGCTCGCCCCGCCGTACAGCTCGGTGTTCTCCGCTCTCGGCGCCGGCAACATGCCCCAGCTGCACATCCACGAACGGTCGGTCCCGCTGGTCCTGTTCGACGCGACGACGAAGGCGATGTTCACCGATTTCCCGCGCTTCAACGGGATCGTCGCCGAACTCGAAGACAAGGGCCGGGCCGACCTGCGCCGCCAGGGACTCCCGGAAAGCGCGGTCCGGCACCGGCTCGAACTAGATATGCGCTACGGCAACCAGCTGGTCACGATGGCCGTGGTGGCGCCTAAGCAACGGCTGGAGGGCATCCGCGACGTCGTGGACCTGATGCGGGGGTTCGCCGACGACTACGGCCGCCGGTTCGGCCAGGGCAGCCAGTCCCCCGAAGCCGGCATCCGGGTCACCACGATCCGCGTCGCGTCCTACGTCGAGGGCGAGACCGTCGAGTTCGACGCCACGCCGCTCGGCCGGACCGTCGCCGCCACCCCGCAAGGATCCCGTCGCTGCGCTTTCGGCGGGATGACCGGGTACGTGGACACCGACGTCTACGACGAGAGCGCGCTCGAGCCCGGCCTGGTCGTGCGCGGCCCGGCCATCGTAACCACACCCGCTACCAGCTACCTGGTCGAACCCGGCTGGCGCATCGAGACCGGTGCGCACGGCGCGATCTGGTTCCTGCGGACCCCCGAGGACGGTGCGCGATGACTGACCTGCACGAGTTCACCCCGCAGGAGCAGCAGTGGGTGGCGGCGTTCCTGTCCGAGACGACCCTGTTCCTCGGGCCGGACCCGGAGATCATGAACGACCACCGGATGGCGCGCAGGACCGCGGAGGAGGACCGGCTGCTGTCCGGCCCGGTCGACGCGAACGCCCTGGACCGGGTGCGCAAGCGGATCGTGGCCGGCCTGGACGAGGCGTTCGAGATGATGGAGCAGACCGGCGCCGCGCCCGGCGCGAAGTGGGGCGACCTGACCAGCGCGGTCTACTCGGCGTCCGGCGACCTGATCCACATCAGTACCGGCGGGGTGCTGGCCTTCGCCTCGGTGCTGCACTACCCGGTGCGCTTCATCAACAAGTACTGGGTCAGCGACCCGAGCGTCGGCGTCCACGACGGCGACGGCTTCATCCACAACGACGCCCGCTACGGCAACATCCACAACACCGACCAGAGCATGATCCTGCCGGTGTTCTACGCCGGCGAGCTGATCGCCTGGGTGGCGACGATCATCCACGAGGGCGAGAACGGGGCCAAGGAACCCGGCGGGATGCCGTCCAGCTCCGAATCCGCCTTCGACGACGGCATCCGGATGAGCCCGTTCAAGATCGTCGAACGCGGCGTGATCCGGCGCGACCTGCTGACCTTCCTGCAGAACTCGGTCCGCGAGCCGAAGCTGCAGTACCAGGACCTCAAGGTCAAGCTGTACTCCGCGCTGCGGATCAAGGAGCGCGTGCTCGCGCTCGTTGAGGAGGTAGGCCGGGAGGCGTTCATCGTCTCGCTGCGCAAGTCGCTGGAGGACATCGAGGCCGAGGCGCGGCGGCGTATCTCCGCGCTGCCCGACGGTACGTTCCGGGTCAACTTCTTCTCCGATTCCACCCTGCGGGAGAACGTGCTGCTGAAGTACCCGTGCGCGCTCACGGTCAAGGGGGACGAGCTGACCGTCGACTGGCGCGGCGCCGCGCCGCAGATCATGAACCGGGCCTTCAACTCCACGCTCGGCTCGTCGAAGTGCGGGATGAACCAGGCGTTCCTCGGGTTCTTCTGGCCGGACCTGCCGCGCGGGATCAGCGTGATGAACCCGATCGAGGTGCTGACCGACGAGGGCAGCTGCGTCAACCCGGGTAATGACGCGCCGCTCGGCCAGAGCCTGCAGGGAGCGTTCAAGACCTTCGGGGTCACCCAGGCCTTGTTCGCCAAGATGCAGTACTCCTGCCCGGAGAAGTACGGGTCGCTGATCGCGCCCTGGTTCAACCAGATCAACACGTTCCTGTTCGGCGGGGTCACCCAGCACGGCGAGTTCGTCGGGAACGTCTGCGCCGACCTGAACGGCATGGGCGGCGGCGCGCGGGCGCACCGCGACGGCGAGCACTCGATGGCGCCGTTCTTCGCCGCGATGGCCGACATCGGCGAGCAGGAGATTATCGAGGACGACGTTCCGTTCCTCCAGCTGATCTCCAAGAAGATCAAGCGTGATAACCAGGGCTTCGGCAAGCAGCGCGGCGGCATGGGCTACGAGATGGCCGTCGCGGCGCGCGGCACCCCGCTGTGGGGATTCGCCACCGTATCGATCGGCTCGAAGTTCTCGGCCGTCCCCGGCCTGTTCGGCGGCTACGGGTGCCCCTCCTATCCATTGTCCAAGATCAAGGGGGTCAACGTCTTCGAGCAGATGCACGACGCGCCGCAGACGTGGTCGTTCGATTACGAGAAGTTGATGAACACCCAGCCGTTCGCCGGGGCCCGGTATTCCACTCATCACATGGGCATGGCCTTCGAGCTCGCCGAAGAGGGCGAGGTGTACATGATCTGCCAGGGCAGCGGTGGCGGGTACGGCGACGTGCTTGAGCGTGACCCAGAAGCGGTGATGGCCGACGTCGAGGCCGGGTACCTGTCGGGTGAGACGGCCCGCGAGATCTATTTCGTCGTCTACGATCCGGACACGCTCGCGGTGGACGCCGAGGCAACGCAAGCCGCGCGGGACGCCGAGCGCCAGGCCCGCCTCGGCCGAGGCCGGCCCTACCAGGAGTTCGTCAGTCAGTGGGTGACGCCGGAGCCGCCCGCGCACCTGCCCTACTACGGCTCGTGGGGCGACGACAACGGCGTCATCCACGCCACCGCCTGGGCCACGTCCGGCCCGGTGCGGGTGGCCGCGCCGATGGACCAGCTGCCGCAGATCTTCCTGCCCGACCCGAACGTCGTCGCCCTGGCCGTTCAGCAAGCACGGATCGCCGAGCTGGAGGCACGGCTGGCCGAACGGGAAAGTCAGTGAGCCGTCTGCTGGCGAGCCTGGCCGCGCCGCCGTCCGGCCGGGAGCGCGCGATCTGGTTCGACGCCGTCGGCTACGGCCGGGCCAAGCTGCTGGCCGACGCGGCGGTGCCGTGGGACTCCCCGGCCGAACTCGCCTCGTTCGTCGCCAAGCTGCAGGGCATGTTCCGATCGGACGTGATCCTGGCCGACGTCGGGGAGGTGTTCGCGCAGCGCGCGGCCGGCGATGCGCAGCTGCGGGCCGCGATGGCCGCGCGCACCAGGCCCGGCTACGCGCTGCGCACGCTGCTCGCTGACGAGCAGGCACGCGGCGTCGCCGCCGAAGCTGTCCGTGCCCTGGCCGCCACGTCCGGCGGCGTCCCCTTGGTCCTGGCCGTGCCGACACCGGCCCGCTGGCTCAGCGCGGCGGCCGAGCAGGCGGGATCGGATCCGGGACCGGCTGATTCCGGCCGGGCCGAGACGGCCGCGATGTATGTCGCCGACATGCTCCGGACGTTCGGCAGCCTGGGGGTCGACGGGCTGCTCCTGGACGAGGGGTCAGCCGACGCGAGCGGCCTGATCGACCCGGAGGCGTACCGGTCCGTGCTCAACGTCGCCGACCACTACGGGTGGCCGGTGCTGATCCGCGCCGACGCCGCTGCGGCCTGGCCGCACGGGGACATCCCCGGCGTCACGGCGTGGCTCGGGTCGGCCGCGGCCGAGGTCACGTCGGGTCGTTGGGGAGTCGTGGCGGGGGCAGGCTTCTGGGACGGCGACAATCCGGCCCCGGACGCCGAACTCGTGCTCGTGCCCGTCCCGGCGCAGGCTGATCCGGAAGCCGTGATGCAGCGGGTCCGCGCCCTATCCTGACCAGCCGGGTCCTGGCCAGCCGGACCGTCACGGTAGGGCTGTCAGGGCCGGGGCGGACCGACGTGCCGCAGGACCGCCGGGCCGAGCCACTGGGCGGCGAGCAAGGCTAGTTCAATCTGCAGGCGGTCCTCGCCGACAGGACGGCCGAGGCTCTCCTCGGCCTTGGTTATCCGGTACCGGACGGTGTTCTTGTGCAGGGTCAGCCGTTCGGCAGCGGCCACGAAGCTGCCGTTCTCTTGCAGGAAGACACCGAGCGTATCGCGCAGCATGGCATGGTGGCCGTCATCGTCCGCGAGCGACCCGAGGGTCTCGATGACCCAGGCCCGGATGAGCTCGGTCGAACCCGACATCAGGGCCAGCGGCGCGACGTCGGCGAAAGTGGTCATGGGCTGTCCCGCCCCGCCTGCCGCCAGCGCGACGGCTTGCGCGCCCAGTGCCTGCTGGTGGGTACGGCGGAAGCCGGAGACGCCGGAACCGGCCGAGCCGAGGGCCAACCGGATTCCGGATTCTGCTGCCGCGGCGCATGCGCGGGGGAAGGCGTCCTTGGAGCCGAGCGGGAGCCAGGCCCACGCGCTGGATTCGTCTTGCGGCAGGAAGATCGGTCGCCCCTCGAGGCTCGCCTGGCGCGCTAGCTCCGCGATTGCCTGCTCCAGCCCGCTCAGAGCGCCGTCGGCCGACGGCGGTTTGTCGCTCCAGCACACCACGCCAACGTGGTGCTGCCGGAGCCGATATCCCAGGATCGCCTCGGAGGAAGCCACGTCGACCCGCTCGCCTCTCAGCAGCGCCTGGACCCGGGCGGTCCGGGCCACGCTGCGGTTACGCAGCCAGTTCTCCTTCCCGGCTTCGTAGGCGGACAGCACCTCCTCGGACACCTTGTCGATGTAGGCCGAGGTCATGTCGGCGATGCGCAGCCCGGCCGCGCTGACGAGCGAGGCATTGTCGGTGCTGCGCCCGAGTTCCTCGAGGCACCATTCCTGGAACCGGGTTGCCCCGATGCGGTAGGCGCGCAGCAACGCCGATGCGGGCACGCCGCGTTGTGCCAGCCGGCGGGCGTATTCCTCCGCCGCCGCCGGGGCGTGCACGTTCTCCAGCTCGATGCTGTGCTGGATGATGTGCAGGACGGTAGCCACATTTTCCCCGACACTGGCTTCCAGCAGCGACAGCAGCCGCTGATCGCCGCGCAGCTGCGTGATCTCCCGGACGATCAGGCCATAAACATCGGCGGATATCTCCGCGGTCCGGGGCGTCAGTGAACTGGAAACGTCTGAGGCGCTCTGCACCACCAGCGCGCTCGATCTGTCCACCCGGGGAATAGTACGCCCCTGGCTTGCCGCTGCCCAGCCGCCGATAGTCAGGTAGGGCGATAGCCCTAGACGATGCGGCTACAGGTACCAGCACCGGTAGCAGCATTGACGGTCGCCTGGGTGAAGTGGAGGATGCCGGGGAAGGCGAACAGAACGGAGACACACTGCGGTGGCCAGCACGCACATTGTCGAGTCCACGCCGGAGACGGTCCGTTCGGGATACCTCGATCCCGCTGCCAAGCCGGTCGCGGTGATCCAGCCGGGTGACACGGTCCGGTACCCCAACACCTGGACGCACGACGGGGTGGTCGACCAGACCGCCATCGAGACCGCCGCGGAGAACCTGG
>Ga0302235_10002268_pt1 | contig 13982 bp, 8 predicted proteins | sample II_Palsa_N3_3_FD_193577 | JGI IMG/M metagenome (GOLD analysis project Ga0302235, IMG submission 193577) | Peat permafrost microbial communities from Stordalen Mire near Abisko, Sweden - II_Palsa_N3_3 | ecosystem: Environmental > Terrestrial > Soil > Palsa > Peat permafrost | place: Sweden... | reverse complement strand
CGCGCGGATGGCCGGGGCCAGGCTCGCGCTCACCCCGACCGTGCACCAGATGATCAGCGTGGGCCCGATCGCGCTGTTCGCCGACACGCCGGGGGAGATCTCCTACCCGATCGTCCGCGACGTGGACACCAACATGTACGAGCGCCAGCACGGCGGCGACATGGAAGTCGGCTCGTACGCGCACCGCCCGATCATCGTCGCGCCGGACGAGATTCCCTCCATCGAGGAGTCGGCGCTCTCGCCCACCGAGATGCCGTTCACCCAAGACGACTTCGACCCCCAGCTGGAGCAGGCGCTCGAGCTGATGCCCGAGCTGCTCGGCGACGAACGGGCCGGCATCAGGTACGCGATCAACGGCCTGATCTCGATGACCCCCGACGGGCACCCGATCCTCGGCGAGCTGCCGGAGGCCAGGGGGCTGTGGTCGGCGGCGGCGAGCTGGATCAAGGAAGGCCCGGGCTGCGGGCGGGCGGTCGCCGAGCTCATGTCCGGCCAGGTGCCCGCGGTCAACGTGCACGAGGCGGACGCGGCCCGCTTCTACCCGCACCAGCAAACCGTCGCGCACGTCCGGGGCCGGGCCCGGGAGGGCTTCAACAAGATGTACGGCATCGTGCACCCGGCCGAGCAGTGGGAGTCGGGCCGGCCTGTCCGGGTCAGCCCGGTGTACGAGCGGGAACGCGAGCTCGGTGCCGTGTTCTACGAGACGGCGGGCTGGGAGCGGCCGTTCTGGTACGGCGTGAACGCACGTCTGCTCGACCGGTACGCGGGCCGGCTGATGGAGCGGCCGGCCGAATGGGAGTCGCGCTGGTGGTCGCCGGTCATCAACGCCGAGCACCTGGCCATGCGGGACGCCTGCGCCCTGGTCGACCTGTCCGCCTTCGCCGTCTTCGAGGTGTCCGGGCCCGCCGCGCTGGACGCGGTGCAGGCGCTGTCGGTCGCCCAGCTGGACGTGGCGGTCGGCCGCGTCGTGTACACCTCCTGGCTCGACGAAAACGGCGGGTTCCGCGCCGACCTGACCGTCATGCGGCTGGCCGCGGACCGGTTCCGGGTGGTGACCGGCGGCGCGACCGGGAAGTCCGACGCCAAGTGGATCGGCGACCACCTGCCGTCCGGTGCTTTCCTGGCCGACCTCACCTCGGCCTGGACGACAATCGGGCTGTGGGGTCCGCGGGCCAGGGACGCGCTGGCCGCGGTCACGGCCGACGACGTGTCGCACGCCGGGTTCGGGTTCGGCAGCTGCCGGGAGATCGAGGTCGGCGGGATCGTGGTGCTCGCGTCGCGCATCTCCTACGTCGGCGAGCTCGGCTGGGAACTGCACGCGCCGATCGAGCAGGGCGCCCGGCTGTGGGACACGGTGTGGGAGGCGGGCCAGCCGCACGGGCTTGTGCCGGCCGGCATCGGCGTGTACGGCACGACCGGGCGGCTGGAGAAGGGGTACCGCGCGTTCGGCGCCGAGCTCACGCCCGACTACACCCTGGTCGAGGCCGGCATGACCAGGCCCAAGGTCAAGCCTCAGCCGTTCATCGGCAAGGACGCGTACCTGCGGCAGCGGGCCGAGCCGCCGTGCGCGGTGCTGTGCACGCTCACCGTGGACTCGCACGTGTCGGCCGACGGTTCTTTGCGGTACATGCTGGGCGGTGAGCCGATCCTCTCGCCGTCAGGCGAGCGCCTGGTCGACGCCAAGGGACGGCCGTCGTACGTGACCAGCGCGGGCTCGGGCCCGTCGGTGGGCCAGCACCTGCTGATGGCGTACCTGCCCGCCGAGTTCGCCGTCGAGGGGAGCTCGCTGCTGGTGGAGTACATGGGCGAGCCCTACCCGGTGACGGTCGCGGTGGCCGGCGCCACGCCGCTGTTCGACCCCGCGAACGAGCGGATCAGGAGCTGAGGGTCGTGGAGATACTCGTCTGCGTCAAGCGGGTCCCCACCGTGGGCGGCAAGATCGCGGTGACCCCGGACGGGCAGGAGGTCGACACCCGGATGTCCGGGTTCTCCATCAGCCCGCACGAGGAATGCGCGGTCGAGGAGGCGGTCCAGATCACCGAGCGCGCGGGCGGCTCGGTATCGGTGCTGACCCTGGGACCCGAAGCGGCGACCGAGCAGCTCCGCGGCGCGCTCGCGCTCGGCGCCGGGCGGGCGGTGCTGCTGGAGACCGACGGCCGCGAGTTCGGCCCGATCGCGACCGCGGCCGCTATCGCCGCCGAGGTCCGGGCGCACGGATACGACCTGGTGCTGCTCGGCAACGAGGCGGCCGATACCGGTGACTACCAGGTCGGCATCCGGCTGGCGCACGAGCTCGGCTGGCCGGTGGCCACCGGGATCAAGGACCTGTCGGTGTCGCCGGACGGCGTCGTGGCCCGGCGCGAGTACCGCGGGGTCGACGAGGCCTACCAGCTGCCGCTGCCCGCGGTGATCACCGTCAAGGAGGGCATCAACCTGCCGCGCTACCCGTCGCTGCCCGGGCGGCTGCGGGCCAAACGGGTGGCCGTCGAGCGCTCCGCACCCGTTCCGGCGGCCGAAGGGCTGCGCAAGGAAGCCCTCCGGGTACCCGCGTCGAGCCAGCACCAGGCCGCCGTGCTCGGCACCGGGGCCGACGCCGTGCCCGAGCTTGTCCGCGTGCTCGACGAACTGGGGATCCTTTCATGACCGTCCTCGGCCTGGTCGAACTCGATGGCACCGACCCCGCGGACGCCTCGCTCCGGGCGCTGACGCTGGCCCGGACCCTGGGGGATCCGTCCATCGGGGCCGTCGTGTTCGCGGACTCGGCCGGGGTGCCCGCCGCGGCGCTGGCCGGCTACGGCGTCACCGGCGTGTACGTGATCGAGCCCGGGTCGCTGGACGGGTACGCTCCGCAGGCCTGGGCGCGAGCCTTGGCCGGGCTGGCGGCGGAAACGGGCGCGACTGCGGTGCTGGCGGCCGGCACCGACCGCGGCAACGAGGTGCTCGCGCACATAGGTGCGATCACCGGCTTGCCGATGGCCGCGAACTGCACGGTGGTCACGCCGGACGGCGGCCGCACGCACCGGCTCGTCCGGCACCGGTGGGCCGGCCTGCTGCTCGAGCACGCGGTCATGGAAGCGCCGGTCGCGCTGTTCACGGTGGCCACCGACGCCGTGGCCCCGGTGCCCGTCGTCCCGGCCTCCCTCCAGGTGCACGTGCACAAGCCCGAGCTGGCCGAGGCGGACCTGGTGGTCCGGGCCGCCGAGTCGGCCGGGCGGGCCGGCGGCGTGTCGCTGGCCACCGCGCGGGTCGTGGTCGGCGGCGGCCGGGGCGTCGGCGGCCCCGACGGCTTCGCGCCGCTCGAGGAGCTGGCCGAGCTGCTCGGCGGGGTGGTCGGGGTCTCCCGCGTGGTCACCTCCGAGGGCTGGCGCCCGCACCGGCAGCAGGTCGGCCAGACCGGCACCAAGATCACCCCGGAGCTCTACCTGGCCTGCGGCATCAGCGGCGCCATCCAGCACATCGCGGGCTGCGCGGGCGCCAAGCACATCATCGCGATCAACACCGACCCGGGCGCGCCCATCCTGGCCCGCGCCGACTACGCCGTCATCGGCGACCTGCACCAGGTCATCCCGGCCCTGGTCGCCGCCCTGCGCGCCCGCTGACGGCCAGCTCGGGCGGTTCTTCTGGGTTCGGGGCCGGCCGTCATCGAACCCCCGGTGACCTGGCCTTTATCTCCCGCCGGAGCGATGGCCGAGGACCCGCCCCATATGCTGGGCGGGTATTTAAAGGGTATTCGGTTCCTGTCCCCGCGGCCGGAGCATGTGACCGTTGCGCATGGTCGTCGCAGGGATGGGAAAGAGTGATGGTCGGAACACACGTTCAGCGGGAGGGGTTGGAGACCTTTGGCGGCTAGTGCCGTATGGCCGGGCGACAGTTATCCACTGGGCGCCACCTATGACGGGGCCGGCACCAACTTCGGCCTGTTCTCCGAGGTCGCGGACCGGGTTGAGCTGTGCCTGTTCGGCGAGGACGGCAAGGAGACCCGGGTCGACCTGCACGAGGTGGACGGGTTCGTCTGGCACGGTTACCTGCCCGGGATCAGCCCGGGCCAGCGCTACGGATACCGGGTGCACGGGCCCTACGACCCGTCCGCCGGCCAGCGCTGCAACCCGGCCAAGCTGCTGCTCGACCCGTACGCGAAGGCGATCGAGGGGAGCGTGGACTGGGGCCAGGCGGTGTTCGCCTATCCGTTCGGGCATCCGGACCGGCGTAACAACACCGACTCCGCACCGAATGTCCCGCGCTCGGTGGTGGTGAACCCGTACTTCGACTGGAACCTGGACCGGCCGCCGCGCACCTCTTACCACGAGACGGTCATCTACGAGGCGCACGTCCGCGGCCTGACCAAGGAGCATCCGGTGATCCCGGACGAGCAGCGCGGTACCTACCTGGGCCTGGCCCACCCCGCGGTCATCTCGCACCTGCAGGGCCTCGGCGTCACCGCCGTCGAGCTGCTGCCCGTGCACCAGTTCGTCACCGACAGCCATCTCAGCGAGAAACACCTGCGCAACTACTGGGGCTACAACACCATCGGTTTCTTCGCCCCGCACAACGCCTACGCCGCCGGCGGCAGCCGCGGCGAGCAGGTGCAGGAGTTCAAGACCATGGTCCGCGCGCTGCACGCGGCCGGGATCGAGGTCATCCTCGACGTGGTCTACAACCACACCGCCGAGGGCAACCACATGGGGCCGACGCTGTCCTTCCGCGGCATCGACAACTCCGCCTACTACCGGCTCGTGGACGATGACCGGCGCTACTACATGGACACCACGGGTACCGGGAACAGCCTGCTGATGAGGCACCCGCACGTGCTTCAGATGATCATGGACTCGCTGCGGTACTGGGTGCTCGACATGCACGTGGACGGTTTCCGGTTCGATCTCGCCGCCACCTTGGCCCGCCAGTTCTACGAAGTGGACAGGCTGTCCGCGTTCTTCGACCTGGTCCAGCAGGATCCGGTGGTCTCCCAGGTCAAGCTGATCGCCGAGCCGTGGGATGTGGGTGACGGCGGCTATCAGGTCGGCAACTTCCCGCCGCTGTGGAGCGAATGGAACGGGAAGTACCGGGACACGATCCGCGACTTCTGGCGCGGCCAGCCCTCGACCGTCCCCGAATTCGCCTCCCGGCTGACCGGGTCCAGCGACCTCTACCAGCAGGACAGCAGGCGGCCGGTCGCCTCGGTCAACTTCGTGACCTGCCACGACGGCTTCACCCTGCAGGACCTGGTCTCCTACAACCACAAGCACAACGAGGCCAACGGCGAGGACAACAGGGACGGCAGCGATGACAACCGGTCCTGGAACTGCGGCGCGGAGGGCCCGACGCAGGACAAGGCCGTGCTCGCGCTGCGCGCGCGTCAGAAACGCAACTTCCTCACCACGCTGCTGCTGTCGCAAGGCGTCCCGATGCTGCTCGCGGGCGACGAGATGGGACGCACCCAGCGGGGCAACAACAACGCCTACTGCCAGGACAACGAGATCTCCTGGATGGACTGGGCGGTCCGGGCCGAAGAGGACCAGGCGCTGCTTGACTACGTGCGCAAGCTCATCCGGCTGCGGTCCGACCACGCGGTGTTCCGGCGACGCCGGTTCTTCCGCGGTCAGGCGCTGCGCGGCGGCCGGAACCGGCTCGGCGACATCGCCTGGTTCGCGCTGTCCGGGGAGGAGATGACCGACGAGGACTGGGAGGCTGGATTCGCCAAGTCGCTCACCGTGTTCCTGAACGGCCGGGCGATCAGCGAGCCCGACCGGCGGGGCGAGAAGGTCACGGATGACTCCTTCCTGCTTCTGTTCAACGCGGGCGAGAAGGACCTTGAGTTCGTCATCCCGCCGCGGCGCTACGGCCCGCGGTGGTCCAAGGTGCTGGACACGGCGTTTGGCGTGACGGAGTTTGAAAATGAGAGTGCGGTCAAGCCGGGAGACGTGATTAACGTGGTCAACTACTCCGTGCAGCTGCTGCGTCGTGGCTGAGCACGTCGGCGGCCCGCGCTCTGCCCGGGTGCCGGTCTCCACCTACCGGCTGCAGCTGCGGCACAGCTTCGGCTTCGAGCAGGCGGCTGAGCAGGCCGATTACCTCGCCGCGCTGGGTGTGACGCACGCCTACCTGTCGCCGATCCTGCAGGCCAACCCGGGCTCGCCGCACGGGTACGACGTGGTGGATCACTCGCTCGTCTCCACCGACCTCGGCGGCGAGGACGCGTTCCGCGCGATGGTGGAAACGTTTCACCGCAACCACCTCGGCGTGGTGGTCGACGTGGTGCCCAATCACATGGCCCGGCCGACGCCGGAGTCACTCAACAAGCAGCTGTGGTCGGTGCTGTACCAGGGCAGGAGATCGCCGTACGCGCACTGGTTCGACGTCGACTGGGACGCGCAGGACGGCAAGCTGCTGATGCCTATCCTGGGCGGGCCGCTGGAGAAATGCCTGGATGACCTCATCATCGACACGGCCTTGCGGGCCCCCGAGGCCCGCGGGCACTCCGGGCACCCTGGGGCGGTGCTGCGCTATTTCGACCACGTGCTGCCGCTGCGGGACGGCGTGGCCGACCTGCCGCTTGGCGTGCTGCTGGCCCAGCAGCACTACCGGCTCACCGACGCCCGCGACGCGGCGACCCAGCTCAACTGGCGGCGCTTCTTCGACATCGACACGCTCATCGCGATCAGGGTCGAGGATCCCGACGTGTTCAGCGCCACCCACGAGGTGCTTTTCCGCCTGGTGAATGAGGGCTTGATCGACGGCCTGCGGGTGGACCATCCGGACGGGCTGGCCGACCCGGCCGGCTACCTGGACCGGCTGGCGGCGGCGACAGGCAACGCCTGGGTCGTGGTGGAGAAGATCCTGGCACAGGGTGAGGAACTGCCGGACTGGCGCTGCGCGGGCACCACCGGCTACGACACCCTGGCCCTGGTCGGCGGGCTGTTCGTGGATCCCGCCGGAGAAGAGCCGCTGACGGAGGAATACGTCAGCTTCACCGGCCACGGCTCCGATTTCGCCGAGGTGGAGCGGGACGCCAAGCAGTACATCGCCGACGGTACCTTCGCCGCCGAGCTGTCCCGGCTCACCCGGGTATTCGCCCGCGGCTACCCGGCCCTGGACTTCCATGCCGTCGACCTGCACGATGTCCTGGTCGCCCTGCTGGCTGAGTTCGGTGTGTACCGGGCCTACGTGACCCCCGGCCAGCCGCCGCCTGACGTCTCGGCGGCCGTGGTCCGGGCGGCCGCCGACCGCGCATGCGACCACCTGGATGAGCGCCTGCACCCGGCCCTGGATGCCGTGTGCGCGGCCGTGCTCGGCCTAGGCGGCACGGCGGGCGAGAAGTCCCGGCAGGCCGCCCGCGACGAGCTGATCGTGCGGTTCGGCCAGACCACCGGCCCGGTGCTGGCCAAGGGGGTCGAGGATACCGCGTTCTACCGCTGGTCCCGGCTGGCCGCACTGAACGAGGTGGGCGGCAGCCCGGATGTTTTCGGCGTCAGCCCGGCGTGGTTCCACGCCGAGGCCAGCCGCCTGGCCGTCCGGTGGCCGGCCACCTTGACCACGTTGTCCACGCACGACACCAAACGGCAGGAGGACGTGCGGGCCCGGCTGGCCGTGCTCGCCGAATGGCCGCAAGAGTGGGCGCACCAGGTTGGCGAGTGGCATGGCCTGGCCAGGTGGCTGACCGACGGTGCCGCGGCGCAGGCCACCGAGCGGGCCCCTGAGCCCGACCTTGAGTACCTGATGTGGCAGACCCTGGTCGGCGCCTGGCTGATCGGCAGCGAGCGTCTGGACGAGTATCTCGGGAAGGCGATGCACGAGTCCAAGACCCGCACGTCCTGGACCGTGCCCCGGGCCGGATACGAGTCGGCGGTGCTCGGCCTGGCCGACGCGGTGATCGGCGACCCGGAACTGACCGCCGCGATCGCCGGCTTCGTGGCCAGGACCGCTCCGGACGCCCGGGTGAACACCCTCGGCGCCAAGCTGGTGCAGCTCACCATGCCGGGAGTGGCCGACGTCTACCAGGGCTGCGAGCTCACCGGCCTGTCCCTGGTGGATCCGGACAACCGCCGGCCCGTGGACTACCAGCGGCGCAGGCGGCTGCTTGCCGCGCTGGCGGACGACCCGGACGCCCCCGTCGGCCTGGACGCGGAGAAACTGCTGGTGACGTCGCGCGCACTGCGGCTGCGCCGAGATAACCCGGACTGGTTCGCCGGGGGCTACACCCCGCTCGCCTGCGCGGGGCCGGCCGCGGAGCACGCATTCGCCTTCGTCCGGGGGGACCACGCGGTGACCGTCGTCACCCGGCTGCCCGCGGGGCTGCGGCGGCGGGGCGGCTGGGCCGACACCGTCCTCCCGCTGCCCGAGATCCACTGGCGGGACGTGCTGACCGGAGTCAGGCACGCCGGGCTGCGGCCGCCGCTGGACGAGCTGACCCGACGGCTGCCGGTGGCCTTGCTCATCCCGGACCGGGTCTACGGGGAGAAACAGGGCAGGGCCGCCAGCAGGAGCGGCCGGTGACCACGTTCAGCGTCTGGGCCCCCGTCGCGCACCGGGCCGAGATCGAGGTCGCGGGACAGCGCTACCCGATGAACCAGGAAAATGCCGGGACCAGCTCCGGCTGGTGGAGCGCGGACGTGCCCGACGTGGTGGTCGGCATCGACTACGGGTTCCGGCTGGACGGCGGTGACACGCTGCCCGACCCGCGGTCGCTGCGGCAGCCGTTCGGCATCGCGGGCCTGAGCCGGACCTATGATCACTCCGCCTTCCGCTGGACGGACGAAAGGTGGCGCGGCGGCGCGCTGCACGGCTCAGTGATCTACGAGCTGCACATCGGCACGTTCACCCCGGAGGGCACCTTCGACGCGGCCATCGGGCGGCTCGACCATCTCCGCGAGCTCGGCGTGCACGCGGTCGAGGTGATGCCGGTGGCGGCCTTTCCCGGCGAGCACGGCTGGGGCTACGACGGCATCAACCTGTGGGCAGTGCACGAGCCGTACGGCGGCCCGGACGGGCTGAAGCGGTTTGTCGACGCCTGTCATGCGCGCGGCCTGGCCGTCCTGCTTGACGTGGTGTACAACCACGTGGGCATCGGCAACCGGCTCGGCGACTTCGGCCCGTATTTCACTGCGGCGCATCAAACGCCCTGGGGTCCGGCGGTCAACCTGGACCAGCCCGGGTCCGACGAGGTCCGCGCGTTCCTGATCGGCAACGCGCTGATGTGGCTGCGTGACTACCATCTCGACGGGCTCCGGCTGGACGCGGTGCACGCCCTGGAGGACCACCGGGCCCTGCACTTCCTGGAGGAGCTCGCGACCGAGATGCTGGCGCTGGCAGCCCGGCTGAACCGCGAGCTGGTGCTGGTGGCCGAGTCCGACGCCAACGATCCCCGGCTGGTCACCTCCCGGGAGGCGGGCGGCTACGGGCTCACCGCCCAGTGGAGCGACGACTTCCATCACGCGGTGCACGCGGCGATCACCGGAGAACGGCAGGGCTACTACTGCGACTTCGGGTCGATGGCCGCGCTGGCCAAGACCTACACCAAGGTGTTCTTCCACGACGGCATCTGGTCGAGTTTCCGCGGCCGGACGCACGGGCGGCAGGTCGACGTGTTCCGCATTCCCGCCCACCGCTTCCTGGGGTATCTGCAGGACCACGACCAGATCGGCAACCGGGCCACCGGGGACCGGATCGCGGCCACGCTGCCGGCCGATCTGGTCGACGTCGGCGCCGGCCTGGTGCTGACCTCGCCCTACACGCCGATGCTGTTCATGGGCGAGGAGTGGGGTGCGGACACTCCGTGGCAGTACTTCACCGATCACATTGATCCCGGCCTGGCCAAGGCCGTCGCCGAGGGGCGCAGGGCCGAGTTCACCGCGCACGGCTGGGGAGCGGCGGACGTGCCCGACCCTCAAGACAAGCAGACCTTCCTGCGTTCCAAGCTGGACTGGGCGCAGCGTGACCGCGAGCCCTACCTCGGCATCCTGGCCTGGTACCGGGAGCTGATCGCGCTGCGCCGGACCCGTCCCGAGCTCACCGACCCGAGGCTCGACCGGGTACACGCGGACTTCGACGAAAACGCACGGTGGATCATGGTCCGGCGAGGGACCCTGCGGATCGCGGCGAACCTGGGCCGCGACGCCGTCCGGCTGCCGCTCGGGCAGCCCGGCATCGGGGTCCTCGCCGCGTCCAGCCCAGGGGTCGCGATCAAGCAGGACACGGTGACGATTCCCCCCGCCTCCTTCGCCGTGATCGAGACCAGAGCACTTCGGCCGGCGTCGGAGTGACGCCGGCCGAAGTGAGGCCTGCCTGAGTTACCGGTGCGTGAGTTACGGGCGCAGGCCACGGCTCGGCCGCACGATGCGGAACACCATCATGAGGGTCTGCAGCACGGTGATGATCGCCAGCCCGGCCCAGCCGACGGTGAGGATGTCCCGCTGGACGAACAGCGGTGAGTGAATCCATCCGTAGACCGCCCCGGTGACTACCGCGGCGACGATGAGCATGGCCCCGAGTATCTTGCCCGGTCCGCCTGTGCCGCCCTGCTCCGCCCGGACCTGCTGGGCCCAGCCGTCGCGCTTGATCCCGACCAGCACGTTGACCCAGGAGGCGGTGGTGCAGCACACCCGCATGAACAGGTACAACTCGACGGGAACCAGCAGCACCGCGCCGATCAGGTCGGCGGTGGTGCGGTTCGGCACCCGCCAGGCGAGCTTGAGGTTCAGCAGCACGGCCACGACCGGCGGGATGAGCCACAGCCAGTTCCACCTGTACTGGTGCACCATCAGTGACGCGGTGAGCAGGAAGAGGAAGCCGAGCCTGGTGATGCCGTTCGAGGCCAGGCCGAGCTGCTGCTTCCACAGGGTCGCGGTCCACTTGTTCACCTTCGAGTGGACCAGCAGCCGGGCCATGCCCTCGTCCCATTTGCGGCGCTGCGCCCACAGCGAGCGCAGGTTCAGCATCGGCCCGGCGTAGGCGCGGGCACTGGCCGAGACGTTGGTGGAGTACCGCATGGCCTTCAGGTCGCCGGTGAGCTGCATGTCCTCGACCTGGGTGCTGGTGTCCCACGGTCCGCGGGTCAGGTTGTGCTCGGCCACCGCGCGCAGCGCTTCGTTGCTGAACAGCGAGGCCTGGCCGCCGAGCACGTAGGTCTTGCGGTTGCGGCGCAGCGCGTCGGCGGTCCAGGCGGCGAACTCCAGCCGCTGCATGCGGACCAGCAGCCGGGCCATGCCCGTGGCGCCGAGCCGCTGGTCAAAGGTGTACCTGGCCATTACCCCGCCGGGCCGCGGCGTGACGGAAAGTTCTGCCTCAAGCTGCTGCAGGCAGTCCGGGGCCAGGATGGTGTCGGCGTCGATGCCGGCCACGTAGTCGTATCCGGCCTGCCAGCGAGACCAGGCCTGGTTCAGCGCGCCAACCTTGCGCTCGGTGTTGCCGACGGTCCGCATCACCGTGACGCCGCGGAAGCGGCGGGCGATCTGCTCGGTCTTGTCGGTGCAGTTGTCGGCGATCACGACGATCCGGTCCGGCACGCGGGTCTGCGTCAGCAGCGCGTTGAGCACGTTGCCGATCGAGTCTTCCTCGTTGTGCGACGGGATGAGAACCAGCATCTTGGCGGTGCGCCGCCGCGGCGGCCGGTATCGCACGTCGTGTATGACCCGGGACATCGCCCGGCGCACCTCGCCCGCCCGAGTCGCCGCGCGGATCAGCACCGGCTCCCGGACCGGCCCCGACCATGAGGCCGGTGCCAGCTCTGCGGTACGACCCGAGGAAAGGGCCTTCGGTGCCACGAGTAGTTCTTTGGTTGCCACGGTTCGCTCCAGGTTTATTTGGCGTCTGTGGCCTAGATTGCCCGGCGTGACGAGGCAGGACGGTGCGCTCCAGGTTGCCGGCTGGTAGCACTGTGGCTGTTCGGGTCGGCTCCGGGTTCGTGCCGCTGCTCGGCCCGCGCCAGGGACCAGCGCCGAGAACCGTCATGAGTTCGCTAGCTGTGGCAGCTCTGTTCGGCCGCGGTGACGACATCGGAGAAAGTCCAGGGGTTCTGCGGGCCGCTCTCGCCCTGCAGGGACTTCGGCAGGCCGTTCGGGAACCTGAAGGACGCCCGGGACCAGAACCAGCGGGTCCCGGAGCTGGAGCAGACCTTGACCGGCTGGCTGAACGTAACCACCGCGGCCACGTCGGACACCACGCCGGCCGCGCAATTGGGGTTACAGTCGTCGAGCTTGTACGTGCCAGTTCCGACCGCCTCGGTGCCGGACCAGGCGGACCATTTCATCTGGTACAGGAACGCGGTGGAATCACCGGATAGCGGGCAACCGAAATTGGAAGTGCAAGCGGGCTGATGCAGCGGCGTGGCGTTTATGTCCTGGCTCGGCGCCAGGAAGGTACTGGTTCCAGACGGCGAAGCGGTCACGCTCGGTGCGCCCGACGAGGCCGCGGCCGACGAGGCTGGAGCGCTCGGCGATCCCGCGGGGGTCGGCGATCCCGCGGACGTGGGCGATCCCGCGGACGTGGGCGATCCCGCGGGCGTGCTGGCGGCACCCGCCGCGGCTGATGTAGTCGATGAGCTACAGGCGGTCACCAGCAAGGCGACACAAGCGAGCCCGGCCCAAAATAGCACTGCCCTGCCCGGGGCCTGCCGGTATCTTCGCGACTTCGTGATCAACATCAATTCCCACCCCTTTAACTTTCCCCAAGCGGCTCGGTAAGCCGCGTCACCTCTACGACGTTCGCCGCAACGCCTTGGTTGGGAACCAGATGGGCAACGAGATTAAGCCACGGCCCGTTTCGAATAAATATCACGGCCGGGACCGGCTACGGCGGTTAGCGGACCGCCCCGGCGATGATCGGCGCGCGACCAGCGGCTGGGAATACGCCATGTTGATCACGCCGAGGTCCTTAGCGCGATCGGCGGCCGCGGGCAGCACCACGGTCAAGATGACGGGAGGCCGCACGGTTCAGCCGAAGCACTGGCCCTCGCCGCGGTAGGTCGGCACCGCGGTGACCTGGCCGTCGTCGTGGACTATGTGGTACTGCCGGAACCGCTCGGCGAGCTCGCCCGCTTTGGCGTGCCGCAGCCAGACCCGGTCCCCGGGTTGCAGGTCGGCGGCCGCCGCCCCGCGGACCGGTGTCTGCACCTCACCGGCGCCCTCCACGCCGGTCAGGCTGAGCCCGGCGGGCAGGTACGGCCGCGGCAGCCGGTCCGCCGTTCCGGTACCCGAGGCGACGTAGCCGCCGGCGAACAAGGTGGCGATGGCCGGGCCGGGGCGCCGCACCACGGGCAGCGCGAACAGCAGGGCCGGAGCCGGAGTGAATCTCGTGTACGCGTCGAACAGCGTCGGCCCGACCAGGCCAGAACCCGCCGTGAGTTCGGTCACCGAGGTGTCCCCGGTGGTCGACTCCAGGCTGCCCGTCCCGCCGCCGTTCACGAACTCCAGGCTGGTCACCGCCTCGACCAGGCGGATCGCCTCGGTCCGGCGCTGGTTTAGCTCGCGGACCGAACGAGCCTGGATGAACCTGATGAGCTGGGCCCGGACCGGGTGGCCTTCAGGAGCGTCGCCCAGGCCCGCAATCTGGCCCTCGTAGCCCATCACGCCGACCAGGCGGAAGCCTGGCCTGCGGGTGATGACGGCGGCGAGCTCGGCTGCCTGGCGCGGTTCGCGCACGGGAGAACGCCAGGTGCCGATGTGCACCAGCGGCCGGCCTGCCAGCGGGCGCCAGGAGACGTCGAGCTCCAGGCAGACCCGGATCTCCGGATGATCCTCGCCCAGGGCCCGGTCCACCACGTCAAGCTGCGCGGTGGAGTCCACCATGATCGTGATGTGCTGCCTGGCCTGCGCGTCCGCGGCCAGGGTCCGCAGGGCCTGGCGGTCCACGGTGGGGTAGGCGACCAGCAGGTCGTCGCAGGTGCCCACGGCGTGCAGCCACAGGGCTTCGGGCAGCGAGTAGCACATCACGCCCTGGTAGCCGGGGCGGGCCAGCGCGCGCTCGATCAGGAAACGGCACCGCAGCGACTT
>Ga0302235_10002267_pt1 | contig 13985 bp, 4 predicted proteins | sample II_Palsa_N3_3_FD_193577 | JGI IMG/M metagenome (GOLD analysis project Ga0302235, IMG submission 193577) | Peat permafrost microbial communities from Stordalen Mire near Abisko, Sweden - II_Palsa_N3_3 | ecosystem: Environmental > Terrestrial > Soil > Palsa > Peat permafrost | place: Sweden... | reverse complement strand
AACATCGCCGGTTCGATCGTGCTCCCATCGATCAGCACGATTGTCAGGGCCTGTCGCGACAGCGCCACGTCGGCGACCTCGTTCCGGCCGACGGTCAAGGTGAGGAACCAGGTGACGATCCGCATCGTGTTGTCGGTGAGGATGATCCGCTGCGAGCCGAGCTTAAAAAATCCCCAGGCAAAAACGGCAGTCACCTCTCCGGCGATCAACCGGTCGCCAATGGCGGACCAGTCGCCAGACGGAGGCATGCCGGCCCCTTTTCCGCCGCCATGGGCGACCAAAGCCAGGACCACTGCCACGACCGCGAAGATGTATCCAGCGGCGTACGCCATGATCGGCAAGACGCTTCCAGGCCGGAGCACCACTAGACCCGCTTGACCTCCTCGGGCCGAACCGTTCTGTGCCACGCCGGGCTGCGCCCGTTCAGCTTCCATAAGCAGTAGTCTAGCGTAGTGCCGTTGCATGACACCTCGTTCATTGCCGACCTGTATGCCATATGAAGGAACTCGGGCGCCAGGTTCGAGCCGTACTTTGTCGCCTGGTTAATGCCCGGATAATACCAGCTGACACTGGGAGCGTACTTAGGCGTATAAGCCCCGAGGAATCTTCCGGCCGCTCCTCTAGTCGCGTCCGATGCGGCTGGTTCCAGACCGGAGATAGCCGAGATTTCACCGTCTAGCGCGTTTCCTAGAAGCATGCTGGCTGGGAGAGTTACCGCGTCTATAAGGGCGCCTTCGCCCAGGGTCTCGGCGGCGCCAGTCCAATTACCGGTCCCGATGCCGTTGGCGACAAAATTAATCAGAAGGCCGCCGCCCTCGGCTCCAAGGCAAATTTCGATCGCGACGGAAAGGCATGAGGCGAAGACGGCCGTCTGCAGCATTCCTCTCCAGTGAGCCCTGAATTGGTGCCCGACCCACCCGGCGGCCGTGCTGAGCCATCCGAAGCTGATTCCGCCACTACCGCCACCGGCCGGGTGCTGGAACGTGCACGGGGTGGGGTCGAGAGCGGCATCTCGTCCGCCGGCACAGGAGGCGCTCGCAGCACTGCCGATGGACTGCTGGACGGGGGTGACGGCACGGGGGGTGCGCTCGATGACGGTGATGGGCACGTTGAAGATGTAGTCGTGGTCGACGGTCGTGGACTCGTCTCGGTTGTCCCTGGCCTGCTGCTGGAGGCCTTGCTGCTGGTTGTTGTAGACGGTCTCGCAGGACTGGCCGGAGCCGGTGCAGGTGCCCTCGGGCACGTTGTAAATGGGCTGCGCGCCGGACGGGTCGGACTGGTTGACCGGGTCGTCCAACGAGTAGGCGTACGGGTTGAGGTCCTGGGGATCGTAGGCGTTGCGTAGGGGGTCGGTGGAGACGAAGGAGCTGGTAGCAGAGTTGTACTCGCGGGCGCCGAGGTTCTCCAGGCTGGTCGCGGGGTCAGCGGTGCCGCCGACGAAGCCCTGCGCGCCGGGCCACGAGGACGGGGCGGTGCCGACCGGGTTGCCGTAAGGGTCGTAGTAGCGGTTGGTCCCGGTCAGGGTAGAGGAGTTGATCGCGAGAGTGGCCGTGCCCTGCTGGTTGCCGTCCAGGTAGTAGACCTGGCCCGCTGATGTTCGGGCCGCGATCGTGACGCCGCCGATGGTGTAGTAGCGGGTGCCGCTGAACGTGGTGCCGCTGCTGTTGGTCGCGGCGACCAGTTCCTCACCGGGCAGGTACAGGGTGGTGTCGGTCGTGCCGCTGGTGCCGCTGGGGTCGGTCTCCTCGAGCAGGTTGCCGTCGGCGTCGTAGATGTACGAGGTGGTCGGGGTGGTGCTGCCGGGGGCATCGACCGAGGCCAGCTTGCCGGCGTCATTCCAGTTCAGGGTCTCGTTCCCGGAGGGGAGGGTGATGCCCTGGGTGTCGCCGTCCGCGTCGTAGCTGTAGCTGGAGGTGTTGGTGGTGCTGCCGGTAACGGCTTGCTGCTGCGTGATCTGGTGCGGGGTGCCGGCGTAGGCGTCGGTGGTCGTGGTGGCGGCACCGCTGGCCGGGGTGGAGGTCTCGGAGGTGAGGTCGTTCTCGTCGTTGTACGCGTACTGCTCCCAGTACGGGGCGGCCGCAGTGGATTCAGCGGTCTGGGAGGCGCCGGATGAGCATCCGGTGCCGCCCTGCGACCAAGCCTGGCTGAGACGGCCCAGGTAGTCGTAGCTGAAGCACTGGACCTGGGTGCCTCCGTTGGCGGGGGTGTCGGCGTCAGACGTGATCAGGCCGTCGTTGTCGTAGTTGTAGGTGGTGGAGTCGAGGGTGATGGGGCTGGTGCCGGCCTGGGCACCAGAGGTGGAGAGGTTTCCGGTGACCGGGTCGTAGCTGTCGATGATCCACGCGGGAGAGGCGCTGGTGCCGAGCGTGTATTCCTCGGGCTGGTTCAGGTCGGTGTACGACAGCCCGGACACGTAGTCCCACTGAGAGGACTCGAGGCTCACTGGCTTGTTCGCGGTGTCGTAGCCGGTGCCGACTTCTTCGGCCGGGAGTCCGGCGTCCGCCGGGTATTGGGTCTCGGACACCAGGTTGGCGTAGTTGGTGTAGCCGTAGCTGACGTCGAACGAGCCGTTGAAGGTCCCGGAGCTGATGTTGACGTTCTCGCCTTCGGGCAGGTCAAGGCTGTTGTAGCCGCTGACCACCTCGGCGTAGCTGGGGCCGCTGGTCCCGGTCGGGTAGGAGATCGACCCGGTCACCTGCCCCTTCGCGAGGGAGTCGTAGGCCCAGGTGGCGAGCTCGTCGGAGCCGGTCTCGGCCGCGCCGCCGGTGGTGTCGTACTCGAAGGTCTTACGGCCGTCGGCGTCGTAGGTGTAGCTGATCGTCTTGGTGCGGGCGTCGGTGGTCGAGAGCAGGTTTCCGTCGAGGTCGTAGGTGCTGGTGGTGGTACCGGTGTCGGGGTCGGCGGCGGACGTCTGGTCCCCGGCCAGGTCGTAGTGGTAGGACCACTGCTTCCCGGCCGCGTCGGTGACGGTCTGCAGCTGCCCGGCGGTGGTGTAGGCGTAGGAGGTCTGGTCCCACCCGGTGGTGGCGTTGGTGTTGGTGCCCGATCCGGCCGTGGGCGGCGTGGTGGGCGGGGTGGCGGAGTGGTACTGGTAGAGGTAGCTTTCCTGGCCGTCGCCGTTGGTGTAAGTGGTGGTGGCGGTGCCGCCGGCGGGCGGCGTGACGGTGGTGTAGTCGCCGCCGTAGCTGGTGTCGGTTTCCCATTGCTCGACCGACTTGTTGTAGGTGATCTCCCGGATGACGCGGCCGTCGCCGTCGTACACATAGCCGGTCTGTGACGGCACGGTGCCGTCGTCGGCCGCGACCAGGTTGTCGGTCGGACCGCCTGCGGCGATGTACGAGTTGGACTTGGTCAGGACCCAGCCGTCGGTGTTGTAGTACGTGTCAGTGACGTTCATGTTGCCGTCGGGGGTCTCGGTCTGCGTCTCGATCTCTCGGCCGAGCGAGTCGTAGAGCGTTTCCGACGGCAGGGCGCTCCCGCTGGCGTTGATCGTGTTGGTGGTCACCACCGATGGGCCGGAGTTCGACACTTCGTAGCTGTGGGTCTCGTCGGCGGGCCCGTTGACGGCGTGCCCCGGCGTCCACGCCGCGGTGAGCCGGCCGAGCGCGTCGTAGGTCTCGGTGGTGACGTAGCCGGCCGGGTTGGTGACGGTTAGCGGCAGGTCGCGGGCCGGGTCGTAGGTGGTCTTGGTGATCAGGCTCATCGGGTCGGTGACCGTCACCAACGTCGGCTCCGCGCTGGTCGCCGGGCTGTAAGCGGTCGTGGTGGCGGCGTAGCCGTCGGCGATCGCGTCGGCGTTCTTCGCGCTGGTGACCCGGCCGTACTCGTCGTAGGCGTCCTGCGACTCGGTGCTGAATTCCTCCGTTGCGCCGCTGTAGGAGGTGGCCTGCTCGGTCATCGTTAGGTTGCCGGCCGACGGCGTATCGGGGCTGAGCGACGTGGCGCCGTCGTAGAAGGACTCCGTGTCGGAGATGATCTCGGCCGAGGTCGGAGGCAGTGTGACCGGGCAGTCGGCGGCCGCGCTGACCGAGGTGACGGTCACCTCCTTGGGCAGGTCGAGCAGCCAGCTGGAGGTGTTGGCGGCGTAGGTCGTCTGCGTGCAGGTGTCCTCGTTGGCGTCGCCGGGTACGACGCCGGCCGCGTCGGGGGCGTTGAAGTCCGAGGTGACGCGCCCGGACGAGTCGTGCGCGTAGATGTCGTCGGCCTCGCGGTAGCCGCCCGAGGCCAGCGCGGTGAACGTCTGAGTCTTGGCCGTGCCGGTCATGTACGCGGTCAGCGCGGGCAGCGGCGAGGGCTGGGACTGGGTCGCGGTCGCGGCCGAGGTCCACGGGGTGGTGGCCGTCTCGCTGACGACCGCTCCGCCCGCCCCGTCGTTGACGGTGTGGGTGAAGCCCATCCCCGCGAACTGATCGTCGTCGGGCGAGCTTGCGGTGACGCCGCCGACGGTGGCGCTCAGGGTCGCTGAGGTTACCGGGTTTCCGTCCTGGTAGTCGCCGTTCATTCCCTGGAAGTAGGTGTCCGTCGTCTCGGTCACCGGGTCGCTGTCGGCGGCGTTGCCGGTCTCGGTGGTCACGGTGCCGAACCCGCGCCACTGGTCCCAGGTCCGCAGGGATTCGCGGGTCAGCGAATCGTCGTCGTAGTGCCAGGCCGCGCCCGAGTAGGTGTAGCTGTCGGTGACCGGGAGGGTGCCGCCCGCCGTGTTGGCCTCGGTGACCGAGGTGACCACGTACTTGTTGAACCAGTCCTCGATCGGGCTGCTCGCGCCCGGCGGCGTCCAGTAGTCCGGATAGCACAGCGTCTTGTTCTGGTCGGTGGCGGGGAAGTTCCCCGACGTGCAGGACGACGGCGGAGTGTCGTAGCTGACGCTGGTGACCCCGCCAGTCTCGCTGGTGACCGAGGAGAGCCGGAACCGGTCGATGATCGAGTAGCCGTCGTTGGTGTCGGCCTCCGTCTCCACCCGGTTCGCCAGGGAGATGCCGGAGAACGTGACCGGAGGCAGGGCGATGCTGGTGCCATCCTCGCCCGTCCGCGTGATTGACTCCAGCCACATCGGCGGGGCGGCCGAACCGTCGCCAGTCGCCGGGTAATTCTGGGCCAGCGCCCACGAGTCCACCGGGTCCATGGTGCTGCCGCTGCCCTCGTGGGTGCTGGTCGCGATCGAGGTCAGCCGGTCCTCGATCCAGAACGTCGGCGAGATCACGTCGCACGCGGCGCCTGATGCGCAGGCCAGGTCCGAGGGGATGTCGGTCCGGTTGGCGGCGCTGGTGAACGTCACCTGGGCAGCCGGGGTGTCCAGCGTCCCGGCCGTGCTCCCGTAGATGGATCCGGCCCGCAGCCCGTACTCGATCTTGGACAGGACGCCGCCCTGCACGTAGGCGGCGCTACCGGTGGTGCCGTTGTCCTCGGCGTAGTAGTTCTGCTCGTAACTGTAGAACAGGGCCTCGGCGTCGCCGTGGGAGTCGGTGACGTAGTCCAGGTTCCATCGCCAGGGCAGGTAGCAGTGCGCGTTGGCGGCAGTGGCGTTGTAGCACGGGTCGCCCGACTCGTAGCCGTAGACCGGGACGTTCCACGACGAGTTGGCAGACGTGTCGCCCGACACCCAGCCGGGCAGGTGGTCCTCGCCGAAGAAGTAGCTGGTCCCGTCGGGGTCGGTGACCTCCCAGTAGCCCCCGCCGGTGGTGCTATTGCCCGCGCCGGTCAGGTAGGTGATCTTGTCCCCGTTGTCGGCCTCCGTGTGCCAACCATTGGTGGGGTCGTCAACCAGGGTGGTCGTCACCCCGCCGAGTGACAGCGTGGTGGTGTCGTTGCTCGACCAGCACAGGTCGCCGCTCTTGACCCAGTTCGTGGCGCCCGGCGGCTCGGTCTCGCAGGACTGGTAGTCCCGCTCGATGTACCCCGGCTCGTAGTCCCAGCCGTCCCCGATCCAGGAGGCCTGGTCGTTGGTGGAGGAGGTCAGCCCGTCGGTTGCCTGCGAGTCGTAGTCGAGGCTGACCTGCGGCGCCAGCCCGCCCGGGACCGGCGGGATGTCGATCGGGTAGGAGTAGGAGAACGCCCCTGATGACCCGCCCGCGGTCCAGGTGCCTGCTTCCGACAGCGGGGTGGCGCCGAAGCTGCCCGCCGATCCTGACGTGGAGGTGGTCGCGGCGAGCACCACGGCCGTGGCCGGGGCGGCGGCGTACACCGGTTCCGACATCGGCTGCGCGGGCACCGTGACGTCGGCGCCAAGCCGGAAATCGCTGACGTCATCGGCCGAGCCGAGCGAGACCTGACGCCGGCAGGCCGCTAGCTGCGGTGTCGTCAGCGCGCATCCTGGTAGCTCGACCAGGTGCAGCCGGGAGGCGAAGTCGCCTTCGTCCGCGAACGCGAACGAGGAGTAGTCGAGGCTCACATGCACCGGCGTCGCCGGGCCCGGCGACGCACTGGACAGGCTGAAGATGACCCCGCTGACCCCCGCCGCGGCGGCGGTCTTCCTGGAGGCCATCGCTACCCGCACCTGCGACTCGGCCGGGGCGGAGGCGAGGGCAACCGTCGCGTGCCCGGCTTGCGCGGCCGGGCCGACCCACACCGGCAGGCCTCCCGCCCGCACCGAGCCCGTGGACGGCGACGCCAGCGCTGCGTTCTCCCGGCTCGCGGGCACCGCCAGGGCAGCGTGGGCGGCGCCGGTCGGCACCGCCGCCGTGCCGACTCCCGCCGCAGGCCAGCTCACGCTGGGCTGCTTCCAAGCCTTCATCACCGGCGTCGCGACCTTGTGCGACGGCACGACGTGGACCGGAACCGGATGCTGGGCCGGCACTGGCCGCGGCGACGCGGGAGTCATCGCCGCCTGGGCCGCGCCGGCCGCGCCGGCCAGCGTGAACGCCATCGCGACGGCCGCGACCGCCGCCGCAACCAGTTTCCGGTACACGCCGTGACGGTGCCTGAGCTTCTTGATCATTGGTGCGCAGTCCTCTTTCCGGGCCGTCATGCGGACGGCGGGAAGTCAAAACATGAGGTCGGGCCGCTTAGCCGGCGGCGGTGGAGCCGTCCGGCCGCCGAGGCGGCGGCCGGACGGCCCTCGGGTCCAGTCAGGAAGTCTCGGGGGCCTGGGGTGTCACCGGGACGATCGGGCACGGGCTTAGCGGGTTAGTCGCCGTGCTGATGACGGCCTGCGCCAGCGCCGCGTACCCGCCGGCCGAGCTCTGCGTGAGATTGACGTCGTCGCCGATGTTGTCGGCCGTTGCGAGGTCGACCGGGCCGCTGGTGCCCGGCTGGGCGAGAGCGCCGGAGAAGTCGATGTCGCTGCAGGACCCCGGAAGCTTGGAGATTCCGCTGTTGACGGCGATGCGGGCCGATTCGGTAGCGGAGTTGCACGCCGTTCCCGTCTTGCTGTCGGAGTAACCGCCGCACGGGGTAAGCGTCCCGAAGTACGACTGGACGCCGAACGCCTCCAGTTGCTCCTGGATGATGTCGTAGTCGTCTTGCAGGAGGGTCTGATCATTGGTGGCGCCGTCGTCCCAGAGCATGTCCTCCAGGCCCTCGTCGACGATGACCGTGCCGACGCCCGGCTCGGCGAGGATGTCGCGGTCCAGCCGGCCGACCAGGCTTTCCCCGCCCGGTACGCCCGGGCTGTCGGCGCCATTGCCGTAGTACGAGCCGTCCGACGTGACCAGGTTGGACGGCACCCCCGCGTCGACCACTCCGTACAGCGGCGCGTTGTCTCCGGAGGCTTGCTCGGTGGCCGCCAGCTGGGTGAGATCGCCCGCCAGATACCCGCCCAGCCGCAGGCTGGGCGCGTCCGGCCCGTCTTGCTGGGCGCTGGCGGCGCTGCCGTCGATCACGTTGTCCCCCGCGACCACCACCGTCGGCTCGCCGGGGAACTGAGTCGGCGGCTGCGCGGAGTTGTCGGAGTCGATCACCTCGGCCGGCGTGGTTACGTCCACCCCGGTCAGGATCGGCACCGAGTACAGCGAGTACCCGCCGGCGCTGGTGAACGGCGTTCCGGTCGTGTCGCCGGTCTCGTTCGGGGTAGCCGACGACGCGAACCAGGCCATCCCGCCGCTTGGATAGGAGTTCAGCGGAAGGGTGGGCAGCGAGGCGTTCTCCACGTACAGGCTGACGAGGAGGTCCTTGCCCGCCGTGACCGGGAAGTTCAGCGTCAATGGGTCACTGTAGATGTCTCCGCCGACTGGGATGCTCGCCGAGTTCGAGCCCCCGAAGGTCAGCGTCTGCATGGTGTTCGGCTGAGGCACCGCGCCGCTGATCCGGGGCGCGATGGTGACCGCGCCGATTGTCAGCGGGCCGGTGCCGTCATCGGACCAGTAGCCCGGGTTCGACAGCCGGATCCGGATCTGGGCGCCTGCCGGGGCGCTGACGTTCGGCGACGCGGCGATCCGGATCGTCTGGTCTCCCCAGGTGTCCCCGGACGGCGGGTAGAACGCGTCCTCGATCGGCGATTCGAATGCGCCCGTCCACGCCTGCCCGGCCGGCGTGGCCGGCGACTGCTGGGTGCCCGCCCCGTCGACGGTGGTCCCGACGGCCGGGTCGGCAGTGGTCGTGTTGCGCAGCGCCATGCCGAGGATGTGCAGCGACGGCGGGGCCTCGGTAAGCCCGGTGCCGACGGTGGCCAGGACCGAGCCGCTCACATCGGGGAGCGCGATCGACGTCACCGTGCAGGACGGGTCGATCGGCACCGCGAAGGCGTACACCTTCGGGCTGTCGTCCTGTTGCCCGCCCGGATGGTCGCGGGAAGGGAACACGGCCGCGGCGATGTCGCTCGGCCCGCTCACCCAGTCCGGCACTGCCAGTGTGTAAGCCGTCGAAGCCGGGCAGCCGTTGTTGCCACCGTCGGTGTAGTAGTTGACGGTGCCGGTGGCCGGGTTGCAGCTTCCCACCGTGGTGTTGATCGAGATGAAACCCGCGCACCCGCTGCCGGTCACCGGGTACCCAACCGCGGTGGACGGCGCCGTCGGGTCCCCGACGTAGGCAACGGAGTCCCCCGCGCCTGTCCCCGCCGCTCCCGCCACCTGCACGTTCGTGCTGGTCGAAGTGGCCAGGAACACCAGCGAGCTGCCCTGCGCGGCGGTGCTGCCGGCTGCCCCGGTGCTGCCGGTGCTGATCACCTGCCCGGCGGCGAGCAGGTTATCGGCCGTGTCGGCGGTCGTCCCGAACGACGGCAGCGTGAACGTCGCCCCGTCGACGGTGAGGCCGCCGCCCGGCTCCCAGCCGTACGATTTAAGCTCCGCCTCATCGAAAGCGTTCTCACCGTCCGCAACTCCGTTCCCCGGCGCTCCGGCCTGGGTCGAGATCATCACGTTGTCGAAGGGCTGGTTGGCGCCCACCGCGTCGGCGAAGTTGGCCTGCAGGGTGGGGCCGCCGGTGAACGTGGCGGCCGGGTCGGCCGCGCCGGTGAAGGTCCATGAGTACCCGGAGGTCGCGCCGTTGGTCGTCCCGGACTGGTTGCCGGCCGAGTCCACCGCGTAGACCCAAAGGTCATGCGGCCCCGGCGACGGCACCTTGATCGACACAGTCGCGGTCTCGAGACCGCTGCTGTTCTTGGTCATCTCAGTGCAGTTCGACTCGGCCACGGTGGTGGAGCAGGTCTGCGCGGCCGGAATGGTCCCGGAAGTCGGCGGCGTCTGGTCAAAGCCCCAGACGAACTCCGACGGCGGGTCCACCGGACCGGTCGAGGCCTGCGTGATCGTGAACTGGACGGTCGACCCGACCGTTTCCGGGGTGCCGGAAGCGAAGCCGCTCGGCCCCGTCATCGTCGGCGCGTCCGGGCCCTTCGGGTAGACCACGAAGTAGCACGGCGACGTCCACGACGCCCCGCCGGAAGCCGTCTCCGGACCGTAGTACGGTCCCCAGTTCGCGCCGAACAGAGCGGTCCCGACCCCGGTCTCGGCCTGCGCCGCCCACTCCATCACGGTCCCGACCGCGAGCTTGGACAAGATCGACGACGGCAGCTCGTAGCCGAGCAGAGTGCCGTTGTCGGAGGCGACGGCGTCGTTCACCACGGTCCAACTGGAGGACGCGGACACCTTGTACTCGATGTTGCCCTGCACGGCCGCGCCGTCGGGGTCGCTGTACTTCGCGTTCAGGTTCAGGCCGCTATTGGAGTCGGTCTCGCCGATGTGGGGCGCGCCGGTCGCGCTCTGGACGCAGTCCATGCTGCCGCCGCCGCTGACCGCCGTCTCCCCCAGGCCCGACGGCGCGTTCGGGGTATCGGTCCAGAACACGTCCAGCGTGGGGTTGTTGGTGAACTGCTTGTGGTCGGCGCTGGTGGTGTCGCCGCTCTCCCACAGTCGCACCGTGATGCTGGCCGGGGTCCCGCTCATCGCGTTGAGGTCGGGGGTCAGGTTGAATCCCTCCGCGACCTGGTCGCTGGTGTCCTCCGTGCTGTTGCAGCTGCCGGTGTCGGCCGGGATGGCGTCCGTCGAGGTGGTGTTCCCGGACGCGATGCCCGGGCCGGGCCAGCCGGTACTAGAGCCCATCCCGTTAATCCAGCTCGCCTCCACGTTCGGATCGGCCGAGCAGGACGACGAGTAAACCTCCTTCACCTGGAAAGACGCGCGCATTATCACGGCCTGCGGGCCGAACGGCCCGGGCGTCCCGGTCGGGATCGCTATCTGGTACAGCGCGTAGTCCGTGTCCTTGAACTGGCACGCGCCGTCCTCGAAGTCGTCATAGCCGACCGGCAGGCCGACGGAGTACGGAGTGGTGTCGTCGTTGTAGTGCGAGTGCTGGCAGTCCGTGGTGTCGCACGCTCCCGTGGTGCCGTTGCACGACCCGGTCCCCGGGTCGGACTGCACCGGGTCAAAGTCCTGCTTGTCGCCCGATTTGTTCGGGTCGGTAAATCCGCCGGTGTCCGCCGTTTCCGTGGTGTCGACCGTGAACGACGGGGCGATGTACACCGGGAACCGGGTCGACGACGCCGCCAGCATCCGCGCGTCCGGCGTCAGGGACAGCAGCGATCCATTCCCGGATACGCCCGCCCGCACGGCGGCCAGGAGCGCGCCGCCGGCCGGGCCGGCCGAGGACGACGACGGCCCGGCGCCAGCCGGGGCCAGCGTCGCGTCCGCTTCCCTGGCCGACGTCCCGGCCGCCCTGACCTTGGCGGTGGCGGCGCCCGCGAGCACCGAGGAGGAGTCCCACATCTGCGGCGCCCCGGCCGTGAACGAGCCGCGCCCCTTCGTCATCTCCGCCGTCAGACCGCCGCCCGCCGCCGTCCGCAGGGCCCCCGTGCCGGAGGTCATCACCCGCAGCGACAGCCGCGCGAGGCCGGGATCGCGGGCCGCCGTCCGCGACCCGACCACGAGCACCTCGCTGAACCCGCCCGCCTGCACGCTCGTCGCCGTCAGCACCAGGTTCACGCCCGGCAGGACGTTCCGGTACACCGCTGACGGGCCGGACACCGTCGGCTTCGGCAGCCGTCCGGGCCACCGCAGCGACAGGCTCGTCCCCGACGCCGCGATCTCCGCCATCGGACTCGTCCCGCCGTCGGAGAAGCTCACCGTGTCCCCCGGCACCGCGGCGGGCGAGAGCCGTCCGCCCGTTCCGAGCGCCAGCCGGGTGCTCACCGCCAGCCAGTCGGCGCCGCGCTTCACCCGTACCGGGAGCACGTTCTCCGACGCCGAGAGTTCCCCGTCGGGCTCAGCCGTCACCAGCGTGGTTCCCGTCGTCAACGACCCGACCACCTGGGCCTTGCCCGTTGCCCGGGCCTGCTTCAACGCAGCGTTCTCGGCCGTCTGGGCCGTGCTTGCCTGCTGCCCCGCGCCCACCGTCGGCAGGCTGCTGTCAGGCGCGGGCCCCTTCGGTGCCTGCCACGCCTTCCCCAGCGCGGCCGGGGATCCGCTCGCGGTCGCCGCCGCGGCTCCCCCGGCCCCGGCTATGCCGAGCGGGACCAGCAGGCCCAGACAGGTAGTTCCCAGAACGAGGGCACGCCGAATAGAACGCCCAGCCCACACCATTAGCTCCCGCAGGTCGCTGCCGACACCGAAAAGGCAAAGCAGTGCCAGCCCCACAGAAGGCAAACCGGACACTCATCACGATCGGCGCAACACGCGCAGTCGCGACACCTGTGAATGCTGTCAACCTGGCGACTCGTCCGTCAATACCAAACATTAAGAAACTCTGAGTAACTACAGAAGCAACCGTATAGCGACTCAAATCAATGCACGTCAGTAGACATCATTCGATAACTGACAGAGATCTATGACTTTTCTTAGCTATTTGCTCGATTTTCAATAAAAGATTAAGAATAATATTCGAACTGTCGGCAACGGCGTGGGGACGTCGTCCGGCGCTTCACGCTTCGCGTGAGCCAGACATCCTGGTGCCGAACTTGTCACGCGGTGGGTCGCTGGGTTTGCCGGCGCGCCGACCGCGAGCAGGCTGGCGCCCAGCTTGGCCAGGTCGACGCCCCGGCCGGCGGCCGGGGCCGCGGCCGTTTGAGCGGTGTCCTCGTGGTAGCGGGCGAAGGTTTCGCGGCGGCGTTGGAGGAGGACGGCGAGCCGGTATCGGCGGGAGCCATCATCGTGTTCCGCTGGGGCAGCGCTTCCCGGCCGCGGGCGTGAGCGTGTGCCGGTGGGGGCACCCCGCGACCGGAAATACCCACGAAGACGCCTGCATCCGTCCAGCATGATGAGCGTGGCTATGGTGAGGATGGTGTGTCGATGTCCGGCCGCAGGACCGAGGGGCTTGTCCACTGCGGAGGCTGTCGCCAACGCCACCGACCCCAAACCGAACCTGTCGCCTACGCCGATGACCCTAATAGGCGATGTCGTAGCCCACAGACCGTGCAACATGTCGCTGGGGTAGCCGACATGCCTCGCCGGACAGCCCGCCGCAGCTATTGGGCGGCGGGAGGGGGCGCGAGCCCGCATTGGGTGTTGTTGGCGGGTTGGGTGTTGTTTGCGGTGAATAACACCGGGAACAACACCCGTAAAGGCCAGATAAGTCGGGATAGGGAAACAAAAACCCCCGGGACGACAAGGACCCGGGGGAACAACGAAGAGGGACGCCGTGAGGGCGCCCCTGGTTCGTTTTTTGTGGTTGTGGCTCACCGGTCCCGCGTGGTCGCGGGCTGAGCTGCGTTGCCTGAGGTCGTCAGGTAAGCGCGGGCTCACGGTCCAGAATGAGCATGTCCTCGTCATGCGCGAGCCCCGAGGCAAGCGCGTCATTCTCGTCCTGAAGCCGGGCGAGCTCGGCTTCCAGGTCGCGAACGCGCTGCTGGAGACGGCGCATTTCAGAGACCATACGCGGGTCGGGACCGCCGACGTGGCCAAATAGAGCCTTAGACATGGTGAAAGGTCCTCCACACTGAGTGACCAGGGTGGGCACTATGTGATCCGCACACCCATGCGTGCGGGCAACAGATACAGGGTCTCACCCCGACCTACCGTGGTCAAGCCGAAGACAGCCTGTCACCCGTTATGTGCCTTATCTTACCAGAGACCTGCCCTATGAACAAACGTCGAAACGCACAAAACCCCTATATGTTGGGGACTGCAGGTGCCGGGAGCCCTACCAGTGACCGTTGCGCGGGCGTGGCTGGCAGCGCGGGCAGCTGTACGCCGAGCGGTTCATGAACGCGTCCCGGCGGATCGGCGCGCCGCACCGCGCGCAGGGCTCGCCCTCCCGGCCGTAGGCGTTGAGCGAGATGTCGAAATAGCCGCTCTCCCCGTTGACGTTCACGTACTGCGCGTCGAACGAGGTCCCGCCCGCCTTGAGCGCCTCCGTGAGCACGTCGTCAACCGCCTCGAGGAGCCGGGACACCTCGGCCTTGCGGAGCGTCTCGGTCGGCCTGGCCCAGTGCAGCCTCGCCCGCCACAGCGCCTCGTCGGCGTAGATGTTGCCGATCCCGCTGATCAGCGACTGGTCGAGCAGCGCGCGCTTGATCCCGGTCTTGCGGCGGGCCAGCCGGGCGGCGAACGCACCGGGGTCGAAGGCGGTCTCGAGCGGGTCGGGCGCGATGTGCGAGATCGGCTCGGGCACGAGGTCGACGCCGG
>Ga0302235_10002264_pt1 | contig 14002 bp, 11 predicted proteins | sample II_Palsa_N3_3_FD_193577 | JGI IMG/M metagenome (GOLD analysis project Ga0302235, IMG submission 193577) | Peat permafrost microbial communities from Stordalen Mire near Abisko, Sweden - II_Palsa_N3_3 | ecosystem: Environmental > Terrestrial > Soil > Palsa > Peat permafrost | place: Sweden... | reverse complement strand
GCGACCTTCTCGGGTACTCCCTCGGCGCCCGTGTGGCCCTCCACGTTGTTACCGGCACGGATCTCGATGTCCGCCGGGTCATCCTGATCGGGGGCACCGGGGGTATCGAGGACCCCGAGGCCCGCCGGAAGCGGCGAGGAGCGGACGAGGCCACCGCAGCCGCACTCGAAGCATCGGGGGATGTCCGATCCTTCATCGGGCACTGGGTCAGCAGCCCGATGTTCGCCCGCCTGGCCGGTGCCGCGCAGACCGAAGAGCGTCTGCGCAACACCGCTACAGGTCTGGCGTCGAGCTTGCGACTCGCCGGAGCCGGCACGCAGGAGCCCCTGTGGGAACGCATGCCCTCCCTCGAGATCCCGCTGCTTGCCATCGCCGGGACCGACGACAACCGTTTCAGTGCCCATGCCCTTCGCCTGGCGCACACCGCGCCGAACGCGGTCGCCTCGCTGATCCCGGGAGGCGGGCATGCCGCGCACCTGGCGCAACCGAGGCTGGTGGCGCGGACTGTCCGCCATTGGCTCGCTACGACCTGACGAGGAGAAGTCCGACCGTGAGCAGAACGCCCACGGCGAGCTGGAGCCGTGCCGTCGTCGCCAACATGGGCAGTAATGCCCTTCCGTTGCTGTCGCTGAGGGCGAGGCGCACCGGAACGATGGCCAGGGGCAGCGCGAGCAGAGCGATCAGCACCCATCCGCGGTAGTGCTGCAGGACGCAGATGGAGGCGGCTGTCGCCACGAGCGTCCCCACGTACAGATATCCGGCCTGCCTCCGGCCGAGCCGAACGGCGAGCGTCTTCTTGCCTGATTCGACGTCGGTATCGATGTCGCGCAGGTTGTTGGCCTGTAGGAGCGCTGTGGCGAGGAGTCCCACCGGTACCCCGGGCCAGAGCGCGAATCCCCACGGGAAGCCGAATGTGTGGTGGGCGATGACGACGAAGGACGGATGCTGCACGTAGGCCGACCCCGCGGTGGCAACGAGCCCGAAGAAGACGAAGACGAGAACCTCTCCCAGTCCGAGGTAGCCGTAGGGGTGTGACCCGCCCGTGTACGCCCAGCCGGCAAGCCCGCAAAGCAAGCCGATGGGAATGAACCAATACGAAACCCGTACGGCCAGAACAAGGCCGGCCGCGCCGGAGACACCGAATGCAATCAGAGCGGCCGATTTCACCTGCCTGACCGACGCCAACCTGCCGGCAACGAGACGGACCGGTCCGACCCGCACCTCGTCGGTACCACGCACCCCGTCGGCGTAATCGTTGACGTAGTTGGTGCCGATCTGGAGCCCCAGCGCGACCACCAGCGCCAGGATGGCGTTGACGACCGAGAAACCATGGGCCGAAACGTTGGTGGCGAGCGTGTAGGGGGCGTGCTGATGGCTGCTCTCGACCAAGGCGAAATTCCCTATGTGCCCGTAGCCGTGCCGGGCGACGTACCCCGCGGCCGAACCCACGGCGACGGGAACGACGGCTGCGGGCAGGGTCCGTGGGCGCGCGCCAGCCACCCACAGCCGCGCCGGTGTCTTCACGGACGCCGCGGGAATTTGGAGAAGTCGGGGCTCCGATGCTCGACGAAGGCGTTGCGACCCTCCTGCCCCTCTTCGGTCATGTAGAAGAGCATGGTGGCGTCGCCGGCCAGCTGCTGCACGCCGGCCAACCCGTCGTCTGCCGCATTCATGCCGGCCTTGATCATGCGCAGCGCGATGGGAGACAGGGTCAGGATCTGCCGGCACCAGGCCACGGTCTCGCGCTCGAGGTCGTCCAGCGGAACCACCGTGTTGACGAGACCCCAGTCGAGCGCCTGCGCCGCGTCGTACTGGCGGCAGAGGAACCAGACTTCCTTGGCCCGCTTGAGCCCGATGGTGCGCGCCAGGAGCGATGAACCGTAGCCCCCGTCGAAACTGCCGACTCTGGGCCCGGTCTGACCGAAGCGGGCGTTGTCGGCGGCGATGGAGAGGTCGCAGACCAAGTGCAGAATGTGACCGCCCCCGATGGCATAGCCGGCGATCATGGCCACGATCGGCTTGGGGATCCGACGCATGAGAATCTGCAGGTCGAGCACATTGAGACGGCCGATGCCACGATCGGCCACGCTGTCGTCACCCATGTACCCGTCGTCACCGCGGATCTTCTGATCACCGCCGGAGCAGAAGGCGTCGGGTCCCTCACCGCACAGGATGATCACCCCCACGTCGGGATTGTCCCGCGCCAGGTTGAAGGCATCGGTCAGCTCGAACAGTGTCTGCGGACGGAAGGCGTTGCGGCGCTCCGGCCGGCAGATCGTGAGCTTCGCTATCCCCTCGGCCACCTCGTAGCGAATGTCGGAGAACTCGCCGAGCTGCTCCCACTTCGGGGCTTCAAGCGGGCGCAGATCGTCGAGAGGATCATGGGGACTGCCGGAGACCACGGTGTGCACGGCGCCCTACGCTACCGCCAGTGCCTGAACTCGTTGCACTCGACCTCCCGGGGGGCGCCGGCTTCGTCGATGCGCTGCGGGCCGTCTGGGACACCGGCGACGCCGTGGCAACGCTCGATCCCCGCCTGCCCCGACCGGCCCGGGAGACCCTGCTGGCCGCCCTCCGACCGTCCCGCGTGGTGGCCTCCGACGGCGAGCAGCACCGCCTGGCGGACGGGCTGCCGGTCGCGGAGGGGGATGCCCTCGTCGTGGCAACGAGCGGTTCGGCCGGCCGACCAAAAGGAGTCGTGCTCACCCATGCCGCGGTCCGGGCGTCGGCGCACGCCACATCGGTGCGGCTCGGCGTGGATCCGGCCCGGGACTCCTGGCTCGCCTGCCTCCCGCTGTCCCATGTGGGGGGGCTTTCCGTCGTCACCCGATCCCTGTTGACCGGGACTCCCCTCACCGTTCTCCCGGGGTTCGACGCGGAGACCGTCGAAGAGCTCGGTCGCACCGGCGAGGCGACACACGTCTCCCTGGTCGCCTCCGCCCTCGGCCGCCTCGATCCTTCCGTGTTCCGGTGCATCCTGCTCGGGGGGAGCCGGCCCCCGGCCCATCTACCGACCAACACGGTCACGACGTACGGCATGACCGAGACGGGCTCGGGCGTGATCTATGACGGGGTGCCCCTCGAGGGCGTCGAGGTCGCCATCGCCCATTTCGACGACGACAACCTCCGCGGCGACGGCCTCGACGACGAGGGCGAGATCCTCTTGCGCGGTCCCATGCTGATGCGCGGCTATCGCGACGGCTCGACGGGGCGGGTCCTGGGGCCCGACGGGACGTCGACGTGGTTCGCCACGGGTGACGCCGGATTCCTCATCGAGGACGGCACGCTCGCCGTGGTCGGCCGCATCGCCGACATGATCACGACAGGTGGCGAGAAGGTCTGGCCGGACGCAGTCGAGCGGGTGCTCTCCACCCATCGGTGCGTGGCCGAAGTAGCGGTGTGGAAGCGACCGGATCCGGAGTGGGGCGAGCGGGTGGTGGCCTGGGTGGTCACGACGGGAACGGCCCCGAGCATCGACGAGCTCAAGGAGTTGGTCGCCTCCACTATCGCCCCCTGGGCCGCGCCCAAGGAGGTCGTCTTCGCCACGGAACTACCGCGGACGGCCTCGGGAAAGATCAAGCGGACCGCGTTGCGCTGAGGCCGCCGGCAGGCTCAGGCCGGCGCGCCCTCGGCCAGGTCCTCGAGGATCGAGCGGAGCTCGCGGCCCAGTTCACGCGGATTGCCGGACAGGTCGCCCAACTCCTCGCCTTGCGCGTCGAGAGCATCGCCCGGCTGGAAGAACGACACGCGCAGGCCGCGTCCACCGGGCACGGCCATGACGACCCACGGCTCGCCGATCCGACCCGATTCGCGGGTCGCCATGACGGCGGGTGGCGACGCCACCACCGAGACGCTCCACGAGTGGGTCTCGGCCGCCTTGGCCACGCGGCCGAGCTCGGCGGACGAGGTCACAGGAAGAAACAGTTCTGGTGCACCTCTTCACCGTAGGCCGGTGCGGCCCGGTCGCGTCAGCTTTGCCGCCGCCGTGCCCAATCCGGTCGATCCCGTCGGTCTACGGGCTCACCGTGATGCCGCCGTCGACGACCAGCGTCTGACCGGTGATCCACGACGCCGCGTCCGAAGCCAGGAAGAGCGCCGCAGTCGCAATGTCGTCGGGTAGGCCCAGGCGGCGGAGGGGAATCCCCGCTGCGACGCGCTCCTCGCCGGGCCCTTCCCAGAGCGCCCGGGCCAGGTAGGTCTTGACGAGACCGGGGGCCAGCGCGTTCACCCGTATGTCGGGAGCGAGCTCGTAGGCCAACTGGCGTGTGATGTGCAGCACGGCCGCCTTGGTCACGTTGTACCAGCCGATGCCGGCCTCGACTCCCAGGCCGCCGATCGAGGCCACGTTGATGACCGAACCCCGCAAGCCGGCCTTCACGGCATAAGACGTCCACATCACGACGGCCAGCTGATTCACCTCGAAGGTCTTCTGGGCACGCGGGACGTCGAGGTCGATCAGGGGGCCGAAGTAGGGGTTGGTCCCGGCATTGTTGACCAGCACGTCCAATCCGCCGAAGCGATCGACCGTCTCGGCGACGCATGCCTGGGCCTGGTCGGCATCACCGACGTGCGCCGCCTTCCACGCCACCTTCGCGGCGTCGGCGCCCCCCGCCACCAATCCGGCCACGGACTGCTCGAGGTCGGTCGCCGTCCGCGAGGACAGCATGACATTGGCGCCGGCAGCCAGAAAGCGCTCGGCCATGGCCAGGCCGATTCCCCGGCTGGCCCCGGTGATGAGGGCGGTCTGCCCCGGGAGAGTCAATGAAAGTTCCACCACAGGAGCATTCCACGCGGACACCTCTCCGCTGACCCCTAGCATCGAGAGCCGTGAACCACTTGGCGGACGAGACCAGCCCCTACCTCCGCCAGCATGCGGACAATCCGGTCGAATGGTTCCCGTGGGGCGACGAAGCCCTGGCGCGGGCGGCGGCGGAGGACAAGCCGCTCTTCCTCTCCATCGGTTACGCATCGTGCCACTGGTGTCACGTCATGGCCCACGAGAGCTTCGAGGACGACGCCACGGCCGCCGATCTCGCACGCTGGTTCGTCTCGGTCAAGATCGACCGGGAGGAACGACCCGATCTCGATTCGCTGTACATGGCGGCGACGCAGGCGTTCACGGGTTCGGGTGGCTGGCCCATGTCCGTCTTCTGCACGCCCGACGGGCGGCCGTTCTATGCCGGCACCTACTTCCCACCGGAGGAGCGTCACGGCATGCCGTCGTTCCGCCGCGTCGTCGAAGCCCTCGGAACAGCGTGGGAGCAGGATCGCCAGCGCGTGACCGAGCAGGCCGACGCCCTGGTCGAGGCGGTTCGCCGGGAAGTGAACCTGGCCGAATCGATGGCCGAGTCCGAAGCCGGCGCGCTGCTCGTCCCGGTCGAGAACATCGACCCGGATGCGCTCGCCGACGACGTCGTGGCCGGGCTGGCCCCGGGATTCGACCCGGAGTGGGGAGGATTCGGGCCCGCACCGAAGTTCCCCCGCCCCTCGCTCATCGAGCTCTGCCTCCGGCACCATCGCCGCACCGGCTCGGAGCGGTCGCGACAGATGGCCCTGACCACGCTGGACGCGATGGCGGCCGGGGGCATGTACGACCACCTCGTCGGCGGCTTCTGCCGGTACTCCACCGACGCCAGGTGGCTCGTCCCCCACTTCGAGAAGATGCTCACCGATCAGGCGCTGTTGGCGCGCGCCTACCTCCACGCCTGGCAGGAGACGGGCCTCGACAACTACCTGACCGTGGTGACCGAGACGCTCGACTTCGTCCTGCGGGACCTGTCCACCCCCGAAGGTGCTCTCTACTCGTCCTTCGACGCGGACGCCGGGGGCGTCGAGGGCAGCCACGCCACGTTTACGCTGACCGAGCTGGAAGAAGCCCTGCCGGCGGACCTGGTCCACCCGGCGGCGCAGTGGTACGGGATCACGGCGGCCGGCAACTGGGAGGGCCGCTCGATCCCCTACCGTCCGGTGGGCGCTCCCCTCCAGCGCCCACCGCAGATCGAGGAGGCCCGCCTCCTCCTGGCCGCCGTGCGAGCCGGCCGGGTGCAGCCGGCCCGCGACGAGAAGGTGCTGACCGAATGGAACGCCATGGCGGCCGCCACGTTGGCGGAAGCGGCCATCGTGCTGGGGTCATCCCACTACGCCCGGCGGGCCGAGGAGATCGGCGAGTTCCTCATGTCCGCCATGTACGACAAGGGGCGGCTCCGGCGCAGTTGGCAGGCGGGGCGGGCGCGCCATCTCGCCGTCGCATCTGACCATGCCTGGCTCATCGAGGCCTGCGTCCGCCTGTCCGAGCTGACCGGCAAGCGGCTCTGGCGGGATCGGGCCCATCAGGTGGGCCAGGAACTGCTCGACCGGTTCTGGGACGAAGGAGCCGGAGGTTTCTTCACCACCGGCGACGACGCCGAAGCGCTGATCGTGCGGCCCAAGGAGTATCTCGACGGTGCCCTGCCGGCCACCAATTCCATCGCCGTCGCCGCCCTGCTCCGGGCGAGCGCGCTCGACGACGACAAGCGGACACGCCGGGCCGTCGAAGGCACCGTGTCCGCCGCCCAAGCCCTGTTCACCCGCCATCCCGGTGCCCTCGTCGACCTGGTGGCGGCACTGCCGATGCTGGGCGGGCGCCAGGAGATCGTGATCACCGGCGATCGGCCCGACCTGCTGGCCGAGGTACACCGGCGGTGGCTGCCCGATGCGGTCGTGGCGTGGGGCGAAGCCGATGGCTCGCCACTCTTCGCCGGGCGACCGGACGGATCTGCGTTCGTGTGCCGCAGCTTCGCCTGCGGCGCACCAGCCGGCACCGTCGCCGCCCTGGCGACGCAGCTCGAGGGGCTTCCCCGGTGACCGAGACCACCGAGGGGCACGAGGAGACCGGCGGCGACCAGGGCACGTCCACCCGTCGCTCCAGCGGGACACCCCCCGACCCAGCCCGTCTGCTTCGCCGCTCGGCCCGGCGACGCGAGAAGATTCCCACCGCCGGCGGATCGACCCTGCATCTGTTGGTCCTCTCCTCGACGATCGAGGACACGACCGTGGTCGATCTGGCCACCCGGACGGTCATGCGCGTGCGGGTGCCCTGGCCCGAGGGCCACGAGCCGGACATCACGGCGTTCGACGTGGTCGAGGTCACACTGGCCGACGATCCCGAGCGGGACGATCTGGCGCAACCCGAGGCCACGACGGCGGCCGAGCTGCCCCGGCACGTTGGGACGCTACGGGGCCGACCGCTGCGCCGGCTCCTCCGCCGGATGGTGGCGAGCCCCGACGGCCCTCTGCTCGGGTTTCCCGGTCCCTCGGCCCCCTATTGGGAGTTCCGTGGGTTCCGACCCTCGGTCGCCCTCATCGAGCCGACACGGAGCCCGCAGCTCATACGCCGGCACGCGGACGGATCCACCTGGGTCCGTTTCGGATGGGACAGGGACGACGTCTGGCTCCCCGTCGAGGACCGTCATGCCGCCCGCGCCCTCGATGCGGCCCGACGGGAGCGACTCAGCGGCAAGAGCCTGTCGGCTGCGCTCGGATTCAACCCGCAGTACCTGCTGGTCACGGTCAGCCCGCCCCGGGACGGCCACTGCTACAAGGTCTGCGCAGCAATTCTTCCCCGCGGCTGAACGGTCTCGCCGAACGCCCCGACGTGCAGCCACGCCACCGGCGTGCGCGGCGCCGCGCTCAGCGCCCGAGCTTGCCCCCGGCCAGGTCCTCTGCCATGGCCCAGCCGAAGGTGACCAGTCGATCGCCCCTGGTCGCATCGAAGTCGCCGAAGTGCATGTCGACGCCTTCGGGAATCTTCACCTTGGGGGCGAAGAAGTCGAGGCCACCGACGACCGAACCGTCTCCCTTGAGGACGAAGGTGCGGTCGTCGAGTCGGCTCTCGCAGCCGAAACGCTTGGACAGGCGGCGCGCCCAGGCGCGCTCCTCGCCCGAAGACTTGTGGTCGGGGAAGGGGACGACGTCCTGCAGGCCCGAGAAGGCACGGAACCCCTCCGGAGAGAGAAGCCGGGTCCCGAGCAGCACGTCTTCGTCAGGGAAGGCCAGGAGGGCACGACGGTACTGGTCGGCCATGATCCCCTTCAGAGCCGCTTCGGCCCGGGCGGTACGGTCGACCAGTGCCAAGCCCACCAGGAGTGACGGCGTGCCGCCGATCCTCTCCAGGGTGCAGAAGGAGTAGCCCCGAAGCTTGTTCCCCTCTCGTGCCAGTGTGATGAGCACCCACGACTCACGTTCCTTGGACAGGAACCCGATGTCAAACCCCGGAGGGCGCTCCGCACACAGATCTGCCATTTCCACCAGCTCAGCATCGCTGAGCGCAGTGCAATCTTTGGTGCTCACTACGATCGGCATGAGGTGAGTCTACCGGCTTCGAAGGCGGCTTACCCAACCGGCCAACGGCGCACGGTCCCGCTCGGACGGCAGGTGGGCCGTCTCCTCCCCTGCTCACGGCCGCTTTAGGACAGGACGGCCCCCGGTCCGAGAAGCCGCTTCAACTCGCCGACCAGACCGTTGCGGCAATCCACATTGAACTCGGGCGCGAGACGCAACACTTTTGCGCCCACATGCAGGAGCACAGAGGACGGGCCCGGATGTCCGCTCAAGATCCCCTTGAGATCGACCAACGTCGAATCCGTCAACACGCCCAGCGGCAGCGAGACGTGGATGTCCTCCGTTCCCCGCTCGAGCAGCGGGCGGCTGACCTCCATGCACACGATCTTCGGTTCGTCCTCACGCGTGTCGAGCCGGCCGCGCACGACCAGAATGGCGTCGTTCTCGATCAGTGCCCCGTAGTCGGCCATGGTCTTCGGAAAGACGAAGACCTCCATGGCCGCCTGGAGATCTTCCAGCACGAAGCGGGCCATGAGATCACCCTTCTTCGTGTACGTCCGGCGCAGATCGGTCACCACGCCACCGACCGCCCGCACCGGTGAACGATCTCCCGACACGTCCTCCTCACGCATGTCCGAGAGGCTGCAGTCGGTGTGACGGGACAGCGCTTGTTCGTAGCCCATCAAGGGGTGGTCGCTGACGTAGAGCCCGAGCATCTCCTTCTCGAAGGCCAGCCGCTGCGCCTTGTCGAACTCGGTATCGGGAATGGCGATCTTCGCCGTGCCCCAACCGGGATCCGATTGCTCTGTTTCGAACGCCGCGAACAAAGAGGTGATGCCGAGGTCGTGCTCGCGTCGCCGCTCCAGCGTGCGATCCACGATGCCCTCCATCACCAGGCAGAGCCCCTGGCGCGGGTGGCCGAGCGCGTCGAACGCGCCACCCTTGACCAAGGACTCCATGGTGCGCTTGTTGAGGACGATCGGATCGACCCGTTGGCAGAAATCAAAGATATCGGCGAACGGCCCGTTGGCGATGCGCTCGGACACGATCCGCTCAACCAGGCTCTCGCCGACGTTGCGCACCGCAGCCATGCCGAAGAGGATGGCGTCGCCGACACGGTCGCCCGAGAGGTCGGGTGCGAACTCCGCCACCGACCGGTTGACGTCAGGCGGCAGCACGTCGATACCCCGCGTCCGGCACTCGGCCAGGTACACGGCCGTCTTGTCCTTGTTGTCCTTGACCGAGGTCAGCAAGGCCGCCATGTACTCGACCGGATGATGGGCCTTGAGCCAGGCGGTCTGGTAGGCCACGAGTCCGTAGCCGTAGGAGTGCGACTTGTTGAAGGCGTAATCGGCGAACGGCTCGATGATGTCGAAGAGGGTCGTGCCGAGCTTCTCGTCGTACCCCTGGGTGACGCAGCCGGCGATGAACTTCTCACGCTCGGCGGCGAGGAGGGCCCGGATCTTCTTGCCGCAGGCCTTGCGCAAGTTGTCTGCTTCTTCCAGCGAGTAACCGGCGAACTTCTGCGCCACCCGCATGACCGACTCCTGGTAGATCATCAGACCCTGCGTGTCGGCCAGGATCGGTTCCAGATCGGCGTGCTCGTACGTGATCGGCTTGCGGCCGTTCTTCCGATCGGCGTAGTCGTTGTGCATGTTGGCCGCCATCGGACCGGGTCGGTACAGGGCCACGAGGGCCGCCACGTCGTCGAACGATGTCGGGGCGAGCGAGCGCATGAGCGCGCGCATCGGAGCGCCCTCCAGCTGGAAGACCCCGACAGAGTCGCCGCGGCGGAGCATCTCGAGTGTGGGCTCGTCGGCCAGGTCGACGCCGTCGATGTCCGGTCTGGCTCCTCCCGCCGCTTCTACGAGGTCCAAGGTGCGCTCGATCACCGAGAGGTTGCGCAGCCCGAGGAAGTCCATCTTGAGCAGCCCGAGATCCTCGACCCCGTGCATTTCGTACTGGGTGACGATCGGAGCGTCCTCCGGCTTGCCCCCGGCGTCGGGTTTGCGCTGAATGGGCAGGTATTCGGTGAGGGGGTCGCGCGAGATGACGACGGCCGCCGCGTGTATCCCGTCCTGGCGGCGCAGGCCCTCGAGGCCGAGTGCGACGTCGATGACCTCCTTGGCGTCGGGGTCCGTCTCGTGCATGCCGCGCAGGTCGGAGGCGGCGGCGTACCCCTCCTCGTGTCCCTCGGTCTTGGTCAGGCAGGCGTGCAGGGGGGTGTCGCGCCCCATCACGAGCGGGGGCATCGCCTTGGCGATGCGATCGCCCACGATGTACGGCTTGCCGAGCACCCGGGCCGCGTCGCGGACGGCGGCCCTCGCCTTGATGGTCGAGAAGGTCACCACCTGCGCCACGCGGTCGCTGCCGTACTTCTCGGCGGCGTACCGCATCACATCGCTGCGGTAGCGCTCGTCGAAGTCCATGTCGATGTCGGGCATCTGCTTGCGGCCCGGGTTCAAGAAGCGCTCGAAGAGCAGGTCGTAACGGATGGGGTCGAGGTCGACGATGCGGAGGCAGTACGCCACGCAACACCCGGCCGCCGAGCCCCGCCCCGGGCCGACCCGGATACCCGAATCGCGCGCGAAGCGGATGAGGTCCCATACCACGAGGAAGTAGGCAGCGAACCCCATGTTCCCGATGACGCCGAGCTCGTAGTCCAGGCGTTCGACCACGTTGGCCGGGACGGTTTGGCCGTAGCGTTGGCGGGCGCCCTCCATGGTGAGGTCCCGCAGGTAGGCCAGGGCCCGGTCCTCGTACGCCTCGCCGACGAACCGTTCCGGCACCGGGAACTCGGGCAGGCTCGGCTTGCCCAATTCGATCTGGACATCGGCCCGCTCGGCGATGAGCAGCGTGTTGTCGCACGCCTCGGGGACTTCTGCGAAGAGGTGGCGCATCTCGCGGGCGGACTTGAGATAGTGCTCGGTCCCCTCGAACTTGAACCGGTTGGTGTCGGAGAGCAGCGCTCCGGTCTGCACGCAGAGCAGCGCGTCGTGGGCCACGGCGTCTTCTCGATGTGTGTAATGGCTGTCGTTGGTGGCGAGCAACGGCGCGTGCAGCCGGCGGGCGATCTCTATGAGCTGGGGATTCGTACGATGCTGGTCGGCGATCCCGTGATCTTGGATCTCGACGAAGAGGTTCTCCCGCCCGAAGATGTCCTGCAGGCGCGCCGCCCGGCGCTCGGCCTCTTCGACATTGCCGGCCAACAGCGCCTGGAGGACGACGCCGCCCAGGCACCCGGTGGTGGCGATCAGCCCGGCGTGATGGCGCTCGAGCAACTCCCAATCGACCCGGGGCTTGTAGTAGTAGCCCTCCAGGTACGCCGCCGACGAGAGCTTCAAGAGGTTGCGGTAGCCCTCGACGGTCTCGGAAAGCAGGGTGAGGTGGTAGTACAGCTTCTGCCCACCTTCGGCATCTCCCCCGGTGTCGTCCACCTTGCCCCGGCGCACCGGTCGCTCATGTCGGGATTCGCCGGCCATGTAGGCCTCGGTCCCGATGACGGGGGTGATCCCCTGGTCACGGCACGCCTTGTAGAAGTCCAGGACTCCGTACATGTTGCCGTGATCGGTGATGCCCAGGGCCGGCTGCCCGTCGGCCACGGCCGCGGCCACCAGCTCGCCGATCCGGGCGGCCCCATCGAGCATGGAGAACTCGGTGTGGGTGTGCAGATGCGTAAACGACCGCTCCGACACCCGGCCTCCTTTCAACAGTGGAACTTACAACTGTGTCATTCGATTGCGGACCCGGACCTTACCCCGCCTCAGACCACATTGCGCACCCGGATCACGACGCTCTTGACGATCTTGTCATGCAGGGTCTGACGCTTCTTGTCCCATAGGGGGAACAACATGTCGAGAAGCCAGACCACCCCCGTGTACCGGAACACCTGCTCCACGACAGCGCGGCCGAGGGCCAGCCCGTACCCCAGCACGCCGTGCGTGTCGTCGCGCACGACGCGTACGCCGACCGCGATCATCCCCACGGTCTGTCCCCCCGGACCGCCGCACAGGATCGTGGTGTACACGATGGCCAGGACCGTCGTGACGCCAAGGGCGATGAACGAGAAGGTGGTGTGGTGCACCACCCCGCTGCGGGTCGAGGTCATGTGCAGCGTCAGCGAGTTGACGTGGCGGAACAGCCGTCCCAGGATCGCCTGGACCACGAAGAAGATGACGGCGTCGATCAGCCACCCGCCGAGCCGGGTGCCCCAGCCGGCATAGGGCACCATTCCCCCGGCGGCGCCAGGGCCGCCGTAGGAGGGCGGGGGGTAGGTCCCTTGGGGCGGGGGCGGGTAGCCGCCGTTCGGAGCCGAGGGATACGACGGGTAGGACGGGGGCACCGACGGCGGTGGTGGCGCGCTCACGGGGGGCGGCGGCGGTGCGTTGCCCGGGAACGACGGTGGCCCCTCGCCCGGTGATCCGTTCGGTTCGTCAGGCATCCGTGGTAACTCCCTGCTGGCCCTGCTGGCTGTCCCTGTCTCGGTCCCGCTGTCGCCCACCCTGTTTCCGCCCCATCAGAGATATGCCCCCGGGCGAGCGCTCGAGCTCTCACCCGCCTGTGGCAGGCCGCGCTGGCGGATCTCCTCGAGTTGGCTCCGCGCCGCCATCTGCTGCGACATCAGGGTGGCCTGGATCCCGTGGAAGAGTCCCTCCAGCCATCCCACCAGCTGGGCCTGGGCTATGCGCAATTCGGACTCGCTCGGGGCCCCCTCGTCGAAAGGCAGCGCCATGCGGTCGAGCTCGGCCGCCAGGTCGGGCGACAGGCCCTCGGAGAGATCGTGGATGGACTGCTCATAGATCTCGCGCAGACGCGTCCGGCTCTTCTCGTCCAGCGGGGCCTGGCGCACCTCGTCGAGCAGGGTCTTCACCATCGATCCGATGCGCAGCACCTTGGCCGGCTCCGAAACCGACTCCCGAGGCGGCGCGCCTTCTCCCGTGCCGTCCCCGCCGGCGCCGCTCCCTCCGCCCACCCCGTCACGGCCGGGACCACCGGGACCACCGGGACCTCCCGAGCCGCTCACCCCCTGCGGGCTCTGCCCCGCCTCGAGCACTTCGTCGGGCGCTACGGGAGTCGACTCGTCAGGCATCCCTTGATACTGCCACCGGCGCCCCTCCGTCAGGCGGAGGGCCAGCTGAGCAGGGGGATCAGCATCTCCTCGGGGGTGAGGGAGCCGTGGCGAGCCAGAAGGCGCAGCTCTCCGGTGTCCGCCGGATCGAGGAAGGCGGTCGGCGTGAACGGGGCCAAGACGACGTCGCCCAGGCGGGACGAGACGGCGGCCGAAGGGACTCCACCCAGGAATCCGCCTTCCACCAGCTCGTCCTTCGTCCACACCCAGGCAACGTCGCCGAAGGCGCTCCGGGCGGCATCGGCGACGGCGTCTACGGCGCCCGGCCGCGCGTGGAGCCAGCGAAAGCGCCCTTCACCGGAGATCAGGGCCACGCCGTCCATCACGTCGCCCCCGAGCACCTCGACCGCCGCGCCCACGTCCACCTGACCGTGGTCCGCCGTCACCACGAGCACGGCACCAGGGGGCAAGACGCTGAGGACGTCGCCCACCAACCGGTCGACGAACCGCAACTCGTCGTCGTAGTGCTCGCCCAAGCCGCGGGCATGGGCCACCTTGTCGATGCCCTCGTAGTAGGCGTAGACGAACGGGGCCCCGGCCGCCGTCAACGAGCGG
>Ga0302235_10002261_pt1 | contig 14012 bp, 12 predicted proteins | sample II_Palsa_N3_3_FD_193577 | JGI IMG/M metagenome (GOLD analysis project Ga0302235, IMG submission 193577) | Peat permafrost microbial communities from Stordalen Mire near Abisko, Sweden - II_Palsa_N3_3 | ecosystem: Environmental > Terrestrial > Soil > Palsa > Peat permafrost | place: Sweden... | reverse complement strand
CGGCAGTGTTCACTGCCTCGGGCAGATCGATCTTGGGCACCTGTTCGTCGACCAGACGATCCTGTACCGTGACCGCTACGTCCGGCGCGACGGTCACTGGTTGTTTGCGACCCGGGAGCACCTGCTGTGGTTTGGGCAGGAGCGAGAGCATCACCCGTTTCGTCAGCCGCCGGCTCGGTGGCCGCGCCGTCAGGTCGGCCGTGGCGTGCTCGTCGACCAGACGTTCGCGTCATGACCAACCGTTTGGTAGAACTATTCGAGTTGACAGACCGAGACTGGCGAGCACCATGAGCACCACGAGTACCACCAGCCGCCGCTGGCAGGAGGTCGTCCGGTTTGCCGACCTCCTCCTGCGTGCCGCAGAGCGCGACCCCGACCACGAGGCGGTCGTGTTCCCGGCCGGACGACTGACCTATGGTGAGCTCGAGCAGCGGGCCTTCCTGGTCGCTCGCTCGCTGCGGGCGATGGGCGTGGGCCCGCGCAGCCGCGTGGGGATCCTGATGCCCAACTGCCTCGAGTTCGTCGAATTGTTGTTCGGGATCTCGCTGCTCGGAGCCGTGATGGTTCCGATCAACGCTCGTTTCGCCCCGCGCGAGCTCGGCTACGTGGTCGAGAACGGAGACCTCGAGGTCATCTTCACCAGCGACGAGGTCGTCGCGCACGTGGACTACGTCGCCCGTCTGCAGGAGGCCCTGCCCACGCTGGGCGGGCTGGCGCCGGGCGCCGTCCTGGACCTGCCTGAGGCACCCGATCTGCGGGCGATCGTCTTGTTCGGGGAGCGCGAGGTGCCGGGGATGATGCCCGGGAGCGAGTTCGTGGCCCTGGCGGAGCAGGAGAGCGAGGACGCTGTCCTGCGCGATCACCGCCAGACTCCGGTGCGCAGCGTCGCGCTCATGATGTACACGTCGGGCACCACCGCGATGCCGAAGGGGTGCCTGATGTCCCACGAGGCGCTGGTCCGGACTGCGGTGGTGGCCGGCCGGACCAAGTTCCGCTTCACGCCCGCGGACCGCTTCTGGGATCCGCTGCCCATGTTCCACATGAGCACGATCCTCCCCATCATCGGGCTGTTCGACGGGGGCGCGACGTTCCTGTCCATGCCTCACTTCGAGGCCGGACGCGGCCTGCAGATGCTCGATGACGAGCACGCCACGATCTCCTTTGCCACCTTCCCGGCCATCACGCAGGCATTGCTGAACCATCCCGACTACCACCCCGATCGCTGGCGCGGGCTCCGGCTGATCAACAACGTCGCGCCGCCGGACACCCTGCGCGAGATGCAGGCGCGGATGCCCCACACGGTGCAGATCAGCTCCTACGGCCTGACCGAGTGCGGCGGCGTGGTGTCGTTCAACGACCCGGAAGACACGCCCGAGGAGCGCGCCACGACGAGCGGGATCCCGTTTGACGGGATCGAGCTCGAGGTTCGCGACCTGGTGACCGGCGAACCCGCTGCAGCCGAGGCGCCGGGTGAGATCGTGGTCCGCGGGTATTGCGTGTTCGAGGGCTACCACAAGGACCCCGAGCGGACCGCCGAGGTGTTGGACGCCGACGGGTGGTTCCACACCGGCGACATCGGCGCGCTGACGCCGGAGGGTCGGATCCGCTACCTGGGCCGGACCAAGGACATGCTCAAGGTCGGCGGGGAGAATGTTGCCGCGATCGAGATCGAGTCCTACCTGGCCACCCATCCGGCGGTCAGCATCGTCGCGGTCGTCGGCGTGCCCGATCCGAAGTACATGGAGGTGGCCGCGGCGTTCATCGAACTGCGGCCGGGCCAGCAGCTGACCGAGGAGGAGATCCTCGAGTATTGCCGGCGCGGACTGGCGCGGTTCAAGGTTCCGCGTCACGTGCGCTTCGTCGCCGAGTGGCCGATGTCGGCCACCAAGATCCAGAAGTTCCGCCTCCAGGAGCAGCTCGCGCGCGAGCTGGCGCAGGCGCGGGAAGCCAGCCCGGCCTGACGAGCTGTGCTTAGTCTGCGCTGAGCCGCTCGAGCTCGGCGTCGGTCAGCGCCAGCTCGGCCATCGGCAGCAGCTCGGCCAACTGCTCTGGCGTGCGCGCGCTGGCGATCGGCGCGATCACCGTCGGCTGGGCGAGCAGCCAGGCGAGCGCGACGGCGGCCACGGTCGTCCGGTGCGCGGCGGCGGTCTCGTCCAGGGCACTCAGCACGCGCAGACCGCGGTCGTCCAGATACGCGCTGCCGTCGAGGCGCCCGCGTGAGCTCTCGACCGGTTGGCCGGCCCGGTACTTGCCGCTCAGGAAGCCCTTGGCCAGGGCGTAATAGGGGACGCAGGAGATGTTGTGGCGGGCGCACAGCTCGGCCAGCGCGGTCTCGTATGTGCGCTCCACCAGGTTGTAATGCGGCGACAGGGCGACGAAGCGCGCCAGGCCGTCGCGCTCGGATACCGCCAGCGCCTCGGCCAGGCGCTCGGGCGTGTAGTTGGAGGCGGCGATGTAGCGCACCTTGCCGGCGCGCACCTGGGCATCCAGGGCAGTGAGCGTCTCCTCCAGCGCCATCTCGGGATCGTCGCGGTGGGCGTAGTAGAGATCGATGCGATCGGTGTGCAGCCGGCGCAGCGATGCGTCGATGCGCTCGCCGATATTGGCCGGGCTGAGGCCGCCCATCGCCCCGACCTTGGTCGCGATGACAAACTCGTCGCGGTTGCCCCGAGCCTCCAGCCACTGGCCGATCACGGTCTCGGACTCGCCGCCCTGGTGTCCGTCGGCCCACACCGAGTAGACGTCGGCGGTGTCGATGAAATTGCCACCGGCCGCCGCATAGGCGTCGAGCACCGCGAACGACTCGGGCTCGTCGGCGGTCCAACCGAAGATGTTGGTGCCCAGGCACAGTCCGAACACGTCGAGGTCGGTGCCAGCGATTTTCATGGCGTGACCCCCGACGCGAATGCCGGCAGGACGCTGACGTCGTCCAGGTCCTCAGCAGCGAAGGCGGCATTGATCAGGCCCTCGACGTCGCGCTCAGCCACCGGGCGCCGACCGGAGCCGGCGATGTCGCGAAGCTTGCCGGCCAACTGCTCGCGGGTCATCGGGCGATCGGGGTGACCGAGTGCACGGTCGGCGGTCTGCTCGAGTGCGGTGCCGTCGCGCAGCCGAATCTCCACGTGGCCGGGCTCGATCGTTCCGTATCGGTTCTGTGCGGGGTCATAGCGGGTGTGGATGAGCTCCAGCGCAGTCTGCGTGCGAGGGTCGCGCAGCCCTTCGGCCGAGAACGCCGCCAGCGGGACGCTACCGTGCGCGAGCGCGACCGCGACGATAAACGGCAGGTTGCACAGCAGCGTCATGCGTCCCTTGAACTCCGACCCGACGGGTTCGCAGAGGCGTCGGTTGCCATCGCCCACGTGGATCACCACCTCCGCCACGGCGTCCAGGTCCCAGTCCTCGCGGTCGATGAGATCGAACAGGGCGGTGAGTGTGCCGTGGGTGTGGCGGCAGGACGGCCACGGCTTGAGTGACACGCCCATGCCTTCGTAGCGCTCGCCCAGTCGGTCCACCAGCGCCGAGGGGTCGTATTCACCCCGGAAATACGCGTTGTAGAGGCCGTACTCGCCGTCGAACGTGCCGGCGTCGCCGCGCAGGCCCTCGGCTGCCATCAGCGCTGCGAGCATCGCATCCTTGTAGATCAGTCCGTCGCGCATCCCGCGCACGGAGGAGTCGGGCGTGCGCAGGCATTGGAGCGTTCCCGCGGCCTGGGGCAGCGCGAGCCCGAGCGCTTGCAGCAGCTGGTCAGCGTCGAGCCCGAGCACCTTGCCTGCGGCCAGGGTCGCGCCGAAGATGCCGACGACCGGTGCTCGCACCCACGGGTAATCCCACAGCGTTCCGTCGATCGCCCCCGCTAGCCGGGCGGTGAGGTCGACCCCGCACGCCACCGCCGTGATCAGCTCACGCCCGGGCACACCGCCCACCGACTCGGCGGCGGCCAGCGCACAGGAGAGGGCCGCGTTGGTCGGATGACAGACCGCCGTGTCGTGGGTGTCATCGAAGTCGAACTGGTGGCCCATCGCGCCGTTGAGCAGGACGGCGCTGTACGCGGGCAACCGCTCCGGATAGGAGATCGCCGTGCTCTCCGGACTGCCGCCCCAGCGGGAGACGATCCGGTGCAGCGCGGCGACATCGGCGGTGCCGGAGCCCGCGATCATCACGGCGATCGTGTCGAGGATGCACATCTTGGTGCGCTCCACCACCGGCGGCGGGAGGTGCTCGAATCGCAGTCCGGCGGCGTGGGCCGCGAACAACTCGGCTGACTCCTGGGGCTGGATGACGCTGGCAGTACTCATGGGTCAACCCTTCGGTTGTGGCGGCGTGCTCATTCGCTCTCGGGTGTTGGTGTCCGTGTCGGTGTCAGTGTCAGTGACGAGCGCCAGCACCCGGCGCGCGCGCCGCAGATGGGGCGCGTCGGCCATGTCGTCGTGGAGGCGCACCACCGCGTCACCCCTGTGCTCGAACGCCGCTACGAGCTCCCGCGCCGCCCGGACCTCGGCATCGTCGGGGAGAAAGGCGTCGTTGATAATCGGGATCTGCTCGGGGTGGATGGCCTGTTTGCCTGTGAACCCCATGCGGGCGACGAGCCGCGCCTCGCGCTTCGCGCCGGCGCGGTCGCCGATCCGCAGATAGGGGGTGTCGATGACCCGCTTGCCGTGGCGCTTGGCCACCAGCAGCGCGAGGCTGCGCACAACGCGGAACACGTCCATCAGCTCGCCGTCCTCGCCTCTGACACTCCAGGCGCCCAGCGATGCCGACAGATCCTCGCTGCCCCACAGCACCGTCCCGACCAGCTCGTCCACGGTGATCGTCCGCTCGGCGGCGAACACGCTCTCGACGTCCTCGGTGACGATCGCCGCCAGGTCGGGCGGGTCCGCTCCGGCGCCCCGACGAGCCCGGACGAGCTCGGCGACCGCCTTAACCCACTGCGGGTCGCTGGCCTTCGGCAGCATCAAGCCGTCCACGGCGCCGGCCGTCTGCTCGACGTCCTCGCGCCAATGGGGCGAGTCCGAGCCGTTGATGCGGACGTAGCGCAGCGAGCGCCCGAAGTCGACATCGGTCAGCGCGCCACGCACCCGTTCGCGTCCCTGCAGTTTGCGATCGGCAGCGCAGCCGTCCTCCAGGTCGAGCACGACCACGTCGGCATCGGTGTCGGCCGCCTTGGCGATCTTGCGCGCATCGTCGGCGGGAACGTACAACCACGATCTGCGGCGCGGGTCGCTCACAGACTCGTCCCCCCGGCCGGCTGGCGCGAAATCAAGCCCAGGCGCCGGCAGCGCACGACCACCTGATCGTTCTGGTTGTAGCACCGGTGCTCGAACTCGACGATCCCGAACTCGGGGCGACTGGCGGATGGACGCTTGGAGATCACTTCGGTCTCGGCGGTCAGGGTGTCGCCGGTGAACACGGGATGGGCGAACTCGATTTGCTCGAACCCGAGGTTGCCCCCGGTCGTGCCGAGCGTGGTGTCGTGCACGGTCAGTCCCATCATCAGGCTCAGGCTGTAGAGCCCGTTGACCACCGGCGCTCCGAAATGGCTGCGGCGGCCGAACTCGGCATCCAGGTGCAGGGGCTGCGGGTTCATCGTCAAGGAGGAGAACAGGACGTTGTCGGTCTCGGTCACCGTCCGAGACGGCTCGTGGCGCATCACCATCCCGATCTCGAGCTGCTCATAGAAGCGGCCGGCCATTCAGCCTCCATCCGCTGCCGGCGGCGGGGCCCCGTCCCGGGACAGGAAGGACTCGAGCCGGGCCTGGTGCTCGTCGGTGCTGAACAGGAATGACTGGGCGAACAGCTCCTGCGCCAGCAGCTCATCGATCGACAGCTCGAACGAGCGGTTGAGCAGCGCCTTGGTGGCGGCATACGCCTGAGCCGGCGCGGCGGCCAGCTGTCGGCCGAGGATCAGCGACCGTGGTATCAGCTCCTCCTGGCTCGTGAGCTCGTGGACGATCCCGAGTTCGTGGGCGCGCCGGGCGTCGATCAGCTCGCCGGTCAGGCACAGCGCCTTGGCCTGGTGCAGTCCGACCGTACGGGGCAACAGAAACAAGCCCCCGAGGTCGGGCATCAGCCCGACCTTGATGAAGGTCTCGCCGATCTTGGCTCGCTCGGACGCGAGGACGAAGTCGCACGCCAGCAGGAGGTTCGCGCCGCCGCCGGCGGCGACGCCGTTGAGCGCCGCGATCGTGGGGAGCGGAAGCTCCCACAGCGCCCGGAACCAGCGATGGCTCCGCTCGCGCATGAGCAGGTGCATCTCCTCGGGGGATCGGCCGACGAAGTCGTTCATGTCCCCGCCGGCGCAGAACGCCGCGCCGGCGCCGGTGAGGATCACCGCCCGCGCGTCGCCCGCCTCTCGGATGCTGGTGAGGCACTCCCACAGCTCCTCTCGCATGCTCAGATTCATCGTGTTGAGCCGCTCGGGCCGGTTGAGCGTGACCACCGCGATGTCATCGCGCAGCTCGCACAACAGTGTCTCCCAGGAGCCAGGCATGAGCCGCCTACACCTGCCGCTCGCGTCCGTGCCAATAGCGGGCCCGGACCTCGCGCTTGAGCACCTTGCCGTAGGGGCTCACGGGCAGCTCGTCGATCCAGTCGTAGCGACGCGGCCGCTTGTAGTCGGAGAGGTACTCGCGGCACAGGGCGTCGAGCTGCTCTTGCGCTCGCTCCTGATCGCCGCCCGGCTCGAGCACCAGCACCGCGACCACGCGCTCGCCCCAGGTCTCGTCCGGTGCGCCGACCACGACCGCCGCGCGGACCGCGTCATGTCGGAGGATGACCTCTTCCACCTCGCGGGGGTAGACGTTGGCCCCGCCGCTGATGATCACGTCCTTGCTGCGGTCGACCAGAAACACGAGCCCGTCGGGGTCGATCCGTCCGACGTCGCCCGTGCGCAGCCAGCCGTCGCGCAGGCTGTCGGCGGTCGCGTCGGGGTTCTGCCAATAGCCCTTCATCACCACGTCGCTCCGCGTGACCAGCTCGCCGTGTCCGACCGGCACGATCACGCCGGCGCCGGCGCCGTCGGCGACCGCGACCTCGACCTCGACCGACGTATACGCGCGGCCGGCGGCGCCGAGCACATCGGCGCGCTGCACCGATTCGCCCACGTGGTCCTCGCGGGTCAGGCGGGCGATCGTGACCGGGGCCTCGGCTTGGCCGTAGATCTGGCTGAACACCGGACCGAACGCCTGCAGCGCGGCGCGCAGATCCTCCCGGTACATCGGGGCGCCTCCGTAGACGACATGCTCCAGGCTCTGCGCCGGGGTGGGCGAACCCTGATGGGCTTCGGTCAGCCACTTCACCATCGTCGGGGTCAGGAAGGCGATGTCGGTGACGCGCCGTGACCGGACCGTGGCCAGGATCTCCTCGGGGTCGAAGCTCCGTGAGGTCGTGATCACCTGCGTGGCGCCGCGGGCGATGGCCGGCAGCGCGTAGAGGCCGCTACCGTGGGTGAGCGGAGCCGCGTGCAGGACGACGTGGTCGGAGCGCAGGTCGCGCAGATCGGCCAGGTAGGCCAGGACCATCGCGAGCAGATTGCGATGCGTGAGCATGGCGCCCTTCGGCCGGCCGGTCGTACCCGACGTGTAGAACAGCCAGGCGACGTCGTCGGGGGCGACCGCCTGCAGCGCGAGCGGCCCGCTGGCCTGGTTGATCGCCTCGTCGTAGTGCACGTCCGCCGTCGCGTCGGCCTGGAGGCAGATCCGCAGCGGCTGACTGCCCTCGACGGCCATCGCATGCTCGGCATACTCGGCGCCGTAGACAATCGCGCCCACCTGCGCGTCATCGAGCACCTGGGCCGCCTCATAGGCCGTGGCGCGCGCGTTGACCGGCACGACGCAGAAACCGCCGTGGATGGCGGCCAGCAACGTCTCGAGCAGACGCAGTCCGTTCCATTGGAGGATGCCGACCCGGTCGCCCGGCGTCAGTCCGCGCTCCCGCAGGAAGCCGGCCAGCCGCGACACGCGGTCGGACAACTGTGCGTAGGTGACAACGTCCTCCCCGTGCCGGACCGCCGGGTGGTCGGGACCCAGCGCTGCGTTGCGAGCCAGCCACACCGCCAGGTTCATGCCGCCACCCGCCGCGCTGCGGCGGCCTCGAGCACGGCCACCACACAGGCGTTGCCGTCCAGTCCGGCCACGCCGCCGCCCATCGTCTCGACCAGGCCGATGCGAGCCCCGTCGACCTGCCGGTGACCGGCCTCGCCACGCAACTGCCATACGATCTCGGCGATCTGGGCCAGGCCGGTCGCTCCGAGCGGATGACCGCGCGCGAGCAGGCCACCGGACGGGTTGACCGGAGCCGCGCCGTCGTGCGCGGTGGCGCCGCTGGCCACCAGCGCAGCGCCTTCGCCCTCGGCCGCGAGGCCCAGCGCCTCGGTGGTGACGATCTCGCCGATCGTGAACGCGTCATGCACCTCGAACACGTCGATCTCGTCGATGGAGACCGACGCGCGCTCGCGCGCCTGTGCGGTCGTACGGGCGACGATCTCATATCCCCACGCGTGGTCGGTGCGGTAGTCCCAGAGTCCGCCGCTGCACAGCGCCGAGCCCCTGACCCGGACATCGCGAGAGTGCTCGCGGGCGACGCCCAGGACCGCCGCCGCGGCTCCGTCGGAGATCGACGAGCACTGGAGGCGGGTGAGCGGATCGGCGATCATGCGGGAATCGAGGACCTCCGCGAGTGTCACGGCATGCCGGTGTTGCGCGCGGGGGTTGCCCGCACCGTGGCGGCGGTTCTTGACCGCAACCTGCGCGAGTTGGTCGCGTGAGACGCCGTGACAGGCCATGTATCGCGACGCGGACATCGCATAGAGCGCGGGGAGCGCCAGGCCGGTGGCGCCGTCGGGATCGCGCGGTTCTGGTGCGATCGGCCCACGCGAGGCCGACATGTGCTCCACCCCGACCGCCAGCACGCGCGCATAGCGCCCGGCTTCGATCGCGGCGCACCCCTCGTGGAAGGCGGTGGTTCCGCTCGCACAGGCGTTCTCAACCCGGACGATCGGTACCTGAGTAATCCCCAGGCCCTGGAGCGCGCGTTGCGCGGCGCCCATCTCACCGAAGACCGTCCCCAGGTACACGGCGTCGATGTCCTCGACGCCGGCATCGGCGACCGCTTCGCGGACCGCCTCCCAGACCAGTGAGCTCGCGGAACGCTCGGGCGCGAGCGCGAACGTGGTCATGCCAACGCCGTAGACGACGGCTCCCATTCGTGTATCCTAACATACGGTATACCGAATCCATGTCCAGGCTCACCACCCCACCACAACCGCTCAACCGCCAGTCACTCGGCAATCAGATCGCTCATCACCTGCGCGAGGAGATCGTGCTGGGACGTCTGGCGCCCGGCACTCCAGTCAGCCAGCAGTGGCTGTGTGAGAAATACGGGACGAGCCGGATGCCGGTTCGCGACGCGCTCGTGAAGCTGACCAGCGAGGGGCTGATCGTCACCACCGCCGGCGGACACTCCGTCGTCGGACGCTTGACCGCGCAGGACATCCTCGACGTGTTCGACATCGAGGCAGTCGTGCACGGTCGCGCGGCTCGCCGTGCCGCGGCGCGGGTCACCGGCGCCGATGTCAAGCAGCTCCAGGACGCGCATCAGGCGATGGTGCAAGCCGAGGCCGCCGGGGACCTGGTGCTGGTGACCGGGCTCAACTGGCGCTTTCACAAGCAGATCAATGTGCTCGCCGACTCGGCCAAGCTGATCGCCGTGATTCGCAGCGTGTCGCTGAACATCCCTCAGACCTACCTGCTCGAGCTCCCCGATTGGGCGGCGAAGTCCAACCGCGAGCACGCGGGCATCATCACGGCGCTGGCCGCGCACGACGGCGTCGGGGCCGAGGCCCTGATCAATGCCCACGTGCGTGAGGCGGGCAGTCATCTGGCCGCGTATCTCGGCACCAAGGGACTGTTCGACACCTGAGCGACGTGTGTCACTCCGGGCTCGTGGCCGCGCGCGCCAGGCGTTGGCGAAGTTCGCCCCGGCGGACCTTGCCCGACTCGGTGCGGGGCATCTCATCGACGAAGTGGATCCGGCGTGGCACCTCGTAGGCGGCGAGCTGGCTGCGGACCATGTCCTTGAGCTCATCCTCCAGCGCCGCGTCGGCCCTCGCGCCGGCCCGCAGCTCAATCACGGCGCTCACGAGCTGGCCGCGCTGCTCGTCGGGCTCTCCGACCACCACCGCCACGCTGACCCCGGGGTGCCGGGCGAGGATCTCCTCCACCTCGGCGGGGCCGATCCGGTAGCCCGAGCTGAGGATCACGTCGTCGCGCCGGCCTTCGTGCCAGAAGTAGCCGTCAGCGTCGATCCGCCCCAAGTCGCCGGTGCGGTGCCACTCCGGGTGCGCCGCCCCGTCCGCGCTGTGCGCCGAGCTTCGTGGCCGCTGCAGCTCGGCGCTCCAGTAGCCGAGGAACATCGCGGGGGTTGAAGTGTGCAGGGCGATCTCGCCCAGCTGGCCGACGTCGACCGGCGTCCCTGAGTCATCCAGAACCGCGGCGCGGGCGCGGGGATATTCCATCCCCACCGACCCGGGCTTGACCGGCAGCAGCGTGCTGCTGTTGCCCAGCACCGCCGAGACCTCGGTTTGACCGTACACCTCGTTCGGTGTGACGCCAAACACGCCGCGCGACCATTCGATCAGTTCCTCACCGCAGCGCTCGCCCCCGGTCATGATCGACCGCAACTCCACTCGACGGGCCCGGGTCTGGATCCCGGGGGCGTCGCGCAGCCGCTTCAGCGCCGTCGGCGGCAGGAACGTGTTCGTGATCCCGCAGCGCTCGATCAGGTCGATCACCGCCTCGGGATCAAAGCCGCGCGGCCGCCAGGCCACGATTGGGCGGCCGGCCTGCCAGCTCGCGAACAGGCAGTCGATCAGGCCGCCACCCCACGCCCAATCGGCGGGGCTCCACAGAACGTCGCCGTCCAGGCCGAACCGGTTGTGGGCCAACGAGATTGGCTCGGTGTGCGCCGGAACCACCCGTTGGGCGTGAAGCGCGCCCTTCGCCGGCCCCGAGGTTCCACTCGTGTAGATCAGGATCGCCGCATCGGTCAGGCTCGAGGCGACCGGCTCGCGCACCGGACTGCCTGCGGCGATCAGGTCATCAAGCGATGGCACGGCCGCAGGCAGGCCGGTGCCCGTCATCACGCACGTGATCTCCTGCGCCAGCTCAGACTCGACGATCCAGGCCTGGGTCTCCCACGCGGCGATCAGGACTCGGGTGCGCGAGTCGATGAGCCGGTGGCGGACCGCCTCGGTCCCGCACAAGATGCTGATCGGCACGGCGATCGCGCCGAGGCGCTGCACCGCGAGATGCACCGTCGCGCACTCGGGCGACTGGGGCAGGCAGATCGCGACGCGGTCGCCGCGCTGCACGCCGAGCGCGGCCAACCCGTTGGCCAGTCGGGCGGACGCTTGCGCGAAATGATCGAACGTATACGTGCGCACCTCCCCGTCCTCGGGCACGAGCATCGCCGGCCGCGCGTCGCGCTGTGCCCAGCGATCGCATACCGCCGCGGCGATGTTGTAACGGGCCGGGAGCGGGGTGGCGAGCTCGTCGCGGACCGCGCGGTAGCGGGCCACCGAGGGCGCCTCGCCCGCCCGCTGTGGCGCCGGCGTAGACATCAGCGCGGACTGCTGACGTAGCGCCCCGGATGGGCCGGATCCGTCGAGACACCGTCGGTGGCGTCGGGGCGCACGAGTGGGTCTCCCGCCGAGGTGACCCCGGCCAGCCGGACCCGATCTCCCACCGACGGGCGACCGGCCGGGTTCGCCTGCACGTGGGCGAGGATCCGGGGGCCGTCGTCGAGATCGACGTACGCCAGCAGGTAGGGCGTGGCGCGGTCCTGCACGCTGATGTGGACCGAGGTCACCGCCCAGATCGAGCCTCCGGGGCCGAAGCGTGCCGGGCTCAGCAGCTCGCGGCAGACCGGACACCGGGTCAGCTTGATCGCCACTCGGTACCCGCACGCGTCGCAGCGGGCTCCCAGGAGACGATCTCCGTCGGTTCCGGGTCCGGGCACGACCTCGGGCCGGGGATCCCCCGTGGGGGCAGACGAGCTCACGCTATTGCGGTCGCGCCGACGCGATTGCCGAGGGGTCGTCTCGGCGGAGAAATGTTCTCTACCGTATGCGACTGTGCGCCAGCGCCGAAGCGAAGGAGTACACCCCAGGTGGGACTAACCCGTAGCCAGCTCGAGCTCGCCGTCCGAGAGCACATGCGCGCTGAGCGAGAGCGAGACATGGACGCGCTCCGAGACCAGCTCGACGAGGACGTCGAATATCTGATCAAGACGCCGGCCCACCCCGACGATCCGACGCCGCACGGGCACTTCGCCGGGTCCGAGACGTACATCGGCATGTGGGAGCGGCTGTACGCGATCTTCGAGACGTACGAGATCGAGATCGACGACATCGTCCTCGATACCGAGCGGGGACAGGCGTTCGTGCGGCTGCAGATCACGGCCGTGCCGGTACAGGAGTGGAATGGGCTCCCGGCCGGCGAGCCGATCCGCTGGTATCCGGCCGCCGTCTGTGCCTTCGACGACGCAGGCCACATGCTGAGCGAGACCGTGTACGGCTCGTTCCCGCCGATCATGGACGGGTATCGGCGGGTGCAGGAGTTCCTCTCCTCCCGCCCGTGACCGCTTTCGGCGGGGGTGACGTTCATCCCCCGAGCAGCACCGACTTGGTCTGGAGGAACTCGTCGAGGCCCTCGGGGCCGCATTCGCGGCCGAAGCCCGACTGCTTGTAGCCGCCGAACGGTGCCATCAGGGACACCCCGGCGCAGTTGATCGCGAACGTGCCCGACTGCACTTCGCGGGCGACCCGCCGCGCGAGGTCGGGATCCTTGGTGTAGATCGAGCCGGCCAGCCCGTACTCCGTGTCGTTGGCGATCCGGATCGCATCCTCGATCGTGTCGTACGGGATCACGGACAGGACCGGACCGAAGATCTCCTCCTGGGCGATCTGCATGTCGCTGGTGACGTCGGCGAAGATCGTCGGCTCGTAGTAGAAGCCCTGCTCGAGCCCGGGTGGCCGCCGGCCCCCGATGACCAGACGCGCGCCGGCCTGCACCCCGCTGCGCACGTAGCCCTCGACCCGCTCGAGCTGTCGCTCTGACCCGAGTGGGCCCTGATCGGTGGCGGGGTCGGTCGGGTCGCCGACTCGCACTTGGCTCAGCGCGGCGGCCAGCCGCTCGAGCACCTCGTCATAGCGCTCGCGCGAGACCAGCACGCGCGTCAGCGCGGCGCAGATCTGGCCGTTGTAGGCAATGAAGCCTGGGACCAGCGTGGCCATCACGTCGTCCAGATCGGCGTCGTCGGCGATGATCGCCGGAGACTTCCCGCCCAGCTCGAGCGTGACGTTGGCGAGCCGGTCCGCGCACAAGGCCATGATCCGGCGTCCGGCCCGGATGCTGCCCGTGAGGCTCACCTTATCCACGTCTGGATGGGTGACCAGGTGCTCGCTGACCTCGGTCGAGGCGGCCAGGATGCTGACCACGCCCGGGGGGAACCCGGCCGCGGCGAACATCTCACCGAGCAGTCGGCTCGTGAGCGGCGATTCGATCGCTGACTTGACGATCACCGTGCACCCGGCGAGCAGCGCCGGCACGATCTTCATCACCACGTACAGTCCGGGGCCGTTCCAGGTCGTGATCGTGAGCGCGACGCCGACGGGATCGTGGATCACTTCTACCGTGGTGCCGTCTGGCAGCTCGCGGAGCTCGGAGAGTTCGAGCGTCTGAGCGCGCGCGATCAGGTCGTCGTAGACGCTGAGCACGGCGGCATGCAGGCCGGCCCCGTGGGCGAGCGTCGGGCCCGATTCCGCGGTCCAAGCCGCGTTGAACTCGTCCAGGCGCTCGGCGAACTGGTCGCGCAACGCCACGATGTACTCAGCGCGCTGCGCCGGCGGGAGCCGGGGCCACGGCCCTTCGTCGAAGGCCTGGCGGGCGGCGGCAACCGCCGCGTCGGCGTCCGCGTCGGTGGGCTCGGGAACCCGCGCGATCACCTCGCCGGTTGAC
>Ga0302235_10002251_pt1 | contig 14080 bp, 14 predicted proteins | sample II_Palsa_N3_3_FD_193577 | JGI IMG/M metagenome (GOLD analysis project Ga0302235, IMG submission 193577) | Peat permafrost microbial communities from Stordalen Mire near Abisko, Sweden - II_Palsa_N3_3 | ecosystem: Environmental > Terrestrial > Soil > Palsa > Peat permafrost | place: Sweden... | reverse complement strand
CCTTACGTGCGGCGGTGACCGCGCGGTCCACGTCAGCGGGACCAGCCTCGGTCACCTCGGCCAGCACCTCCTCGGTGGCCGGCGAGATGGTCTTGAACGCATGGCCGTCGACACCGGGGGTGAACTCGCCGCCGATGAACAGACCGTAGGACTCGCGCAGAGTGACAACGGCCCGCGACTCCGGGGCTGGCGCGTACTCGAATTTTCCCATATCAGTCCAGGGTGAAATGTCGCAGGGAACCTGCGGCGCGTCGTCGGCACTATCTCTGGCCTGCGTTTTGTCATCTCAACGCGTCCCATCGTATCCGGGGTCTTCCCGCTGTGATGTGGCCTAGGGATGCGCTGGAACGCTTTGCCGGTCATGGACTCCGGACCGCATCATCCCCGGTGCGGGCCGCCGCATCGTCCGAACGCGAAGACGAGCTAGGCGCGCGGCGATGCTGTGACTAGGGCATGAAGATCCGTGACGCCTGGCGCACCGTGGACGGTGGTGACGCCCTGTTACCTGCCGACGTCACCGCCGGTGTAAGGTACAAGCACGAAGAGTGTTCGGCGGGCCCTCGGCCGGCCGGTGCGATCTGGTGGCCCGGCGTCCGCGGCGCTCGTAACCGAAGGGAAAGGCGGCCATGGCAGAGGACTCGGACCACTCACGGGCACAAGCGGGGGAGACGATCTCCTGCCCCGCGCCAGCCACGAACTCTCGCCCGCAATGGCACCGCCCCGTTATCACCCGTATCAAACTCGAGGGCACCTTGGCGGCCTCTGGTAACGGGAGCGATGCCAGTGTTTCTCACTTTACTTGACGTCTAGGTAACCGTTGGCCCGACTGGCAATGGTTAGGGGGGCCGGTGCCGTGGATCGCTGGTATCGCTGCCGGTGAGCGCGATTTACGGTGTCGTCTCGAGAGACGGCGCTGACGTTGGCCGCAGCTGGCTCAGCGCCATGGCCCGCGGGCTTGGGGACTTCGGCCGCGATGGGTTCGGCGAGTGGGCGGAGGGCGGCGCGGGACTCGGGCAGGCCCGGCGTTTCACCACTCCGGAGGGGCGCTTGGAGGCGATGCCTGTGGTGGACCGCCGGGAGGGCTTCGCGTTCACCGCCGCGGCCCGGCTCGACAACCGCGACGAGCTGATCCGCGAGCTCGGTGTCGGCGGGAACGACGCGGCACGCTCCAGCGACAGCCACCTCGTCCTGGCCGCGTACCGCCGCTTTGGTGACAGGGCCCCCGGGCACCTGCTGGGTGACTGGTGTCTGGCCGCGTGGCATCCCCGCGATCGCCGGCTGTTCCTGGCTCGTGATCAGTTCGGGACCACGGCCCTCTACTACTACGCCGATGCCCGGATCTTCGCCTTCGCTGCTTCCCCGCAGGCACTGCTGGCCCTGGGATGCGTACCGCCAGAGCTCGACGAGCTCTACCTGGCGCAATACCTGATTTCCTGGCCCGCCTATCACGGCGAGCGGACCAGCCGCCGGGCGATACGCCGGCTCCCCCCGGCCCACTGGCTCACCCTGACGCCCGGGCAGTGCCGGACCCGCCTGTACTGGCGGATGGAAGACGTGCCCGAGCTTCGCCTGCCGGGCCGGGCTGACTACGTGGAGGCGTTCCGGGCGCACTTCGACCAGGCCGTCCGCGTCCGGCTGCGGGCCAGCGGGCAGATCGGCTCCGAACTGAGCAGCGGCCTGGATTCGGGGTCCGTGGCCGCCACCGCGGCGTCGATGCTCGCCCAGCAGGGACGGCGGCTCCCGGCGTTCACCTGGGCGCCGGCCGTCGACCCCAGCTCCTTCGTCGGTGCCCGGATCGGCGATGAGTTCCCGCTGGCGCAGCTGACCGCGGCCGCGGCGGGAAACATCGACATCCATCGCGACCGCTGCGAACAGCTCACCCCCATCGCCGGCATCCGGCGGGCCCTGGATATCTACGGCGGCCCGGTGCACGCCGCAGGCAACCTGTTCTGGCTGATCGGCCTCCGCCAGGCAGCCCAGCAAAGCGGATGCCAGGTGCTGCTCACCGGCCAGCTCGGAAACGCCGGTACCTCCTGGCACGGAGACCTGCTCTCCCAGCCCTGGCGGTACCAGCTCCAAGAACTCGGGCTCAGCGGATTGGCCCGCAGGCGAGTCCGCGATGCCGTGCCCCGCAGGATCCGGCCCGCCATCGCCCGCAGCCGGCTCGACCCGCAGTGGTACCGCTCCTCTGCCATCCACCCCGAACTGGCCAGCCGGCTCGACCTGGCCCACCGCCGCGCCGAAGACCCGGCCCAGCTATCGCGGTCCCCGCTGGACCAGCGCCTTGCCATCCTCAAGCCCGGCCGCGCCATCATCGGCGCCCTCCACGCCGCGATAGGAGCGCGCTTCGGCCTCGACATCCGGGACCCCACCGCAGACACCCGGCTACTCAGCTTCGTGCTGTCGGTGCCCGACTGGGTCTTCACCGACCCCGCCACCGGGACCGACAGATGGCTTGTCCGGGCCGCGATGACCGACAGGCTGCCCGACCAGGTCCGGCTCAACCGCCGGCACGGGCTCCAGGCCAGCGATCTCGTCCACCGTCTGCGCCGAACACCCACCGAGGTCCAGGCCACCCTCGACGAGCTCGGCAACGGGCCGGCGGCAGCATACGTCGATGTCCGCTACATGCGCGAGGTCTGGCAGAACATCCAGCACAACGACACCCCCGACGCGCTCCGCAAGGCAGGAACTGTCCTGACGCGCGGCATCATGGCAGGGCTGCACGCCAACACCGCATCCGCAGCCGGCCCGGCGACCGACCCGTGACCCTGCGAAACCCGGGCCCGCTATCGCAATCGAGGTCGCTGTGAGTAGCAGTTTCAGCAGGTCGGGACGTTGTTCAGTTAGTCCAGGGTGAAGTAGTCGGGGCCGGAGTAGCGGCCGGTGGCGAGCTTGGTCCGCTGCATGAGCAGGTCGTTGAGCAGGCTGGAGGCGCCGAGGCGGAACCAACGGGGATCCAGCCAGTCCTCCCCCGCCGTCTCGTTGACCAGGACGAGGTAGCGCAGGGCGTCCTTGGCGGTGCGGATACCGCCAGCCGCCTTGACGCCGACCTGGCGGCCGTGCGCGTCGCGGAAGTCGCGTACCGCCTCCAGCATGACCAGGGTCACCGGGAGCGTGGCGGCCGGGGTGACCTTGCCGGTCGAGGTCTTGATGAAGTCGGCGCCCGCCAGCATGGCCAGCCACGAAGCGCGCCGCACATTGTCCAGCGTGACCAGCTCGCCGGTCTCCAAGATCACCTTGAGATGGGCCCCGTCGCTGGCCTGCTTGACCGCGATGATCTCGTCGAAGACCTGCTGGTAGCGCCCGGAAAGGAAGGCGCCCCGGTCGATCACCATGTCGACCTCGTCCGCGCCGGCCGCGACCGCGTATTTCACATCGGCCAGCTTGACGTCCAGGCTGGCCCGGCCGCTGGGGAACGCGGTCGCCACGCTGGCCACGTGCACGCCGCTGCCGTCCAGCTCGGTCGCCGCGACGTGGGCCAGGTCGGGATAGACGCAGACGGCGGCGACCATCGGCGCGGTCGGATCGGCGGGATCCGGGCGCTGGGCCTTGGCGCACAGCGCGCGCACCTTACCCGGCGTGTCCTGGCCCTCTAGCGTGGTCAGGTCGATCATCGAGATGGCCGCGTCGAGCGCCCACTGCTTAGCTGTGGTCTTGATGGACCTGCTGGCCAGCATGGCGGCCCGGGCCTCGGCTCCCACCCGATCGACCCCGGGCAGCCCGTGCAGGAACCCCCGCAGCGAGGCGTCCGACCAGGTGGGCGTGTCCGCCAGCGCGCTCATCAGCGGCTCCCTCCGTGGAGGCTCATAGCTCACCATTCTTACCCGCGGTCACGACTTCGGCGACCGCGAGGTAACCGGATGGACGGAGTTTCACCGGCGAGCTGGTCCGGCCGGCCCCTGTTCGGCCGGACCACACGCTAGGAGTTGCTCAGAACCTCGTGGAGCCGGGCGGCGAAGGGTTCCGGGTGGCTGGCGAAGCCACCGTGAGCACCGGGGAACACCACCGGCTCGATCCCGAGTCCGGCGGCCAGCGCGACCGCGGCCCGGTAGGCGAGCTGATCAGGGGTCGACTCGTCGCCGACGCCCACGACCACCCGGGCCGGGCTGGTCCGCAGCGCCTCCAGGTCCGGCGGGTAGTTGGTGATCACCGGGATCGTGTATCCGGCGAACAGTTCCAGGTTGCCCATCATCCGTTGGATGGCCTCGGGGTCCGGCTCGGCACCGGGCTCAGGGCCGCCCAGGCCCACGCCCTCGCCGAACTTCTGCATGGCGGGGAACACGCCATCACGCCGGTAGATGTCGCGGATCTCCTCGGTGAAGGTGCGCCACTGCGCGGCATCCGGGAGCAAGGCGGCCACTGGAGGCTCGTGTGCCACCAGCGTGCTCACCTGCTCCGGGTACCGCGCCACGAGATCCAGGCCGTAGCTGGCGCCGCCGCTCGAACCAAGGACGTAAGCGGGTTCCGACGTGACGGCGCCCAGCAGGTAGTGCGCGTCGTCGGCAAATACGTCCACCGTCAGGTCGTCCCTCGGCCCTTCGGCCGTGCTCCTCGAATTGCCGCGGCAGTCATACGTCACGACCGTATACCGGTCGGCCAGGGCGTCGGCGAGCGGCGCGAATCCGGCCGCGTCCATCGGGCCGCCGGGAATCATCAGCAGCACCGGACCCGAGCCGCGCACCTCGTAGTAGAGCGAAGCCCCGGGTACTTCCAGCGTCCTGGTCTGCATGTTTCCTCCTGCGCGTAGACGCGTCTCTGTTGCTGACGCGGCGGCCATCAGGAATTAATCGGTTTCGGGAACTAACCGGCCGGCCTGGCCCGCTGTGCGAGACCCGGCGACCTAGCCGGAGATCGCGGCCTCGACGGTGCGGGCGAGGGCGATGACTTGTTCTTCGCCGCCGGGCGGCCCGATGAGCTGGAGGGACGCGGGCAGGCCGGCCGGGCCGCCGGGAACGGGCAGGGACAGCGCGGGCAGGCCGGCCAGGTTGGCCGGGACAGTGAGCACGATGAGCGACATGCCGCGCTCGCCGAGCAGCGGCGGCGGGCCCACCAGCGTCGGCAGGGCGAGGAACGGATGACGGGCCAGCATCTGGCTGAACCACTCGCGCACCGCCTGCCGGGTACGGTTGGCGGCGGTCAGCTGATCGTCGGTGATCGCGGACGCCTCGGTCAGGTTGCGTCGTATCGACGGGCTGAGTTGCTCCAGCTGCGCCATCAGATACTCGTTCGCCTGGTAGGCCTCCACGTCGATGATTACGTTTGCGGCGCCAACGGCGGCATCGAGGTCGAGACCGGTGACGTCGGCGACCCGCACGCCGGCGGCCGCGAGGGCGGCGTCAACCGCGGCGTCGACCTCCGGCGCGACCTCGGGCCGCATCCGGCCGACCGCGAGCTCGCAGGATGTGGCCGTGAAGCCCGGCTCGATCAGGCGCATGCCGAACTCCACCGCGGCCACGTCCGCACCGAGCGGGCCCACGGTGTCCATCGAGGGTGCCAGCGGGTAAACGCCGTCGACGGGCACTCGCCCCCAGGTGGTCTTCAAGCCGACCACACCGCAGCAGGCGGCGGGGATCCGCACCGAGCCGCCGGTGTCGGTCCCGAGGCCGATGTCGGCCTCGCCGGTGGCCACGGCGACCGCCGAGCCGCTGGACGAGCCGCCGGGCAAGCGACGCGAGTCCAGCGGGTTCTGCGGGGTACCTGACCACGCATTCGTGCCCGCGGCGGACCAGCACAGCTCGGCCAGGTTGGTCTTGCCGACGATCCTGGCCCCTGAGCGCCGGGCCGCGGCCACCACGGCCGCGTCCTTGGCCGCCGGGCTCGCCTGCTCCGCGATTATCCGGCAGCCCACCGTGGTGGGCAGGCCCTCGACATCGATGCAGTCCTTGACCGCGAGCCGCGGCCCATCGCCCGGCGCGTCAAGCCGCACGATCCAGGTGGGATCCATGCGGAGATTGTCGCAGAGCGGAAGAAGTCACGGATATTTCTTTTGCTGAGTCAAAGAAGTCACGGATATTTCTTTTGCTGGTCATGGCGGTTGCGACGTCACGATCGGTTGATATCGCACCGTTGTAAGTATGAGGGTCGCGATCATCACCGAGTCGTTCCCGCCCGACGTCAATGGCGTCGCGCACAGCGTGCTGCGCGTCGCCGAGCTCCTCGCCGAATATGGTCACCATCCGCTCGTCATCGCGCCGCAACCGCCACGGGAAAGGAGGGGGAACTCGTTTTCCTTCCCTGTGGTCCGCATACCTGCCGTGCCGCTGCCCGGGTACCCGAGTTTCCGGCTAGGACGGCCCAGCCACCGGGTACGCGACGCGCTGGTCGAGCACCGGACCGAGGTTGTGCACCTGGCCAGCCCGGTCTGCCTGGGCGCCCACGGCGCCGCCGTGGCCGGCCGGCTGGGCGTGCCCGCGGTCGCCGTGTACCAGACCGACCTGCCGGCCTACGCCCACGCGTACCGGCTCGGCCAGGCCGGTGAGGCGTTCGCCTGGCGCTGGCTGCGCCGTATCCACAACAGCACCGCGCGGACACTGGCCCCGTCCACGGCCACCGCGACCGGCCTGCATGCCCAGGGCATCGACAACGTCTGGCTGTGGGGCCGCGGCGTGGACACTGCACGCTTCGACCCGGCGCGGCGCAGCCAGGAACTGCGCACCGCGCTAGTGCCGGGACGCCCAGGACAAGCGCCAGGCCCAGAGCTGCTTGTCGGCTACGTGGGCCGGCTGGCCACCGAGAAACGCGTCGAGTGGCTGGCCGGGATCACCGCGCTGGAGGGAGTGCGCCTGGTCATCGTGGGGGGCGGCCCGGCCGAGGCCATGCTCCGCCAGCACATGCCGGCCGCCGTCTTCCTCGGTGAGCGCCACGGTGACGAGCTGGCCGCCATCTACGCCAGCCTCGACGTGTTCGTGCACAGCGGGCCCTACGAGACGTTCGGGCAGACGCTGCAGGAGGCCGCCGCGAGCGGGCTGCCGGTGGTGGCCCCGGCCGCCGGCGGGCCGCTCGACCTGGTCGAGGACGGGGTGACCGGGTACCTGGTCCCGCCCGCAGACCCGGACGCGTTCACCTGCGCCGTGGCCCGGCTGGCCGCCGACCCGGCGCGGCGGGCGGCGTTCGGCGCGGCGGGACGGCGCAAGGTCCTCGGCCGAACCTGGCCTGCCCTGACCGAGGAGCTGCTCGGGCACTACGCCGCCGTGCTCGGCCGCACCAAGAAGGCGAAGGTCGCGACGTGAGGATCGTCAGGCTGGCCAACTTCGTCGCGCCGCGCTCGGGCGGCCTTCGCACCTCACTCGGTGAACTCGGGGCGGGTTACCTGGCCGCGGGACACGAGCCGGTGCTGATCATTCCCGGGCGCCACGACAGCGACCAGCAGAGCGCACAGGGCCGGGTGATCACGCTGCGCGCGCCGCGGGTGCCGTTCACCGGCGGATACCGGATGCTGTGGCGCCGTCGGCCGGTGGCCGCTCTGCTCAGCCAGCTCCAGCCGGATTCTCTCGAGGTTTCGGACCGGGTCACGCTGCGCTGGACCGGCCGGTGGGCGCGTACGCATGGCGTGCCCGCCGTCATGGTGTCCCACGAAAGCCTGGTGGCCTTGTTCCGGCTTGTGCCGCTCGGCCGGGGTCTTTCCCGGCGTGTCGCCGACTGGCTCAACCGGCGCACCGCGCGCGCGTACCTGCGGATCATCTGCACCACCAGCTGGGCCGCCGTCGAGTTCGAGCGGATCGGCGCCCGCAACCTGGTCCGTGTCCCGCTCGGCGTCGACCTGACCACGTTCAAGGCAGGGCCGAGCGGCGCGGCCGCCGATGAGGTGCTGCTGGTGCACTGCGGCCGGCTGTCCGCGGAAAAAAAGCCGCAGCGTTCGCTGAACACGCTGGCCAGCTTGCGCGCAGACGGCGTGCCCGCCCGCTTGGTGGTGGCCGGGGACGGCCCGCTGCGCCCGCGCCTCGAGCGCCGGGCCGCGCGCGACGGGCTGCCCGTCAGGTTCGCTGGTTTCCTGCCGGGCCGAGCGGAGCTGGCAACGCTGCTCGGCGGCGCCGACGTCGCCATCGCCCCGGGGCCGGCGGAGACCTTCGGGCTCGCCGCGCTTGAGGCCCTGGCCTGCGGGACTCCGGTGGTGGTGAGCGCTGAGTCCGCGTTGCCTGAGGTTGTCGGCGAGGCTGGGGCCAGCGTGACGGGTGAGGACCTGGCCCGGGGCGTGCACGCCGTGCTGGCCAGGCCTGAGACCAGCCGCCGGGCAGCGGCCCGGGCTCGCGCCGAGCACTACGGCTGGCCCGGCGCCGTGGAGGGGTTCCTGGCTGTGCACCGTGCTTGCTCGCAGCAGGGGAGACCGGCATGACCGTGTTTACCGCGCTGGGCGACTCGATTACGGTCGGCATGGGTGACCCAGTAGGAGGGGGGTGGCGCGGCTGGGCGGCCTTGCTGGCCGGCAGCCTGGACCAGCCCGAGATATACAACCTGGCCACGCTGGGCGCGCTGGCAGTGGATGTCGAGCGCCAGCAGCTGCCGGCCGCCGTGGCTCTGGCGCCCGACGTCGCCAGCGTGATCGTCGGGATCAACGACACGCTGCGCGGCGACTTCGACCCGGACCGCACCGGCGCCTCCATCGACCGCACGGTGGCGGCGCTGCGGGCCGCCGGCGCCGAAGTGCTCACCACGCGGCTGCCCGACCCGGGCCAGATGTTCGGGCTGCCAGGGGCGCTCGCCCGGCCGCTAGCCCGGCGGATGCGAGCGGTCAACGCGGCCGTGGATCAGGTGGCACTGCGTTACGGGACCGTGCACCTAGACGCCGCGAGCGATCCGGCTACCTACGAGCGCCGGTACTGGAGCGTGGACCGGCTGCACCCTAACGAGCGCGGACACCGCTTCATCGCGTGCCGCTTCCACGACCTGCTGGCTGCCTCGGGTTTCCCGGTCGGCGACGGCCCTGACCCCGAGCCGTCGAGCCCGCCGCCCACCCGGCTCGCGGAGTTCGGCTGGATGGCCACCAAGGGCACCGCCTGGCTGTTCCGGCGCTCCCGCGACCTGGTGCCGGCGCTGGCGGCCCTGACCGTACGGGAATGGCGAGCCGGGGAGAACGGTACGGAACCTGACATCGCTCCCGAAAGCGTCCCAACCTGAACACCGTAAGAAGACCTTCAGGAAACTTGCGGCTTAGCCGGGGCTTGCCCTTGGCTCCCCCGAAGGTTCGGGACCGATGATCTAAACGTAACGAAAGAACGGAGCCGCCGGATCGGGCGGCATTGAGTTGGGGGCGAAAGCCATGAGCCAGACCTACGACCCGAACAATCCTGAGCACTCCAGCGGACCGGAGGGCGGGCAGGGCAGCCCCAGTGGGCAGGCTTACCCGAGCGGGCAGGGCTACCCAGGTGGGCAGGCTTACCCGAGCGGCCAGACCTACCCAGGCGGACAGGGTTACGGCGCCGGACCCGGCTATGGAGCTGGCGGCTATGGAGCTGGCGGCTATGGAGCTGGCGGCTATGGAGCTGGCGGCTATGGAGCCGGAGCGGGTTATGGCGGCGGGCAGGGGTTCGGCAGCGAGCCGCCGCCGCCGCGGCGCCGGAGTCACAAGCGCGGGTTGGCCATCACCGCTGCCGCTGCGCTCGTAGCGGGAGCCGCGGTGGGCGCGGTGATCGGCAGCACGGGCTCGTCCTCGACGAACACCGCCACCGCGACCTCTAAGACCGTGCTGTCTACCAGCCAGATCGCCGCCCGAGTCGATCCAGGCCTGGTTGACGTGGTGTCCACCGACGGCGACGAGCAGGCGACCTCGGCGGGCACGGGCATCGTGCTGACCTCGAACGGCGAGGTGCTGACCAACAACCACGTTATCGAGGGCGCCACCGCCATCAAGGTCACCGACATCGGCAACGGCAAGACCTACACGGCGAAGGTTGTGGGGTACGACGCCACCCAGGACGTCGCGGTGATCCAGCTGCAGAACGCGTCCGGCCTGACCATCGCCAGCCTCGGGAACTCCTCGAGCGTGCAGACCGGTGACAGCGTGGTCGCCCTCGGCAACGCCGGCGGCAAGGGCGGCACCCCGTCGGTTGCTACGGGCACGGTCACCGCCCTCAATCAGTCGATCACCGCGTCCGACGAGCTTTCCGGCGCCAGCGAGCAGCTCACCGGGCTGATCGAGGACAACGCGGACATCCAGCCGGGCGACTCGGGCGGTTCGCTGGTCAACTCTTACGGCCAGGTGATCGGCATGGACACCGCGGCCTCCACGGGATACTCGTTCCAGTCGCCGACCGGCCAGGGCAGCGCCGGCAGCAGCAGCGCGGAGCAGGCCTACGCGATCCCGATCAACGAGGCGCTGACCATCGCCAAGCAGATCGAGGCGGGGACCGCCTCCGCTGACGTGCACATCGGTGCCACCGCCTTCCTCGGCGTAGAGATTCAGCCCGCGAGCGAGGGCAGCGGCTCCGGGGGCTCCGGGGGCTTCGGGGGCGGGCAGGGCAGCACGAGCGGCGTGAGCCTCGCCGGTACCCTGGCCGGGTCTCCGGCCGCCAACGCCGGCCTCGGCGAAGGCGACGAGATCACCGCGCTGGGCGGCCAGTCGGTCTCCACGGCCGAGGACATCTCCCAGGCGCTGGTTAAGTACCACCCGGGCGACTCGATCTCGGTCACCTGGGTTGACTCGACCGGCCAGTCGCACACCTCGACCCTGACCCTGGCCTCAGGCCCCGCAGCCTAAAGGGTTCTAGGGGTTCGGAAAGGCGGGCCCTGTACCAGTGATCCCCGGCCTCCCCCCCGGGGATCACTGGTCCCACCGAATCAACGGCACCGTCCTCATCAACGGCACAGCATTACCCACGCGGTCGCGTTTCCTAGCGCGGCCGCGTTTTCTTTGCTGGGACACCTGGGTCGAGTTACCTGGCCGGTAAGACGCACTACCGCCGTTCGGCTAAGAATGGGTGAAACAGGCGAGAGGAAATCGGGTGCGCGTAGCGAGACTTCATGCGGTCGGCGACCTTCGGGTGGCGCAGGAGCCGGTGCCGTCGGCCGACGGGCCTGATGCCCTGGTGCGGGTCACCGCGGTCGGGATCTGCGGCTCTGACCTGCACTGGTGGGACGAGGGCGCGATCGGCGACGCCAAGCTCACGCATCCGCTCGTCCTCGGGCACGAGGGCGCCGGGGTGATCGCGGACGGGCCGCGGAGCGGTGAGCGGGTCGCGATCGACCCGGCAATTCCGTGCGAGCGGTGTCGGGCGTGCCGCGACGGCTACCGGAACCTGTGCTACCGGCTCAAGTTTTCCGGGCACGGGGAGACCGACGGCATGATGCGCGAGTTCATGACCTGGCCCGCGGCGCAGCTGTACCCGCTGCCCGACCGGCTGTCCGATGTGGACGGCGCCATGCTCGAGCCCCTCGGGGTGGCGGTGCATTCCGTCGACCTGGGACACCTGCCGTTCGGCGGCTCGGCCTCGGTGGTGGGCTGCGGGCCGATTGGGCTGCTGCTTATCGGTTTGCTCAAGGCGGCGGGCGCGACCTCGGTGCTCGCCGTCGAGCCGCTGGCCCACCGGCGGGAAGCGGCGGCGCGGCTGGGCGCGGACGTGGTGGCCGATTCCGGCTCGCTCGGGGAGGGTCTCATCCGCGAGCTGACCGGTCATGGGGTGGATGTCGCGTTCGAAGTGGCGGGCAACGACGAGGGTGTCGGGCTGGCGATCGCCTCGGTCCGGCCGGGCGGGCGGGTGGTGCTGGCCGGTATCCCCGGTGACGACACGATCAGGCTCGGCGCGTCGGCCGCGCGGCGCAAGGGGTTGACGATCGCGATGGTGCGGCGGATGAACGAGGTGTACCCGCGGGCGATCAGCCTGGCCGAGCGGGGGGTGGTGGATCTCGCCTCGGTGGTGACGAGCCGGATGGGCCTGGGCAAGATCCAAGAGGCGTTCGGGGAAGGGGCGCGTCGGACCGGGCTCAAGGTCGTCATCGAACCGCAGCGCTGATCATGAAAAGAGCGATGGTGCTCGACTGCTGTTGCGTGCTGTTGTTCGTGGTCATCGGGCGAGCTAGCCATGCTAAAGGCGAGAGCCTGGGCGGCATCGCCTCGACGGCATGGCCGTTCCTGGCCGGGCTGGCGGGCGGCTGGCTGGCGGCCCGCGCGTGGCGGCGGCCGTTCAGGCTTTTTCCGACGGGCGTGAGTGCGTGGCTCGGAGCGGTCGCCGGTGGCATGGTGCTCCGGGTGGTGTCCGGGCAGGGCACGGCCGCCGCATTTATCGGAGTCGCGCTGGCGTTCCTCGGCTTGTTTCTGCTGGGCTGGCGGCTGGTGGCGGGCCTGGCAGGTAGATGGCGGTGACGCCAGCACCGAGCCCGGCGGAGGTGTCTGCCGCGCTGCGGCGCAGGCTTGCGGGAAGGTCCGGGGGCGAGGTGGTGGACGTCGAGCCGCCGGAGCGGGTCAGCGGCGGATTCGACTTCTGGGTCTACGGCCTGCACTTCGCCGGTTCCGGCCTGCCCGCCCCGTGGACGGAGCCGCGCGCCGCCGATGGTGGAGCTGATGCCGCCCGGGGACCCGTTCGACTCCCCCGTCCAGGTGATGCGGCGGCTGGCCGGAATCACGATGGCGCAGGCGATGACATCCGCGCCGTGGCAGGCGACCCGGTGGTCCCGGCGGCTCGCCGCAGCCCATGTCGCCCTGCACCGCCTGCCCGTGCCCGACTGGGCCGGGAGGTCCCTGGCCGAGCAGCGGCTGGGACTGACCCGGCGGATGGTCGCGCGGGACCCGGACTCGGGCCTCGCGAAGGCGCTAGAGCGCATCGAGCCGATCCTGCCCCGGCTCGATGTCGATTCGCCGACGGTCTGCCATGGTGACTTCCATCCGGGCAACCTCCTGGTGGAAGCGGGCACGGTGGCGGCGAGCACGGTGGCGGCCATCGACTGGACCGACGCGGGGATCGGGGACCGGCACGGTGACATTGCCCGGACCGCGTGGCTGTTCAGCTTCGCCGCGGTCGTGGCCAGGTCCGGCATGGAGCGCCTGGTCCTGCGGGCGCTGGCGCCGCCCCTGTCCGGGCGCGGGAGCCAGTTCAGCGCTGAGCTCGCCGACTGGGCCGAACGGCAGTTCCGGCTGTGCCTGGAAGACCTGCCCTGAGGCGCTGGATCAGTAGTGGTAGCGGGCGGCGAGGATGACGATCTCGGCTTCGGTGACGACGTAGATGAGACGGTGTTCGTCATCAATGCGCCGCGACCAGGCCCCGGGCAGGTGGTACTTGAGCGGCTCGGGCTTACCGATGCCGGTGAACGGGTCCCGCCGGACATCCTCGATCAGCTTGTTGATCCGCGCGAGCATCTTGCGGTCGGTCTTGAGCCAGGACGCGTAGTCCTCCCAGCCTTGGTCCTCGAATACCAGCCGCACCGGGCGCTACCGGGCGTCCGCCGCGTCGGGGTCGATCAGGGCATGTTCGGCTAGGTGGGTGCCGTTCAGGGCGTTCTCGTAGGCCTTGAGCAGCCGGCGAGCGTTGGCTGGCGTTCGCAGCAGGTAGGCGCCCTCGCGCAGGGCGGCGTAGTCCTCGGCGGAGACTAGGACGGCGTTACCGTGCCTGGAGACGATCTCGATGGCGTCGTGGTCCTCGTTGACCTTCTTGATCAGCGGGAAGAGCTCCTTGCGTGCCTCGCTCGCGGTGATCGGCATGACGGCCAGCCTTTCGGTAGTAGTACAAGATATAGTACCACTTTTTGGGCGTGGCACAGGTAACAGGGCGCGGCGTGAATAGGGGCGAGGTTGCCGTGGGTGATCGTCGAGGCGGACCTGGTCCGGGGCCGGACCCTGACCTCCTGGCCCAGCCTGAAGACCGACATCCGCAACGCAGCAGGCAACTGGGTAGACACCGAAGTGCAGGTGTGCACGAACGGGCCGAACACCATCGTGAGCAGTCGCAAGCCCGATGACCTGCGCGCGTTCTGCGAGAACATGGTCAAGGTCTTCCAGGAGCAAGCCCCGTCGGCCTGAGCGGCCGCCACCGCAACCGCAACCGCAACCGCAATTGTGGCACTCTGCACTCTTTCGTGCAGGGTGCCGCAATCATGCGGGCCTGGGCCTACTATCCCGGGGCTGGCCAGGCGAGTAGTGTTCGCTATTGGG
>Ga0302235_10002244_pt1 | contig 14093 bp, 10 predicted proteins | sample II_Palsa_N3_3_FD_193577 | JGI IMG/M metagenome (GOLD analysis project Ga0302235, IMG submission 193577) | Peat permafrost microbial communities from Stordalen Mire near Abisko, Sweden - II_Palsa_N3_3 | ecosystem: Environmental > Terrestrial > Soil > Palsa > Peat permafrost | place: Sweden... | reverse complement strand
TAGCTTGGAACGAGGTGGCCGGATAACGCAACCGTCAGTCCGGTGACCCGAAACGCTCGCGCAAGGCCGCCCGGTAACGCCGGCTGCACGGAATCTTCACGCTGTCGCGCATCTGCAGGCGGGCATCGCCGGTCTCCAGTGGCTCGATCTCGGCGAGGTAATCGAGATTGATGAAATAGCTGCGGTGCACACGCACGAAGCGCGCAGGATCCAACCGTTCCTCGATCCCGGCCATGGTCGCGCGCAGCGGGTAGTCGCGACCGCGCACATGCAGGTTCACATAGTTGCCTGACGCTTGCAGCCATTCGATCTCGCTGGCGTTGATCAGGAACTCCTTGCCCAGCTTGCGCACCAGGAAGCGCTCCGGCCGATCTACTGGCTCTACCGGTGGACCTTCCTCCGGTGCGACCAGCAACCGCGCCTCGCCCTGCCAGCGCATCAACCATAACCGCGACAGGCAGATCAGCGCGATGATGAGAAAATAGGTGCGGAAGTCCTTGAGGAACTCGTAGCCGAAATTCGGCAGCCAGGCACCTGCATCGTAGTGCTCACCAACAACCGCATAAGCCAGCTTGCGCAGCACGGTCATGCCGGCGACATGGATGAGGCTGAATGACACACTGGCCAGCAAGTGCCACGGCAGGCTGCGCCGCCAGGTATCGAAGCGAAACGGCCAGCGCCGTTCGACCGCCAGCACCGCCGGAATCAGGGCCAGGATCAGGATCGAGCTGGTCCACTCCCATACCCACGGCTCCCATGCCGCCGTGCGGGCATGGTCGATGCGCGCGACCATGCTGTTGAACACGGTATTGAGTATCGACAGCACGACCCAGAAGCCAACTTCGGCCGGGCGTCGCCAGCGCTGAAAATCGCGATATTCGAAATCCGTCTGTTTCGTCATGTCGGCGATTCTACGTGGCCGCGAGAACGCCCATGCTATTCGCCCCACCGGACCGCCGCTCATCCCTGTTCAAGCACGTTCCATCACTTGCGGATCGACAACCCGCTCCATCAGACCATCATGGGTCGCATGCCATGGCCTGTCCGAACCGGTCGTGGCGATTCCGTGCAGCCGATCTGGAGCAGCTTGATGAAAAGACGCGAACTGTTGAAAGCCATGGCAACGCTGCCACTGTTACCGCTGCTGATGCGCAGTGGCGTAACCACGGCGCAGAATGCCGCCAGCGTCATCGCGAAGAAACTCCGCGCACGGGTACGGCCAGGCGATCCGGGTTGGCCGCTGCCCGCGCAATGGGATCAGCTGAAGCGCGACGTCGGCGGCCGGCTGCTGAAGCTCGAATCACCCTTCGCACACTGCGCCACATCTCCCCCCGACAGCATTTGCGCGGAGGCGCTGAAACATCTCGACAACCCTTTCGCACTGGGCGACAACCCCGCGCTGACCCAGACCAGCGGCTGGGCCGATGCTTGGACATCGCAGCCCAGTGCTTACGCAGTCGCAGCGGAGAACACCGCCGACGTGGTGGCAGCGATCAACTTCGCGCGGGAGCACCGCCTGAGGCTGGTGGTGAAAGGCGGTGGCCACAGTTATCAGGGCACCTCGGACGCGCCGGATTCGCTGCTGGTATGGCCACGGCACATGAACAAGGTGACCCTGCATGACGCCTTTATCGCGCAAGGCTCTACCGAGGCGCCGCAGCCGGCGGTGACGATCGAAGCCGGCGCAATGTGGATCGACGCCTACGACGCGGTCACCACCAACGGCGGCCGCTACGTGCAGGGTGGCGGCTGCACCACGGTGGGCGTTGCCGGCCTGGTGCAGAGCGGCGGCTTCGGCAATTTCTCGAAAAACTGGGGCACTGCGGCCGCCAACCTTCTGGAGGCGGAAATCGTCACCGCTGACGGCGAAGTGCGCATCGCCAATACCTGCACCCATCCCGATCTGTTCTGGGGCATCAAGGGCGGCGGTGGCGGTAGCCTCGGAACGATCACGCGCCTCACCCTGCGTACGTTCGAGCTGCCGGCGATGTTCGGCGGGGTATCCGCCGCCATCAAAGCAGCGTCCGACGACGCGTTCAGCGCGCTGATCGTCAAGGTAATGGAGTTCTATCACAGCGCACTGTTTAACCCGCACTGGGGTGAACAGATGTCGTTCCGCAGCGACAACACGCTGAACATATCAATGGTGTTCCAGGACTTGACCCAGCAGCAGGCGGAGCAGGTCTGGGCGCCGTTTCTCGACTGGGTCAGCGCCCACAGCGACTACCGGTTCGCCAAACCGATGCAGGCGCTGGCGGTGCCGGCGCGGCATTTCTGGGACGCGGAGTTTTTCCGCGCCCATGCGCCCAAGCTCATCGTGGCGGACGACCGGCCCGGTGCGCCGGCCTACCATACCCTCTGGGCTGACGACCAGGGTCAGGTCGGCTGGTTCATCCACAGCTATCAATCGGCATGGCTGCCGGCCGCACTGCTGCAGCCGGGCCAGCAGTCACGACTGGCGGAGGCCCTGTTCGCCGCCTCGCGGCACTGGGATTTCGCGCTGCACTTCAACAAGGGACTGGCCGGCGGTGCCGCCGACGCGATTGAGCGCGCACGCGACACTGCGACCCACCCGCAGGTGCTGGATGCCTTTGCGCTGGCTATCTGCGGAAGCAGCGGCGACCCGGCCTTTCCCGGCATGCCGAACGCCCGCCCCGAACTGGCCAAGGCGCGACGCGAGGCGGCGACCATCGACAAGGCGATGGATGCGCTACGCGCCGTGGCGCCCGGCGCCGGTTCGTACGTTTCCGAGAGCGATTATTTCTTGCACGACTGGCGACAGGGATTCTGGGGCCCCCACTACGCGAAGCTCGCCGCGGTGAAACGCAAGTACGATCCGGATGGCTTGTTCTTCGTGCACCACGGCGTGGGTAGCGAAGCATGGAGCGCCGACGGCTTCACGCGTACGGCATAGTGACAGGCTCCTGATACATCGTATCCGTGTGCAACTAGCCGGCTAGACTAGGCGTTTTCAGCCACGCCGATTCATGTCAAAACGCGACGACTCCCTGTTCCGCCACCCGGCCTTTGTCGCGTTCTGGTTCGCCCGGATCGCCTCCAGTTTCGGTTTCCAGATGCTGTCGGTGGCAGTCGGCTGGCAGATCTACGCGATCACCGGCCGCGCGTTCGACCTGGGCCTGATCGGGCTGGTGCAGTTCGTGCCGTCGGTCGTGCTGGCGTTGCCGGCCGGGCATGTCGCCGACCAGTTCGAGCGCCGGCGAATCGTGCTGATCGGGCAAATCGTCGAATGGCTGGCGATCGTTGTACTCGCTGCGCTTACCTTGACCCGGCACGTCCACGAGATCGGCATCCTTGCGCTGGTGTTCGTGATTGGCGTGGCCAAGGCATTCGAGTTTCCCTCCTTGCAATCGATGCTGCCGGCGCTGGTGCCCGCGTCGATCCTGCCGCGTGCGATGGCGGTGAATGCCTCGGCCGGCCAGGCGGCAATGATCATGGGCCCGGCGTTGGGCGGCCTGCTCTACGTGGCCGGACCTGGCGTGGTCTACGTGGTGGCCGCCGTTCTGTACCTGGTCGCCGCCACGCTGATGAGCCGGCTGCGTTACGAACAGGCGCCGCCCAAACGCGAGCCGGCCACGCTGAAGACCCTGTTCGCCGGCGTGCATTTCATCCGCGAGCGCAAGGACGTGCTTGGCGTGATCTCGCTGGACCTGTTCGCCGTGCTGCTCGGCGGTGCCACCGCACTGCTGCCGATCTTCGCCAAGGACATCCTGCATACCGGCCCGTGGGGTCTGGGCCTGCTGCGCGCGGCGCCGGCGGTGGGCGCGCTGCTGATGTCGCTATGGCTGGCGCGACACAACCTGCAACGCCGGGTCGGTCCGATCATGTTCGCCGCCGTGGCCGGCTTCGGCGTGGCCACCCTGGTATTCGCGCTTTCCACCACGCTGTGGCTGTCGCTGCTGGCGCTGTTCGCACTGGGTGCGTTCGACATGGTCAGCATGGTGATCCGCAGCTCGCTGGTGCAGCTCGATACGCCGGATGACATGCGCGGGCGGGTCAGCGCGGTCAATGCCATCTTCATCAATACCTCCAACCAGCTCGGCGAGTTCGAATCGGGCATGCTGGCCGCGTGGATGGGGGCGGTGCACGCCACCGTACTTGGTGGTGTGGGCACCTTGCTGGTGGTCGGGTTGTGGATGGCGATGTTCCCGACCCTGCGCCGGCGGCAGCGGCTGCAGGTCGAGGCAACCGTACCTGATGAGCCCGCAGCAGATACTCTTTGACACTCGATCCCGGCGGGGACCTCCGCCAGTGATGCCAGCGCCGAACCTAGAGAGTCATGGAGCCGTAACGTGATCACCTCTTCAGCGACCGAATTCCTCGAGGCTTTTGCCACCCTGGCGCCGTTGCCGGACGCCGAAGCCACTGCACGCGCGGCCTATCTGGTCGCACCCGCGGAGTTCACGCTGGCGGCGGAATCGGCACGCGACAACCAATACATGGACATGAGCCTCACGGTCGATCCGCTGAAGGCACTCGCCCAGCACAGCGCTTTGGCGCAAGCGCTGCGCGCGGATATTCCGGTGATCACGTTTCCCGGCAACCCGGCGACGCCCGATGCGGTGTTTCCCAACAATGTGTTCGCCACCGCGCCGGGCCGGCTGATCGTCGGCCGCATGCGCCATTCAGTGCGCCAGCGCGAGGCGGAGCGCGCCGACATCCGCGACTTCTTCGGCGACGTGCTGGGTTACGACGAAATCGACCTGTCCGGCTGTGATGACCTCGTCGCCGAACTCACCGGCTCGCTGATCATCGATCGCGCGCGCGGGATCGGCTATTGCGGCCTCAGCGAACGCTGCGACATGGCCGGCGCGCAGGCGATGCACAAGGCGTTCGACCTGCGCCTGACGTTCTGCTTCGAGCTGGCCGAAGCCGAGTACCACACCAATGTGGTGCTGACCTTGCTGGCCAGCCGCGCCGCGATCATTGCCGCTGACGGCTTCCGCGATCCGGTAGTACCCAGGGCCATCGCAAAGGCCTATGGCGACCGCGCGATTTGGCTGACGCCCGCGCAGAAACAGGCGTTCGCTGCCAACGCCATCGCCTTATCCGACGACCGGGTGTGGATGAGCGCCTGCGCCGCCGCATCGCTGAACGCCGAACAGTACGAGGCACTGGCTGGCTACGGCTTCGCCGTCGGCGCGGTGGACTTGAGCGAGATCGAGAAAGCCGGCGGCAGCCTGCGCTGCTGCGTGGGCGAGATTTACTGACCAGCCACGCGAACGAGACGGAACACAGGTCGATCTGCAATGCTGGATCTTGTTGAAGGAGCATACCGATGTCCGCATTGCCACCACCGATCCGCTCCAGCTTCGTCACCATCCTGGGTTGGATCTTCGTCTGCCTCGCTGGTTTCGCCACGCTGATTGGCCTGCTGCAGAACCTGATGCTTCAGCTGGTATTCCTGCCGGCCATGCAGCAGCAGATGGCCACTCGGCCTATGCCTCCGAATATGCCGGCACCAATGGACTGGGTGTTCGGCCACATGATCTGGTTTTTCCGCGTCTTCCTGCTGTTGTCGATCACCACCTTGATCGCCGCCATCGGCCTTCTATTGCGACGCAACTGGGGCCGCCTGCTCTTCATCGGGCTGATGGGTTTCGCCATCGCCTATCAATTGCTCGGCTTGATATTCCAGTGGTGGCTCATGGGTTCGATGCAGCAGATGATGCAACTGCCGTCCAACGCGCCTGCACACTTTGCCGACGGCATGCATGGCTTCATGCTGGCGATGCAGATTTTCGGCACGATCATGGCCATTGGCTTCAGCGTGTTGTTCGGCTGGATCATCAAGCGCCTATGCAGTCCCGCGGTACAACGCGAATTCAGCCCGGTGACCGCATCACCCACCTTTCTCGGCAGTCCACCATGATCACCGTCCACCATCTGAACAACTCGCGCTCCCAGCGCATCCTGTGGCTGCTGGAAGAGCTCGGCGTGCCATACGAGATCAAGCGCTACCAGCGCGATCCGAAGACCATGCTGGCACCGCCGGAACTGCGCGCAGTGCATCCGCTGGGCAAGTCGCCGGTGATCACCGATGGTGAGCTCACCCTGGCCGAATCCGGCGCGATCATCGAATACCTCGCCGACCGCTATGGCGCCGGCACGCTGATTCCCGCGCACGGCACGCCAGAGCGCCTGCGCTGCAACTACTGGCTGCATTACGCCGAAGGTTCAGCGATGCCACCGCTGCTGCTGAAGCTGGTATTCCGTCGGGTCGAAACCGCACCTGCACCGTTCTTCGTGAAGCCGATCGCCAAAGGCATCGCACACAAAGTGATGAACAGCTTCGTCGATCCGCAGCTGAAGCTGCATCTGGATTACCTGGAAGGCGAACTGGGCAAGAGTGAATGGTTTGCCGGCAACGAGTTCAGTGCGGCCGATATTCAGCTGAGTTTTCCGCTGGAAGCCTTCGCAGCACGTGGGGGGCTGGATGCCAGCTACCCCCGGCTGTCAGCATTCCTGCAGCGAATCCATGCGCGACCGGCGTACCAGCGCGCGCTGCAGAAGGGCGGCGAATACAAGCTTGGTGGCTGATTGCGCACTTCATAGCTGAACGGACAACAGCATCCGCAGCCGTTGTCCACACACTGCTCACAACCCCGCTGGCAACCTGTCATTTCAGATAGCGAGGAGAAGACTGATGCGTAATCGTGATATCGAGCGACAGATCCGCGACGCCGGCGAACAGGCTGGCGAGCGCGTACGTCATTACGCCGATGGCGCCGCCAGCAGTGCGCAGAGCCTGTTCGATCGTGGCCGCAGCATTGGCGAACGCTTTGGCAAGCGCGGCAATCATTACAGCCAACGGCTGACGAATGCGGCCGAGGACTTCGCCGACGAAGCGAACTATCACTATCGCCGCCTGCGCCGCCAAGTGAATCGCCATCCGACGGCCAGCGTGGCGATTGTCGCCGGCACCATCGGTGCGTTCCTGCTGCTGCGTCACGTGTTTCGCAGCCGCGACGACGAATGAATCGTCAGGAAGCTAAGTGACTCAATGACCGGATGCACGCATCCGGTCATTGAGTGTGGGAGTTCTGCGCCGCCGATTTACCTGACCGGACCGCCTGGATATTCACTTCCACGCGCCGGTTCGGCGCCAGGCAGTCACGCAGCCGCTGGCCCGTGAGGTCCGGGCAGGCGACCACCGGATCGGCGTCGCCGCGGCCTTCGGTGGTGATCAGGCCAGCATCCACGCCATGCCCGACCAGGTAATCGCGCACCGCATTGGCGCGCCGCAGTGAAAGGTCATCGTTCTGTGCGCGGTCACCGATCCGGTCGGTGTAGCCGACCAGACCCACTGCATGAATGCTCCTGGCCTCATGCAACTCCGCCACCAGCCGATCCAGTTGACTGCGGCCCCGCCCAGTCAGGCTGTTGATGTCGGATCGGCCAAAAGCGAACAGCGCATCCGCCCCCAGCGTCTCATGCCGGTTTTCGACCATCGGTGCCGGTGCCGGCATTTCTCGCTGCATTGGCGGGGCCTGCATCACCACCACCGGCCTGGCTCGGTAGACGGGACAGGGGCAGCAACCTGCCAGCAGCACGGCGGCGCCAGCCGACGCGATCATGCTCATGTGTATGGTCTTGTTCATAGTCTCCATCCTTCGTACGGTCAGATGACCTGATGAAAACACCGGCGACCGCCATGGACGCAGTCGCTGCTCCACGCAATGACATGACCGCTCGTACAGCCGCACGGACACCGCTGCTGCGCCGACGCCACCGATCCGTGGCGACACCCATGGCTGTCATGGCGCAAAGCTTGTCCCGCGCATCGCTGGCAGTGATGACACCCCACAGAATGCGACGGCCATGCTGAATTTTTGCGCACCAAACAACCTGCCATGCCCACGAAAGACATCGCAGCCCTCGTGCCGTGGCATTCCGGCTCCACCAGGACGCGCTGGCCGAATTGCACCCATCAAAAAACCGCCACTCAGCGGTTTTTTGAATCGGCTCACCATGCGCCCGAACGACGGGCTCGCTGACTTCAGACCGTCTGCGGATTCGGCTTGTCCGGATCGAGCCTGTATTCCTTGATTGCCCGGCTGACGTCCTTGGCGTTGACCTTGCCGTCCTTCGCCAGTGCGGCCAGCGCAGCATGCGCGATCCAGTAACGATCGACCTCGAAGAACTCGCGCAAGTGCGCACGCGTGTCCGAACGACCGAAGCCATCGGTGCCGAGCACGGTGTAACGCATGCCATCGGGCATGAAGGCGCGGATCTGGTCGGCGAATTCACGCACGTAGTCGGTGGCGGCGATCGCCGGACCCTGACGACCCTCAAGCAGGCCGGTGACATACGGCACGCGCTGCTCCGCTTCCGGGTGCAGACGGTTCCAGCGCTCGGCATCGAAGCCGTCGCGGCGCAGCTCGATGAAGCTGGGGCACGACCAGATGTCCGATTTCACGCCGAAGTCCTTCTCCAGCAGTTCGGCCGCGGCGATAACCTCGCGCAAAATCGTGCCCGAGCCGAGCAGCTGCACGCGCGGCTCACCCTTCTTCGGCTTGCCGCCATCCTTGAACAAATACATGCCCTTGATGATGCCGTCCTCGACGCCTTGCGGCAGATCAGGGTGGCTATAGTTCTCGTTCATCACGGTGATGTAGTAGTAGATGTCCTCCTGCTCCTGCATCATCCGGCGCGTGCCGTCCTGCAGGACGACCGCAACCTCATAGGAGAACGTCGGGTCATACGACTTCACGTTCGGGATCGTGCCGGACATCAGGTGCGAATGGCCGTCCTCATGCTGCAAGCCTTCGCCATTGAGCGTGGTGCGGCCGGCCGTACCGCCAATCAGGAAACCGCGCGAGCGCATGTCACCGGCGGCCCAGCACAGGTCGCCGATGCGCTGGAAGCCGAACATCGAGTAGTAGATGAAGAACGGCAGCATCGCCTGGTTGCTGATCGAATAGCTGGTCGCCGCGGCCATCCACGAGGCCATGCCGCCGGCCTCGCTGATGCCCTGCTGCAACACCTGGCCCTTCTGGTCCTCGCGGTAGTACAGCAGCTGATCGGAATCCTGCGGCTTGTACTTCTGGCCGAACGGCGCATAGATGCCGATCTGGCGGAACATGCCTTCCATGCCGAACGTGCGCGCCTCGTCGGCGACGATCGGCACCACGCGCTCGCTCAGCTGCTTGTCGCGCAACAGCAGGTTGATGCCGCGTACCAGCGCCATCGTGGTGGAAATTTCACGCTCACCTGTGCCCTTGGTGATCTGCTCGAACGCAGCCAGCTCCGGCGTCTTCAGCTTCGCCTCGGCCTTGCGCCGGCGCTGCGGCAGGAAGCCGCCGAGCGCCTGGCGCCGCTCCAGCATGTACTGCACTTCCGGCGACTCCTTGCCCGGGTGGTAGTACGGCACGTCCTTCAGCTTGTCGTCGCTGATCGGAATCTGGAAACGGTCGCGGAAATGCCGCACCGCCTCCTCGTCCAGCTTCTTCTGCTGGTGGGTCGGGTTCTGCGACTCGCCGGCCGCGCCCATGCCGTAACCCTTCACCGTCTTGGCCAGGATCACCGTCGGCATGCCCTTGGTGTTCGAGGCCGCGTGATAGGCCGCGTAGACCTTGTGCGGATCGTGGCCACCGCGGTTCAGCCGCCAGATGTCGTCGTCGCTCAAGTTGGCGACCATCTCGCGCGTCTCCGGATACTTGCCGAAGAAATGCTCGCGCGTATATGCGCCGCCGAACGCTTTGCATGCCTGGTATTCGCCGTCGACGGTTTCCATCATCAGCTTGCGCAGCACGCCCTTGGTGTCGCGCGCGAGAAGTGGATCCCAGTAGCTGCCCCAGACCAGCTTGAGTGCATTCCAGCCGGCGCCGCGGAACACGCCTTCCAGTTCCTGGATGATCTTGCCGTTGCCGCGCACCGGGCCGTCCAGACGCTGCAGGTTGCAGTTGACCACGAAGATCAGGTTGTCCAGACCTTCGCGTCCGGCCAGCGAGATCGCACCGAGCGACTCCGGCTCGTCCGTCTCGCCGTCACCGAGGAAGCACCAGATCTTGCGGTCGCTCTTCGGCACCAGGCCACGATGCTCGAGGTACTTGAAGAACTGCGCCTGGTAGATCGCCTGGATCGGACCCAGGCCCATCGACACCGTCGGCACCTGCCAGTAATCCGGCATCAGCCACGGATGCGGGTACGACGACAGCGCGCGACCTTTGCCGACAACTTCCATGCGGAACAGGTCGAGCTGGTCCTCGGCCAGACGGCCTTCGAGGAACGAGCGCGCATAAATGCCCGGGCTGGAGTGGCCCTGGTGGAATACCAGGTCGCCCGGATGATCGGCGCTCGGCGCACGCCAGAAATGATTGAAGCCGACGTCGTACAGCGTCGCGCTCGAAGCGAAGCTGGCAATATGGCCGCCCAGTTCGCCCGGCTTGCGGTTTGCACGCACTACCATCGCCATCGCATTCCAGCGGATCAGCGTGCGGATGCGCCATTCCATCGCGGCATCGCCGGACATCTTCGCCTCGTTGCCGGGCGCGATGGTGTTGACGTATTCGGTGGTCGGATCGAACGGCAGGTAGCCGCCGGAGCGACGGGTGGTATCCACCATCCGTTCCAGCAGGAAGTGCGCACGCTCGGTGCCATCGTGATGGATCACCGCATCGAGCGAATCGATCCACTCGCGGGTTTCGGTGGGATCGATGTCCTGGTTGAGGATATCGTCGAGCTGATCCATGAAGATTCTCCGCGGCGCCATTGCAGCGCCAGGCTTGAGGGGGCACCCGCCGCCGGGGATTGCGACGGGATCAACGCCCAAGTCTAGCCGTTGGGCTACTTGGCTGCCAATTTTAGATATCCATGCGCGGGCGCATGGCCCGACAGGCAAAGCGCTTCATTGCGGCCTACCGCACCATTCGCCCTGCGCAGTACCGATCTGCGCATCGACGGCAACGATCACCTGCACCGGCAGCATGTTGGAATCCGCCACAGGTAGGGGATAGGCGAAGGGTTCGCACCAGAAACCACCTGGCGATAAATTTATTTTTGGAGAATGGCGACGCTCTGGCCCAATGCTCCAGCCGATCCCCACGGTGAATCGGTGCTGCCTACAAACCTCACACTGTCGAAACCCATCTTCTTGGTCCACAGCTCAATCTGCGAGCGCTCGATGAACTGGTTGAGATGGGGCAACGTAGCGGAGCGCTGCACGTTGACGGTGGCCTCAAACTGCGGCCAGTGGCTCGCTTCCGCAAATTCCAGGAAGGAGAAAATCACGATGCCACCAGGCCGAACTACGCGCCTCAGATCCTCCAAATAAATATAACTCTCGTGATGCAACAGATGGGTAAAGACACTGAATGCCGTAGCCATATCGGATGAATCATCCGGCAGCGGGACATTGAGTGAACGATTCAGAATGAACTTGTAATTCTTCGGGGATTTCTTCTTGGCATATTCAAGCAAGGATTTGACAACGTCGGTTCCACAATAATCAATCGACATTTCCTTGCCCAAAGCTGAGGCAAGGCGTCCGCTTCCGCAGCCGAGATCGATCAACGAATTCCCATCGCGCAAACCCGCATATTTGACGATCGCGGCCTCGATTTGACCAATATGCTCATATCCTCCACCACCTACGGCGCGACTCATCGCCTCATCCAAAGGATATTTCCACTTAAGCCGCCTGACCAAGCGCGCATAATCCTCAACGAAATGGAACTTTGCCATTACTCATCCTTGTCAAGAAAATTGGTGATGGGGTCAGGAAACATCAAAGAAATAGTATGGCAGCGTGTCCAAACCCGTACCGCCGGTCAGACAATCTGACGACTTAGCGCACTGTCTGACAATTACAACCGGCACGCCGCCATCTGCAACGCAATGAGGCGCTGCATCCAGCAGCAGACCTTCCGATCAACGCGGCTGGCGGCTGGCGGCGCGGATCTGTGCATCCACAGCGACGATCGCCGTCATGTTGACTACGCGGCGCGCGGTGGAAGCCGGTGTGAGGATGTGTGCCGGCTTGTCGAGCCCCATCAGGATCGGTCCGATCGCCACACCGTCGGTCATCACCCGCACCATGTTGTAGGTGATGTTGGCTGCGTCGAGATTCGGCAACACGTACAGGTTGGCGCGACCGCTTAGGGTGGTGCTGGGGAACATGCGATGGCGCAAGGCCTCGTCCCACGCGGTGTCGGCCTGCATCTCGCCATCCATCTCGAGCTTCGGCATGCGTTCCCTGAGGATCTGCCACACCTTGCGCATCTTCGCCGCGCTCGGGTTGTCGTGGCTGCCGTAGTTGGAATGCGACAGCAACGCCACTTTCGGCTCGATGCCGAACAGCTTGAGGCGATACGACGCCTGCATCGTCGCCTCGGCAATCTGCTCCGCCGTCGGGTCGACCTGCACATGCGTGTCGAGGAAGAACCAGGCGCCCTTGTCGTTGATCACGCCGGTCATCGCCGAAGTGCACTGCACGCCCGGGTCGAGGCCGAACACGCTGCGCATATAACCGAGCTTCTTGTGGAAACGCCCGACCAGGCCGCAGATCATCGCATCCGCCTCGCCACGCTCGACCATCAACGCTGAAATCAGTGTCGGCCGCGAACGCAGCAGGTTCTTCGCCGCCGCCGGCGACACGCCGCGACGCTCGGTCAGCGCGTGGTACTGCTGCCAGTACTCGTTGAAGCGCGGATCGTCGTTGATATTGGTCAGCTCGAAGTCGACGCCGGCACGCATGCGCAAGCTGAGCCGCTGGATGCGCATCTCGATCACGTCGGGGCGGCCGACCAGGATCGGGAATGCCAGTTTCTCGTCGATCACCGTCTGCACCGCGCGCAATACGGTCTCCTCCTCGCCCTCGGCGTAGACCACGCGCTTGCGGTCGGCGCGCGCTCGCTCGTACACGGGCTTCATCAGGAAACCGGTGCGATAGATGAACTGGCCGAGTTTCTCCTTGTATACCTCCATGTCGGTGATCGGCCGGGTAGCGACCCCGGAATCCATCGCCGCCTGCGCCACCGCCGGCGCCAGTATCACCAGCAGGCGCGGATCGAATGGACGCGGAATCAGCGAATCGGCGCCGAACGTCGGCACGTCGCCGCCATAAGCCGCGGCCAGATCGCCCGCCTCCATCCGCGCCAGTTCGGCGATCGCGCGCACGCAGGCGAGCTTCATCGCTTCATTGATGCCGGTGGCGCCCACATCCAGCGCGCCGCGGAAGATGTAGGGGAAGCACAGCGCGTTGTTGACCTGGTTCGGGTAGTCCGAGCGGCCGGTGGCAATGATGCAGTCGGGGCGCACCTTCTTTGCGTCTTCCGGCGAGATCTCCGGATTCGGGTTGGCCAGCGCCAAGATGACCGGCGTGTCCGCCATCGTGGCGACCATCTCCGGCTTCAGCACACCGCCGGCCGAGAGACCGAGGAAAATATCGGCGCCGGCCACGATCTCGCCCAGCGTGCGCTTGTCGGTGTCGCGCGCGTAACGCTGCTTGTCCGGGTCCAGCTGGTCGCGACCGGTATACAGCACGCCCTCGCGGTCATAGGCGAGGATGTGCTCCGGCTTCAGGCCCAGCGCCACCAACATGTCCAGGCAGGCGATGCCGGCCGCGCCGACGCCGGTGGTGGCCAGCTTCACGTCCTCGATCTTCTTGCCGACCACTTCCAGTGCATTGATCACCGCGGCACCGACGATGATCGCGGTGCCGTGCTGGTCGTCGTGGAACACCGGGATCTTCATCCGCTCGCGCAGCTTGCGCTCGACGATGAAGCACTCCGGCGCCTTGATGTCTTCCAGGTTGATGCCGCCGAAGGTCGGTTCGAGGCTGGCAATGATGTCGACCAGCTTGTCCGGATCGTTCTCGTTGATCTCGATATCGAACACGTCGATACCGGCGAACTTCTGGAACAGCACGCCCTTGCCTTCCATCACCGGCTTGGCCGCCAGTGGCCCGATGTTGCCCAGGCCCAGCACGGCGGTGCCGTTGGTGATCACCGCGACCAGGTTGCCGCGCGCGGTCATCTCGCTGGCCGCGTTGGGGTCCTCGACGATCGCCTCGCAGGCATAGGCCACGCCGGGCGAATAGGCCAGCGACAGGTCGCGCTGGGTCAGCAGCGAGG
>Ga0302235_10002241_pt1 | contig 14101 bp, 11 predicted proteins | sample II_Palsa_N3_3_FD_193577 | JGI IMG/M metagenome (GOLD analysis project Ga0302235, IMG submission 193577) | Peat permafrost microbial communities from Stordalen Mire near Abisko, Sweden - II_Palsa_N3_3 | ecosystem: Environmental > Terrestrial > Soil > Palsa > Peat permafrost | place: Sweden... | reverse complement strand
GTGCAGTCGCCGACCGCGGCGATGGCCGCGCCCTCGTCGCCGGTGAGGTTGAACCGGGCCTCGATCGTCTCCCTGGGCAGCTTGACCACCGATTTCACGCCGACGGCGAGGTGGTTCAGCGGCTCTTTGCGGCGCAGCCCGGCTTCCTTGGCGATGAAGGAGTTCACGCCGTCGGCGGCGACCACCACCTGAGCCCGCAACTCGTCGTCACCGGCTTGGACGCCGACTACTCGCTTGCCGTCGGGGCCGTCCTCGGTGAGGACCCGGTCCACCCGGACGCCGGGCATGAGGAGGGCGCCGGCCTCCTCGCACTTGGCGGCCAGCCACGGGTCAAGCTTGGCGCGCAGCACCGTGACGGCGTTGACCGGGTCGGCCAGCCTGGCGTCCTTGTAATCGATGGCGACCGAGCTGTTGGCGTTGAGGAAACTGATGTAGTTGCGGGTGACCCGGCGCTCGACCGGGGCCGCGTCGAGGAAGTCGGGGAAGACCTGCTGGATGCCGCGGGAGTACAGGACGCCACCGGACAGGTTCTTCGAACCGGGCGCCTCACCCCGCTCGATCAGCAGCACCGAGCGTCCTTGCCGGGCAAGTTGATAGGCCGCGACGCAGCCGGCGATGCCGGCCCCGATGACGATGACCTCGAAGTCGGGCTCAGCTGTTTCTGTCATCGGGGCACCCTTATTTCAGGGCGGCGGTGATCGCCGGCACGAGCTGATAGAGGTCGCCGACCAGGCCGTAGTCGGTCTGGCTGAAGACCGCGGCGTTCGGGTCGGAGTTGATCGCGACGATGGTCTCCGCGCCCACCACCCCGACCATGTGCTGCAGCTGGCCGGAGATGCCGATGGCGAAGTAGAGCTGGGGGGCGATGTGCGCACCGGAACTGCCGATGTAGCGGTCCTTCCCCATCCAGTTCAGGCCTTCGGCCACCGGGCGGGAGCAGGCGACCTCGGCGTTGATGGTCTCGGCGAGCGCGTCGACCATGGCCAGGTCCTCCTTGGCCTTGAAACCGCGGCCGATCCCGATCACCCGGTGAGCCTCGTTGAGATCCACCTCGTCGAAGCCGGACGTCCTGGTCTCGATCACCCTCATGGCCAGCGGCGCGGCCGCGGCCTCCTCGATGGGCACAGTGCTGCCAGCGGCCGGCGGCACGGAGCCGCCGTCGAGCAGCAGGGCCACCGGGCCGGAGACGGTGACGGTCTCGTCGGCGATGTCACCGAAGACGGCGTTGACCACGATGACGTCGTCGCCGTCCAGCGAGACCGTGCGGGCGCCGGTCAGCACGGCCGCCTTGAGCCGGGCGGCGGCGGCGCCCAGGAGCACCCGGTCGCCGGGGTTGCGGCCACCAAGCACCACGCGGGGCGGATCGGCGGCGACGGTTTCTGCCACCGTCGGGGCGCTGGCTTCGGCGGGCGCGTCGTCCGGCCCGCCGCACCAGACCACCTTGTCCACGCCGCTCGCCGCTACCGTCTCGGCCACCGAACGGGGTCCGGCGACCACGGCTCCCACCGGGCCGCCCAGGGAGCGCGCGACCGTGATGAGGTTGCCAATCGCCGGCTGATCCCCGACGACGATCCAGGCGTTCACGCTCACTGCCGGGTCCTTCCTGTGGTAGTCATAGCGTGCCGTCCGCGCGGAGCGCGGCGACGAGCGCGGCCGCGGCCGCGGCCGGGTCGGTCGTGTCGATGAGCTGGCCCTTGCGGGCCTTGCGCTCCGGGCGCGACCGGCCGGTGACGGTCATGACCGCGCTGCTCGGCGGGACCTTCAGCGCTGCGAGGTCGAGGAGCTCCACTGGCTTCTTGGCCGCCGCGAGGAGCTCTTTCATGCCGGGCACGCGCGGCGCCGCGGCGTCGGCGGAGGCGGCCAGCACGGCGGGACCGCGGATCTCGAGCACCTGCACGCCGCCCGGCACCGCCCGCTCGACGCGCAGCGCGCCGGCCTGGACCCCTGTTCCGGACACGGCGGTGACCTCGGCCACGGCCGGCCAGCCGAGCTCGCCGGCCAGCACGGTCGGGACCATCTTGGCCGCCACGTCCACCGACGAGTCGCCGGTGACGACCAGGTCCACGTCGCCGATGTGCCGGATCACCTCGGCCAGCACCGCGGCCAGCTCGGATCTCCCGGCTTCGGCCAGCGACTCATCCTCGACGATCACCACTCGGTCCAGGCCGCGGGACAGGGCGGCCTTGGACGCGATCGGCACCGCGACGCCCTTACCCCCGGCCGTCACGCCGATCAGCTCGGCGCCCGCGACCTCGGCGAGCTGGCGGGCCAGCTCCATGGCCACGGGGTCGTACGCGGACAGGCCCGGCTTGGCCCGGCTCCAGTCCACCGTGCCGTCGGCACGAACCGTGGCCTCCTGCGGGTCGCGGGTCCACTTGTAGGCGACCACAATCCTCATCGCGATCCTCCTGACCCTGGGTCGGTTATTCTCACCGCAGGCAGCTTCTCGCTATGACCATGCGCTGCACTTCGGAAGTACCCTCGTAAATTTCGGTGATCTTGGCGTCACGGTAATTCCGCTCCACCGGGTAGCTTTCCGTATAGCCGTACCCACCGTGGATCTGGATGGCCTTGCCGGCCACCCGGGTGGCGGTCTCCGAGGCGAAAAGCTTGGCCATCGCCCCTTCGGTGGAGTAGGGACGGCCGTTGTCTACGCACGAGGCGGCGCGGTAGACCAGGAGCCGGGCAGCGTCGATCTCGGTGGCCATGTCGGCGATCATCCACTGAATGGCCTGCAGGGTCGCGATCGGCTTGCCGAACTGGACGCGTTCCTTCGCGTAGGCGACCGATGCGTCGAGCGCGGCCTGAGCTATCCCTAGCGCCTGCGCGGCGATGCCGATCCGGCCGCCGTCGAGGGTCTGCATAGCGATCTTGAAGCCTGTGCCCTCCTCGCCGAGCAGCGCGTCCTTCGGGATGCGGCAATCAGAGAAATAGAGGGGCGGCGTGCTCGAGCCGCGGATCCCCAGCTTGTGCTCGGCCTCGCCGACGGAGAACCCGGGGGTGTCCCGCTCGACGATGAACGCGCTCATCCCGCGCGTGCCCGGCGCCGCCGGATCGGTCTTCGCGAAGACGACATAGATCTCGGCGTACGGGGCGTTGCTGATGAAGATCTTCGATCCGTTCAGGACGTACTCGTCCCCCTTCAGCACCGCCGTGCAGGTGCCCGCGGCGGCATCGGTGCCCGCGGCGGGCTCGGTCAGGGCGAAGGCCCCCAGGCGGCGGCCTGACGCCATGTCACTGAGGTACTTGTCGTGCTGCTCCGGGGTGCCGAACTTGTAGATCGGCCAGGTGGCGAGGGAGCTGTGCGCCGACACGACGACGCTGGTGGTCGCGCACGCCCGCGAGAGTTCCTCGATCATGATGACGTAGCTCACGTAATCCGCGCCCGCGCCACCCACCTTCTCTGGGTAGGGCATGCCCATGAGATTCAGCTCCGCCAGCTTCGGCAGAAGCTCGGTGGGAAAACGGTGATCTCGGTCGAGCTCGGCGGCGATCGGTGCCACTTCGGCGTCGGCGAATTCCCTTACCGCCTCGCGGATCAGCTCTTGCTCATCGGTCAACTCGAAGTCCATGTAGGAGCATCTCCCTAATGTCGGCCATCATGACCTGGACGAATGTGTGGTCCGCGGCTGCCAGATCGCCGAGCGAGAACCTATGAGGCGTGAGGACGAAGATAAATGGCTTTGTGCTCTCTTCTGACGGCTCGAGCCGAGCCTAGGACGATCGGCGTGGCCGCATAAGGGCCAAAGGTCCCGGACCGCGGCTCGACCGCCGCGAGCCAGCCTCCTCGGGCCTCCTCCGGCCCGGCGCCATGTAACCAGGGCGTTACGGTCCGTGATCCGGCGAGAACCGGCCATAGATCATCGCATTAGGGACTTAAGCCCCTTTTGGCCGACCCCTGGAGGTCGTAACAGTGAGATCACGGACCGGCAGGCCCGGCGTTTCCACCGCTATCGCCTGCCCTGTAGTAGCACTCTGTGGGAGAGTCATGGACGCCAACGAAGCACCCGCCAACGCCACGGACATCATGTCAGAGGCGACCGAAACGGCGGCCGGCATGCTGCCGCTGGACATGATCAATGCCATTGCCGATCTCGCCGACCCCGCCGCTGTCGCGAAGGAAATGCCGTGGCTAGCCACAGAGATGACCAAGATCGCGCTCGGCCAGTCGGATATCTCGTTCGACAAGCGCGACAAGCGCTTCGCCGATGAGGCGTGGCAAAACATCCCCTATTTCCGCACCATGGGCCAGTCCTACCGGCTGTTCGAGATGTGGATGGAACGGATGTACCAGGGCGTGGACGGCTCCTGGCAGAATAAAGCGCGCGCCCGCTTCGCCGCCGACGTCATCGCGGCCGCGCTGGCTCCGACCAACTATCTAGGCACTAACCCCGAGGCACTGCGAAAGGCCATCGAGACCAGCGGCCTGTCGCTCGTGCGCGGCGCCCAGAACATGCTGCAGGACATGGCCCGCGGCGGGATGCCATCCATGGTTGACCGCAGCCAATTCACCGTCGGCAAGGACATCGCCGCCACCCCGGGTGCCGTGGTGTACCGGGACGAGATGTTCGAACTGCTGCAGTACACGCCCACCACGCCCAAGGTTCGCAGCATTCCGGTCCTGATGATCCCGCCGCAGATCAACCGGCACTACATCCTGGATCTCTCGCCGGGACGGTCGCTGGTCGAGTTCGCCGTCAGCCAGGGCCTGCAGGTTTTCATGGTCGTCTGGCGGAACCCGAACTCCCAGCGCGGCGACGGGAAGTGGGGACTGGACGAATACATCGCCGCGGAGGAGCGAGCCAACGAGGTGGTCAAGAAGATCACCCGCAGCGAGAAGATCAACCTGCTCGGGCTGTGCGCCGGCGGCATCACGCTTTCCTACGTGCTCGCGCACTACGCCGCTATCGGCGATGAGTCGGCCGGGGCGGCGACCTTCGTGGTGACCATGCTGACCGGCGAGAAGCCGAACGTCGTGGGCATGCTCGACACCGGCGAGGCGCGCACCATCCTCGAGCGCGCCGCCGCCAACAACGAGATCGTCCCCGGGACCACGCTGCGCAGCCTGTTCGCCATGCTGCGGCCGAACGACCTGGTGTTCAACTACCTGGTCAGCGGATGGCTCAAGGGCGAGTCGCCCGCGCCGTTCGACGTCCTGGCCTGGAACGACGATGCCACCCGGACCACGGCGAAGTTCGCGAAGGACTCCAGCGCACTGGCCATGGACGGGTGGGACGGCAACGGGCCGACACTGCTCGGCGTCAAGACCGACTTCACCAAGGTCACCTGCGACAGCTACCACGTCGGCGGTTACACCGACCACATCACGGCGTGGCGCGCCTGCTACGACACCGCCCATCTGGTCGGCGGCCGCGACACGGAGATGACCCTGATCCGCTCCGGTCACATCCAGTCGGTGGTCTACCCGGCAGACAGCGAACGCTATGACCGCTGGTACGGCCCCCCCACGGCGGCGGATCCCGACGAGTGGGTCAAGACGGCCGCCGTGGAGAAGAGCTCGTGGTGGCGGCCCTGGACCGAGTGGCTGATCGCCCGCTCCGGCCCTGAGAAGGCGCCCCGGGCGACGCTCGGCAACCGCCAGCACCCGCCGCTCGCCGAGGCGCCTGGCACCTACGTGCTCGAATAGCCCACTTGGGGAGTCGACATGACGGCCATGCGTAGGCTCGCCATCATCGACCACGGAGAACCGGCCGTGCGCTGCCTATCCGCGGTCGCGGAGCTGAACCGGGAGTCCCGCGAAACTCATAACCACGATTGCCCTGTACGTGCAGGACGCGGCATCGTGGATCGTCCGGGCGGCGGACGAGGCCGTGATGTGCAGCCCGGCGACGTCCGCCGCTGGCAGTCACCACAGCACCGGCCTGGACCCGGTCGCTCCCGGTCCTGGTCGGAGGCGCGAGTTCTCGGCTCACTGGCCATGGAGGCTCGATCCCTCGGGTGCGGGCACACTATGATCGGCGGGCCCGACGACGGCCACGGTCCGGCTGCGGCCGAGGAGATTGCTGCTGGCCCGGGTGTACGTGACGTGTTCGCCCTCCACCCGGGCCAGTCCAGTGGTCAGCAGGAGCCAATCGCTCCTCTGCGCCATGATCTAAGGCTGCCCGGTGACCAGCGGGCGGCGGCAGGGCTGCGGGTCACCAGCCTCGGGGACCTACGTCCCGAGGCCCGGGACCTCAGCCAGAGCGGTCGCGTGCAACCCGGGGAGGACTTTCGGCCCGGCTGTCCCTGACCAACGCCGGCTTGCTAGCTGCGCCGGATGGCGCCACGGTGGACCGACTACACCTGGGAGTAAATCATGGCAGCAGCACTCGTTATCGTTTCTCATCCTGGTGGTGGCAGCCCTCGCGGTCCTGCTCGCACCAGGCCGTCAAGATCATCCCGCAGGCCGGGCGGCGAACGTGGAGTCCTGAGCCCGACGCCGGCGTGCCTCCCAAGGCGGCCTAGGCCATGAGACTAGGGATCTTGTGCGGTGGCGGCCCGGCTCCGGGGATGAACTCGGTCATTTCCGCGGCCACGATCGAGGCGCGGAACTCCGGCTGGGACGTCCTGGGGATCATGGACGGCTTCCAGCATCTCATCGAGGGCCGGGTCGAGGAGGCACGGCCGCTGTCCATCACGGACGTGTCGAGGATCCACGCCCTGGGCGGGTCGATCATCCGGACCTCGCGGGCCAACCCGACGGTGCGAGACGAGGGCGCCGCGGATCCGGACTGGCGGCTGCACGCCTGTCTGGAGTCGCTGCGTAAGCTGAGCGTCGACGCGCTCGTGACGATCGGCGGGGACGACACCGCGTTCTCGGCGTCCCGGCTGGCCGAGGCGGCCCAAGGGAGCCTGCGCGTGGCGCACGTGCCGAAGACCATCGACAACGACCTGCCGCTACCGGGCGGCACGCCCACCTTCGGCTACGAGACCGCCAGGAGCGTGGGGGTCGAGCTGGTCAACAACCTGATGACCGACGCCATGACCACCCAGCGGTGGTACCTGGTGGTGGCCATGGGCCGTTCGGCCGGCCACCTGGCCCTGGGTATCGGGAAGTCGGCCGGGGCCACCTTGACGGTGATCGCCGAGGAGTTCCCCGGCGACGAGCCCCTCCGGCTGTCGCGCCTGGTGGACGTCCTGGAGACCTCGATGCTCAAGCGGATCGCCCACGGCCGTCCCTTCGGTGTGGCGGTACTCGCCGAGGGCATCGGCCTGCGCCTGTCCCAGGACGAGCTCCAGCAGGCTATGCCGGAGGTCGAGCTAGACGAGCACGGTCACGTCCGGCTGGCCGAACTCGAGCTGGACCGCCTGCTGGCCAAGCAGCTCAAGGACCGCTTCAAGGAGCGCGGGCAGAAGATCACGGTCGAGGGCAAGAACATCGGCTACGAGCTCCGCTGCGCACCCCCCATCCCGTTCGACATCGAGTACACCCGCGACCTCGGCTACGGCGCCGTCGAGTACCTGAAGCGAGTGCTGGAGAGCGACGAGCCCGGCGGCATGATCACGATCCAGGGCGGCCACATGGTGGCGCTGCCCTTCGGGTCGTTCAGCCACCCCGAGACAGGGCGGGTACGGATCAGGCTGGTGGACGTCGAGTCGAGCTCGTACCGGGTGGCCCGCGAGTACATGATCCGGCTGGACCGCGAGGACCTGGAGGACCCGGACAAGCTCCACCCGATCGCGGCGGCCGCGGGACTCTCACCCGGGGCCTTCCACGACCGGTACGGCCACCTCGCCTAGGGCAGCCTGGATTACCGGTAGCCGACTCCCCCCGCGCAGGAGGACGAGAAATGAAGTCCGCGCGCACCGCGCCCCGGCAGGCAAGCGCCCTGGTCGTGCTGCTGGCCGCCGCCGGCTTCCTCGCCGGGTGCGGAGCCGCGTCCGCCCCGCCCGTCCGCCCGCCCGTGACCACGACGGTAACCGTTACCGCACTGCCCTCGGCGACCACGAGCCCGGCTCCGTCCTCCCCGGCGCCGACGGGTCCGCCGAGCTGCGTGACTTCGGCCCTGGCGGCGTCGATTGGTCCCGGCAGCGGAGCGGCGGGCAGCACCTACTACCCGATCGAGTTCACCAACACCTCCGGCGCGACCTGCACGCTGTACGGCTACCCGGGCGTCTCGTTCATCACCGCCTCGGGCCGCCAGCTCGGCGCGGCGGCCACCGAAGATCCGACCTACCCGCGAGAGCTGGTTACGCTGACGCCAGGCGCGGTCGCGCACGCGGAGCTGAGGGTCACCGACGCCATGAACTACCCGTCGCCGGCCTGCCAGGTCGTGACTGCTCACCGGCTGAGGGTCTTCCCGCCGGGCCAGACCAATCCCCTCTACCTCACCTTGGACGCCAGGGCCTGCGCCATTACCTCGGTGCAAATCCTGTCCGTGCAGACCGTCCAGCCCGGTAACGGCGCGACAGGATAGTCGCGACCGATGCAGCCTGTTAACAGCCCGCGTGCCGGAACGCCACGATCTTCTCCCGCGGTCACCGGCCGGGCAGCATGGGCGGCGGCACCGGCGGCCGGGCTGCGTCACGCCCAAGCGGCCGGGCGAATCGGCCGGCTCGCAGCGCCGCCTGCCTGACGGCAGGGTTCGCCGCGAGGGCGGCCGCACCCGCAGCCGTCCCCCCCGCGGCGGTCAGGATCCGCGCTTTCCTGTTCACCCGGCTGGCCCCGTGGCCAAGACGATGGTCGCGGCTGGCTCCGTTCCAGGCCGCCCAGATGACGGCCGAGCCAGCGCCGGTTCGCGGACGGCTTCGTGAACCGTCCACATGGCCGACGTCAGCGCCTCGAACTTATTCAGGACGCGGCGCAGCGAGGCGGAATCACCGTCCCGCGTCGCGGCGATGGCCTCGTCGGCCGCCGCCGTGAGCCGGTTCAGCCTTACCTGAAGGAACGGTCCAACGCCCGGGTGCCGCCGGCTGTACCCAGCGGCAAGCACGGCGCTACTGGCCACTCCTATCTCGGCAATGATCGCGCCGGTCGCACGGCTGACCTCGGCCACGGTCGGCGCCAGTCCGGCTTCGACGCGGGCGAGCATCAGCAACTCCAGCATGTACGGCTGGCACCGCACCCGATGATCGTGTGGCCCGCCGTCGGCAGTCATGGCATCTCAGCGCCCTTCGAGTCAAGGAGCACTTATTCAATGGCGCTCAGCACCCGGCGTTCCAGGGACTATAGTCCTTTTTCCCGAAATTCTTAGGCCCTGAGACCGCAGGAAATGCTCTTACCCCGAACGTATTGCCCTGCCGGGTACCTGAGCGAACGATTCTGCCGGGCCGCCTGGAATTATCGTTTATATGTGTGTGACTAATTCCGATTGGGCGCAGATCTTCTGCCCTAGCAGGTTCCGGAGCCTTGATCAATCGCCCCACTGGAATCACAGCAGCCGGATCGATCACCCGAAGGCGCGAGCTACCCGGCAGAGCGGCCCGGAGGATAGCACTGCTGGTCGGGCCCGGTTAATTCGCATAATGCCATTGCTACTGCCGGACTGCAACGGCCCAGGGTCCCAGGGTAATTCCGGGATATTCAGAAAGCATCGGCGGTGGGCTACTGGATCAGCTCCGCACTGACTAGCCTGAGGTGAACGTAATGCTCGATCGAGCCCCGTGTAAGTGGTTCCGCCGCCGGGCCGGGTCTCGCTCGGCCTGGTGCCGCTGGGGGTGCCTCGGCTGACACCCTGGCGTATCTGGCCAGCGACCGCACCGAGGTATGGCCGCTCCTGGCCTTGAGCATCGCGTCCCGGTGCCGCGTGACCGGAGCAGCTCACGACAGCGGCTTGCGCATCACGATGCGCGTCCGGCCGCTGCCGCCGTAGTCCTGCGCCCGGAGCATCTCAGTGAACCCGACGCGCTTGTGAAATGCCGCAGATCTTTCGTTCTCCGGGCTGGTGATGGCCTTCAGCGCGACCGCGCCGCGGCCGCGCGCCGCTTTCTCGAAAGTCTGATACAGCATCCTGCCCAGCCCCAGCGCCCGGGAGTCGTCCCGCACCGCGACGAAGTGAATGTAACCGTCGCCGGTCGGCGCGACGAAGCCGAGCAGGTACCCCATGATCTGCCCGCTGCCCCGATCGCGCGCGACGAACGCCGTGTCGCGGAACTCCAGGAAGAACATGGGATGGTGCAAGTACCGAGGCAGGTCCCGGTCACCCCAGAAGCGCTCGTAATCCCGCAGGATCTCGGCCAGGTCCCCATCGCCTGCGCCCTCGATAGCAACATCGCTCATGGACACAGGGGTACCCATCCATCAGCTCCCACGCCTCCAACCCCGGCGAACTTCCGGGGTCACCCACTAAGGGCTTTGGGCGGCCGGAGCCGCCATGATCGAGTCAAATTTTGGTGTGTGCGTGCCCTGGCCTTGGGTGATGGCGGTTTATGCGGCCTAAAGTCCTGAGCGGATATAAGAGACTTTGCACCGAACGGGCCGTGGTTCCACCTGCCATGATCACCGGACATCCGCCTGGTCGTGCGTAAGCCCGGTCCCCTTCACGCGGCGACCAGGGCCTTGACCGCGGCGGTGATCTCGGCGAGGCCGGCCTTGGCGTCGGAGAAGAACATGCCGGTCTTCGGGTCGATGTACAGCTCGTTGTCGATCCCGGCGTAGCCGTGGCCCATGGAACGCTTGATCACGATGACGCTCTTGGCCTGGTCCACGTTCAGGATCGGCATGCCCGACACCGCGTTGCCCGGGCGGCGGGCGGCCGGGTTGGTGACGTCGTTGGCCCCGACGACCAGCACGACATCCGTGGTCGGGAACTCGAGGTTGGCGGCGTCCATTTCCTTCATGTCCGGATAGGGAACGTTCGCCTCGGCAAGCAGCACGTTCATATGACCAGGCATCCGGCCGGCCACCGGGTGGATGGCGAAGAACGCCGTCGCGTGTTCGGCCAACAGCGCGGCCAGTTCCGCCGCCTCGTGCTGGGCCTGCGCGGCGGCGAGTCCGTAGCCGGGGACGATGATGACCTTGCTGGCGTAGGCCAGCTGGATGGCCGCGTCCTCGGCGGAGATGCGCCGGATGCTGGCGCCCGCGCCGACCGCGGCCGGGCCGGTGGCCGGACCGCTGTCGCCGGTGCCGAAGCCGCCGATCATGACGCTGATGATCGAGCGGTTCATGGCCCGCGCCATGAGCAGGGTCAGGATCCCGCCCGAGGCGCCGACCAGCGCGCCGCCGATGATCAGGGCGCCGTTGTCGATTACGAAGCCAGCGATGGCCACGGCAATGCCGGTGAAGGAGTTCAGCAGCGCGATGACCACGGGCATATCGGCCCCGCCGATCGGCAGCACCATGGTGACGCCGAAGGCCAGCGCGGCGCAGACGGCCAGGATCAGCACCCAGGTGGAGTCGTGCCCGGCCAGGAGGTAGCAGCCCGCCCCGACGCCGACGACGGTGAGGGCGACGGTGATGAAGCGGGCGCCGGGAAAGACGACCGGCCGGCTGGGGACCCAGCCTTGCAGCTTGCCCGCGGCGATTAGTGAGCCGGAGAAGGTGACCGGCCCGACGATGATGTCAAGCACCGTGGCGATCATGACGCGGGTCCCGATGCCGGGGCCGCCGTCCAGCCGGACGAAGCCGCCGATCGCGACCAGCGCGGCGGCGCCGCCGCCGACCGCGTTGAAGATGCTGACGACCTGCGGAACGTCGGTCATCTTGACCTTGCGGGCCATGACCAGGCCGACCGCCGCGCCGCCGATGGCACCGACGGACAGGACGACCCAGCCGGTCGTCGTAATGGTGCCGTCATGGATGACGCTGACCAGCGCCGCGACCACCGCGACGATCATGCCCAGCCAGGACAGCCGACTGCCCTTGCGGGCGGTGGCCGGGGAGTTCATCAGGTGCAGGGCCACGACGAAGCCGACGCCGGCCACCAGGTACGCGAGATCGACGGCGATGGTGACGGCATTCATGACAGTTCCTTCGGCCCGTCGTGGGCGGGCGGTTCGGGCCGCTTGCGGAACATCTGCAGCATCCGGTCGGTGAGGCTATAGCCGCCGACGACGTTCATCCCGGCGAAGAACGCGGCCACGAAGGCGAGCGCGTAACCGGCGTCCGTCCGGGCCTGGGAGGCGATCACGACCGCCCCGATGATGACGATGCCGTGAATGGCGTTGGACGCCGACATCAGCGGCGTGTGCAAGGTGGACGGCACCTTGGTGATGACTTCGTAGCCGACCAGGATGGCCAGTACGAACATGTAGATGTCGGACATCAGGGCGGTGGTCATCGACTGCCTCCTAGGCTGACGATCCGAGCGAGGCGGCCACCGCGGGGTGGATCACCTGGCCCTGGTAGGTGACGATCACGCCGGCCTGGATTTCGTCGGCGGGGTCGATGGTCAGCGCGCCGTCGCGGATCAGCTCGGCCAGCAACGCGACGATGTTGTGCGAATAGGCGGCGGAGGCAGCAGTAGGCACCTGAGCAGGCAGGTTGCCGGCCCCGATGATCCGGATGCCGTCCTCGGTCAGCACCGTCTGGTCTGCCACGGAGCCTTCGATGTTCCCGCCGAGGCTGCTCGCGGCCAGGTCGACCAGGACGGCGCCGACCTGCATACCCTTGACGGCTTCGGCCGTGACGAGCAGCGGGGGCCGCCGTCCTGGCACCTGAGCGGTGGTGATGACGATGTCGAAGCGGGCGATCTGCGCGGCGAGTTCGGCTTGCTGGGCGAACTGCTCGTCGGCGGTGAGCGCTCGGGCGTACCCGCCCTCGCCCGCCCCCGACGCGACCGAGTCGAGTCTCAGGAACCTGGCGCCGACTGATTCGATCTGGTCCTGGGTCTCGGGCCGGATGTCGTAGCCGGTTACCACGGCTCCGAGCCGACGGGCGGTGCCCATGGCCTGCAGTCCGGCCACGCCCGCGCCGAGGACGAGGACGCTAGCGGGCCGGCTAGTCCCGGCCGCGGTGATCAGCATGGGGAAGAACCGGCCGAAGTTATCGGCGGCAACCAGCACCGCCTTGTAGCCGGCCACGTTGGCCTGCGAGGTGAGCGCGTCCATGTACTGGGCCCGGCTCACCGTCCGCGGCAGCCCGTCCAGGCTGATCGCGGTCACCCCGGCCCCGGCCAGCTGGCGGACCAGGTCCGGCTGGACCAGCGGCCGCAGCATGCCGATGACCGTCTGGCCGGTACGCAGCCGGCCGATCAGGTCCGGGCCGGGCGTGCCGACGGTGACAAGGATGTCGGCTCTGCCGATCGCCTCGTCCCGGCTGACGGCTTCCGCGCCGGCTCGTTCGTACGCCCCGTCGGGGAAGCACGCCGCGGCGCCCGCACCGGATTCCACGAGCACGTGTACCTGGGAACGGGCCAGCACCGGGACGGACTCGGGCACGAGCGCGACACGCTGCTCGCCCGGCGCCGTTTCCCTGACGGCACAGACGGTGACGGCCGGCTCCGGGATGGGATGGCTCATGATGGCGGTTCTCCTTCCGCTGCCGTCTCCATATGTCACTCGACCCGTCCCCGGGAGGTGAGTGCCGAACGCCCATGAATGTAGGGACCAAAGTCACCCGGGTAAGCCCCAGGCCCTGCAGCATCGAGCCGATGCTGACAACCTGAGCGCTGCGCTGGACGGCCTTGTAGGTCGTGTTGCCGGTGTCCAGGTCCGGGAAGATAAAGACGGTGGCCTGGCCGGCGACCGGACTGCCGGGCCGTTTGACTTGGCCGACCGAGGCGATGGCGGGCGATCTTCCTGGCCGATGCCTTCTGCTCGGTCTTCAGGCCGGCGGGAAGGACCCATCCGCTTCTCGCGGATCCCGATTGCGCGGTCTGCGGGCCGAGCGGTGCGGCCGGAGGCCCTGCCGCCGACCCGGCCCGTCAACTCAGCGCCTCGCTGCGGGTCCTTCCCGTCGCTTTCCATGTCATCGCGCCGGCATCGCGTGCGGCAGAGCCGATGGTCCCGTCTGCCGGCGACCTCAGGTGCACTCGGTCCTTGGTCCCGCGCTGGCCCGGTCCAGCATCGGAGCGCCTGCACTAGGTCAGCCTGCGCGATGCCACCGGCGGATGCGTTCCGCGTGTCATCGGCGATTCGTCACGCTCCGGAGCGTGCAGCGCTTTGGTGTCGTCGAACGCGTAGCGGAGTTCGCCTTCGACATCGATGACGCCGTCGACGGCGC
>Ga0302235_10002234_pt1 | contig 14118 bp, 10 predicted proteins | sample II_Palsa_N3_3_FD_193577 | JGI IMG/M metagenome (GOLD analysis project Ga0302235, IMG submission 193577) | Peat permafrost microbial communities from Stordalen Mire near Abisko, Sweden - II_Palsa_N3_3 | ecosystem: Environmental > Terrestrial > Soil > Palsa > Peat permafrost | place: Sweden... | reverse complement strand
CACAGGACAGGGCGATCACGTCGACGTGTCGATGCTCGGCGTCCTCACCTCGCTCGTTGCCACCGAAGACTGGTCGGCGCTGGAGCGGCTGGGGCAGCCGCTGCGCACTGGTCCGACCCTGCCACGCCTGGCGCCGTTCGGCTTGTACCGCTGTGCCGACGGTTGGATTGCGCTTGTGGCGCCACAGGAGAAGCTCGCGGCCAGTCTGTTCGAGGTAATGGGCCGTCTCGATCTGCTGGACGATCCCCGCTTCGCCAACCGCGACGCCCGGGTGATCCATGACAAGCAGTTGACGACGGAGATTGAGGCTTGGAGCAGCCGGCTGAGCGCCGCCGACGCGGTCGCTTCGCTGCTCGCCGCCGGCGTCCCGGCGGCGCCCGTCCGCTCGCCACAGGAGGCGGTCCACGACGCCCGCGTGGGAGCGCGCGAGGAGACGATCCCGGTCGAGCACCCAGCCTACGGTCCGGTCGACGATCTTCGCACCGCCGGCATCCCGATCCGGCTCGGTGCGGCGCGTGTCGGCTTCGATCGCCTTGCTCCCCGTCTCGGTGAGCACACGGCGGAGGTGCTGACGAAGGTCGCGGGGTACACCGAGGAGCGCCGCCGGGCCCTCCAGGAGGCGGGCGTCGTCTGAATCCGGCTCACGGCCATCGCTCGGGTTCGGATCCGGACAGAGTGCGGAAGATCGCGGTTGACTTTGCGTGCCGGCACCGCGTAGCGTTGCATCCGAGCGAGCAGAGAGGACGGGAAACGGTGCGGCATTCGATCCTGAGCAGGATCGTCCTGGGAGGAAGCGTCCTGATCGTCTGCGCGCTGTCCGCTGCGGGTTTCGCGGCGGCCGCGGTTTCGGACCCTGTAGCGGCGCAGCCCGCGGTGATGGTCGCGCCGGGGGCCCCCGGGAGCGAGAGCTACTTCGACCTGGCCCGCAAGGACTGCGTCGGCACCGCGATGAACACGACGTCGAAGGTCTGGTTCACGGTCGCCGACGGCGTCTTGTCGGACACGTACTGGCCGACGATCGACGCGACGAACGTCAACACGCTCCAGTTTCTCGTCACCGACGGGCACAGCTTCACCGACCTCCAGACGCGGGACATGACCTACACCGTCGAGCCGGACCCGACGGGGATGGGCTGTACGATCGTCTCCTCGGACAGCGCCCACGGCTACCGGATCACGACGACCTACCTCGCGGACCCGGCGCGCGACGCGGTGCTCATGCACGTGCGGTTCGAAGGCCCGGCCGGCGATCAGCTCTACGTCCGGCTCGACCCGCTCGCGGGCGGCACGGGCGGAGGAGGGTCGGAGAACGCGGGGGGCAACACCGCCGCGGTCGTCAGCTTCAACGGTCAGTCGGTGCCCGTCGTCGCGAACACGAACACGACGACGGACGCGGTCAACCGCAGCTACGCGGTCCCGACGTACATGGCGCTCGAATCCTCGAGCGGCTTATCTGAGGCGAGCGTTGGCTACGCCGGAACGGCGAGCGACGGACTGGAGATGCTCGACGGCGATCGCTATCTGACGCCCTACACCTCCGCCCCTGACGGCCACGTCACGCTGACCGCGTACGTCCCTACCGAGGGCTCCCGCACGGTCAATCTCGCCCTCGGATTCGGCACGACCCAAGCGCAGGCGCTGTCCGTTGCCGCGGCCTCGGTCGCCCAGCCGTTCGCGCCCGTCTATGACCGCTACGAGCAGCAGTGGAAGCAGTACGACGCCACCCTGAGAAAGCCGTCCGCCTTGCTCGGAGCGGCAGCGATCCACGAGTATTACGAATCGGTCAACGTCGTCCGCGCGAGCGTCGACAAGACGTTCCCTGGCGCGATCGCCGCGGGTCTCGCGTCGCCGTGGGGCCAGTCGGTGCCGGCCGGGAACCTCACGAACGGCGAGCCGACGTACTTCGGCTCCTACCGCGAAGTGTTCGCCCGAGATCTATACGAGGCATTCACTGCGCTGCTTGTCGCCGGCGACACTGACACGGCCCAGGCCGCCACCCGGTTCCTGTTCGACCGCCAGCAGCAGACCAACGGCTCGATGCCCCGCAACTCGCTGCTGAACGGGGAGCCGGCGCCCGACACCGGCGGGCTGCAGCTCGATGAGACGTCCTACCCGATCCTGATGGACTGGCAGTCGGGGCTCGCCAGCGACGCAACGCTGTACAAGCGGCACGTGATCCCAGCGGCGGACTTCCTCGTCGCGCATGGCCCATCCGACGGCGTCGAGCGTTGGGAGGAGCAGTCGGGCTACTCACCGTCGACGATCGCCGCCGAGATCGCCGGCTTGACCGCAGCGGCGCACATCGCGCAGGTCAACAACGATCCCGTGCGAGCCGCTATCTATCAGGCCACCGCCGACGACTTCGCCACCAACATCGAGCTCTGGACCGTGACCACGAACGGACCGTTCATCGGTCCCGGCGTCCCGGCGTACTTCATCCGCATCGCCAAGAACGCCGACCCGAACAACGACGATCCGGTCGACCTCGGAAACGGCAGCATCACGGTCGACCAGCGCTCGCTGATCGACGCCGGATTCCTGGAGCTGGTCCGCCTCGGGATCCTGCCGGCCAGCAATCCGATCGTCGAGTCGTCGCTGAGTGTCGTCGACGACACGATCGAGCAGATGACGCCCAATGGTCCCGGCTACTACCGCTACGGCACCACCCCGACCGAGTCCGTCGACGGCTACGGCGACTGCTTCCAGCCGAGCGGATCTAGCTGCTCCGTGATCGGGGCACCGTGGGCGCCGACGGGCATAGGCACCGGGCACCTCTGGCCGGTGCTCTCCGGCGAGCGCGGCGAGTACGACGTCGCGGCCGGCGAGGAGAGCTGGGCCGTCACGCTGCTGACCGCGATGCGGCAGATGACCTCCGGCCAGGGTCTGGAGCCCGAACAGGTCTGGGAGGACCCGGCGGTGCCGGCCTCGCCCTTCGGCACCGACCCGACGACGGCATCGATCGGCTTCGAGCCCGGACAGCCGGCCGGGTCGGCCAGCCCGCTGACATGGGCGCAGGCCCAGTATGCACGGCTCGCGCTCGACATCAGCGCGGGGCGCGACCTGGAGACCCCGGGGATCGTGACGGCCCGTTATGTCACGAACGGCATGCCGGGGGTGCTCCCGCTGTCGATCACATCGCCCGCGAACGGGGCGAGCGTGAATACTTCGACGGTGACGGTCACCGGCACGACGGCCGCCGGCGCGAGCGTCGATGCCGAGGGCGTCGGAGCGACCGGCGGCGTCGCCGCGACGGCCCACACGACGGCGGACAGCTCGGGCAACTGGTCGCTTGAGCTCCCGACCGGCTTCGGAAGCACGACGATCACCGTCACGGCGACCTCGGGACGGAGCACCGGCTACGGCCAGATCACTGTGACCAACGTTGCGCTCCCGGGCACCCAGGTGCTGAAGGTCTCCGATCCGGTCGGCGACGACAACGGGCCCGGCACCTACCAGTACCCGACAGCTACGGACTTCGCACCGGGAGGCTTCGACCTCACCGGGATGCAGGTCAACGAGACGGGCAGCGAGGTCTACATCCAGGTCTCGATCCACAACCTCGTCCCGACCTTCGGGAATTCGTTCGGCGCGCAGCTGCTCGATCTGTATGTCACTGATCCGTCCGCGACGAGCACCTCGACGGCCGCCGCCTACCCGCAGCTCAACTACACGATCACGCCGGCCGACGCGTGGAGCGAGCGACTCGAGGCCCAGGGCTTCGCGCCCGCGATCTGGGTCAATGCCGCCGGAACGTCGCTGGGCAACGCGAACCAGGTGGTCGACGACCCGAGCGGGACGATCACCCTGATCGTCCCGCAGTCCGTGTTCGGCACCGTCGGCAGCGGTTGGGTGTTCACGGTGACCCTGACGGGTCAGAACGGATACAACTCCTACGAGGCGCGCGACTTCACCGCGACCGCAGGCGCCTACACGTTCGGGGTCTGCGCGCCGGGCGGCACGAGCCCGATCTGCTCGGTCGATCCAAGCACCGTTCCCTACGTCATCGACACGATCACGCCGCCGGACGTCTCGCAGGACACCGAGCTCAACCCGACGCTCGGACCCGTGGAGCTTTCCGGCGTGACGGTCCCCTGACCCAGGCTCAACGAGCAGGAGTGGGGCCGCGTCCGCGGATGGTAGATTTCGAGGACGGCGAGCGACAACCATCTCGGTGAGCACGACGGTCGATTTTCGGAGCGCGAGCGCAGCGGAGCTGAACGGCGATGAGGCGCCGAGGGAGTGCTCGTCGCCCGATACAGCGATCACCGGAGGCTGAGGGATGAGTTTGACCGAAGAGCCCGTACTGCAGCTGCGGCACCTCGATCGTTTCTTCATCGGCGGCGCGTGGGTCGTGCCGTCCAGTGACTCGATGATCACGGTGACCGATTCCGCGACCGAGGAGCGCTTCTTCTCAGTCGCCGAGGCCCAAGCGGCTGACGTTGACCGGGCGGTCGGGTCCGCGCGTCAAGCGTTCGACGCCGGCCCGTGGCCGCGGATGAGCCATGGTGAGCGGGCCGATTATCTGCGCGCGATCGCGACCGCGCTGCGCAAGCGCGGTGAGGAGGTCGGCGACATCTGGCCGCGGGAATCCGGCGTCCTGCACGGCATCGCCAAGCACGCAGCGGAGGGCGCCGCCCGGACGTTTGAGTACTACGCCTCGCTTGTGGACAGTTTCCCTTTCGAGGAGGAGGCGCAGCCAACGGCTGGTGGCGAGTTCGGGTTGGTCGTGCGCGAGCCAGTCGGCGTGGTCGGCGCGATTATTCCCTGGAATGCTCCGATGGGCCTGATCTCGAATAAGGTCGCGCCCGCGCTCTTGGCGGGGTGCACCGAAGTGCTGAAATCGTCGCCCGAGGCACCTGGTGAGGGCTATGTCCTTGCCGAGATCGCTGAGGAGGTTGGGCTGCCGCCGGGTGTGCTGAACGTCGTGACCGCCGACCGTGAGGTGTCGGAGTTGCTGGTCCGCGATCCGCGCGTTGACAAGATCACGTTTACGGGCTCAACGGCGGCCGGCCGACGGATCGCCTCGATCTGCGGTGAGCGGATCGCTCGCTGCACGCTGGAGCTTGGCGGGAAGTCTGCGGCGGTGATCCTGGATGACATCGATCTCGAGACGGTCGCTCAGACGATCTCCGGGGCCGAGTGCTTGCTTTCCGGCCAGGTCTGTTCGTCGCTGACACGGATCGTCGTTCCGCGTCACCGGCACGACGCGCTGCTCGAGGCGCTGTCATCCACGTTCTCGAAGGTGCGTGTCGGCGATCCGTTTGACCCCTCGACCCAGATGGGACCGCTGGCGTCCGAGCGCCAGCGAGACCGGGTGTTGGGATACATCCACAAGGGAGTTCAGGAAGGCGCCACGCTCGCGACCGGGGGACGGCGTCCGGATCACCTCGAGCGGGGCTGGTTCGTCGAGCCGACGGTGTTTGGGAACGTCGACAACGGCTCCACGATCGCACGCGAGGAGATCTTCGGACCGGTCCTGAGCGTGGTCCCCGCCGAGGACGAGCGTGATGCCGTGCGCGTTGCCAACGACACGATCTATGGACTGAACGCCTCGGTGTTCACCGACGACGTGGAGCGAGCGCGAGCCGTCGCGGGCGAACTACGCTCGGGCACGGTCGGCCACAACGCGTTTCGAACCGACTTCGGGATCGCGTTCGGTGGCTTCAAGCAGTCCGGGATTGGCCGTGAAGGAGGAATCGAGGGCCTCTACCCGTTCCTGGAGACCAAGACGGTGATCCTCGAGGGTCGGCCAGGGCGCTACGCCGCTCGCGCCAGCTAACGTGGTCTGTGGGGCCTTCCCGGCCGCTCCTCGCCGGTGCGACTATCGCGGCGCGCCTTCGCTCAACCACTGCTGGAACACGGCGACCTGTGACTCGGACCACTTACCGTCGCACGGCATCGTCCCGTTTCGTACGCGCTGCGCGATCGCTTCAGCGTGGGCGGCGACGTCCTCGTATGCCCAAAGGTCGAACGCGGCGCGCATGGCGTCGCGATCCTTCTGTCGGAACATCGGTCGGATGTCGTGGTCGAATCCCAGCGGGCGTCTGTCCGTCATGTCTGCTCCTCTTAGCGGTGTGTAGCGTCAAGTGACCTTTACGTACGAGCGGCTGACTCAAAATACGTCCCGCGGGCTCCTCGAGGCCTGGCGCTTTGAGCTCACCTCGTTGTCACGTTCCAGTCGGGCCGAAGCGCTCGGTTCGGATGAGATCTAGCGCGTGGCCGCTTTGCACGTCCGACTCCGATCCCGCACAGCAGGATCAGCAGGGCTGCTGGTGTGACCGCCCCGGCAACATCGAGCGCACCAAGGGCAGCCGCGGACAGCAACATCACGAGCTGTCCGAACAGAATCAGTCGCTTGCGATCGAACAGATCCCCGAGGACCCCGGCCGGGATCGCGAGCGCGAGTATCGGGAGGTTGGTGGCCTGGATGGCTCCCACGAGAACCGCGGAGGACGTCAGCGACGTCATCAGCCACTGCGCCGCGACCGTCTGCATCCAACTACCCACATTGGATGTCAGATTCGCCAGCCACCACCGCCGAAAGGCCTCATACCGCAGCGGGCTCCAACCCGAGCCGCCCCGCTCGCGCGAGACAGCCTCAGACGGCTCGCGATGTCCCTCTGCGTTCGGCGGGTCAGGCACGGGTTTCACGGACAAAGCTGGTGATCACCGCTCCTCTCCCAGCGTGGAGTTCCAGTCGATTCCCTGCGCCCAGTCGACGAAGCTCGTCCATCCGACCTCGGGATAGCGCGCACGCAGCTGGTGCACATCGATCCCATAACCCTCGTCGGCCAACCAGCTGTACATCTCGGCGAGATCCACGCTCCGCCGGCGCAGTTCTTCAATCGGAACCTGCTCGTAGTCGACGCCGATCGCCGCCGCCATCTCCTGCGGAGTTGGCGCCTCACCAGCCACCTCGATACGTCGGTGGACGTGCTCGTCGCGCCGTTTCAGGAGGGCGGCGACGAGTCGGCCGAGGTCGGAGAGCGCCACCTGGTGCAGTGGACGGTCGGGAGGGAGCGCGATCGGTAGGCGCCCGGCTTTGATCGCCTCGCGTGAGCCGAGCACATTCTCGTAGAAGTAGCTGGGCGCGACGACGGTCCAGTCGAGCTCGGTCGCCGCCAGCGACTGTTCGATCTTGGCCTTGCTCTGGAAATGAGGTACCGGCGCGCGCGCCGCGGCGGCGACCGAGGCGAGGATCAGCCACGACACGCGGCCCCGCACCGCGGCCGCGATGATGCTCTCCCCCTGGCGCTCCTCCTCGCCGGCCCCGTGCTCAAACGGGGTGGTGATCGCGTACACCGTCGCCGCCTCGGCAAACGCTCTCTCGAGGGCGAATGTGTCGAGCAGATCGCCGGTTACCAGTCTCGCGCCTGCCTCTCTCAGAGCCACCGCGCGATCCGAGCGAGGATCGCGCACGAGCACAGCAACATCCGCGCCCGCGGCTAGCAAGCCGCGGGCGACGGCGCCACCTTGGGTGCCGGTGGCGCCTAGGACCAAGACGGGATCTGGAGTCGACATTCTGTTCGTAGTCATGCCTTGCGGACCGACGATCAGGAGCCCTTCGTTCATCTGCTCGTCTGTCCGTTCATGCGGCGCAGGCTAGGGCACCTTCGCCGAGGCTCGCTTGCGTCAACTGACTGCGCCCTTGCTCGTGACGCGGTCTCAGTCAGGTGACTGAAGCGGATGTGAGGTCGCAGCGCGTATGGTGCCTCGCATGACCGAGAGTCCCGCCGTCTACGACTCGGCCCAGGCGACGCCGACCGCCCTCGGGGAGGAGACCGCCGACGGGGAACGCCTGACGCCATGACCACCGCCGAGCTGATCCTGCACTCCGGAAAAGTCGTGACTCTCGGGCGGCGGTTGCTCGCCAGCTCGATCGCGATCGGCGACGCTCGCGTTCTTGCGACTGGTGATCGGTCGGCCGTCGAGCAGCTCCGCGGACCCGACACCGTCGACGTCGACCTCGGCGGCCGAACCGTGATCCCGGGGCTGAACGACTCGCACCTTCACCTCATCCGCGGTGGCCTCAACTACCTGATGGAGCTGCGCTGGGACGGTGTCCCGTCGCTCGCCGACGCGCTGCGGATGCTCGCCGAGCAGACGCGGCGCACGCCCGCGCCGCAGTGGGTCAGGGTGATCGGGGGATGGTCGGAGTTCCAGTTCGCCGAGCGGCGGATGCCGACGCTGGCGGAGATCAATGCCGTCTCGCCCGATACGCCGGTGATGGTGTTGCACCTGTACACGCGGGCGCTCTTGAACCGCGCCGCGCTCGCCGCGTTGGGCTACACGCGTGAGACGCCGGACCCGCCGCGGGGTGAAATTCAGCGCGACTCGAACGGAGACCCGACGGGGATGCTGATCGCCACGCCCGACGCGCGGATCCTGTACACCGCGATCGGGGGGGCGCCGAAGCTGCCGGCCGAGCAGCAGGTCGTCTCGACGTTGCATTTCTTCCGCGAGCTGAACCGGCTCGGGATCACGAGCGCGATCGACGCCGGCGGCGGCTTCCAGGCCTACCCCGACGACTACGGTGTCGTCCAGCAGCTTGCGAAGGAGGACCGCCTGACGGTGCGGATCGCGATGAACCTGTTCACGCAGCGGCCCGGCGAGGAGCTCGAGGACTTCCGCCGCTGGGCGGAGATGACCGCGCCCGACGCAGGCGACGACATGCTCCGGGTGAACGGGGTGGGCGAGATGATCCGCTACAAGTGCTACGACTTCGAGAACTTCGAGCAGCCCCGTCCCGACCCGCTGCCCGGCGGCGAGGACGAGCTCGCGGAGGCGCTCAACTTCCTGGTCGAGCGCCGCTGGCCGTTCCGGATGCATGCCACCTACGACGAGTCGGTCCGCGCCTACCTCGACGTGATCGAGCGGGTCGACAAGCGGGTCGGCCTGAACGGCCTGCGCTGGTTCTTCGACCACTGCGAGACGGTCTCGGAGTCCTCGATCGAGCGGATCGCTGCACTCGGCGGCGGGATCGCGATCCAGGACCGGATGGCGTTCGCCGGTGAGCGGTTCATCGAGCGCTACGGCCAGGACGCCGCGGACCAAACCCCGCCCGTGCCGGAGATGCTGAGCCAGGGTCTACCCGTCGGGGCGGGCACCGACGCGACCCGGGTCGCGTCCTACAACCCATGGGTCTCGCTGTACTGGCTCGTCAGCGGTCGGACCGTCGGCGGCACCGAGCTGTGGTCGGCTGAGGGGCGGCTCGACCGGGTCCAGGCGCTTCGGCTCTACACCCACGGCAGCGCCTGGTTCTCCGGCGAGCAGGACCGCAAGGGAACGCTCACCGAGGGGGCGTTCGCCGATCTCGCGGTGCTCTCCGACGACTACCTGTCCATCCCCGACGAGCACATCAGGCACATCAGCTCCGTGCTGACGGTCGTCGGCGGCCGCATCGTCCACGGCGACCGCGAGTTCGCCGAGCTCGCGCCGCCCGCGCCGCCGCCCGTGCCCGACTGGACCCCGTACGCCACCTCCGCGCCCTACGTCGTGCCGAGAGGGGGCGTCTCCGCCTGCGCGCATCTCCACCTTCCCACTCCCCGCCGGACGCAACCGGACGACCCGTTCGCCGGCGCCTGCTTCGCGTTCTGACATCGCCGATCCGACCGACGAGAGTGAATATGCGTCTTCAGGGTCTCCACCACATCACGATGATCACCGCCGACGCCCCCGAGAACGTCACGTTCTACGCCGACGTGCTCGGGCTGCGGCTCGTGAAGAAGACGGTCAACTTCGACCAGCCGGACGCCTACCACCTCTACTTCGGCGACGAGCGCGGGTCGCCCGGGTCGATCCTCACCTGGTTCGAGTTCCCCGGCGCGGCGCGCGGCCACCCCGGTGCGGGAATGATCCACCGGATCGAGCTCGGCGTCGGCTCCGAGCACGCGCTCGCGTTCTGGGAGGAGCGCCTGCGTTCCCGCGGGTTCGAGTCGGTGCGCGAGGAGAGCGGGCTGCGGTTCGACGACTATGACGGCCTCGCGTTCATGCTCGTCGTCGCCGATCACGGCGACCCGCCGCTCCGGGCCGAGCACCCGGACGTCCCACCCGAGCATGCGATCCTCGGGATCGAGGCCGCGCGGGCCTACACCCCGGCGAGCGTCGTCGGCACCGACGAGGGCCTGCTGACCGAGCAACTCGGGTTCACCCACCTCGGCGACGGCGCCTACCGCCTCGACGGCGAGCAACGCGACTTCAGCTGGGTCTATCACCCGGCGCCCGCTGGCGCCGGGATACCGGGTGCCGGCACCGTGCACCACATCGCGTGGGCCTGCAAGGACGAGGAGCACCTCGCCTGGCAGGGGCTCGTCCGTGAGGCCGGCCGGCACGTCACCGAGGTCCTCGACCGCGACTACTTCCGCTCGATCTACTTCCGCGAGCCGCGCCACGTCCTGTTCGAGATCGCGACGCTCTCCCCGGGCTTCGACGTCGACGAGAACCCCGAGCACCTCGGAGAGCAGCTCCGCCTCCCGGCCCAGCACGAGCATCTCCGGGCCAGACTCGAGCAGATCCTCACCCCGATCGAGAACCCGCGCGCGCCGGCGGGCGGTGAGCACGCGGCATGAGCGGGTTGAACTCCGAAGGGCTCGCCGCAGGACCGATCAAAATCGAAGAGAGGAGGACGATGGACCAGCCAACGACGCACGTGCTCGAATCGACCCCGGAAACGATTAGCTCGGGCACGCTCGATCCGTCGCGCCCGCCGGTGTTGACGATCGACTCGGGGGACGTCGTCTCCTGCACGAACACGTGGACGCAGTGGGGCAACCAGGCGCGGTTCGGGATGTCATTCGCGGACCGCGAACCGCTCCGCCGTCAGTTCCCGTCCGGCCCGTACTCGAACCTCGGTCCGGTCGAGGTCCGCGGCGCCGAGCCGGGTGACGTGATCGAGTGCCGAATGCTCCGCACGAAGCCGATCGACTGGGGCTGGAACTCGTTTCCGCTTGGGGTTGGCTCGCTGCCCTCGGACTTCGAGGAGCCCTACGTCCACTACTTCCGCTTCAGCGAGGACCGATCCTATGCGGAGTTCGTCGAAGGGATCCGGATCCCGCTTGCCCCGTCGATGGGCGTCTACGCCGTCGAGCCGGAGGGCGATGAACCGATCAGCGCGATCCTCGCCGGCCCCTACGGCGGCAACCTCGATCTCGCCGAGCTGACCGAGGGGACCTCGCTGTTCCTGCCGGTGTTCAAGGCCGGAGCGCGCGTCTGGACCGGCGACGCGAACGCCGCGCAGTCCGACGGCGTCGTCGACCAGACCGGAATCGAGTCAGCGATGGAGGAACTTCGCGTCCAGTACCTGATCCGCCAGGGCGTCGAACTGGCGGGCCCCACGATCGAGACGCCGACCCACTGGATCGTGATGGCGTTCGCGGACTCGCTCGACACCGCACTGCCAAACTGCGTCCGCACCGCGATCGACTGGCTCAACGTTCACGCCGAACTCGACCGCCGTCACGCGTACGCGCTGTGCAGCTTGGCGATCTCGTTCCGGGTGACGCAGTGGGCCGACCAGACCGGAACCGTGTACTCCGCGATCCCGCCCCGGACAATCCACGCGATGATCCCGAAGTCGGTTCTTGGCGATCGGCTCGTGGCGCGGATCGACGCGTCGATGCGACCCGCCTCATGACACTCGACGCCGCCGACTCGGTAGAGATCCTCCAGCTCGTCACCAGGGCCGACGTATGCGCGACCGCGCGAGATGCCGAGGCCTATGTCGCCCTGTTCACCGAGGACGCGGTGATGGAGGGAGCGATGGGCGACGCACACGGCCGCGCGGCGATCGGCGAGACCGTGGCTCGCGTGTGGGCGCGCGAGCCGCCCGGCACCCTGCACCTGACGCTGAACGCCGTGATCGACGCGTCCGGTTCGGAGCCGAGTGTCGACAGCGTGATGCTGATGGTCGCCTCAGGAGCGACGCCGGCGATCGTCGGATCAGCGAAGGTCCGCCAGATCGTCGTCCGGACGTCCGAGGGTTGGCGGATCAGCCTGCGCGCGATCGCCACCGAGAGCGGGTGACCGGTGTGGTCGTTTGCAGGCCGTTCGTGAGTGACTGAGTAGCGGGGGCAGGATTCGAACCTGCGACCTTCGGGTTATGAGCCCGACGGGAGCCTTCTAATTCCCGCAAATACTGGGGTTTTCGGACCGCTGAGGGCCGATTCTGTGGTCGTTTGAGGCTAGTTTGGTACTCCAAGTGGTACTCCAGCGCCAATGTCTAAAGCCGATTTCGAAAAATGTGGTACTCCAAGTACGGCTTTCGCGGTATTTTTGGCTCTACATGGCCGTTTCCCTCCCTGTTCCGACCGCCACGCTGATCGTCGTCGAGCAGCGCGGCGAGGTGCATTTCGAGGCGAAGTTCCGCTACGCCGACCACCAGGTCAAGCGCCGCATCGGACGTGCGTGGCTGAGGCGGGACGACGCCGGCGGCTGGGTCCCGCGCCGCGGCCGCGTGGCCGAGGGCTACCTCGACGAACGGCGCGCGCACGTGGCCGCAGCCGAGTTCGTGCGCGCCTATGTCAAAGACTTCAACGAGGCCGAGCGCGTCGAGCGCGAGCGGCGCACACGCGGGGTCACCTTTCGCGAGCTCGCGCACGGCTATATGGAGTGGCTGGAAAAGGTGCGCGGCGCCAAGCCCGCGACGATCCGTTCCCACCAGTCCGACCTCGCCGAACCGGGCACACCGCACAAGCGCGGAACGGGAACAACCGCGGGACTGATCATGGCCGCGCTCGGTGACCGGCCGGCCGCGAAGATCACCCCGGCCGAGGTCGAGGCGCTCCTGCGGTCGGTCGCCGCCACCGGCGTGTCGGCCCGCAGCGTGAACCGGGCCCGAGAGATCGTCTGCGCCGCGTTCAACTACGGGATGAAGCCGACGACGTATTCGCTGCCGACGAATCCCGCGCTCGGTACCGACCGCCGGCGGGTGCCCGAGCCGGGGGTGCTCCTGTTCTACTCACCCGAGGAGATCGAGGCCATCGCCCGCTCGCTCCAGGCCGGCTTCCACCGTCCGGCGGTGTTGGCCCGTGGCGAGCTCGAGCACTTCGAGGACGACCGCGACAGCGAGGCGATCCGCGTCGCCGCCTACTCCGGGCTGCGCCTCGGAGAGCTCCTAGCGTTGCGCTGGCGGGACGTCGACTGGACCGGCTCGGCCCTGACGATCAGCCGGTCGCTCTCCTCCGGCGTCGAGGGCACGACCAAGACCGGACACATCCGGCGCGTACCGATGGCCGACCAGGCCGCGGCCGCACTCGACCGGCTGTCACAGCGCCAGGACTTCGTCTCCCCCGACGACTACGTCTTCTGCAACGCCCTCGGCCGGCCGCTGGACGGCTCGGCGCTCCGCCGCCGCTACAAGCGGGCCCGCGACGCCGCCGGGCTCCGCCCGCTCCGCTGGCATGACCTCCGTCACACGTTCGGGTCGCTGCTCGTCGCCGGCGGCGTCGACCTGGTGAGCATCAAGGACGCGATGGGCCATTCCCAGCTGGCCACCACGAGCCGTTACCTCCACGCCCGGCCGGCCACCGAACGCGCCGCTGCGTTCACCGCCGCGTTCGGAGGCAGCGCCAACACGGCTGCGTATCCCCGACAGCGAGACAGCCTCGGCGAGCTTGACCGCTCCGAAGACGAGACGTGAGGCTCGCGTGACAGCGCGGTCTACGGCTGACCCTGCGCTTGTCGCACGAGTGCTCGGACGATCTCGGTGAACTCCTCCCAGAATTCGAGGCCCAAGGCCATGTACGGGCCGACCGGAACCCCGGCGTAACCCAGATCCGTGGCGAGCTCGTCGACGAGGGTTCGAGCCTGGCTGGCGCGGAGGTACTCCGAGAGATCGTCCAGGCCCGGCTGCTGCAGCCAACGGACGATGCTTGTGAGTGCTCGGTAGGCGGGGATCCAGTCGAAGTGAAACGGAAGCGCCGCCGCGGCAGGCAGGCCCAGTAGCGTCGCCCAGTCGCCCTGGCCGATCGAGTAGTAGCGGTCGTCCGCGATGTCGACAACGCTGATGACCCCGGCCTCCAGGAGTTGCGTTAGACCTTCCCTGACGTTGCGCTGAGCAAAGGCGGCCGATGCGGTGATCACCTTCCCTGACAGGCGGGCAGCGCGAATCGTCAACAGTGC
>Ga0302235_10002233_pt1 | contig 14118 bp, 9 predicted proteins | sample II_Palsa_N3_3_FD_193577 | JGI IMG/M metagenome (GOLD analysis project Ga0302235, IMG submission 193577) | Peat permafrost microbial communities from Stordalen Mire near Abisko, Sweden - II_Palsa_N3_3 | ecosystem: Environmental > Terrestrial > Soil > Palsa > Peat permafrost | place: Sweden... | reverse complement strand
CCTCACCGCCGAAGGCCACCGAACCGTCAAGCAGCCCCGGCACGAACCACTTGAAGCCGACCGGGACCTCGAGCAGGGCCCGGTCCAGGCCCTCGGCCACCCGGTCGATCATCGAGGAGCTGACCAGCGTCTTGCCCACCGCCGTCCCGCCCGGCCAGCCGTCCCGGTGCCGGTAGAGGTAGTCGATGGCGACGGCGAGGTAGTGGTTGGGGTTCATCAGGCCCCCGTCGGGGGTGACGATGCCGTGCCGGTCCGCGTCGGTGTCGTTCCCCGTCGCGATCGCGAACTCGCGGGAGCGGGCGATCAGGCTGGCCATGGCGTACGGCGACGAGCAGTCCATCCGGATCTTGCCGTCCCAGTCCAGCGTCATGAACCGGAACGTCGCGTCCACGCCGGGGTTGACCACGGTCAGGTCCAGGCCGTAACGCTCGCCGATCTCGCCCCAGTAGGCCACGCTGGCCCCGCCGAGCGGGTCCGCGCCGATGCGTACCCCGGCCGCCCTGATCGCGGCCAGGTCCACCACCTGCCCCAGCGCCGAGACGTAGCTGCCGAGGAAGTCGAACTCGCTGGTGGTGTCGGCCGCGGCCGCCCGTGCGTACGATATCCGCTGGACCCCCTTCAGCCCGCTGGCCAGCAGCTCGTTCGCCCGGTCCTGGATTTGCGTGGTGATGTCGGTGCCGGCCGGGCCGCCGTCGGGCGGGTTGTACTTGAAACCGCCGTCCGGCGGGGGGTTGTGCGACGGGGTGACCACGATCCCGTCGGCGCGGGGTCCCCGGCCTGACGCGTTGTGCGCCAGGATCGCGCGGGAGACCGCCGGGGTGGGCGTATACCCGCCGCGGGCGTCGAGGTTGACCCGCACCCCGTTGGCGGCGAGCACTTCGAGCGCGCTGACGCGGGCTGGCTCGGACAGCGCGTGCGTGTCCGCCCCCAGGTACAGCGGTCCGTCGATGCCGCGTGCGGCCCGGTACTCGCAGATGGCCTGCGTGGTGGCCAGGATGTGATCCTCATTGAACGTCGCGGTGAAGGCCGATCCGCGATGGCCTGACGTGCCGAACGACACCCGCTGCGCGGCATCACCAGGATCGGGATGCACCGCGTAGTAGGCGGTCACGAGCTTCGCGACGTCCACCAGGTCTTCAGCGGCAGCGGGTTGTCCCGCACGCGGATTTACCATGGCGTCATACTGACACGCATGAGCCAAGAGCGCGACGAGCAGTGGCGGCGATGGGTCGTTTACCAGGTGTACCCGCGAAGCTTCGCCGACTCCGACGGGGACGGCCTCGGCGACCTGCGGGGGGTGCTGGCCCGCCTGGATTACCTGCAGCGCCTGGGTGTCGACGTCATCTGGATGAGCCCGGTCTACCGGTCGCCGATGGACGACAACGGCTATGACATCAGCGACTACACCGACATCGACCCGCTGTTCGGGACGCTGGCCGACGCCGGCGAGCTCGTCGCCGAGCTGCACGCCCGCGGCATGCGGCTGGTCATGGACCTGGTGGTGAACCACACCTCCGACGAACATCCGTGGTTCATCGAGTCCCGCTCCAGCCGGGATAACCCCAAGCGGGACTGGTACTGGTGGCGCGACCCGCGCCCGGGCACCGACCCGGGGACGCCCGGGGCGGAGCCGACCAACTGGGAGTCGCATTTCTCCGGTCCGGCCTGGGCCTTCGACGAGGCGACCGGCCAGTACTACCTGCATATCTTCTCGCGTAAGCAGCCCGACCTTAACTGGGAGAATCCCGAGGTCCGCCAGGCGGTCTTCGCCATGATGCGGTGGTGGCTGGACCGCGGTGTCGACGGGTTCCGGATGGACGTCATCAACATGATCAGCAAGGACACCTCGCTGCCGGACACCGTGCCGTGCCCCGGCTCGCTGTACGGGCCGGGTGAGCCGTACTTCACGTTCGGCCCCCGCAATCACGAGTTCGTGCAGGAGATGTACCGCGAGGTCTTCGCCGGCCGCGACGCGCATGTGCTCACCGTCGGCGAGATGCCAGGCGTGACCGTCTCCGAGGCGGTGCTGTTCACCGAGCCGGAACGACACGAGCTCGACATGGTCTTCCAGTTCGAGCACGTCAGGCTGGACCAAGGAGCCAACAAATACGACCGGCGCCCGCTGAGGCTCGCCGCCCTGAAGGCGTCGATGGCCGCGTGGCAGACGGGCCTGGCCGGGCGCGGCTGGAACTCACTGTACTTCGGCAACCACGACCAGCCGCGCTCGCTTTCGCGGTTCGGCGACGACAGCCCTGCGCACCGGGTGGCCTCGGCCAAGACCCTGGCTACCGTCCTGCACCTGCACCAGGGCACGCCGTACGTGTACCAGGGTGACGAGCTGGGGATGGCCAACGCGCCGTTCGCTACCATCGCCGACTACCGGGACATCCAGGCGCGCAACTTCTATGCCGAAGCAGCCGCGCGCACCGATGCCGACCTGCCCGCCCTCCTGCTCGCGATGGCCCGGATGAGCCGTGACCAGGGCCGGACCCCGGTGCAGTGGGACGCCTCGCCCGGCGCCGGCTTCACCACCGGAACCCCCTGGATCGCGGTCAACCCCGACTACACGCAGGTGAACGCGGCCGCCGAGGTCGGCGTCCCCGGCTCGGTGTTCGAGCACTACCGCGAGCTCATCGCCTTGCGCCACGCCGATTCCGTCGTCACCGACGGCGACTTCGAGCTCCTGCTGCCTGATCACCCGGCGATCTGGGCTTTCGTGCGCCGCGGGGCCGGCGCCGAACTGCTGGTCGCCGCGAACTTCTCCGCGGGCGCGGTCAAGGCGCCCCTGCCGCTGGACGGCGGCTGGGCCACCGCCCCGGTCATCCTGGCCAACCTCCCCGACGCCCCGCTTCGCCCGCCGCCCGACCTGGAACTGCGGCCCTGGGAGTCGCTCGTCTGGCGCCGGGACAGAGGCTAACCCGACAAGGCTGCTATCTTGGTTAGTAACATATAGGAATCGCCTAACTACTCATTGTTGATCACAAAAGGGGAGCGGTCGACGAGGGTCCAGGGCGGTGGACGGGGGTCCCATGGATGCTAGCGAGCGTGACCAGCAGCCCGGACGAATACTGCTGATCGACGACGATCCCGCTCTCGGCGGGTACCTGACCCGGGTGCTGCGGACACGCGGCGGTTTCGACGTCACCCACGAGCTCGATTCGACCGGCGCGTTGCGCCGCATCGCGACCGAGCAGTGGGATCTGCTCATCACCGACATCGAGATGCCGGGCATGACGGGGCTCGAACTCCTGGAGCAGGTCCGCCAGCTGGAGCCCGACTTGCCGGTCGCCGTGCTCACCGGGAACCCGACGGTTGATTACGCGGTCTCGGCGCTGCGCAGCGCGGCCGCCGAGTTCCTGCAGAAGCCCATCGGAGCGCAGGAGCTGGTCGCGAAGGCAACCGAGCTTATCGCGGCGGGCCGGGCCGCGCGGGCCGCGGGCCGGGAGACGGTCCTGGCCATCGGGGCCCATCCCGATGACGTCGAGATCGGCGCGGCCGGCACGCTGCTGGCCCACAAGGCGGCCGGCCACACGGTGGCGATCTTGACCCTTTCGCGGGGCGCACACGGAGGAGACCAGGCGCAGCGGGCCCGTGAGTCGCAGGAGGCCGCGGACGTCATCGGCGCCCGGCTGTTCCTGGATGACCTGCAGGACACCCTCATCGCGGAGGGCAACCCCACCATCGGCGTCATCGACCGGGTCATCGCGGAAGTCCAGCCGTCGATCGTCTACACGCACTCCATTCACGACGTCCACCAGGACCATCGCAACACCCATCGTGCGGTCATGGTCGCCGCCCGGCGGGTGGGCCGTGTCTACTGCTTCCAGTCTCCGTCGGCCACCGTCGACTACCGGCCGACCCACTTCGTCACCATCGATGATCACATCGGCGGCAAGCTTAAGGCCATCGACACGTTCGGTTCCCAGGTCGGCGTCCGCGATTACCTCGAACCCGAGCTGATCATCGCGACGGCCCGCTACTGGTCCCGGTACTGCGGCGGAAGCCACGCCGAGCCGTTCGAGGTCATCCGCGACCGCGCCGGCGGCCTGCCGGCCCGCCCGGCCGGCGCCCATTCGCTGGTGACGCCATGACCGTGCCTGACCAGCGGGGAACTGACCTGCTGGGGTCTGACCGGCCGGGACGGGTACTGCGTGTCCTGGTCACCGGCGCGGGCGGACCCGCCGCGATCGCCGCGATGAAGTCGCTGCGCGCCGATGAATCGGTGCAGCTCCTCGCCGCGGACATGGATCCCTGGGCGGCCGGTCTTTACCTGGTTCCGCCCTGGGCCCGCACCCTCATCCCGGCGGGCGCGGCTCCGGGCTTCGCGGACGCGGTGCTGACCCGGTGCCTCGCGCTGGGCGTGGACGTGGTCCTGCCGACCGTCGACGCCGAGCTGCGACCGCTGGCCGGGGCGCGGGAGGCGTTCACGGCCGCGGGCATCGGCTTGCTCCTGGCGCCCGCTGCCGCGCTGGACGTCATCCTCGACAAGCTCGCGCTGGCCGAGCACTGCGCCGGGGTCGTTCAGGTCCCTCGCACCGAGCTGTTCGGACCTTCCGTTGATCCGGCCAGCTGGACCTATCCCCTCATTGTCAAGCCGCGGGAGGGGAGCGGATCGCGCGGCATCATCACGGTGGCCTCCGCCGTGGAACTGGCCGCGCTTGATCGCTCACCGAGCCTGATCGTCCAGGAGTTCCTGCCCGGCGAGGAGTATTCCGTCGATGTGCTCGCCGACGCGGCCGGACGTGTGATCGCGTCCGTTCCGCGCCTTCGGGCCCGGGTCGATTCTGGTGTGTCGGTGGGTGGCCTGACCGTTCACGACCCCGAGGTCGAGCGGTTCGGGCGCGCCGTCGCCCAGGCGACCGGTATCACCTTCGTCGCTAACGTGCAGTGCAAACGTGACCATCACGGCTCACCCGCGCTGCTCGAGGTGAACCCCAGGATGCCTGGCACGCTCGGGCTCACCATCGCCAGCGGTGTCGACATGCCCAGGCTCGCGCTCGCCGCCCTGCTCGGACGGCCGCTTCCGGCCACGATCGGGTTCCGCGAGCGGGCCGTGGTCCGCTTCCTCGACGAGCTCTTCCTGGATCCCGCCGACATCTCCAGCGTCGGGCTGACCCCAAAGACCCCAAAGACCCCAAAGACCCCAAAGAACCCGAAGACCCCAAAGAACCCAAAGTCCCCGGAGAACCTGGAGACCAGCCCGGCATGAATTCCGTCACTAACGACCGCGTCGCCCTGGATGAGGACTTTCACGTTCACTCGACGTTCTCCGACGGAGCCAGCACCCTCGCGGAGAACGTCGAGGCGGCCCGGGATCGCGAGCTTCGCACGCTGTGCCTCGTCGATCACGTGCGGCGGGACACGGCCTGGGTGCCTGACTTCGTGGCCGCCGTCGAGGCGTACCGTCACAGGCCGGGGCTGCGGGTCCTGGCCGGCGTGGAGGCCAAGATCCTCGACACCTCCGGCCAGATCGACACACCACCCGACCTGAGTGGCGTCGACCTGGTGCTGATCGCCGACCATCAGTTCCCCTCCGATAACGGCCCCGTGCACCCCGCCGAGGTGCGGGCGGTGATCTCCTACGGAGGCATGACCGCGGCCGAGGCGATCGAGCGGCTGTGCGAGGCGACCGCGAACTCGCTGCGGGCCGGTTTCCGGGCGCTGCTCGCGCACCTGTTCAGCGTCCTGCCCAAGATCGGACTGAACGAGGCCATGGTTCCGGATCCGCTCCTGACGCACCTGGCTAAGCGGGTGGCCCACGCGGGCGCGATGATTGAGGTCAACGAAAAGTGGTCATGCCCATCGGTCCGCACCGTCACGGCCATGGCGACCGCGGGCGTGTCGCTGGTAGCCGGCAGTGACAGCCACCATTGCCGGGACATCGGTATCTACGACTCGGTCCGGCAAACCGTGAGTGCCGCCGGGGTCTGACCACTGTGGGCCACGACTTTCTCGGCGTCGGCGAGTGGACCCTCGTCGTCCTGGTCATGCTCGGCGCCGTCCCCGAAGTCGCCGCGAGCTGGCAGTTCCTGCTGGTCGCCGGCCATTTCTGGCGCAACGACTACGACGTCTGCGCGCCGGTGTTCCCGCGGACCGCGGTGCTGATCCCGGCCTGGAACGAAGCGGCGGTCATCGGGGCCTCGATCGACCGGCTCATGTCGCTTGAGTACCCGCGGCAAGCTCTGCGCGTCTACCTGGTCGACGACGCCAGCACGGACGAGACCCCGCAGGTGGCGGCGGCCAAGGAGGTCCAGTATCCGGGCAGCGTGATCCACCTGCGCCGGGAAAAGGGCGGCCAGGGGAAGGCGCACACGCTCAATCACGGCCTGGCCATCATCCTGCGCGACGACTGGATGGAGGCGCTCCTGATCACCGACGCCGACGTCATCTTCCAGGCCGACTCGCTGCGCAAGATGACCCGCCACCTGGCCGACCCGCGGGTGGGCGCCGTCACCGCGTACATCAAGGAGGGCAGCCGCCCTGGCAACTACATGACCCGCTTCATCGGCTACGAGTACATCACGGCCCAGGCCGCCGCCCGCCGCGGCCAGAACGTGCTCGGCGCGACCGCCTGCCTGGCCGGCGGCGCCCAGCTGCACACGCGGGCGAACCTGCTCGCCCTGGGCGGCCGGATCGATACCACCTCCCTGGCCGAGGACACCTTCACCACGTTCCAGACTCAGCTGAACGGACGCCGGGTGGTGTTCGAGCCGCACGCCATAGTCTGGGCCGAGGAACCCGGCTCCATCATCGGCCTGTGGAAACAGCGGCTGCGCTGGGCCCGCGGCAATGTGCAGGTCACCAAGCGGTACCGCAAATTGTGGTTCCGGCGACGCCGGGGGCACCGCCTCGGCAGCGTCACCTTCGGAGTTTTCTGGTTCTGCCTCTTCCTCCAGCCGATCTTCATGATCGTGTCGTCGTTCTCGCTGGTCACCTTGTACTTCGCCAATGACGACGGCGCCTGGCGCGCCTTTCACATCCTGTGGATCACCAACGCCGTTACCTATTTTTTCATCACCGCCTTCGCGCTGCTGATCGACCCGCCGATCGCCCGGCACACCTGGCGCCAGGGCATGATGTTCCCCGGCGTGGTGAACCTGGGCATCGTCCTGTACACCTGCGTCCCCCGGCTGTTTCGTGACCTGGCTCACGAGACCTTCGCCGCGACTCATTTTTCTCCTGACCGCGCCTTGCTGGCCGGGGGCATCCTGTTCATCTACGCCTGGCCTGCCGTGTCGATGCCGGCGGCTTGCCTGGCCAAGGTGGCCGAGCCACACCGATTCGGCCGGTTCCTCAGCCCGCTTGTCGTCTACGTCGTGGGATACGGATCGCTGCTATGCGCCTGCACGTTCGCCTCCTATGTCAAGGAGCTGAGGGGAGCGGAAATGAAGTGGGACAAGACCGAGAAGACGGGGAAGATGGTGGTCCCGACGTGACGATCGAAGCGGTCAAGACGCGGCCCGTGGTGGTCTTCCGCCAAGAGATCAACGACGCGGTCCGCTACGAAAAGGGGCTGTTCATAAAGGCTCTTGTGATCCTCGCGATCCTGGCCATCGTGCTCACCTTGCGCGCGCTGTACTTCGCATGAGAACCGGCATCCGGCTGCGGGCGGCCACCGGCTCCGCGGTCGCCGTACTGCTGGCCGGGGCCGCGCTGGGCGGCGCGCTGGTCACGGCGGCCGGTAACCGAGCCGATGACCGCGAGCTGTCGCAGCGCCTGGTGCCCGCGGCCGCGGCCGCAGGCGACCTGCTCAGCCTTTACTCGGCTCAGCAGACGTGGGTCCGCGACTACGTCACCAGCGGGCATGCCGGCACGCTGGCCCCGTTCACCGCCGGGCTCACCCAGATCGGCACAGTGCGGGACCAGCTCGGCCAGCTGGCGGCAGGCTACGGCCCGATAACCAGGCAGCTCAACGCGACCCTGGCGGCTGAGCAGGCCTGGCTTACCGACGTGGCCGACCCCCAGTTGGCGGCTATGGCCCAGGGTAATTTCGCCGCCGCGCAGGCGCTGCAGGCGAATATTGCGCATACCCGGCCGTACGCGCTAGGCGTTCGTTCGGCGGAGGCCGCCATGCAGGCTCAGATCACCGACGCCCTGCAGGCAGTCACCAACAAGCTCGGCCGTGGACAGCGCACGCTCCTGGCTGCGCTCCTGGTGATATGCCTCGTGCTCGCGGCCATCGCCGCCGACCGCGTGATCGCGGTCTGGTTCGGCATGCTTAGGCCGTTGCGGGCGCTGCACCGGGCCACCGACGCCGTCGCCGCCGGGGACTATCACACCCGTATTCCCGCGACAGGTCCATCCGAGCTCGCTGACCTGGGCAGCGGCATGGAGCTGATGCGCAGCAGGCTCGTGACGGCCCTCACCGAACAGCGGGGAGCGGAGCAGGGTTTCCGGCGCCTCTTCGAGGTGGCCCCGGACGCGATGATCGCCGTGGCGCCCGATGGGCTGATCACGATGGCGAACACTCAAGCCGAGCAACTGTTCGGGTATGCGGCAGGCGACCTGATCGGCCGCCCCGTGGCGATGCTGGTGCCTGAGAAGGCGCGCGCCGACCTGGCCGCCGCGCGCTCCAGCTACTTCGCCGCCCCCCAGGCCCAGCCAGGCGTCATCGAGTTCAAGCTGTCCGGGCTGCGCCAGGATGGCCGCAGGTTCCCGGCCGAGATCACCCTGAGCGGCCTGCAGACGAACAGCGGGATGCTGGTCACAGCCGCGATCCGCGACGTCACCGAGCGAATCGCCATGGAAGCCGAGCGGGAGCGCCTGCGGGCCATCGCCGAGCAAGAGCGGATCGAGCGGCGGCTGCAGCAGTCTCAGCGGCTGGAGAGCCTCGGGCAGCTCGTCGGAGGGGTCGCGCACGACTTCAACAACCTGCTGAACGTCATCCAGGGTTATGCCGACTTCACCGCCGAGCAGATCCAGGTCCTCGCGCCGTCGGACGCCAGGCTCGAGCCCGTGCTCGAGGACATCGAGCAGGTCCGGGTGGCCGCGCAGCAGGCGGCCCGGCTTACCCGTCAGCTCCTGACCTTTGCCCGCGAGGATGTGATCCGGCCGGAAGTCCTCGACCTCAACGAGGCGGTCAAGGAGGCCGGGCAGCTGCTGCGCCGCACCCTGGGTGAACACATTGACCTGGTCATCGCCGCGGAGCCTGCCCTGTGGCGGGTCAAGGCCGACCGGGGCCAGCTAGAGCAGGTCCTGGTGAACCTGGCGGTGAACGCGCGTGACGCGATGCCCGGCGGCGGCCGCCTGAGCATCGACACGGGCAATATCGAGGTCGACGCCGCTTACGCGACCGGCCGGCCCGAGCTCAAGCTCGGACGGTACACCCGGCTCCGGGTCTCTGACACCGGGACCGGCATGGACCGGGCGACCGTGGCGCGGGTCTTCGAGCCGTTCTTCTCGACCAAGCCGAAGGGCCGCGGCACCGGGCTCGGGCTGGCGACCGTCTACGGCGTTGTCACCCACGTTGGCGGCAGCATCGAGATTTACTCGGAAGTGGGCCTGGGCACCACGATCACCGTGCTGCTGCCGGCCACCGACGAAGTCGCCGCACCGTACCTGGCTCCGGCCGGCACCATCGACGATCAACGCGGGCACGGCGAGACGATCCTGCTCGTCGAGGACGAGGAAAGCCTGCGCCAGCTGACCTGCCGCATCCTGGTCCGCAACGGCTACCAGGTCTGCCCGGTCGGCAACGGCGCCGAGGCGGTGCGGCGGGCCGGCGATATGGCTCAGCCGATCACTCTCCTGCTCACCGACGTGGTCATGCCCGAGATGCTCGGCAACGAGGTCGCCGCCCGGATCGGCGCCATCCGCCCGGACGTGCCGGCCCTTTTCATGTCCGGGTACGCCCAGCCGATCCTGGACTCCCACGGCGTTGCCGCCTCGTCCTTTGACATCTTGACCAAGCCCTTCACAGAATCGGCCCTGCTGAGCCGGGTTCGACAGGCCATCACCCGGATTCCGGCGCCGCGCCGCGCCGACGCTGATACGACCGGGGAACGCCTCGCCGCGGGCCAATCGACGATAAAGCGCACCGACGATATATAAGCCTTGAGAAAGTATATATATAAGGCGGGAGAAAGAACGGCGTAGGACCTTTCCGGGCAGCGCGGGGCCACCCTGCGCGGGTTTATGTGACGACGAGAATTCGTCTCGTGAGGCATTCATGACACGCCGTATGACCTGGACATCTACGATATGAAGGCGGTAAAGAGGGAGCATTAGCGCTGTGCAGACAATCCTGGGACTCCAAGGTCGCGCCAATGCTCCCTGAGCCGAACGCAGGAAAATCGGCCGCCACGCCGGCCCGGCCGCAGCCGGGGGTAATGACCCCGCTGTTCGCCGTGCCCGGCGGCCCTGAGCCTGACCTCACCCCGGCCGCCGGGCGGCGGGTCCGCCCGGCCGCCCGGACCCGGCGCGCGAGCCCACACCTTCCTGCCGCGGACTCCGGGCCGCCGCACAAAGACACCGCGGATTTGCTGACCGTCACGGCCGAGCGGCTCCGGCGGGCGCTGGGCCGCAGTTTCCTGCGCTATGGCATCGCCTCCGATCTCGAGGCCGCCGTCCATGCCGCCATGAACGTCATCGAGCCGGTGCTCGACGCGCGGGACACGGAGATCCTGCGGCTGCGCCGGATGATGGCCGGCAAAGTCCCCGGCAAGGGCGCCCGGTAGAGTCCCGGGCAAAAGCCCTCTGCCCGGTAAGGAGTCGTGCGTGCCCGAGCTGGGTCCCGCGGTCGAGCGCGAGGCGAGGTCACGGCTGGGTCCGGAGGAGGCTGACGCGTTCCTGGGGCGCCTGGAGCAGCTGTCCTTCGACATACTCGGGCCGCTCAGCAAGGTGTACGGCGACGTCACCGAGGTCGGTGCGTTCGCCACCGCGCTCGTGCTTGACGCGCTGCGGGCGGCGGCCGACCGCCCGGTGCCGCTTCGGCGGCTCGATCGCCGCCGTGAGATCGATCCGGCCTGGTTCCAGCGGTCCCGCATGATCGGCTATGTCTGCTACGCCGACCGGTTCGCCGGCTCGCTGCAGGGGGTCAGGCAGCGTCTTGACTACCTGGCGGAGCTCGGCGTCACCTACCTGCACCTGATGCCGGTGCTCCGGCCGCGCCCGGGGGAGAACGACGGCGGCTATGCCGTGGCGGACTACGACACGGTGGATCCGCGGGTCGGCACGATGGCTGACCTGCAGTCGCTCGCCGCCGACCTGCACGAGCGCGGCATGGTCCTGTGCATCGACCTGGTGCTCAACCACACGGCAGCCGAGCACCAATGGGCCCGCAAGGCGCTGGCCGGCGAGCCCGGCTACCGCGAGCTGTACCTGGTGTACCCGGACCGGACCGAGCCCGACGCCTATCAGCGCACGCTGCCGGAGGTGTTTCCCGACCTGGCGCCGGGCAGCTTCACCGAGGTACCGGATCTGGGCTGGGTGTGGACGAGCTTCCACGAGTATCAGTGGGATCTGAACTACGCCAACCCGGCGGTGTTCCGGGCCATGCTCGGCATCATGCTCGCGCTGGCCAACCGGGGCATTGACGTCCTGCGGCTGGACGCGGCGCCGTTCCTGTGGAAGCGGATGGGCACTGACTGCCAGAATCAGCCCGAGGCCCACCTGCTGGTTCAGGCGTACCGGGCGCTGACCCGGCTCGCCGCCCCTGGCCTGGCCCTGAAGGCGGAGGCGATCGTCGGCCCGGAGATGCTCGTTCAGTACCTCGGCCGTCATGACAAGTTCCGCCCGGAATGCGACCTGGCGTACGACAACCAGCTCATGGTGATGCTCTGGTCTTCTCTGGCCACCCGAGATGTCCGGCTGGCCGAGCACGCGCTCTCGCGCCGCCCGCCCGCGCCCTCCTCCACCTCATGGGTCACTTACGTCCGCTGCCACGACGACATCGGCTGGGCGGTATCCGACGCCGACGCCGCCGCCATGGGCCTCGACGGCTTCTCTCACCGGCGCTTCCTGTCCGACTTCTATTCCGGTGCCTTGGCCGGCTCGTTCGCCCGGGGCGCGCGATTCCAGGACAACCCGGCGACCGGTGACGTCCGTATCTCCGGCACTGCCGCGTCGCTGTGCGGCGTCGAGGCCGCGCTCGAAGCCGGGGACTCCGCCGCACTCACGGCCGCCATCAGGCGGCTTGAGTCGATGTATGCCGTCGCCTTCTCCTTCGGCGGCATCCCGCTGATCTACATGGGCGACGAGCTGGCCATGCGCAACGATGCCCGGTGGGCACAAGACCAGGCACACGAGCACGACAACCGGTGGATGCACCGGCCCCGGATGGACTGGGCCGGGGCCGCCAGGCGCCACGATCCGGACTCGCTGGAAGGCCGGATGTTCGCCGCGATCCGCGGCATGGCCGACGCGCGGCGCTCGCTACTCGCCCTGCGCGCGGGCGGCAGCACCGAGATCCTGCCGACGGAGAGCCGCAGCGTACTGGCCTACCGGCGAGTGCACCCGCGGAGCGCCCCGTTCCTGGCGCTCACCAACTTCAGCGACGTCACCTCCTCGCCCGACGCCGGGATCATCGCCCGAGCGGGCCTGCGTGAGCCCGCGCACGTGCACTCCACCACGGGCAAGCTGACGATCAGCGCCGGACGGATCGAGCTGCCGCCGTGGAGCTTCGTCTGGCTCACCGGCACCTGAAACCGCGCCCCGGCGCGAGGAGCGCCGGTGACCCTAGGTGACGGTATCGCCGCGCCGAATTGCCCGATTAACGCCGTTTGGCGCCAAGCAACTCACAAAATAAATCCTTTCCGTTACCACGGCGTGACAGAATTCAACATTTTTCCCTTGCCTGCCCCTGCTAGCGTTTGCCCCCGGATTTAAAGTCACTAGCCTTGCCGCCCGATCGGCGATCACTGGTGCGCGAGGACTCCCGTCAGGCACGTGGTCGCACGCGGCCGCACATTTGTGGTGAGGCGAGTCATGCATAGCTTCAGGTCCGGTGGCGCGCCTGGCAGGCGTGCCAGAAGGCTGTCCTTGATCACAGCCGTAGCCGGGGCAACCGCCCTGATAGCCGGTCAGTCCGTCGCGGCCAGCGCCGCGACCGCCGGCGTCAGCGCGTTGCTCGGGCCGATGACGCCGGCCCTGGCCGCCCAGCTGTCGCAGAACGTGGACCAGCCGGTGATCGTGATCATGAAGAACCAGCCGGGCCAGGTGCCGGTGGGCAGCCGGGCGGCGAGCACCCGGGCCACCGCGATCAGCTCCGCCCAGGCGCCGGTGATGAGCGAGCTCACCACCGTGCATGCCACCCATGTCAAGAACTATTCGCTGGTGAACGCGTTCGCGGCGACGGTCTCCGCGGGCGAGGAGGAACGGCTGAGCGCGAATTCCTGGGTCGCCGAGGTCATCCCTGACGCGACCATCCAGGGCGGCCAGGACGAGGCGGCCGCGCCCGCGGCCACGACCGTGAAGGCAACAGCGGATCAGGCCACGTCGCTGCCGCTGCACAACATCCCCGGTGCCTGCGGCCCGAACGGCCGGGTCCAGCTCGTCCCCGAAGGGCTCTCGCTGACGAACACCGCGTCGGGCAACCCCGCCGCCAAGACCGCGCGCTCGCTCGGCATCACCGGCGCCGGCGTGAAGGTCGCCTTCATCGCGGAAGGCCTCGACCCGGACAACGTGAACTTCATCCGGCCGGACGGCACCTCGGTGTTCGACCCGGCCACCGGCGGAGACTACCAGGACTTCACCGGCACTGGCCCGGGCGCGCAGACCGGCGGCGGCGAGGCGTTCCTGGACGCCAACCAGATCGCCGGCCAGGGCCTGCACGTCTATGACGTGAACGGCTTCTCCGCGCAGCCCGATCCGTCGGCCTGCAACATCCGGATCGAGGGCGTGGCCCCCGGCGCCAGCCTGGTCGGGTTGGACGTGTTCAGCGAGGACGCCAATGACCTGCTGGATACGACCGAATCCAACTTCCTGGCGGCCATCAACTACGCGGTCGAGACGGACCACGTCAACGTGATCAACGAGTCGTTCGGAAGCGACCCGTTCCCCGACATCACCGCGCTGGACGCGGTCAAGCAGTTCGACGACGCGGCCGTCGCCGCGGGTGTAACCGTCGTCTCCTCTACCGGTGACGCGGGCGCGACCAACACCATCGGCTCGCCGGCGACC
>Ga0302235_10002232_pt1 | contig 14123 bp, 9 predicted proteins | sample II_Palsa_N3_3_FD_193577 | JGI IMG/M metagenome (GOLD analysis project Ga0302235, IMG submission 193577) | Peat permafrost microbial communities from Stordalen Mire near Abisko, Sweden - II_Palsa_N3_3 | ecosystem: Environmental > Terrestrial > Soil > Palsa > Peat permafrost | place: Sweden... | reverse complement strand
GGAGACTTCGAGCGCGTCGCGCATATCATCATCCAGCACCGAGAAGAGCCGCATTTCGCGGATCAGATGCGGGGACAGATACTGCGCCACAAAACTCTCGTCCTTGAAATTACGCATTGCATAGTGCAGTGCCGGCAGCCAGGGGCTTCCGGCCAGTTCCGGGAACCAGCGGCGATCTTCGTCCGTCGGGTTTTCGCAGATGCGGCGAATGTCGCTCATCATCGAAAAGCCCAGCGCATACGGGTTGATGCCGCTGTAATACTGCTTGGTGACCGGCGGCTGATAGACGACGTTGCTGTGCGAATGGAGGAACTCCATCATGAAGCCGTCTTCCAGCTTGCCCTGGTTATACAGCGTGTTGAGTAGCGTGTAATGCCAGAACGTTGCCCAGCCTTCGTTCATCACCTGGGTCTGACGCTGCGGATAGAAATACTGGCCGACCTTGCGCACGATGCGAATGACCTCGCGCTCCCACGGCTCCAGCAACGGCGCATTTTTCTCCGCAAAATACAGCAGGTTTTCCTGCGGCTCGGGCGGATAGCGGTCGTCGGTTTCCTCCGGCTCCGGCGTTTGTCTGGACGGCAGCGTGCGCCACAACTCGTTCACCTGCGACTGCAGGTACGCTTCGCGCTCGCGCCGCGCAGCCGACTCCTTCACCAACGACAGCTTTTGCGGCCGTTTGTAGCGGTCCACACCGTAATTCTGCAGTGCATGGCAGGAGTCGAGCAGTTCCTCCACCCGGTCCAGGCCGAAACGCTCCTCGCACTCCGCAATGTAATTCTTCGCGTAGACGAGGTAGTCGACAATCGCGTGCGCATCTGTCCATAGCTTGAACAGATAGTTGCCCTTGAATAACGAGTTGTGCCCATAGGCCGCGTGCGCAATGACGAGGGCCTGCATCGTCATCGTGTTCTCTTCCATCAGATACGCGATGCAGGGGTTTGAATTGATGACGATTTCGTAAGCCAGCCCCATCTGTCCGCGACGGTAGCTTTTTTCGGTGGACAGGAAGTGTTTGCCGAACGACCAGTGCCGGTAGTTTACCGGCATGCCGACGGATGCGTACGCATCCATCATCTGTTCAGCGCTGATGAGTTCCAGCTGGATCGGATAAACGTCGAGCTCATATTGCTCTGCAACACGGGCAATATGGGTGTCGTATTCCTCGATCAGTTCGAAGGTCCAGTCGGACGGGCACGGCAGAGGCCGTCTATCGGCTACGTTCATACGGACTTCCCTTTGCCCCTCTGAGGGCGTTCCGGTGTGTCCCCGTGCTGCTGCAGCGTTGTCCAGACCTGCTCCTGCATCAGCAGCCTGCGTTTCGGCCGCTGTGGCATCGGCATGCCCGGATTTCTGCTTCGGCACGCCTTTTTTGCGCGCCGGCTTATCGCCGGGCGCCTCATTCTGCAGATGTTTGGTGCTCATGAAGACGCCACCTGCTTTTCAAACAATTCCCGGAAGACAGGGTAGATGTCAGCGGCCGTTTCGACCTTCTTCATCGCCATATGCGGCTGCGACAGCGCGAGTTGCGCATATTCGAGCCACAGGTTCTGCTCTTCGGGCGTTACCTGAATATACGCAAAATAGCGCACCTTCTCGAGAATGTCATCTGAAAGGATCTTGCGGCACTTGGGCGAATCGTCGGTCCAGTTATCGCCGTCGGACGCCTGCGCGCCGTAAATGTTCCATTCAGTGGGCGAATAACGTTCCTCCTGGACCTTCTTCATCAGCTCGAGGGCGCTCGACACCACCGTGCCGCCGCTTTCCGTCGAGTGGAAGAAGGTATCCTCGTCGACCTCTTCGGCACGCGTGTGGTGGCGAATGAATACCACTTCGATGCGTTCGTAATTGCGCTTGAGAAACAGGTACAGCAGGATGAAGAAGCGCTTGGCGAGATCCTTGCGCTGCTCGTCCATTGAACCGGACACATCCATCAGGCAGAACATCACCGCCTGACTCGACGGTTGCGGCTGCTTCACGCGGTTCACATAACGCAGATCGAACGGGTCGATGAAGGGGATACGCCAGATGCGCCCGCGCAGATGATGGATTTCCTCTTCGAGCGCCTTGATGTCGTCGCGGCGATCGTCGTGATCGGCCTTCATCTCTTCGAGTCGCCGTTCCATCTCATGCAACTCGTTGACGAGCGGCGCGCCCAGTGCGATCCGGCGGCCGAGCGCGCTGCGCAGCGAACGGACCACGTCAATGTTGTTAGGCGTGCCTTCCGCAGCCCAGCCTGCGCGAATGCTCTTCCAGGTGGGGACCGCCAGCAGATGCGTTTTGACGAGACGCGGCAACTCGAGGTCGTCGAAGAAGTACTGCATGAATTCTTCGCGGCTCAGTTCGAACACGAAGTCGTCCTGACCGTCGCCCTCGTTGCTGGCCTGATTGCCGCCGCCTCCGCCACCCCCACCCTGGGGACGCGGAATCTTGTCGCCGCGGATATAGTCGGCGTTGCCCGGATGCACCATTTCACGCTTGCCGCCGGGACCATGCCGGAACGACGGTTCGGCAATGTCCTTGCGCGGAATCGTGATGCTCTGGGTGTTCTGGATATCCTTGATGCTACGGTCGCGCACCGCTTCCGAGACGGCACGACGGATATAGCCTTTGACGCGGCGCAAGAAGCGTTCGCGGTTTGCAATACTTTTGTTCTTCCCAGCTAACCTGCGGTCGATGATTTGATGAAGCACATCCGGTCTCCCATCCCATGCAGTGACTGCAAGTCGATCGGAGATAGCGCTTTAGCTGTCGGCCAGCGTTTCGCGCTTTGGCGCGTTACCCTGGTCCCATGCAAAGCTCTTACTCCGATCCCATGCAGGTACTGCGCATCGATCGAGCCCGCGCAGTCTCCCTGCGCGGGCGGCACGCTATAAGTTTCATGAGCAAGTCACGATGACTTACGCACGCGCAGATACCAGTCGCACAACAGCCGCACCTGCTTGGGCGTGTAACCCTTTGCAACCATCCGGTTGACGAAGTCTTCGTGCTTGCGCTGTTCCTCCGCCGAGCCTTTGGCGTTGAACGAGACCACCGGCAACAGTTCCTCCGTATTCGAGAACATCTTCTTCTCGATCACGACGCGCAGCTTCTCATAGCTGATCCACGCTGGATTCTTGCCTGCGTTCGCAGCACGCGCGCGCAGCACGAAGTTGACGATCTCGTTGCGGAAGTCCTTCGGATTGCTAATGCCAGCGGGCTTCTCGATCTTCTCCAGTTCCGCATTCAGTGAGGCACGGTCGAAACTCTCGCCGGTGTCGTGGTCGCGGAACTCCTGGTCCTGGATCCAGAAGTCGGCGTACGTCACATAGCGATCGAAGATGTTCTGCCCGTACTCCGAATACGATTCCAGATAAGCGGTCTGAATCTCCTTGCCGATGAACTCTGCGTAGCGCGAGGCCAGTACGTCCTTGATGAAGGACAGGTACTTCTGCTCGGTTTCCGGTGGGAACTGCTCGCGCTCGATCTGCTGTTCGAGCACATACATCAGATGCACCGGATTCGCCGCCACTTCAGTGGTATCGAAGTTGAACACACGCGAAAGAATCTTGAACGCGAAGCGCGTCGATACACCGGTCATACCTTCGTCCACACCGGCAAAGTCGCGATACTCCTGATACGACTTGGCCTTCGGATCGGTGTCCTTCAGATTCTCGCCGTCGTAGACCTGCATCTTCGAGAAGAGGCTGGAATTTTCCGGCTCCTGCAAGCGCGTCAACACCGACATCTGCGCCATCATCTTCAAGGTGCCGGGTGCGCACACCGCGCTCGCGAGTGACGAGTTGCGGATCAGCTTCTCGTAGATCTTGATCTCTTCGCCGTAACGCAGGCAATACGGTACCTTTACGACGAAAATCCGGTCGAGCAAGGCCTCATTGTTGCGGTTATTGCGGAACGCTTTCCATTCCGACTCGTTCGAGTGAGCGAGGATCACGCCGTCGAACGGGATGGCGCCGAAACCTTCCGTGCCCTTGAAGTTGCCTTCCTGGGTCGCAGTCAGCAACGGGTGCAAGACCTTGATCGGCGCCTTGAACATTTCCACGAATTCGAGCAGGCCCTGATTCGCGAGGCACAGGCCACCGGAGTAGCTGTACGCATCGGCATCATCCTGAGCGTATTGTTCGAGCTTGCGGATGTCGACCTTACCGACCAGCGAAGAGATGTCCTGATTGTTTTCGTCACCCGGCTCGGTCTTGGCAATACCGATCTGCCGCAAGATCGAAGGGTAACGACGGACGACGCGGAACTTGCGGATGTCGCCGTTATATTCATGCAGCCGTTTGACAGCCCAAGGGCTGAGGATGCTCTTCAGATAGCGGCGTGGAATGCCGTACTGCTCTTCAAGGATCGGACCGTCTTCGTCGTAGTCGAACAGACCGAGCGGCGATTCGTTGACCGGCGAGCCCTTGATTGCATAGAACGGTACGCGCTCCATGAGTTGCTTCAAACGTTCCGCGATCGACGACTTGCCACCGCCAACCGGGCCAAGCAAATACAGAATCTGCTTCTTTTCTTCGAGCCCCTGGGCCGAGTGCCGGAAGTACGCGACCACCTGCTCGATCACGTCTTCCATTCCGTAGAACTCACGGAATGCGGGGTATACCTTGATGACCTTGTTCGCGAAGATACGCGACGTGCGCGGATCGTTGCGAGTGTCGATCTGTTCGGGTTCTCCGATTGCCGTCAACATGCGTTCGCCAGCTGTAGCGTACGCGGCGGGATTGTCTTTGCAGAGCGCGAGATACTCCTCGAGCGAGAGCTCATCTTCTCGCGTTTTCTCGAAGCGGGTCGCGAAACTGCTGTAGATATCCATGCTACCTCCTCGCCAAAGTCTAGACCGATGTCGTGCGCGGCGCGCTAATCGGAAACGACATCGCTCGAATTCATCCTAAACCCTTTTAAATTTTTTTTCACGGACTACGTGATGAAAATCGTGCCGTGTTGCCCTCCCTACAATCCTCACTTGGAAACGCAGATTCGGTCACCTACAATCTTCGACCACGCTTCGGTCACCGCATCGACCACCGCTTCCACCACACCCACCAGGATTGCAGACATCTCCACTGCCATGTTGCGCATTGCGCCCTGCACTTCGTCGCTGCATCTGCGTTACATCGCCAACACACCATCCCAACACTAAAGCATCGAACCTGCTGCAGTCTACGCGTACAAATTTCATCGTGATGCATGCTCGAAACTTTGCACTTGCCTGCGTTCCTGCTGCCGTCGCGTTACCCGTTATCTGGTCACTTTTCCCACAACGCGCCGTACAGCGTTTCCGTGCACATGATTCACGCTGTGTTACATAGTTTGCCTGGCCAATGCGCCGCGCGGGTTGCCGTTACATGCGGCGAGTCAATCGTTCGTCACTGCAACGCAGCTTTCGTTCACCACGAATTGCACCAATGTGCGCAGCGCTCGACGACCACATGCAATATCCACATCAGCTACATGGTCGGCCGCTAACATAACTGGATGTCGGCTGCGCGTGTGACCGCGTGCATAGGTGTATACGGGGATGGGGAGTGCCTGGATGCGCCCGAGGGTGGCGCCGGCACGGCACGGAATGTGACAGGATCGGCCACGAGGTGGCCAACGAACGATGCGATACGCGTCAGGTCAGTTCGATTTCGACCTCGCCGAGGCCGTCCAGGTGGCCATGCACGAGGCCGGCACGCTCGACACGGTGCGCACCGACATAGGAGCCGGTTGTAATGGTCCATTCCGGTTCGATCGTGACGCCTGTAGCCGCGCAATGGTTGACGAACCACACAAGCAATTCGCGCGGATCGCCAACTGGATTGCCGGACGCTTCCGGCACCAGCGACTTGCCGTCGAAGGTTAATTCCAGCTCAGGCGAGACGAAATCGAAGGTGCGCGCGAATCCCGGATACGCCACGGGATGTCCTGTCACGAGCGCGCCATTGTTTTGCCCATCGGCCAGTTGCGCGAGCGGGGCAATATTCGGCCACTCGCTAAAGCGGCTATCGACGATTTCGATTGCCGGCAGAACTGCGCCAACCCGCGCGAGCACCTCGTCGCGAGCATAGGCCTCGCTGCGCGGCGCGATGGCCTCGCTGAAGCGAAAAGCGATCTCCAGTTCCAGTAACACGCGGAAAAAACCACTGTGGGCGATGCGAGCGGGCGACTCGAGCACGAGCGACGCGGGAATTGGGGCACCTGATGCCGCCCCGCCCGGCGCCTTCGCACCGATTTTCCAGGCACCGGTCGATTGCCCGAGGCCGGCGATTACGGCCTGCTGGATCGCATAGGCCGTGGCGGCATCAGGCGGCAGGCTGTCCGGCGGCGGGGCATCGATCAGGCGGTGCTGCCTGCGCGCTTGAACGAGGCGTTGCGCGAGGTCGTGTGGCGTCATGTCGGTCCTTTCTGGCTGGCGCATTGAATGGAATAGGCAGTCGCGCCCGTCAATGTACCGGAACACAAGTCGAACCGGGTCGCTTAGTACGCTGACAATGAAAAAAGAGCACGGTTGCGCACACAACCGTGCTCTTACTGTTCATTTGCCGGACCTTTGCGCCTTAGAACGTTTCCCAGTCCTTGTCGCTACCGGCCGCTGCAGCCAGCGCAGGCGCCCGGGCAGCCGCCGGTGCTCGCGCTGCCGCCGGGGTCGAGGCGACCGCCGGCGCAGGCACTGCCAGGGCCACAGGCGCCTTCGGGGAGGTCGAGGTCATCGTCGGGGCCGGTGCGGCCACCGGAGTACGTGCCCGGCCACCGGCAACCGCCTTCCTGGTCACCACCGGCTTGGACGCCGGACGGCGCAGCGCAGGCTGGGCTGCGGGCGCCTTGAAACCGCTCTCTTCAACCTGGAACACGGCGACGGCCGTACGCAGCTTGCCGGCCTGATCTTCCAGCGATTGAGCCGCCGCAGCCGCCTCCTCCACCAGTGCCGCGTTCTGCTGCGTGACTTCGTCCATTTGCGTGACGGCCCGGGCGACTTGCTCGATGCCGCTGCTCTGCTCTTCGGAGGCGGCCGCAATTTCGCCCATGATGTCCGTGACGCGCTGCACCGCGCCAATGATCTCGGTCATCGTGCGGCCGGCCTGATCGACCAGCGCCGAGCCCGAGCGCACGCGCTCCACGGAGTTATCGATCAGTTCCTTGATTTCCTTCGCCGCCGCCGACGAACGCTGCGCCAGACTGCGGACCTCGCCCGCCACCACCGCAAAGCCACGCCCTTGCTCGCCGGCCCGGGCAGCTTCGACCGCGGCGTTGAGCGCCAGAATGTTGGTCTGGAAGGCAATGCCCTCGATGATGGAAATAATGTCGGCGATCTTGTTCGAACTCTGGTTGATGTCGCCCATCGTCCCGACCACCTGCCCGACCACCGCACTGCCCTTGTTGGCGATCTCCGAGGCGTTCGCGGCCAGCGAACTCGCCTGACGGGCGTTATCGGCGTTCTGCTTCACCGTGCTGGTCAGTTGGTCCATGCTCGACGCAGTCTCCTGCAGCGCCGAGGCCTGCTCCTCCGTGCGCGAGGACAGATCGAGGTTGCCCGCGGCGATCTGGCGCGTGGCCGTCGCGATCGACTCGCTGCCGCCGCGCACCGAGCGGACCGTCTCGGTAAGGCTGCGCTGCATCCGCGCGATGCCTTCGAGCAGTTGACCCATTTCGTCACGCGATGCCACGACCACCGGTCGGCGCAGATCGCCTGCCGCGATCGCGTCAAAATGACCGAGTGCCTCGGCAAGCGGCCGGCCGATCGCGCGGCTTAACGTGAGATACGAAAACAGCGCTGCCAGCAGACCGGCGATTACCGCGCCGATGCTAATGATGCGAAACATGAAAAAAGTGCTCTGGGCGGCGTCGTAGCCTTGCTGGGCCTGGGTGAACTGCAGCTTGCGCAAGGCGTCGTCGGCGACTGCAAGTTCGTTGTATTTGACTTGCAGGTCCTTCGCGCCAGCCACGACCTTCGACTGGTCGGTCCCCGCCACGATCGCGGCAAACGCGTCCATCGACTGATGCAGCGTCTCGCGCTTCGCCGACACGTCCTGCGCCTCGCGGTCTTCTTCCGCGCCGCGCGGCAGATCGGAATACTTCTTCCACCAGGCGTCCGACGTGGTGCGCATCTCCCGCGCCCGCCCTATCGTGACCGCCACTTCGGGCGTTCCGAACAGGAAGGCGGCCCGATCGAGCGCCAGCCGTTCGCGCGCCGCGTAAAGCTCGGCGCTGCCGATATCGACCGCGCTCGGCATCTGGTTGGTGAAAGTCTCGTGATCGGCGTCGTTGGCGCGGCTCATGCCCGTCAGACCAAGGACGCCGATGATCACCAGCAATGCGGCCAGAAAAGCCATCGTCAGGCCGATACGCGCCTTGATGGTGATGCCCTTGTTCAACATGCCTGTTCCTGTGACGTAACGAAGAAGAGAGGGAGTCGGCGGCATCATCGATCCCGCCTTCGCCTGTCCGGCGCCTTCTAGAAACTGCGCTCTAATCTCCGTTTACGGCACCCAGGCCGCAGACTTAAAATATTTATATGGTCTGAGGAATTTGGCGCACTTAATTTGTATGAATTACAAAACGTCAGAAAGGGCTGACGGTGCGACCTACGCCGTCACGCCGTCACGTCCGGCACCAGCCCCGGCGCCCGCCCAGGCCGCGGTCGATTCGCGCAAGATCAGCCGCGGCGCCAGCACCCGTCGGCGCGCCGGAGAGTCCCCTGCACCGGCCGCAGTGCCGGTGATCCGCTCGATCAACGTTTGCGCCGCCATTTCGCCGAGCGCGCGCACCGACTGTCCGACCGTCGAGAGCGCGGGATAGGTGAAGCGGCCCAGCTCGATATCGTCGAAGCCGATGATCGAGCAGTCGTGCGGCACGTTGATGCCGCGCTCCGCGGCGGCGCGCAAGGCGCCGATGCCCATCATGTCGTTGCCGGCGAAAATCGCGGTCGGATGCACCGTGTCGAACAACTGGCTCGACGCGCGATAGCCGCCGGTGCCCGAAAAATCGCTTTCGACGATCCCGCCCGGCGCGATGTCGATGCCGCGCTCGGCCATCGCGCGGATGAAACCATGCACGCGCATCGCGCTGACGGCGGTGGCAACCGGGCCGGTGATGCAACCGATCTTCACATGGCCGAGTTCGAGCAGATGGCGGGTCGCCAGATAGGCGCCCTTTTCATGGTCGATCTGCACCAGGTCCGCAGTCAGTCCCTCGATATTGCGGTCCACCACTACCAGCGGCTCACGCGCATCGGCGAGCGCCTGCGCGAGTACGGCGTCATCGCCGGCCGAGGCTACGATCAGTCCATCGATACGTTTTTCCTGCAGCACCCGCAAATAGTTACGCTGCTTGGCGGGATCGTCGTCCGAGTTGCAGAAGAACACGCAGTAACCGTTGCGCGAACAACCGTCTTCGATGCCGCGCGCCAGTTCCGCGAAGTAGGGATTCGTGCTGTTGGGCACCACCAGACCGATCGTCGCGGTCGAGCGCGCCTTCAGCGACCGGGCGACCGCCGAGGGCACGTAGTGGAGTTGCCGGATTGCATGTTCGACTTTTGCGCGCACATCGGCCGACACCGGACGCGAGTTGTTCACGACGTGTGAAACCGTCGTGAACGACACGCCTGCCACGGCCGCTACATCCTTGATGGTCGCCATAACCTGTTGCTCTCCTGCCTGTTTTTCGCGCCAGCCGTGCGACCTGCACCGCGCCGGGCGTTTGCCTCAATAACCGATCAACCTGCTGTGCTCTGCTGCACCCTGCTGCATTCATTACCCACGGCACCCGCTGCATGCCGCCCTGCTCACCTGATACCGCACCTACGTCCGCAGCACCGTGCCTTAGGCGCGCTTGCGCCGGCTCCGATACGTATCCAGCACAACCGCTACCACAATCACCGCGCCGGTGATGATGCGTTTGGTCGGCTCGTTCGCGCCGATCTGCGCGAGTCCCGCCGCCAGCACCGAGATGATCAACACGCCGAAGAATGTGCTGATCACCGAACCGCGGCCACCCATCAGGCTCGTGCCGCCAATCACGACCGCCGCGATCACCTGCAGCTCGATGCCGTCGCCCGCGTTCGGATCGGCGGCTTCGAGCCGGGAAATCTGGAACAGCGCGGCCAGTCCGGACAACGCCCCCATCAGGGCAAACACGATGACCTTGTACGGTCGCGGATTGACGCCCGCCAGCCTGACCGCTTCCTCATTCGTACCGATGCCGACCAGATAGCGGCCGAACACCGTGCGCGTGAGCACAAGATGCGCGATCACCATCACCGCCACCGCAATCAGGAAGGCCGGCGAAATGCCGAACGCGATCGGATTGGACAGCACGTCGAAGGCGTCGCCGATATAGGCGGTGCGCGAATTCGTCATCTGGTAAGCGACACCGCGCGCCGCTTCGAGCACGCCCAGCGAGACGATGAACGACGGAATCCGCCAGCCCACCGTCACCGCGCCCGTCAACGTACCGGTCAGCGCGGCGGCCGCCACGCCAAGCAACGCTGCCGGCAACGGCGGCCAGTGCCATTGCAGCGCAACCACACTCACCACCGAGGCGCCCAGCGCCAGCACCGAGCCGACCGACAGGTCAATCCCGGCGATGATCAGCACAAAGGTCATGCCGACCGCCATCACCACCAGGTCGGGAATCTGATTGGCAATCGTGCTGAACGTGTCGTACGACAGAAAGTGCGAACTGAGCACGGAAAACAGCGCGATCATCGCCAGCAAGGCGCCAGCCAGCCCTAGGTAGTTCGAAAAGCCGAGTCGCGTGCCCGCCGGCTTGCCGCTCGCGAGCGGCGCGGACGGGTCGGTCACCGGAGGCGTAGCCGGTTTGGCTACTGCACCTGGCGCGCCACCCTGATCGCCGCCCGGAGGTGCCGGTTGATTCGTCATGACAAACTCTCTGCCGAATGGGTGTCAGGGGCGTGCAACAATGTTTCGCGGGCGCGGTAGCCGGCGAATGCCGCGGCCAGCAACGCTTCCTGCGGCCAGCTATCGCGCTCGAAAATCCCCGTCAGGCGCCCCGCCGACATCACACCGATCCGGTCGCAGATCAGCATCAGTTCGCGCAGGTCGCTCGACACCACCACGAGCGCGCGACCCTCGCGAGCCAGCGCGCCCATCAAGCCATAAATATCGAACTTCGCGCCGACGTCGATGCCGCGCGTAGGTTCGTCGAATAACAGCACCTGGCAATCGCGTGCCAGCCACCGCCCAATCACGACCTTCTGCTGGTTGCCGCCCGACAGCTCGCCGACAATCTGCGCTGGGCCGGAACTGCGGATCCGCATCGCGTCGATCTGCTTCTGCGCGAGCGCGTTTTCGCGCTTCGCGTCGACCACGCCGTGGCGCGCAACGCTGCCGATATTGCCAAGCGAAACATTGGCCGCGATCGGTTGCGGCAGCAACAATCCTTCCCCCTTGCGGTCCTCGGTGATGAGCGCGATGCCCAGGCGCACCGCGTCCACCGGCGAGGCGATCTGCACCGGCGTGGGCGCTGCACCGGGCGTTGCAGCCAGCGACACCGTGCCGCTGTCTTTCGGATCGGCGCCGTAGATAAGCCGCATCAGCTCGGTACGGCCCGCGCCGATCAGACCGCTCACGCCGAAGATCTCGCCGGCGCGCACCTCGAACGAAACGTCGTTCACCACCTTGCCGCGCGTGAGCCCGTCCACCTTGAGCAACGGCGCGCCGATCGTGCGCACGCCGAGATCGATCCGCTCGCCCAGTTCGCGGCCGACCATCAGCGTGACGATCTGGTCGCTGGTCAGCGCGTTCATCGCCTCGACCTTCACGAGCCGGCCGTCGCGCAGCACCGCAACGCGCTCGGCTACCTTGGCCAGCTCTTCGAGCCGGTGCGAGATATAGACCAGCGCGACGCCGCGCGACTTGAGCCGCTCGATCTGCTCGAACAGTAGATCGACTTCCCGGGCGGTGAGCATCGCGGTCGGCTCGTCGAGGATGAGCACCCGGCAATCGCCGATCAGATTGCGCGCGATCTCGACCATCTGCTGATGACCGATGCCCAGCTCGCCGACCGGCGTGTCCGGGTCGATCGCTTCCAGTCCGACCTGGGCCATCGCGGCGCGCGCGTCCTCACGCAGGCGGCGCCGGTCGATCCAGCCGAAACGCAGCGGACCGGCCTGCGGCAAGCGGTTCAAAAACAGATTCTCCGCCACCGACAAAGTCGGCAGCAGATTCAGTTCCTGCATCACCATGCGCACGCCGAGCGCTTCGGCGTCGGTGCGGCTCGCGGGCGCATACGGCGCGCCGGCGAGGCGCATCGAGCCGGTGGTCGGCAGGACGAGGCCGCCGATGATCTTCGACAGCGTGCTCTTGCCTGCGCCGTTTTCGCCGGTAAGCGCCAACGCCTCGCCGGCGTGCAGCGCGAGTGCAACGTCGGCAAGCACGGGCTCGGCGTAGGTCTTACCGATTCCCGTCACGGACAGTAAGGCAGGCAGTGCGTCGTGAGCAGTCGATTCCATCGCGATCCTGGTTCCGGGGTTGCCTAGCGGGACTTCAAGGGACTTCAGACGACGGCAGCCGGCTGGAGCCCGCGTTGGGCAACCTCGTGTCATGCCGGCTCAAGGCGGGTACTGCGCTGGACTTGCCAACGCTCCACGACCCGCCGCGTCCGCCGACATGACGCTTATCTCTGGAATAACGGCGGCGGCGCGGCTTTCTTGAGCGTTTATTGAATTGATGCGGACCGGGCGTTCGAACTGCCCCGCGGACCCGCGCCGAACCGCCGCGCGATGCCCGCTGACCCGCTCCTGCTCCGGGCTTACTTCGTCACCAGATCGACCGGCGTCTCAACCACGCCGGACAATTCGGATTGCTTCTTGTGCTCGCTCAAGGCCTTGAGCGCGGTGTCGATGCCGAACACTGCCTGCTTGGCCGCGTATTGATCAGCAGTGGCAAGCACGCGGCCGTCCTTTAACATCGGCTTGATGGCGCCGATATCGTCGTAGCCGACCACGTAGACCTTGCCCTGCTTGCCGGCCGCGCGCACGGCCGAAACCGCGCCGATCGCCATGTTGTCGTTACCGCACAGCAGCGCCTTGATGTTCGGATACTCATTGAGCATCGCCGACGCCACCGCGTTGCCCTTGTCGATCTCCCACTCGCCCGATTGCACCGAGTCGATCTTCGCGCCAACCTTTTGCATCGCCGCCTTGAAGCCCGCGGTGCGCTGCTGCGCGTTGGTGGTGGTCGAGACGCCTTCGACGATGCCGACTTCATCTCCAGACTTCAGCTTCTGCGCCAGGTAGTCGCCAACTTTCTCGGCGCCCTTGGCGTTGTCGGGACCAACAAACGGCACGTTCAGACTCTTCGACTTGAGCACATCCTGGTCGAGCCGGTTGTCGATGTTCACCACGATGATGCCTGCATCTACCGCTTTCTTGACCACCGGCACCAGCGCCTTCGAATCGGCGGGCGCCAGCACGATCACATCGACCTTCGAAACGATCATCTGCTCGACGAGCTGGATCTGCGCTGCGGTATCCGTTTCGTTCTTGATACCGTTAGTGATCAGATCGAACTCGTTAGCGTTGTGCTTTTGATAGTCCTTCGCGCCGTTTTCCATGGTGAGAAAGAACTCATTGGCAAGCGACTTCATGACGAGCGCCACTTTGGGTTTCTTGGCGACTTGCGCATGAGCAGACGAAAAAGGCAACGCAACGCAAGCGGTCAGAACGACAGCGGCCGCCAGAACGCGGCGGCGAATGCGGTGGTGCATGCATATCTCCAGGGCTTATAGGCTCGCGATGAGCTGCGCTTTTAACTACACGCAAACGTTTGCGAGGCTCATTTTCAGCGGAGTTGGCTGACGGTGTCAACGAATTGTGGCGTTGCGCCTCAAAGTTGTCCGCTCAGTCCACGCGTGCTGGTGAACCGCCGCCTGCGTGATGCGCGGGCGGCGGGTCGTCTATGCTGGACTGATATTGCATGCGATGCAAGTGTTAGCGGCACGCCCTGGCATGCCGCCCGACGTTAAAGCCAGCCGGCCTTGCGGAAGCGCCACCACAGGAACAGGTCGACGGTGAACATCACGGCGATGCAGATTGGATAACCGTACTTGTAATGCAGTTCCGGAATGCTCTGGAAGTTCATGCCGTAAATACCGGCAATCATCGTAGGCACGGCGAACAGGGC
>Ga0302235_10002230_pt1 | contig 14134 bp, 11 predicted proteins | sample II_Palsa_N3_3_FD_193577 | JGI IMG/M metagenome (GOLD analysis project Ga0302235, IMG submission 193577) | Peat permafrost microbial communities from Stordalen Mire near Abisko, Sweden - II_Palsa_N3_3 | ecosystem: Environmental > Terrestrial > Soil > Palsa > Peat permafrost | place: Sweden... | reverse complement strand
AGCAGGACGGCGACTACGGCGGCGATCTCTTCCGGGGTGGCGTCGCCGCGGATGACACGCAGAACAGGGCCGGAGTCTGTCACGACGGGCCGTTCGGCATGAAAGTCGGCATGAAAGTCGACATGTGAGTCAGCCGCGCGATTTGCCGGTGCCGATGCCGAACTCCCGGTGCACCCGCTCCCAGAACGCGTCCCGCAGCCATTCGCGGGCCTCCTGGTAGGGCCGCAGCGACAGGCCGAGCTCCTTCTCCGCGTCGACCAGGAGCTCCTTGTCGATCACCGGCGGGAGGATCGGCCCGGGCAGCAGGTCGCGAATGTTGTCCCGGCCGCGGGTCAGGATCCACTTCTGCGCGACGTGCTCGCCGGCCTCCTCGACCCGGGTCCGGTCGGGCCCGAGGCGCGGCATCGGGCCGGTCGTGGACGGGGACCAGCCGGGCGGCGGCATCGCGGCGTGCGGCCCGGTCCGGGATATCGGCTGGGCCGGCGGCAGCCCCTGGGATCGGCTGTGCCGCTCGCCGAACAGCTGGGCCGGCGAGGGCACCGTCACCGACGGGCCGTTGGGCCCGAACGCCGGGTCCGGACGGCCTTGCTCGACCGTGGACGGATGCTTGCTGAAGTAGGGCCGCAGGAACGAGGCGTCCAGCACGTCGACCGTGTCCGACTCCCAGACCAGCCGCTCGGCCTGGTTGGTGCCGTAGGGGGGTTCGATGCCCCACAGGTGCACGCGCACCCCGAACGCCTGGGCCGCCTCGACCGCGGGCACCATGTCCTCGTCGCCCGCGATCAGGACCGCGTCGGTGATCGCGCGGTGCCGGGCCAGCGCCTCCATGTCCGCCCTGATCTGCGCGTCCACGCCCTTCTGCTGGCCCCGGGCGTTCAGGTTGCCGAGCCGGAGCTTGACCCAGGGCATCTGGGCGATGACGCGCTGGTCGATGGTCGGCACCCGGTCGCGGGCCGCGTCGTACCAGTAGACCCGGAGCAGCTCGCCGCGGATGATCTCGTCGGCGTGCTTGGTGACGACCTGGATCAGCGGGACCGCGTCGACCCGGAAGTCCCGGCGCGAGCTAGACGCGAACAGCAGTTCCCCCGCCGCGGCATAGATATAGCCGACGTCCACCATGACCGCGTAGCGGGCCAGGATGGGAAGGGGGGCGGCGAATTCGGTCATCATGCTTGACTCTAGGCCAGCCGGGGCCGTGCCCGCACCACATGAGCCACAGTAGTTAACGGATCGGATCCAACCGATTACTTTAAGTGCCCTACAGGGGGATGTTGCCGTGTTTCTTGGGCGGCAGCGTCTGGCGCTTGGTGCGGAGCGTGCGCAGCGCGCGGGTCACCGCGAGCCGGGTCTCGGCCGGGCGGATGACCGCGTCGACGTAGCCGCGTTCGGCCGCGCTGTACGGGTTGGCCAGGGTGTCCTCGTACTCGGCGATCCGCTGGGCCCGCAGCGCGTCCGGGTCTGCGGCCGCGGCCAGCTCCCGGCGGTACAAGATGTTCACCGCGCCCTGCGCGCCCATGACCGCGATCTGCGCGGTGGGCCAGGCCAGGTTGACGTCCCCGCCCAGGTGCTTGGAGCCCATCACGTCGTAGGCGCCGCCGTAGGCCTTCCTGGTGATCACGGTGACCTTGGGCACGGTGGCCTCGGCGTAGGCGTAGATGAGCTTGGCTCCGCGCCGGATGATGCCCTGCCATTCCTGGCTCACGCCGGGCAGGAAGCCCGGCACGTCGACGAAGGTCAGGATCGGGACACCGAACGCGTCGCAGGTCCGGACGAACCGCGCCGCCTTCTCCGACGCGTCGATGTCCAGGCACCCGGCGAAGTGCATCGGCTGGTTGGCTACCACTCCGACCGGCGAGCCCTCGACGCGGCCGAAGCCGACCAGGATGTTCGGCGCGAAGCCGGCGTGGATCTCCAGGAACTCGCCGTCGTCCAGGACCCGTGTGATCACTTCGTGCATGTCGTACGGCTGGTTCGACGAGTCGGGGATGAGCGTGTCGAGTTCCTCATCGGTCGACCCGATCTCCAGAACGGCCGGGGCCGCCGCGCCGTCGGCCGGCCCGAGCACCGGCGGCTCCTCGAGGTTGTTCGAGGGCAGGTAGGAGAGCAGGTCCTTGGCGAAGTCAATGCAGTCCTGCTCGTCAACCGCCTGGTAGTGAGCCACGCCGGACTTGGTCCCGTGCGCGGTGGCGCCGCCCAGGTCCTCGAAGGTCACGTCCTCGCCGGTCACGGTCTTGATCACGTCGGGCCCGGTGATGAACATGTGGCTGGTGCCCTCGACCATGAGGGTGAAGTCGGTGATCGCGGGGGAGTAGACCGCGCCGCCCGCGCACGGACCCATGATCAGCGACACCTGCGGGACGACCCCGGAGGCCATCACGTTGCGGTAGAAGATCTCGGCGAACAGGCCCAGGGCTACCACGCCCTCCTGGATGCGTGCGCCCCCGCCATCGTTGATCCCGATGATCGGGCAGCCGGTCTTCAGCGCGTGGTCCATGATCTTGACGATCTTCTCGCCGTAGACCTCGCCCAGCGAGCCGCCGAACACCGTGAAGTCCTGGCTGAACACGCACACCGGCCGCCCGTCCACGGTGCCGTACCCGGTGATCACGCCGTCCCCGTAGGGCCGGGTGGCCGCGATGCCGAAGTCCGTGGAGCGGTGCCGGGCCAGTTCGTCGAACTCGGTGAACGAGCCGGGGTCAAGCAGCATGTCGATCCGCTCCCGCGCGGTCCGCTTGCCCCGCTCGTGCTGCTTGGCCACCGCCTGCTGCGACCCGGCGTGTACCGCCTCGGACCGGCGGCGCTCCAGGTCGGCGAGCTTGCCCGCGGTGGTGTGCGGATCCGGGTCAGCAACGGCGGCGGGGTTCGTCATGGCATCAGGTTAACCGGCACGTCACACCGGCCGATTACGCTCGCACCGTGAGCATGGACCAAGTGAGCATGGACCAAGTGAGTGTGGACCCAGTGAGCACCGACCGAGTGAGCACCGACCCAGTGAGCACCGACCGGGAAGGTGGCCGGGACCGGGACCGGGCCGAACTGCCGGAGCCGATGCGACGCGACGTCCGGTTGCTCGGCGACCTGCTCGGGGAGGTCGTCCGCGATTCGTCCGGCCCGGGCCTGCTGGCCGACGTGGAGCGGCTGCGGCACGCCGTGATCGAGGCCCGCGAGCAGGAACGGCGCGACGGGCGGGCCGGGGAGGCGATCGCGACCCTGGTCGCCTCCTGGGACCTGGACCGGGCCGAGCAGGTGGCGCGCGCCTTCACCGTGTACTTCCACCTGGCCAACCTGGCCGAGGAGCATCAGCGCATCCGGATGCTGCGCGAGCGTGACGCCGGGCACGAGCCGGTGCGCGAGTCGCTCGCCGCCGCCGTGGCCGAGCTGAGCCGCGACACCGGACCGGGGCACCTGCTCGACCTGCTGGACTCGCTGCGCGTCCACCTGGTGCTGACCGCGCATCCCACCGAGGCCCGCCGCCGGGCCGTGGTGGCGGTGCTGCGCCGGATCAGCGAGCTGCTCGGCGTGGTCGACGACGAGCGGGCGGGTGCGGCCGACCGCGCCGAGGCGCGCCGCGTACTGCGCGAGAACATCGACCTGCTGTGGCGGACCTCGCAGCTCCGGGTCACGGCCATGGACCCGATCGACGAGGTCCGCACGGTCATGACCGCGTTCGACGAGACGCTGTTCCGGATCGTCCCCGCCGTGTACCGCGAGCTGGACCGGGCCCTTTACCCGGCCGCCGGGTCGGCGACGCCGGTGCTCGCGTTCCTGCGCTTCGGCAGCTGGGTGGGCGCGGACCGGGACGGCAACCCGTTCGTGACCGCACAGGTCACCCGGGAGACGGCCACCATCCAGGCCGACCACATCCTGCGCGCGCTGGAGACGGCCACGGTCCGGATCGGCCGGGCCCTGACCCTGCACGAGGCGACCACCCCCCCGTCGGCGGGCCTGCGGCGCGCGCTCGCGGCGGCCGCGGCCGCCCACCCCGAGCTGCTGGCCGAGATCACGGCCCGCTCCCCGCAGGAGCCGTACCGGACCTACCTGCTGTACGCCGCGCAGCGGATCAGCGCCACCAGGATGCGCAACGCCGACCTGGCCTACCCGGGCCCGGCCGATTTCCTGGCCGACCTGCGCGTGGTGCAGGAGTCGCTGGCCACGGCCGGGGCCGGCCTGCAGGCCTACGGCGAGCTGCAGAACCTGATCTGGCAGGCCGAGACGTTCGGGTTCCACCTGGCCGGCCTGGAGGTCAGGCAGCACAGCGAGGTGCACGCCCGGGTGCTGCGCGAGCTGCGCGCGGCCGGCCCGCCCGACGCGGACCCAGACGCAGCCGCGGGCCTGCAGTACTCGGCGGAAGCGCAGGAAGTACTGGCCACCTTCCGGGCCATCGGCTGGATCCAGGACCGGTTCGGGGTGGACGCGTGCCGGCGCTACGTGGTCAGCTTCACCCGGTCGGCCGAAGACCTCGCCGCGGTCTACGAGCTGGCCCGCTACGCGGCGGGCGGCGGCCGGATCCCGGTGCTCGACGTGGTGCCGCTGTTCGAGAGCGCGGTCGACCTGGCCAACGCCCCCGCCGTGCTCACCGGCATGATCGCCCAGCCAGAGGTCGCCGAGCGCCTCGCCGCCACCGGCGGGCACCTCGAAGCGATGCTCGGCTACTCCGACTCGGCCAAGGAGCTCGGCCCGGCCAGTGCCACCTTGCGGCTGTTCGACACCCAGGCCCGGCTGGCCGAATGGGCCGCGGCGCACAGTATCAAGCTCACCTTGTTCCACGGCCGGGGCGGCGCGCTGGGCCGCGGCGGCGGGCCGGCCGGGCGGGCCGTGCTGGCCCAGGCGCCCGGCTCGGTCAACGGGTCGTTCAAGGTCACCGAGCAGGGTGAGGTGATCTTCGCCCGGTACGGCCAGCAGGCCATCGCCAAGCGGCACCTGGAGCAGGTCAGCTCGGCGGTGCTGCTCGCCTCGTCCGCGCGGATCGCCGAGCGGACCGCGGCCGCGGCGGCCACCTACCGCGGCATCGCCGACCGGATCGACCAGGCGGCGTGCGCCACCTTCCGCGGGCTGGTCGAGGCGGACGGGTTCGCCGAGTGGTTCGCCCGGATCAGCCCGCTGGGCGAGATCGGCGGCCTGCGCATCGGCTCGCGCCCGGCCAAGCGCGGACTCGGCAAAGCCGGCCAGCAGGCGCCCAAGGCCATGGACCTGGACGACCTGCGGGCCATTCCCTGGGTGTTCGCCTGGTCGCAGACCCGGGTCAACCTGCCCGGCTGGTTCGGGCTGGGCAGCGGGCTGGCCGCCATCGAGGCCGATCCCGACGGGACGGGCGTGCTGCGCCGCGCGTACCGCGATTGGCCGTTGTTCGGCGTGCTGCTCGACAACGCCGAGATGAGCCTGGCCAAGACCGACCGGCCGATCGCGGTCCGCTACCTCGCCCTCGGCGGCCGCGACGACCTGACCGGGCTGGTGCTCGCCGAGTACGACCTGACCAAGCGGCTGGTGCTGGCCGTCACCGGCCACGACCGGCTGCTGGCCGACCGGCCGGTGCTGTCCCGGGCCGTGGCGCTGCGCGACCCGTACGTGGATGCGCTGTCCTACCTGCAGCTGCGGGCCCTGGCCGCGCTGCGCGGGCCGGTCGAGCAAGGCGACCGCGAACAGCTGGAACGCCTGCTGCTGCTGACCGTCAACGGGGTCGCGGCCGGGCTGCAGAACACCGGCTAGCCCGCGGAACACCGGCTAGGCTGCCTGGCATGAGTGACACGCAGTGGCGCACGCACCGGCTGGAACTGGACGACCAGACGCTGCGGGAGTGGGACGGCACCGTGCTCGCAGCCGACGCCGAGGGCATCGTCCTGGACCGGTCCGCGTTCTACCCGGGCGGCGGCGGCCAGCCGCCCGATCACGGCGTGCTGCTGTGGGGCGGCGTGCAGACGCGAATCGTGGGTGCGCGCAAGGGCGACGACCTGTACCTGATCCCGGCCGAGGGTGACCCGCTGCCGCCCGTGGGCACCGCCGTCCGCGGCGCCGTCGAGGACGCCCGGCGCACCGCGCTGATGCGCACCCACACCGGCCTGCACGTGCTGTGCGGCGTGGTGTTCCGCGACTTCGGGGCGCTGGTCACCGGGGGCAACATGGAGCCGCTGACCGCGCGGATGGACTTCAACCTGCCGGACCTGCCCGAGGGCTTCCGGGACGCGGTACAGGAGGCCTGCAACACCGAGGTCCGGGCCGGCCGGCGCATCGACGTGCGGGTGCTGCCCCGGGACGAGGCCTTCGCCCTGCCCGACATCATCCGCACCGCCACCAACCTGGTCCCGCCGGAGGTCAAGGAGGTCCGCGTGGTCGACATCGTGGGTCTGGACCAGCAGGCGGACGGCGGCACCCACGTCGCCTCGACCAGCCAGGTCGGCCGCATCGAGGTGGTCAAGATCGAGAGCAAGGGCAAGGGCTTCCGCCGCCTGCGCATCCAGATCGGCGACTAGCCGGCAGCAGCCATGCCGACCGAGACCCCGGAGCGGGCCGGCCTCGACCCCGCCGCGCTGCGCGCCGCCGTGATCCGGCCCGGGGGCCTGTGGCGGTCGGTCGAGGTGACCCCCGTCACCGGCTCGACCAACGCCGACCTGCTGGCCCGCGCGGCCGCCGGTGAGCCGGAGGGCGCGGTGCTCGTCGCCGAGCAGCAGAACGCCGGGCGCGGCCGGCTGGGCCGCGCCTGGGTGTCGCCGCCGCGGGCGGCCCTGACCTTCTCCGTGCTGCTGCGGCCGACGTTGGTGCCGCGGGCCCGCCTGGGCTGGCTCCCGCTGCTGGCCGGGGTGGCCGTGGCCACCGCGGTGCGCGACGTGGCCGAGGTGGACGCGCAGCTCAAGTGGCCGAACGACGTGCTGGCCGGCCCAGGGAAGCTGGCCGGCATCCTGGCCGAGGCGGCCGGCGACGCGGTGGTGGTCGGCATCGGCGTCAACGTGTCCACCGAGTCGGCCGAGTTCCCGCCGCCCGGTCCCGGCGCGCTGCCCGCCACCTCGCTGCTTATGCAAGGCTCGCCGAGCCTGGACCGGGAACGGTTGCTGGCCGGGATCCTGGCTGGCCTGGAACGCAGCTACCTGACGTGGTCCCAGTTTCTCGGAGACCCCGAACGGTCCGGCCTGCGCGCCGAATACACCCGTTTGTGCGCGACCCTCGGCCGCCGCGTCCGGGTCGAACTGCCCGGCGGCCGGGCTCTGGACGGCCTGGCCGCGGGCGTCGACGCGGACGGCCGGCTGCTGGTCAGCGTGCCGCCCGAGGCCGACCTGCCGGTGGCCGCGGGCGACATCGTGCACCTGCGCTGAGTAGTGGCCGACCCGTGCCACTATGTGCGGTATGGCCCGTGAGTCTTCGCTCTCCGGTGGCGAGCAGCCCGTCCTGCTGCTGCATCCGCACTGGAAAACGCTGATCCGCCCGATCCTGATCGCGGTGCTCGTGGTGGCCGCCGCCCTGATCGCCGTGTCGCTGATCCCGTCCGGTTCGGGTGCGGCGGCGGCCCGCGGGGCGGTCGGCGTGGTCGCGGTGCTGGTCCTGATGGTCTGGCTGATCGTGCCCGTGCTGCGCTGGCGGACCACGACCTACGAGCTCACGACCAAGCGGCTGCGGACCAGGTACGGCATCATCACCCGGAACGGCCGTGACATCCCGCTGACCAGAATCAACGACGTGTCGTTCGAGAAGGGCCCGCTCGACCGGCTGCTCGGGGCCGGGCGGCTGGTGGTGGAGTCGGCCGGCGAGCACGGCCAGATCCGGCTGCGAGACATCCCGCACGTGGCTGACGTCCAGGCCACCCTGTTCAAGCTGGTCGAGGACGAGCAGCGGCGGCTCGAGCGCGACCAGCGCAATCAACCCTAGGCGCCCGCGAGCCGCACGGTGGGTGACTGCCCGAGCACGTGATCGTGGGCATCCCGCGCGGTCACCGCGAAGTACGGTCCGGTCGAGTTGACCGTGATCATCGTCTCGAAGCCGCTGCGCGGCTGGGAGCCGACCTTGGCCAGCGCGCCCGCCGTCGTCCCGGCCAGCACCGTCCAGGTGTTCACCTCGGTCGCTCCGTTCCAGCTCGCGTACACGACCGAACCCCCGGCCGGGTTCACCCGCGCCGCGGCGGCGGGCTTGTCCGTCGGCTGCCCGGTCCAGGCCGCGGTGAACACCCGGTAGGACTGGTCGCCGACCGGGAACTGGCCGTCCAGGATCAGCGCCCCGTTCTTGGTGAACTGCGAGAAGTACGGCAGGTTGCCCCAGCCGACGAGCACCTCGCCGTCGGCCAGCACCTGCATGCTGCCCTGGTTGGCGGCTGCCAGGCCCGCCGGGTGGACGTAGCTGCGCTGCAGTGTGGCCCGCATGGTGCCGGTATCCAGGTTCAGCAAGATGGCCCGGGACTGCGGCTCCTTGACCGGCGGGGCGCCCCCGTCGTCGAAGATGCTCAGCGTGTCCTGGCCCTGCGGGTTGACATGGTGCTGGAACCAGAACGTCGCGCCCGGACCCATCGCGAAATCGGACCGCTTCCCGCCGAGTTGCCAGGCGACCTGTCCGGTGGTCCGGGACACCTTGTAGATCGTGCTGGTGTTCCGGGCCGAGACCAGCAGGTTGCCGTCCGGTGCGATCGAGATCGAGTTGACGTGGAAGTAGTCGAACGGCGCAGCCGTGGTCCCGCCGGAGAACGGGACGTAGGTGTCGGTCACCGGCACGTGGTCGATGCTGCTCCACTCGAACAGCACCCGGCCGGACGGGATGTCGATCTCCTGGACCACGCCGGCCAGGGCCACCCCCTGTGCCGCGCCGCCCACTGCGGACAGGTCGGTGCTCACCGGCCGGACGGCGGTGAGCAGCGCGGTGTCCTGCGGGCTGATCACGAACTCATGCAGGTCGACCTGGAGCCCGTCACCCGCGTTGATCGTGGCGATGGTGCGGTAGGAGGTGTCGGCGATGATCGCCCGGCCCTCGCCGGTGCCCTTGATGACCTGCCCCTGCCACCAGGTGAGCACGGGGTGGCCCCGGTAGTTCTGGACCTTGAGGTCGACCCGGCCCATGCCCTTGCTGGCCGGGAACCCGGTGTTCGGGGCGTACCAGACGATGCCGCCGTGCCGGTCCAGGATCATCAGCCCCGGCGTGCCGGGCCCGATGAGGGGATACCCGGACGGCGTCAGGATGAAGTAGGGAGGGTCCGAGGCCGCGGTCGCAGTTCGGCCGTGATGGGCGATGGTCAGCGCGGGCGGGGTCAGGTCCGGCCGGCTCACAAAGCGCAGGACCCCGCGCGTGTCGTCGGGCGTGGCCGCCGGGGCACGCCCGCTCGTGGTGGCCGCCGCCGCGGGCCGCGGCCACGCGTAACCGGCCCCGCCCGCCGCGGCCAGCCCGCCCACGCTCGCCGTCACCACTGCGCCCCGCCCCAGCAGTTGCCGGCGGGTCAAGCCATCTGCAGCCATCTCTGTACCCCCTCACCTGTAGTTATAGCGGCTGACCTGGGAGTAGCCATGGAGAAGTTCCTGAATTTTCTCCGAGCCGCAATAAGGCCCGCTGAACGCCTGCTCAGCCGGCCGGCTAACTCCCGCGGCCGGTTAGCCTGAAGGCATGAGCGAGCCTTGGTCTGCGGGCGAGCGGGGAGACACAGCGTGAGCGAGCCTTGGTTTGCAGGCGAGCGGGGAGACAGAGCATGAGCTGGGAACTGCCGGACCGGATCTCGGTGCGCGAGGTCGGGCCGAGGGACGGGCTGCAGAACGAGGACCCGGTGCCGACTGACGCGAAGGTGGCGCTGCTGGACCGGCTGTCCGGCACCGGCGTGCAGCGGATCGAGGCGGTGTCGTTCGTGCGGCCGTCGGCGATCCCGCAGATGGCCGACGCCGAAGAGGTGTGGAAGCGCGCGGTCCGGGCCCCGTCGGTCAGGTACTCGGCCCTGGTGCCGAACCTCCGTGGTGCCCTGCGCGCCCTCGACGTCGGCTGCACCGAACTCGAGGCGGTCGTCTCGGCCTCCGAGACGCACAACCGCAAGAACGTGAACCGGTCCACCGGGCAGTCGCTGGAGGAGATCGCCGAGATCATCTCGGTCGCCCACGACCGCGGCGCGACCGTGCAGGTCATCGTGTCCACCGCCTGGGGCTGCCCGTACGAGGGCGACGTGCCGGTCAGCCGGGTGGTGTCGGTGGCCGGGCGGGCCCTGGCCGACGGGGCCGACTCGGCCTCCTTCGGCGACACGACCGGCATGGCCACGCCGACCCGGGTCCGGGCGCTGGTCGGGGCGTTTCGTTCGGCCCATCCGGACACCGCCCTGAACCTGCACTTCCACAACACGCGCGGCACCGGGCTGGCCAACGTGCTGGCTGCGCTGGAGCTCGGCGTGTCCGACTTCGACGCCTCGGTCGGCGGCCTGGGCGGCTGCCCCTACGCGCCGGGCGCGACGGGCAACATCGCCACCGAGGAACTCGTGCACATGGTGCAGGACATGGGAGTGGCCACCGGGATCGACCTGGAGGCGATGATCGCCGCGGCCGCCGAGGCGGAGAGCATCGTCGGTCGCACCCTGCCCTCCCAGGTGCTGCGGGCCGGCCCCCGCACCAGGACAATCGCTCCATGACTGACTTCGGAAAGCTGCGCGAGAGCATCGAGCGCGGCGGCGCCACCCGCTACCACGAGGCCGCCGCCGCGCGCGGCAAGCTGTTCGCCCGCGAGCGGATCGCCGTCCTGACCGACGAGGGCAGTTTCACCGAGGACGGCCGGTACGCCAACGCCCTGGCCGACGGACTGCCCGCGGACGGCGTGATCACAGGCACCGCCTTGCTAGACGGCCGCCCGGTCGCGCTGATGGCCAACGACTCCACGGTCAAGGCCGGGTCCTGGGGCGCCCGCACCGTGGAGAAGATCATCCGGATCATCGAGCAGGCCTACGAGACCGCCATCCCGATGATCTACCTGGTCGACTCGGCCGGGGCCCGGATCACCGACCAGGTGGACATGTTCCCCGGCCGCCGCGGCGCCGGGCGTATTTTCCGCACCCAGATCCGCGCCTCCGGCTCGATCCCGCAGGTCTGCGCGCTGTTCGGCCCGTCGGCGGCGGGCGGCGCGTATATCCCGGCGTTCTGCGACTTCACCGCGATGGTGGACGGCAACGCCTCGATGTACCTGGGCAGCCCGCGGATGGTCGAGATGGTGGTCAGCGAGAAGACCACGCTGGAGGAGATGGGCGGTGCCCGCTTGCACTGCACCGTGTCCGGCAGCGGGCATCTCCTGGCGTCCTCGGAGGCCGAAGCGCTGGACGCGGTCCGGGCTTACCTGTCTTACCTGCCGCAGAACTGGTCCGCGCCGCTGCCTGTGTTCCCGGCGCGGGACCCCAAGCCGACTGACCTGCGGGCGCTGGTGCCCGAGAGCGAGCGCCAGGCCTTCGACATGCGCCGGTTCGTCCGCGGCGTGGCCGACGAGGACTCGTTCTTCGAGATCCACGCGCTGTGGGCCCGGGAGCTCGTCACCGGCTTCGCCCGCCTGGACGGCCGGGTGACCGGCGTGATCGCGAACAACCCCATGTTCAAGGGCGGGGTGCTGTTCGTCGACTCGGCGGACAAGGCGGCCCGGTTCATCCAGACCTGCGACGCGTTCGGGATCCCGCTGCTGTTCCTGGCCGACGTGCCGGGCTTCATGGTCGGCACCGCCGTGGAGCGGCAGGGCATCATCCGGCACGGCGCGAAGATGATCGCGGCCATGTCCGACGCCACCGTGCCCAAGATCTGCGTCGTGGTCCGCAAGGCCTACGGGGCCGGGCTGTACGCGATGGCGGGCCCCGGCTTCGAGCCGGACGCGACGCTCGCCCTGCCGACGGCCAAGATCGCGGTCATGGGCGCCGAGGCCGCGGTGAACGCCGTCTACGCGAACAAGCTCGAGCAGATCGCCGACGAGACCGAGCGGGCCGCCGAGACCGACCGCCTCCGCCGCGACTACGAGCAGGACATCGACATCCTGCGGCTCGCCTCCGAACTCGTCGTGGACGACGTGGTGGAGCCCGAGGACCTGCGCGACGAACTGATCCGCCGGTTCGCCGTCGCCCGCGGCCGCGACCGCACCCCGCCCCGCCGCCGCCACGGCATCAGCCCCGCGTGAGGGCCAACCCCGCTTACGCGGCAAACGTTTTACCTTTCCTTTACTATTTAGGTATGACTCGCGTGCTGCTCGCCGAGGACGATGCCTCCATCTCCGAGCCCCTGTCCCGGGCCCTGCGCCGCGAGGGGTACGACGTGGATGTCACCGCGGACGGGCCGGCCACGCTGGACCGGGCCCTCGGCGAAGGCGTCGACCTGATCTTGCTCGACATCGGCCTGCCCGAGCTCGACGGGCTCGAGGTCTGCCGGCGGGTCCGGGCCAGCGGCTACACGGTGCCGGTGCTGATCCTCACCGCCCGCGCCGACGAGGTGGACACCGTGGTGGGCCTGGATGCGGGCGCCGACGACTACGTGACCAAGCCGTTCCGGCTGGCCGAGTTGCTGGCTAGGGTCCGCGCCCTGCTGCGGCGCGGGACGGCCGAGGGCTCCGCGGTACTCGGCGTGCGGATCGACCCCGACGCGCGCCGGGCCTGGCACGGCGACGTCGAGCTGGACCTGACCACCAAGGAGTTCGACCTGCTGTGGATCCTGCTGCGGGACGCGGGCAAGGTCGTCACCCGCGAGCAGATCATGCGCGAGGTGTGGGACGCGAAGTGGTGGACCTCCACCAAGACGCTCGACATGCACATCTCCTGGCTGCGCCGCAAGCTCGGCGACGACGCGCACAGCCCCCGGTACATCACCACGGTCCGCGGCGTCGGGTTCCGCTTTGAACGCGGCGACTAGCCCGGACGGGGCCCTCGCGGCGACTGCGGGCTGAGCCGTGCGCAGGAGGCTATGGTTCTCCATCTTCTCCGTGGCGGTGGCCGCGATCCTGGTGGTGGGCGTGCCCGCGCTGGTCATCGTCACCGGGCGCGGCGCGGGCGCGGTGGCCGTCGTGGCCGGGCTGATGGCCGGGGCGGTGGCCCTGGCCGCCTGGCTGGCCGGGGTGCTCGCGGGCCGGATGGCTCGGCCGGTCGAGGAACTCGCCGAAGCCGCCGCCCGGCTCGGCGCCGGGGACCCGCGCCCGCTCGGCCGCCGGTACGGGGTGGCCGATCTGGATCAGGTGGCCGACGGGCTGGACAGCTCGGCCCGGCGCCTGTCCAGCCTGCTCGCCGCGGGCGGTGAGCTCGCCGTGGACGCCTCGCACCAGCTGCGCACCCCGCTGACCGCGCTGTCCATGCGGCTGGAGGAGATGATCGCCGCCGCGGACGACCCCGACGTGGTGCGCGAAGAGGGCAGCGCCGCCCTGGCCCAGGCCGAACGCCTCGCCGACGTCGTCACCCAGCTGCTCAGCCCGGCCCGCCGGGCGACCGCGGCCTCGGCCGAGCTGACCGGCATCGACGAGATCGTGCAACAGCAGGTCGTGGAGTGGGAGCCCGCGTTCCGCCGGGCCCGGCGCAAGCTGGTCGTCATCGGCGTGCGCGACCTGCAGGCCCACGTCACTCCCGGCGGACTGGCCCAGGTGCTCGCGACCCTGCTGGACAACGCGCTGATGCACGGCGGCGGCACGGTGACCATCCAGACCTCGCAGAGCGCGCGGTCGGTGGTGATCGAGGTCCGGGACGAGGGTAACGGCGTCCCGCCGGACCTGGTTTCGCGCATCTTCGAGCGGAGCGTCAGCGGCCGCCCCGAGGGCACCGGGCTAGGCCTGGCGCTGGCCCGGACCATGGCCGCCGCCGACGGCGGCCGGGTCGTGCTGGTCAAGGCCAATCCCGCCACGTTCGGGGTGTTCCTGCCCCGGCACCCGCTGCGGCCCGGCACCCAGCCGGTCCGCGGCCCCGCCTAGTGAGCGCTGACAAGCGTCAGCGGCGCCCGCCGTCGGAGTCGGCCGGCTCGAGGTGCTCCCAAGCGGGGGAGTAGCCGGGCGGCTCGAGCTCCTCCCACGGCGGCCCGTCACCGGCACCCGTCAGCGCCACACCCACCGGGCTCGTCTCGGCCGAGTCGACGATCCCGGACACCGCCGCCTCTCCGGCCGCCACCACGGTGCCGGGTGCGCCCGCCAGGAAGACCCACTTCTTGTACGAGAAGTACCGGAAGATCGTCGCCAGCCCGGTGCCGACCACGCTGGCCCC
>Ga0302235_10002220_pt1 | contig 14164 bp, 15 predicted proteins | sample II_Palsa_N3_3_FD_193577 | JGI IMG/M metagenome (GOLD analysis project Ga0302235, IMG submission 193577) | Peat permafrost microbial communities from Stordalen Mire near Abisko, Sweden - II_Palsa_N3_3 | ecosystem: Environmental > Terrestrial > Soil > Palsa > Peat permafrost | place: Sweden... | reverse complement strand
TGGTATGGGCTTCGGGCGTGGCCTGCATCACCCATTTGGCATGACTGCGCTCGCGGAAGTGAGCGCAGGCTCTGCAAGTGACCGCCAGGTAACCCGGCGCGGAGACGCTGGGGTAAACGCTGGGGTTACCGGGCGATCCCCGGGTGATTCCGGGCGGCCAGGGATCGCCGATCGCTTTCGTTCCTCTCACTCGGTACGGTAGGACGTCGCTCGAGACCGCGCCCTAGGCGGGCGCGCCTGGAAGGTGCACATGACTGACGAACTGCAAGGCAAGGTCGCAATCGTGACCGGAGGTAACACGGGCATCGGCAAGGCGGTGGTGCTGGCCCTGGCGGAGCATGGTGCGAGCGTCGTCATCGACTACGTCTCTAACCCGCAGGCCACGGAAGACCTCGAGCGCAAGATCGCCGACCTTGGTGAGGCCGCCACCGCGGTGGAGGCGGACGTGTCCAAAATCGAGGACCTGCAGCGGATGATCGACACGGCGGTCTCGGCCTACGGCCGGCTCGACGTGATGGTCAACAACGCCGGCGTCGAAACTCGCACCTCAGTCCTGGACACGACGGAGGATCAGTACGAGAAGGTCCTCGCCATCAACCTGAAGAGCGCCTTCTTCGGGACCCAATTGGCGGCCAAGCAGATGATCGCCCAGGGCGGTGGTGGCCGCATCATCAACATGACGTCGGTCCACGAGGACTGGCCCATGGCCGGCAACACGGCCTACTGCCTCTCCAAGGGCGGGATGCGCATGCTGACCCGGACGGCCGGCGTCGAACTGGGGCCGCACAACATCTGTGTCGTCGGCGTTGGTCCCGGCGCGGTGGACACCCCCATCAATGCACAGACGGTCGCGAACCCCGCCGCCCTCGCCGCGCTCAACAAGTCGATCCCGCTCGGTCGTCTGGCCGAGCCCGAGGAGATCGCCTCGGTGGTGGCCTTCCTTGCCGGCCCCGGAGCCGGCTACATCACGGGAACGACGATATTCGCGGACGGGGGCATCATGCAGAACGGCCCCGGTCTCTGATCAGTGGCCGATATGTTGATCGTGGCCGGAACATTCACCGTCGAGCCGGGCCGGCGCGCCGAATTCCTCGAAAGCCGCTTGGAGGCGATCCGCACCTCGCGCACGGAGCAGGGATGCGTGCAGTACGCCATGAGCGCGGACGCTGTGGACCCGGGAGTGGTGCGGCTGTTTGAGATCTGGTCCTCCCGAGCAGACTTGCAGACCCATCTCGAACGCGTCAGGGCGTCGGCGCCGCCCGAGGGAGGCGTTCCCGTTCTTGCACACGATCTGAAGATGTACGTGCATGCGGAGGAGCAAGCCTTCGGCGCGTAGAGGGCGCCGTCTGCACCAACCGGAAGAGCGTTCTTCGCGATACGGCTCCCGCTTCAGGTGCTCTCGGCTGGCGCGGCGGTCTCGGTGGGGGCCGGATCGACCGGGTCCCCGGAGCCGTCGGTCCGCGGCACCGAGAGGCGCTTGCGGAAGGTGTAGTAGCCCCAGATCTGGTAGCAGAGCACGATCGGGAAGAACACGACCGCCACCACCGTCATGACTCGCAACGAATAGCCGGGACTGGCCGTGTTCGAGATGGTCAGGTTGTAGGCGGCGTTCGTGCTCGAGATCATCACCCGCGGATAGAGCTCGCTGAAGATCGTCCCCACGGTGCCGGCGATACCGATGGCTGCCGCGGTGAACGCCCAACCTTCGGCCTTGGCCTGGGCGGCCCAGGCGGCAGCGATCACAGCGAAGAGACCGAGGGCCTCGATCGGCTTGGGGACGAAGCCGGTGCCGAGGCCGACGTGGACCCATGTCATGAACCCGAACGTGACGAGGATGGCCACACCACCGATGGTGGCCGACGCCTTCTGGGCCCGGTCGTGGATCTCACCAGTCGTTTTTAGGGTCAGGTAGGTGGCTCCCATGAGCAGGGAGAGCACGAGGAGAGTCAGTCCGCACCACAGTCCGAATGGCGTGAGCAGATCCCAGAAGTTCCCGGTGAAATTGTGAGAGCTGTTGATGGGCAATCCGTGGAGCAGGTCACCCAGCGCCACCCCGAGCAGGAAGGGGATGAGGGCGCTGCCGATCGTCAGGGCCCAACGCCAGGAACTCCTCCAGCGTGGATCATCGAACTTGCGCTGGTACTCGAAGGACACCCCGCGTGCCATGAGGGCGGCCAACAGGATCACGACGGCGAGGTAGAGGGACGAGAACCAGGTGGCATACCAGCCCGGGAACGCAGCGAAGATCGCCGCGCCTCCCACGATCAGCCAGACCTCGTTGCCGTCCCAGACCGGCCCGATGGTGTTGACCAGCACGCGCCGTTCCAGGTCGTTGCGCCCGATGAATGAATGGAGCATGCCGACGCCGAAGTCGAAGCCTTCGAGCACGAAGAAGCCGACCCAGAAGATGGCGACGATGACGAACCACAGATCGGCGAGTGAGAAGCCTCCCATGTCGACCTCCTAGTAGACGAGGGCCAGGTCGTCCTCGTCGGACGACTCCAGCTCTGCAGTGGCGGATGGTGCGGACCCGGGCGTGCCGGAGTGGTCATCGGGATCGGGCATCAGCTTGGCCAGCGGATCCTCGCCGAGCGATCGGCGGCCGTAGCGGATCATGAGCCACGTGTTGGCGACCCCGAGTACGGCGTAGATCGCGTAGAAGATGATCAGCGAGATCCAGATGTCCGTTGCAGATACCGAAGCGGAGACGCCGTTCTTTGTCAACATGAGGCCCTGCACGATCCACGGTTGGCGGCCGTTCTCGGTGAGCATCCAGCCGGCCGTGTTGATCACGAAGGGCAGAATCACCATCCAGGGCGCCACGCGTAAGAACCATTTGGCCCGGTCGAGCCGATGCCGGTAGAGGAGCCAGGCGCCCCACAGCGCGAAGATGAAGACCAGCGAGCCGAGATAGGCCATGACCCGCATCGACCAGTACTGAATGAAGACGTTGGGGATGTAGTCGCCCGGTCCGTATTCCTTCTGGTATTGGGCGTTGAGATTGTTGAGCCCCTGCACTTCGCCATCGACATGGTTGGTGGCCAGGATGGACAACAGGTCGGGGACCTCGAGGATCTGGGTGGGGGTTTCGTCGTTGGGCCCGCCGCCGATCTGGAAGAGGGAGAAGGGGCAGTGGCTGTCACAGGTGGTCCAGAGCGCCTCGGCAGCGGCGATCTTCATCGGCTGGTACGTGCCCTCCACGACGCCGAGCTCGCTGCCGACGAACAGGTTGAAGGCAACGCTGGGCAGCAGGACCACGAGCGAGATGACCGCCGTGCGGCGGAACGCCTCGACCTGGTTCTTGCGGTGGAGGTGCCAGGCCGACACGGCCAGCATCACCGCGGCACCCGTGACGAGGGAGGCCACGACGACGTGGGTGTAGCCCCATAGGAAGACGGGGTTGGTGAAGAGCGCCCAGATGTTGTTGAGCTGCGGTTGGTGGGTGCTGTTGTTCGTCGTGTACCCGACGGGGTGTTGCATCCACGAGTTGGCCGCAATGATGAAGGCCGCCGACAGCATGGTCCCCGCAGCAACCAGCCAGATGCAGGCCAGGTGGGCCTTCTTCGAAATGCGATTCCAGCCGAAGATCCAGATCCCGAGGAAGGTCGACTCCAAGAAGAAGGCGGCGAGGCCCTCCATGGCCAGCGGCCCGCCGAACACGTTGCCCACCAACCGCGAGTAGGCAGACCAGTTCATGCCGAACTCGAACTCCTGAATGAGCCCCGTGACCACACCGACCGCCACGTTGATGAGCAGCAGCGATCCGAAGAAGCGGGCCAGCCGCCGATAGGTGTCGTCGCCGTTGCGGTACCACGCCGTCTCGAGCAGGGCGACCAGGAAGGCCAAGCCGATGGTGATCGGCACGAAGAGGAAGTGGTAGATGCTCGTGCTGGCGAACTGCCAGCGGGCGAGTTCGAGGCTCACGGAGTGTCGCTCCCTTCATTGAGGACGGCCGAGAGCCCCTCCGAAGAGGGGGACCGCGGTTCGGCTGGGGGCCGGTCGTTCATCAGCTCGTCCCACCACAAGCCGGCATAGCGCCCACCGGACATCGCGAGATCGCGATGGGTGCCGCGTTCCACCACGCGGCCCTCGTCGAGAACGATGATCTCGTCCACCTGCTCCAGCCCGGCGAGCCGGTGCGTGATGAGCAGGGTGGAGCGACCCTCGGTGAGGGCAAGCAGGTCGGCGGTCAGCGCGTCGGCCGCCGGGGGATCGAGGTGCTCGCCCGGTTCGTCGAGCACCAGGATGGGGAAGTCGGCCAACAGGGCACGGGCGACTGCGACCCGTTGGCGTTGGCCCCCCGACAGGCGCCGGCCCGTGGGGCCTGTCGGGGTCGCGAGCCCCTTGGGGAGACCCGCCAACCAGGGGCCGAGACCCACCCGTGTGAGCACCTCGGCGAGCTCGGTGTCGGTGGCGGCACGCCGACCGACCCGCAGGTTCTCGGCCAAGGTCGTGTCGAAGAGGTGGGGACTCTGTTCGACCAGGCCGACGACCTGTCGCACGTCGTCGGCCGCCAGGCGCTCCAATGGTGTCCCGTCGAGGGAGGCCTCCCCCGCATCGGCCGGGAGGAACCGCACCAGCACGTCAGCCAGCGTGGATTTGCCGGCCCCGCTCGGGCCCACCAGTGCCACGCGCCGCCCTGGCGACAGCTGCAGGTCCACCCCGCGCAGAGCGGCGCGCCCCGCGCCCGGATAGGAGGCCCAGACCCCGCGCAGGGTGAGCTCGTGCGGCCCATCGCCCAGTGCCAGGGGGGCCGCCGGGTCGCTCACGATCGTCGGCGCGTCCATGGCTTCGAACACCCTCGCCGCCGCCACCCGGGAGCGCTGGAGCGCCTGGGTGGCGGCGGGCAACGGCGAGGACAGTTCGAAAGCAGCGAGCGGGACCAGCGCGAGAACGGCAAGGAGCGCGCCGTTGAGCGACCCGCCGTGGGTGGCGGCGACCCCGAGCGTCAGGGCACCCCAGCTGGCGAGCCCGGCGAGTGCGGTCGTCAGGCCGAGGCCGATGCCGGTGGTGGCGGCACCATGTCGGGCCGCCCGCCGTAGCCGGGTGTCCGACTCGTCGAGGCGGTCCAGTTGGTTCCCCACGGCGCCCATGACGAGGAGTTCGGGGGCGCCCTCAACGAGATCCACGACGCTCGCCGTGAGGTCACCCCGGACGGTGGCCTGGCGGGACTCCTCGCGGCGGGCGAGGTGCCCGGTCAGCCACGGTACGGCGGTGGCTGAGAGGACGAGAGCCACCAGCAGGACGAGGCCGGCCTGTGGGAGGAACCACCACAGGGCCGCCACGGTGCCCGCGCCGACGAGCACGGCCACCAGGAACGGTTGGAGCACCCGCAGCACCACGTCCTGCAACGAGTCCACATCGTCGACGAAACGCGCCACGAGATCGCCCCGACGGAAGGCCGGGAGGCCGGCCGGGGCCACCGCTTCGAGTCGTTCGAACACGCGTACGCGCAGGTCGGCCAAAACGCGCAACGCGGCATCGTGACCCCTCAGCCGTTCGCCATAACGGAAGAACCCCCGCGAGAGGCCGAAGAACTGCACCCCCACGATGGCCAGGGTGAGCGAAGCCTCGGACGGTCGCTGGGCGGCTCGTGAGATGAGCCAGGCCGACGTCCCCATGAGGGCGATCGACGCACCGATGGCCCCAGCGCCCAGGAGCGAGGCCTCGGCAAGTCGCCGCCGGGCGCCCCGCGCGATGCCGAGGGTCCGGGCGATGCCGGCGCGGCCTTCGTTCATGACCCCACCTCCACCGCCGCGGGCAGCTCGACGAGACGGTCGGCCAGGGCAGCCAGTGCGGGGCGGTGGGCCACGATCAACGCCGTCCGCCCTCTCACCAGGCGGCGCACGGCTGCCAGCACTTCCGCCTCTGTCTGGCCATCGAGGCTGGCCGTCGGCTCGTCGAGCAGGAGCAGCGGAGCGTCCCGGACGAAAGCCCGGGCCAGTGACACGCGCTGGCGTTCCCCGGCCGAAAGACCGGCCCCGCCCTGGCCGAGTTGCGTGTCCGCGCCGAGCGGGAGACGCCGCACGACCTCGGACAGTCCGGCGGACTCGAGTGCGTCGGCCACGGCGGCGTCCGACGCGTCGGGGCGTCCGAACCGGACGTTGTCCGCCACCGACCGCGCGAAGAGGTGAGGCCGCTGGGGTACCCAGCCGATGTGGCTGCGCCAGTCGTCGAGGTCGAGATCGTCGAGATCGACGCCGCCGAAGGACACGCGACCTGCGTCCGGGCGGCGCAAACCCAGTATGACTGCCAGCAGCGTCGATTTGCCGCAGCCGCTCGGCCCAGTCACGGCCACGGTCTCACCCGGTGCCACCACGAGATCGATCCTGTCCAGCGCGGGCACCCGCCGGCCGGGGTACGTCAGGTCCAGGCCGCTGATCCGGACGGAGGGTGTCGATGCCTTGGTGGTGCCACCTACGGGGCCGGCGTTGGGCTGCTCCAGGAGGCCGAAGACGTCCTGGGCGGCTTGCATCCCGTCGGCGCTTGCGTGGTAGTTGGCACCCAGCGCCCGCAGAGGCAGGTAGGCCTCGGGCGCGAGGACGAGCACGAACAGCGCATCGCGAAAGGACATGTCCCCGTCGAGAAGACGCAGTCCCACGGCGACGGCCACAAGCGCGACCGACACCGTGGCCAGGAGCTCCAGGATGAGGGACGACAGGAACGTCAGCCGCAGGGTGGCGAGCGTGGTGGTGCGGTAACGATCGGTCACGTCGGCGATCGACCGTGCCTGCGCTTTGGCCCGCCCGAAGATCTTGAGCGTGGGCAGGCCCGTCACCACGTCGAGGAAGTGGCCGGCCAGCTTCTGGAGGGAGCGCATGCGGGCCACCGTCCGGTCACGGGTCGTGGCCCCGACCAGGGCCATGAAGATCGGGATCAGGGGCAAGCTGACGGCGATCAGCACCGCACTGACCCAGTCCGCTCCGGCCACCACGGCAATGACTGCGACCGGCACGATGACGGCCAGGAACAGCTGGGGGAGGTAGCGGGCGAAGTAGCCGTCGAGTGCGTCGATGCCCGTCGTCAACAGCGTGCTGAGCCGTCCCGTCTCCGACCTCTCTAGTCCGGCCGGCCCGAGTGCCGCCACGTGGGCGGCAGCGGCCTGTCGCAATTCGGACTTCGCCGAGGCAGACGCCCGGTGGGCCGTGCGTTCGGCGCCCCAGGCCAGCACGGCGCGCCCCGCGATCACGCCCAGCAACGCGAGGAGCGTTCCACGGAGCGATCCCAGGCTTTGGTGATCGAGGAACGCGCCGGCGACGACGTGCGCAATGAGCCAGGCCTGGGCGATCAAAAGCAAGGCGGTCAGACCCCCGACGGCGACGGCCAGGATCAAGAAGCGTCGCGTCGTACGCGCGTAGTGGAGCAATCGGGGGTCGAGAGGACCGCCCCGCCGCTCGCGTCGTGTCGTGGAGCGATGCCGTTCGGTCACCTGCGCTGGCGCGTCCACCATCCCCTCTTTAGTACGCCGCCGGCACCCGCCGCTCGTCGGCGCGGAAAGGTGTCCTTGACGTCGTCGACTGGGGGACGCCAGGGTGGCGGCGTGGCCGCCGCCCTCATCAATACCGACCCGGCACTGCGCCGCTGCTGGCACCCGGTGGCCCGCTCCGAGGAGGTCACCGAACAGCCGTACGGGGTGATGCTCTTGGGCGAGCCCTGGGCCCTGTATCGCTCGGGGGGCCTGGTGCGGGCCGTCGTCGACCGCTGCCCCCATCGGCATTGCCCGCTCACCCTGGGCAGCTGCGAGTCCGGCGTTCTGCAGTGCGCCTATCACGGGTGGCGCTTCGACGAGGACGGCCGCTGCGTCGAGATCCCGGCGTTGGGGGAGGGGGCGACGTTGCCTCCGGCCGCCCGCCTGACATCTGCCGCCGCCGTGAGGGAGGCTAACGGCATCGTCTTCCTCGCCCCCGAACCGCCCATCGCTCCTCTGGGCGCGATCCCGGAGGCGGAGGACACGACGTTCATGGAGGGCCTGCTGCCGACATTGCGCGTTCGAGGCTCGGCTGGACTCTTGGCCGACAATTTTCTCGACATCGCCCATTTCCCCTTCGTCCATGCCGGCACCTTCGGTACCGACGAGGCGGCGGAGGTCGTTCCGTTCGCGGTGGCTCGCGACGACTGGTCCTTCTCCGTGACCTACGAGCACCCCTTCGCGCACCGCGAGGACCCGGGCGTCGCGACCGGTCTACGTCCGCTCGTGCAGACCAGGCGCCTTACCTACGAGCTCCGAGCGCCCTTCCACCTCAAGCTGCGTATCGATTTCGTCGACGCCGGCGGATCCAACGTCATCGGCTTCTTCATTCAGCCCGAGACGGACGAGACCTGTCGGCTGTTCACGACCCTGTGGCGGAACGACCTTGACGGCGACTCGACGCGCATGGCCGAGGCGGTGGCATTCGAGCTCGAGGTGCTGCGTGAAGACCTCCGCATTCAGGAGGCGTACCACGAGCTCGAGCTTCCGCTGGACCCGACCGCCGAGGTCCACACGAGAGCCGACCGCGCCACCCTGGAGTTGCGCCGGGTATTGGGAGACCTGGTGGCGGCCGTGGAGGCAAGTCGCCCGTGACCGCCGTCACTGTGATCGACCATCCCGTCCTGGCGCACCGGCTGGCCCAGCTGCGCGATCGGACGACGGGCAGCGACACCTTTCGTCAGCTCATTTCGGAGGTCTCCGGCCTGCTGGCCTACGAGGCACTGCGCGACCTCGGCACTGAAGAGCTGTCGGTCGACACACCCGTGGCGGACGCCGCGCCGGCGCATCGCGTCACCGAGGTCGTGCTGCTGGTGCCGATCCTCCGCGCCGGGCTCGGCATGGTGCCGGCGATCCAGGAGATCGTGCCGCTGACCGAAGTGGCACACGTTGGTCTCCGACGGGATGAGGCAACACTTCGGTCCGAGGTCTACCTGAATCGCCTTCCAGCGGATCTCACGGGCCGGCGGGTCATGGTGTGCGACCCCATGCTGGCCACGGGCGGGTCGCTCGGTCAGGTCTGCGAGCTGGTGCGGGAGCGCGGTGCCACCGAAATCATTGCACTCTGTGTCGTGGCCTCCGAACCTGGCTTGGCCGACTTCGGCGGCGATCACCCGGGTGTGCGCGTGTACTGCGCTGCGGTGGACCCCCAGTTGAACGACTCGGGGTACATCGTGCCCGGGCTCGGCGACGCCGGGGACCGCCTTTTCGGGCCCCCGGACTGACGCACACCCGACGCGGGACGGCCTGAACTCGCATTGCCGCAACGCGTTCAAGTCGATCCGGACTTTGGTCGACACAGAACCGAGGCCCTGTCGCGTCTTCGAATCGACGCGGCGTCGTATCTGGAGGATGGACCATGAAGGATCGCCGACGGCAGCAACGCCAATCCACCATTTGGATGGGTGTCTGCCACGTGGAGGGAGAATCACTCCACAATGGTGAGGGCGAGTCCTCCCGTCTCTGGCGCGGGTGCGGCGTCTTCGACTTCTCGACGCTGGGTGTGGGAATGGACTTTCGTCATCCGGATCCACTCGATCTCATAGGGCGCCGCGTCTTCGTACGTCTTTCGATCGGTGGCTCCATCGATATGACGTTCACCGGTGTGGTGCGTAATGCGAAAATCGGCCCGGATGAGATCGTGCGAACTGGTATCGAATTCGTCGGCCTTACCGAAGACGAGCTCTACATCGTCGATCTCCTGGGACTCGGTACCTTGAGCGATGCCATGGCCTGAGGCCGGTCGTCACCCGGCGCTGCGAGGCTCCAAGCCAGAGCGTCGTGACACCGGAGTACGTTGGTCGCGTGTCGAAGACGACAAGCCCTTCTCCTTCTGTCGCACGCCGCTACCTGGAGGCAGTAGCCCGCCAGGATTGGGACCTCGTAACCCGGTGCTTGGCATCCGGGGTGGTCAGGCACGGACCCTTTGGGGACGACTTCGAAGGTGTGGCACCGTATCTGTCGTTTCTCCAACGCACCATGCCGTCGTTGCCTGGGTACCGCATGGACATTGATCGCGTCACGGAACTGGACGATCAACGGGCCATGGTCGAACTACGCGAGACGATTCAGTTGCAGACTGGTCCCCTGGTCACTCATGAATGTCTGGTCTTCGCAATCGGGCCCGAAGGACTCCTCGAGGAGATCAGCGTGTACATCCGCCAAGCCCCGCCGAGCTGAGACGGAGGCGTGCGAGCTCTTCTGGGTCGCTCGGCCTGCATCAGAGACCGGGGGACTGCTTCGGCGTACACTCCCTCACGCAGCACTTCATTCCTGGGGTTTCAGACGGAGGCAAGCACATGATCGTCCGCTTCGTAAAAGTACTTCCGTGTTAGCGAGCACCGGATCAGTTTTCGGGGGCGTTATCGGCTTCATCATCTGGATCCTCATCATGGTCTGGATCTACAACATCGCGAAGCGTAAGGGTCGTCATGCCGTCGGTTGGCTGATCCTTGGCTTCTTCTTTTCGATCATCACTCTCATCGTTCTGCTCGTGTTGCCCTCCAAACGCACCACCAACGCCAGCTGACCTCACCCCGTGCCCGTGCCGTGCCCGTACCCGTGCCCGTGGCCCCGGTCGTCGTGAGAGGCCGGGCGACGATCCGGCGACGCCTCAGTTCCTGGGATCCTCTTGGGGGTCGACGTAGTGCAGGCTTATCGGCCCGAGCGCCGTGACCTGCGTGACGTACTCACCTGACTTCGCCCAGTGGAAGTGGGGAGTGTCGCCCGGCAGGACGATGACACTTCCAGGCGGATAGGCCTCGAGCTTCTCTTCGTCGAACTGATCGCCGCGGCCGATGTAGAACACGCCAGACATGACCGTGTACACCCGGTCCTCGTCGTGCCGGTGTGGCATGAGCTTCACGCCCGAAGGGACCTTGACCCGGACGACGTACGGCCCGGGCTCCGAGGGGTGACCCACCACGACGGCGAGCCGGGCCGTAGGTGGAAACGCGGCGAATGGTTCCCAGTCGATGTCCTCGGGCAGGATCGATCGGAAGACGCCCTGATCTGGTTGGTGGGTCGTGGGCATCTCCGGCGTATCCTCCGACTCGGTGACGGACGAACCCGGTGCGGGATGTCCGGCTACGCGGAGTATGCGATTCCGTTCGAGTGATGTCAACGGCCGGGTCGCGTACTACCGGGTCTCTACAAGCCGATGTCCTCGTGCCAGAGTTCCGGTTTGGCCGCGATGAAATCGCCCAGCAGCTCAATGCATTCGGGGTCGTCCAGGAGCACGACCCGGCAACCGTGCTCAGCCACCCAGGCGTGGCCACCCTCGAAGTTGTGTGCCTCGCCGATGACCACGGTGCCGATCCCGAATTGGCGCAGCAGTCCGCTGCAGTACCAGCACGGCGACAGCGTGGTCACCATGACGCAGTCGGCGTAGTTGCGTCGGCGACCAGCGGCCCGGAAGGCGGCCGTTTCGGCGTGCATGGACGGGTCTCCGTCCTGGACGCGCCGGTTGTGTCCGCGACCCAGCAGGGTCCCATCGGTGTGGAACAGAGCGGCGCCAATCGGGATGCCCCCCTCGGACACTCCGTGGCGAGCTTCGGCCAGGGCGACGGCCAGCATCTCGCGCACGAGCGCCTCACCGAGGGGCTCGGCGGGGGACATATGCTCGGGCGGGAGAGTCATGTCCACGGCCGCCGATCGTACCTACACGACCACCGTGGGGAGCCAGGTGCTGCAGCTCCCGCTCGTCCCGCTTTCCGACGAGCTGGTGATCGCGCTCCTCATCACGGTCGACCTGGGCGTGGGGTTTGCCGAGACGGCCGGGCGCGAGCTGGCCGAGCTCATGCGGCCGGCGCAGCCCGACATCATCGTGTCGGTGGCCACCATGGGCATCCCCCTGGCCATCGAGGCCAGTCGTGCCCTCGGACTGGACGACTACGTGATCCTGCACAAAACACCCAAGATCCACCTCGGCGAAACGTGGGTCGAGCCCGTCTACTCCATCACGACGGACAAGCCGCAGCGCCTGCGTATGGATCCCGCCCGGGTCGACGCCGTGCGCGGTCGCCGGGTGGCCGTCGTCGACGACGTCATCTCGACGGGTGCCTCGCTCTCCTCCGCCCTACGGCTGGTGCGCCGTATGGAGGCCGACCCGGTCGTCATCGGTACTCTGATGACCGAGGGCGGGGCCTGGAAACGCGCGCTGGGCGAGGACGCGGCCCTGGTCCGCACGCTCGGCAGCATGCCGTTGTTCCACCCCGACTCCACCGGAGGTCTCGTCGAAGACTGGGACTGACCGGGCCGCATGATCAGGCGGCGGGGAGCAAACCCTCCTCCCGCAGGAGCGCGTCCTGCGCGTCGGCCTCCTTGCGGACCTTGCGCACGGCCAGCACGAGATACACCACGCCGCCCACCCCGATGCCGAGGAAGACGCTGAAGTCTCCGCCGTAGTGGTAGGCGTCCTGGGTGTGGTCGGTGACCTCGTTCATCCAGCGCGGGACGCGGAAGTAATAGGCCGGGTTCACGTAGAGCGCCGAAATGGCGGCGTACATGCCGATCACCTGGGCGATGATGGCCGCCCAGTTGATGCCACCGTTGCGCCAGTAGAGCGACGTCCGCCCCGTCTTCTGCAGCTCGCTCGGCACGTAGCGGTAGCGGCGGAGTGCCCAGTCCACCAGGAAGATGGCGCTCCAGGGCGCGATCCACACGATGACCAGATCGACGAAGTCGGACAGGTACTCGGTGAACGACCCGCTGAAGATCGCCCACATGGTGATCCCGAGGGCGATGACGCAGTCGATGATCACCGCCTGGTACCGCTTGACCGGGATCCCGATGGCCTGCATCGTCACGCCCGACGAGTACATGTCGAGGCTGTTGATGCCGAAGAGCTGCACCACCGCGAACAGAAGGAAGACGACGACGAACCAGGCCGGAATGGCGTGCTGGTGGGCGAAGGGGAGGAAGCCGCCCGCCCCCGTCCCGATGTCGAGCACGAACGTGCCGACGACCGCCCCCAAGGTCATGATGAGGATCTCGGGAACCGCCGTGCCGAGGAAGACCCAGCCGACGATGCCCTTCTTCGAGGTGTCGGTCGGGCAGTACCGGGTGTAGTCGTTGCCGCACTCGGCCCACCCGAGGCCGCTCAGCGCGATGGTGAAGGCGAGCGCCTCGGTAAAGGCCTGCCAGTCGCCGCTGGATTTCACGACGTGCAGGTTGGCGTGTGGTATCGCGAAACCGAGCATGACGGCAAAGAGGACGATGAAGGGCACGATGAGCCAGCGCAGCGTTTTGACGATGGCAGCGTGGCCGAAGAAGGGCAGGATGCCCTGCACCAGGACGGCGGCGATGACGAGGATGACCTTGGCCGGATCGCCCGGCAGGTAGCCCGCCTTGGTCATCAGGACGAGCCCGGCTCCCACAATGAGGATCAGGCCCTCGACCTCGAAGCCGATCTGGGTGAGCCAGTTGAAGACCGACATCGGCCGCGAACCGTTCGGCCCGAAGGGAGCCCGGTTGATGGCGAATACGGCGGTGCCGGTGTTGGGCCCCTGCAGCGAGCACAACCCGAGCAGGAAGTAGGACAGGTTGCCCAACACAATGACGAAGAGCACCTGGGCGAACGTGAGCCCGAAGGTCATGAGGATGGCGCCGTAAATGAAGTACTCGATCTGCACGCTGGCCCCGGCCCACATCCCGAAGATGTCCTTAGGGGTGGCCCAGCGCTCGCTCTCGGGGATGAAGTCGATCCCGTGTTGCTCGACCTGGAATGCATCCTCGACGTCGGGCTGGTGAATGACGGCGAGATCCTCGGCAATCGCCACGCTCAGTACCTCCTAGTAGTCGCCTCCGCGGAGGCGCGGACGCCCCGGAGGGCGACCGGAGGACGGGCTTTCGCCCTGGCTGCCCCCCGGCAGCCCCTTCGGTCTCGCGTCCACGCGCCCACCTGTCAGGTCCCGGTGCGCGTCCCTGGCGAGCGACCGAAGGTGTGTCGGCCAACACAATGTGTGAAGGCGACCCCCCTGGTCAAGTGCTCCTTGTGAACGGTGCGTGAACGCAGCGCGTCGGGCGAACGGGCTGCCAATACCGGTGGCATGGCCGGCGCCCGCTCCTGTTGGCTCTGAGGCGGCCATCCGCCCCAACCCTCTGCCGCCTCGACGAGCGGCTCTCTCAGCCCTCCAGATTCGCCCGCATGTACTCGACGGCCTTGTTCTGCATGTCTCGCGCCTGCTGCTCAATGAA
>Ga0302235_10002217_pt1 | contig 14171 bp, 14 predicted proteins | sample II_Palsa_N3_3_FD_193577 | JGI IMG/M metagenome (GOLD analysis project Ga0302235, IMG submission 193577) | Peat permafrost microbial communities from Stordalen Mire near Abisko, Sweden - II_Palsa_N3_3 | ecosystem: Environmental > Terrestrial > Soil > Palsa > Peat permafrost | place: Sweden... | reverse complement strand
CGGGTATGGGGACAAGTCACGAGTTTGCCTCCCGACCACCGGCCACTCTCCCGGCCACCGGGCGGGCGCCGGAGGCGCCCTCGGGCGCAGCGTCAGGCACAGGCTTGGCCACCCCCGGCGCTATCCGTGCGCCGCGCGTTCCCGGTAGGCCGCAGGCGCAAGCTCGGTCTGCGCGTCCTCAGCGCGCAGGAGGGCGATCTCTTCCTCCGCCACGGCCGCCATGGTGGTGGCGGGGTACAACGAACACCTTCACCTTCCGGTGCTGAGACCGGCCTGGGGATTGCCGCTGCCAAGTTGCCGGCCCCTGGCCGAGGGCTTGATGATCAGTTCTGCGAGGGCGACCCCTCGGTTTCACGCGGCTCGTGCCCGCTGGATTCGGCGACCACGAGCCTCGGCGGGTGAGACCGACCCGCGTTCCGAGCTGCCGGCCGGACGGCGGGTTGCCGGCCGCGAGGATGGCCTTCAGGGCAATGACCGCCGCGTTCTGGGCGCTGGTCGGCACCGGCGACGGAACCGCGTCAGGTGCCGGCCGCGAGGGTCCGCGGCAGCGTCACCCGTCCGCCTCGCCGACGCCCGGACGAGCATCATCAGCTCGTAGCAGCCGACGAAACCGGCTGCAGGCCACGCGGCGACGACCGCGCCGAACAGCCACAGCGACAGGACCGGGGGCTTCTCGCTGTGCCGCGCCGAGTCGAGCAGCAGCACAAACGCCCAGATCGAATCCCTGGTGCGTCGCGCGCTGGCGGAGGAGGGCGGCTGCCAAGCCGAGCCGGCGAGATCCGGTTATCTGGTCATGTCGCCGGGCCGTCTTAGACCGGTGTCGTAGGCAAGGACTACGGCCTGGACGCGATCACGCAAGCCGAGCTTGGTCATCGTGTGGGCGAGGTAAGTCTTGACGGTGGCCTCGCTGCTCGCCATCGGGCTGTTCGGCGGCCGCACAACGGCCGGATGGGTCTGCGTCACGCTGGTCGCCGGGGCACTCGGCAACCTCGCCGGGTTCGCGACCGGATCCCTCCTCGTGCTCGACCTCGGAAACGTCGCGCTTGTCGTCGGCATGGGATACTCGCTGTCCGGCCTCCGATGCTCCAAAACGCGCTCACGAACCGGCGTGGCGACAGCGTCCTCAGTAGCACAGCCCGAGTGGGGACAAACGGCGCGGCCACCTCACGGGGTCCTCTGGTCAAGCCGCTCCCGCAGTCAGCGTGACCAGCCGACGGGCGACCAACATCGGAGCTTGTCAGGGCTGGTGCCGTGCCCCCGGAACGAAGACGGAAGCCAGGCTCGTCAGACCGGGAGGGTCGAGTCGTGAGCCAGTATGCGCTCGTGATCGAGGGTGACGGCTCCGCCAATTACAGCGCCTACACCCCTGACCTCGCTGGCGTTGCCGCGACCGGCGACACGCTGGAGGAGTGCGAAGCCGCGATGCGGGAGGCCATCGAGTTCCATATCGAGGGCCTGCGGCTAGCTGGCGAGTAGGTACCACCGGCCACAAACCACGTCGCAGTCGTCACGGTTGCCGCGTAATACGACCCGTAAGTCACCATCGTGGCCGGAAGGAAGCGGCTGGCCGTGCAGGGAGCCGCCGGTTTTCGCGCCATCACCAGACCGCAGGAAGTTGCAGAGCAGGGGAAGATCATTTCCGACCTGGGCGGGCACAGCCGGAGCTGGCCTAGCGTCATCAGTTCCTTCCTGTCTTGACACATCTCGTCGAAGTCAGGGACTAGATCGGCGAGAACCCCCAAGATCAAGATTGACTCAGCGGGCGAACGCTAGAGGTCGATGACGACCTTCCCGTGCACGTGCCGGCCGGCTTGAAGCTCGACCGCAGCGCGGATCTGCTCGACAGGGAAGGTTGCCGCGATGGGCACACGGAGCTGGCCCGCCGCGATCAGGCGGGCAATCTCCTCGATGGCGCCGGGGGCGGCGTTAGCGCCGTTTGCCGGCGTGATCCCGTCGACCTGTCCAGCGATGGTGGTGACGCGCTCGTCCGGAACGCCAAGTTCTCGTGCCGCTTGCACCGTGTCCGTCCCGTAGAGGTCGATGGCCGCGGTGACGCCGCCGGGAGCCAGGGCACGGAGCCGGCCGGCCACGCCGTCCCCATAGGCGACCGGCTCGGCCCCGAGGGCACGCAGGGCACCGGCCGACGTCGCCGATCCCGTCCCGATCACTCGCGCGCCCGCGAGCCGGGCGAGCTGCACGGCGAACACGCCGACCCCGCCTCCCGCGCCGCCGATGAGCAGCGTGTCGCCCGGGCCAGGTTTGACAACGGCGAGCGCGGCGGCGGCTGTACACCCCCCTATAGCAAGGACGGCGGCGGTGCGGTCGTCGACGCCGTCGGGGGTATGGTGCGCGTCGCCGCCCGCCGCGATGGTCCCTGCCACGTCTATGACGACGTAGTCGGCGACCGCGCGGGACAGGGCGCCGCCGAACACCCGGCCGCCGGCCGCGAACTCGCTCACGCCGTCACCGACCTGGTCCACGACCCCGGCATAGTCGGTTCCAAACCCGGACGGCAGGCTCAAGCCGAACCGGGTGGCGGTGGCTGCGTCGGAGGTCATGAACCAGTCCATCGGGTTCAGTCCAGCCGCGGTGACCCGCACGCGGATCTGCCCCGAGCCAGCCTGCGGCGCGGGTACCTCGCGGAGGTTCAGGACCTCGGGGCCGCCGAATGACTCGAGCCGGACCGCTCGGCTCGTGGCCGCCGGCGTGCTGACGCCCGGCTGCTGCATGCTCACTTGTCTCCTTTAACGGCGAATGAGAGGAACGAAAGCGGACTATGCTCCGTTTAAAAGAGGCACGCTAACACAATCGGAGCGTGATCCGTTTTGGCGGAGTCAGAAACTCGCGCGCTGCGAGCGGACGCGACCCGCAACCGCGACCAGCTCCTCAAAGTCGCGACCCGCGTGTTCGTGTCTGCCGGCACCGAGCCGTCAATGCGCGCGATCGCACGCGAAGCCGGGGTCGGCATCGCCACGCTCTACCGGCACTTCCCCACCCGCGAGTCTCTCGTCGACGCGGTCTACCGCGATCAGGTCGCGGGGCTCACCGACGGCGCCCGCGAGCTACTCGCCCAGCTTCCCCCGCCCGCGGCGCTGCGACGCTGGATGGACCTGTTCGGGGACTGGATCGCGACCAAGAACGGCATGCTCGACACGCTGCTCGCGATGATCGAATCGGGCGAGATCGCCCATGCCCAGACCCAGACCGAGCTGCTCGCGGCTATCGACGACATCCTCACCGCCGGCCGCGCAACGGGCGAACTCCGCGCCGACGTCACCGCCGAAGACATCGCTGCCAGCCTCATCGGCATCTACACCGTGGCCCACCCGCCCGAACACGACGCCAGGGCAAGCCGCCTGCTGAACATCCTGATGGACGGCCTCCGATCTACACCCTGAACCACCCATCTACCGCTAACGCAGCGATCATCGGGGTCGACGGACCTCATCACTAAATGTCGTCACGCCGTGTAATCAAATAACTACTTAGAGTAACGCGCCCATCACTACCGGCAGGGCGGGATCAAAAACAGCAATAACAGCCGGGCTCATAGCACAGGGCGACCGGCCCACGCCTGACCGCCCAGGCCGCCACCTCAGGGCCGCCGATACGGCAACAATTAGGAAGGAATCATCACGCACATCCGCTTTGCTCGAGCGGGCTCCGCTCTGGCGGCCGGAGTAGCCGTCACCGCGATGCTCGCTATGTCGGCCGGGGCCGCCAGCGCCTACGCCAAGCCACTGGCGACTACTGCCTGCGGCGCCGCTTGCACCGACGTGAGCTTCGTGAACCCGGGGCCGACTGACCTTCTCGGCACTCACTCGGGCCTGGCGCTGCCGAACAACGTCGTGCAGCTCGTCGCGGGCAGCGACACGGCCTACCAGGAGGACTTCACCCAGAACGACGTGGGCACCGTTTTCCCGATCTATTGCTCGGCTACCGGGCAGGCCCAGACGGGCTCGCTATTCACCGACAACCAGTGCCACCTGCTCTCCGCGGCTGGCCTGCTCGGGGCGACCACATACGAGTGGGCGTACAACCCGAACAACGGCGGCGACGAGACCCTGTGCATCGGCGGTTGGGACAACAAGATGTCCAATGGGTGGAAGCTGCACCTGGAGCCGTGCGGCGTCGCGGCCGACACCGTGCTGATCGAGACAAACACGCTGCCGGGTGGCGCGACCAGCGCCGGCGACTGGGTGATCAACGGCGCGAGCGACAACTTCTCGACCCCGCTCGTCGCCACCTCGGATGGCGCCGGGCCGTTCCAGGCCACCTGGAGCACGGTGCAGATGAAAGGCCAGACGGGCATTAGCACCCAGGAAGCCGTCTTCACCTCCGGCCCGTTCTCAAACTGGCCGTTAGCTAGCGAGTTCGGGCGAGGGCCCCCCCGCCACCAGGGCGGAGGGGGCCTCGCTGCGCTTCGGTGTGTCATCCGGTGCCCCGGGGTGCCTCCGGAAGCGCGGCGGGCAAGCGAGCAGCAGCAGCGGCGCGACGGCCAAGGCCGCCAGGGCCCAGGCGAGGCCGAACCGCTGGGCGAGGAACCCCACGGCGAGCGGCACCGCCCCGCTTTGGCGTTCTTACCGATCTCGATTGCCAGAGAACGCTGCCGTTCGGCGGGCCTGACGGCGAGGGCCAGGCCGGAGGCCAAGCCCGATCGGCGAGCGGCGAACCTCTGCACGGGGAGGAACGGCGGGCATTCAGGGAGTGACAGACTGTCCGCATGGAAGACAGTGATCCGCGTCCCGGGCGGACGCAGACCTGGACGGTAAGGCTACGCCTTGCTATCGATGCCGAGGGTGAGCGCGAGGCCCGGGCCATCGCTGGGGAAGTAATTCAGGCGATGCACGTCGCTGTTGCGGGCGAGCTGCGAGTCACTCTTTCAGCGAGTCGTAGACCCTTGTGGAATATCGTCACCGACCTTGATCTATCGGCAGCAGGAGACGTCACGCCCGACGATGCCCTCACTCGTTTCAGGTACGTAATCCGTAACTTGCCGGGCGTGACTTTCACGAGCCCCCGATCCGACGATGAGCGTTCTGGCTTGTACCAATGGCTGCCGGATGAGTGGAGTACGTCCCTGAATTACGAGGAACTTGTGCATCCAGCGGTCCGTGCGGCGGGGATCTTTGTCACGGCCAGTCCTGCGGCGGACGTAGGCAACGGATCCTCCACCGGGGACTGACCACCAAGCCTGACCACACCGACATAGGATACCGGCCGATTGAGCGAGTGACATCGAAAGCCAGATCCCAGGTGAGCGACGGTAAACGACAACGTGCCGGTAACTTACAAGCGAGGGGTCAGACCGGCTCGGCCACCCATGCACGAGCGTGCCAGAACGGGAGAAGCTGCCGGGCGTAGGAGGGAAAAACGACGGGTGATGGCGCCAACGCCGAGTACCCGCTGGGCAGCGATGAAGACGAGCTGGCGCGTCTTGACCTCCAGGGAAGGGCGCTTGCTCCCGTTACCCGTGCCATTTTCGCCGCAGACGGCATCAGGCCCGGCATGCGGGTGCTGGACCTGGGCTGCGGAGCCGGGGATGTGGCTTTCGTGGCCGCCGACCTGGTCGGCCCCCGATGGCTCCGTTGTCGGCGTCGATCAGTCCCCGCAGGCCGTTGCGCGGGCCCGGCTGCGGGCCGGACACCACGGACTGGCCCAGGTACGGTTCATTGAGGGCGACATCCACGATCCGGCGCCGGGCGGTCCTTTCGACGCCATCGTCGAAAGGCTGGCTCAGACTAGTGCGCACCCGCATAGCTGGACCCGGCAAGAGGTAAAGGGGATGCCGTCGCAAGGTGATCCTGGTCAGGCCATGGGCGATGTTCGCCGCCGACCGGGAGTTATCAAGGTGGCGCGTCACGATGGGCTGCCCCGGCGCCTGGGTCCGCTTCCAGCGCCGCGAGGTCGCGGACCGCGTAGCGGCGGTGCTCGCATTCCTCCTTCATGACCACGCCCAGGCAAACGCCGACCGAGCGTGCTTCGGCCGGGTACCCGGGCGCGGGCAGCCGCGGGAATACCCGTTCCAGGTCGTCATCGGTGAGCCCGTCGACGATGCCGCGCACCATCGTCATGCGGGTGCCGCGTGCCTCCAGCACCTCGGCCAGAGACGGGCGCGCGGCCAGGTCGATGCCGAGCGCTGCGGCGTCCGCGGGCGTGAAGCCGGGCTGCGGGAGGCCGAGCGGGTGATACGGCACCGGCTTATTGAGAATCATGTAACCGGCCCACCTGTCGGTGGCGAGGACAAGATGGCGCAGCGTCTCGATGAAGGACCATTCGCCGTCGACCCGCTGGTGCAGGGCAGGTTCGGGCAGCTGCCCGGCGCGGGCGATGGTCCCGGCCCAGAGGCGCTCGATCGTGTCCCGCATCGCACGGTAGTCGCCGGCTGTCCGCTTGTCTCTCAGCTGGACGCGTTCGGGGTGGCGCCGGTCGAGCTCGCCCTCCACGAATGCCGTGACATCGACGTCGTTGACGACGAGGTTGCCGACGAGCCCGGACAGCCTGACGTCGACGAGCCACGAGTCAGTGATCTTGACCTGGCGCAGGTCACAGTCCCGGAACTTCGCTCCGGTGAAGTCAGCGCCCGTGAAGCTGGCACCGCGAAATGCGCCGGTGCCGTCGTCGTCAGCTGCCACCGCGCTATTGTCCCCAATCGGCCGGAGGCCTACAACCGCCGCTGCCCTGAAGCCGGTTCGTCGACGCGGCCGCCATCGCCGACCAGACCGGCAGCCCGGTGCTGACCTGGATGGCTCGGTGCGAGTGGCGGTGCCTTCTGCGCTTGCAGATGCCGGGTTTGCCGCCGGATCTGAGCCATTTCGCCGTGGGCAGGGTTGGCGGCCGGGGATGTCGATGAGTCCCCGGGCTGCTTGACGGAGGGTGCCGGCGGTCACCCGGAGCTGTGCTGCCTGCGGTGGCGCCGGGGGCCAGAACCAGAACGTGCCGGTTCCCGCGTACGTGGAGATGGACGCGCTGGCGTGGCCGGGCTCGCTCTGGTACCGGACGCCGGTGTCATCGACGGTAGTGACCCGGAAGGCGTGGTGCCCGCCTATTTGCCTGTATGCGGCCGCAACCGCCGTCTCCGGGCCGTTCACGTCACCGGCCGGCCCGTTCTCGCCGGCCCGCTTCACATGCGGGCGATGAGCCGGTCGACCCGCTCATCGACCGAACGGAACGGGTCCTTGCACAGCACGCTCAGCTGGGCCTGGTCGTTGAGCTTGAGGTGCACCCAGTCGACGGCGAAGGCGCGGTGCCGCTGCTGGGCCTGGCGGATGAACTCGCCGCGCAGCCTGGCCCGGGTGGTCTGCGGCGGGACCGACTTGGCCTGGAAGATGTCCAGGTCACGGGTCACGCGATGGACGGCGCCGTTGCGCTGCAGCTGGTAATACAGGCCGCGGTCGCGGCGCAGGTCGTGGTAGGCGAGGTCCAGCCGGGCGATCCGCAGCGCCGACAGCGGCAGGTCATGCCTGGCCCGGTACCGTTCGATCAGCTGGTACTTGGTCACCCAGTCGATCTCCCGGGCGATCGTGTCCAGGTTCCCGGTCTCGATCGCCCCGAGCACCCGCTGCCACATCTGTATCACCCGCCCGGTGACCGGGTCCCGTCCGTTGCTGTCGGTGAAGTCTCTGGCTCTGGTCAGGTACTCGTACTGGATCTGCAGCGCGCTCAGCTGGCGCCCGTCAGTGAGCCGGATCCGGCTGCGGCCGGTCATGTCGTGGCTGACCCCGCGGATCGCCCGGATCGGGTCGTCCAGCGTCAGGTCCGGCATGATCGTCCCGGCCTCGATCATCCGCAGCACCAGGTCGGTGGCCCCGACCTTGAGCAGCGTGGTGGTCTCGCTCATGTTGGAGTCGCCGACGGTGACGCGCAGGCGGCGGAACCGCGTGGCGTCGGCGTGCGGCTTGTCCTTGGTGTCGATGACCGCCCGGGACCCGGTACTCGCGACGTCCCGGATGTGGGCGGCGCGCTGGCTGAGGCAGTAAGTCGCGCCCGCCGGGGTCGGCAGCACTTTCCCGGCGCCGCAGATGATCTGCCGGGTGACCAGGAACGGCGTCAGGATGGTCGTCAGCCGCCCGAAATCCCTGTCCCGGTCCACCAGGTAGTTCTCGTGGCAGCCGTAGGAGTTCCCGGCGGAGTCGGTGTTGTTCTTGAACAGGTAGAGGTCCCCGTCGATCCCTGTCTCGCTCAGCCGCCGGCCGGCGTCCGTCAGCAGCCCCTCCAAGATCCGCTCCCCGGCCTTGTCGTGCGCCACCAGGTCCAGCACGTTGTCGCACTCCGGGGTCGCGTACTCAGGATGACTGCCCCCGCTGAGATGCAGGCGCGCTCCGTTGCGCAAGAAGACGTTGCTGCTGCGGCCCCAGGACACCACGCGCCGCAACAGGTAGCGCGCTGTCTCCTCTGGTGACAGCCGCTGCTGCCCGCCGAAGGTACAGGTGACGCCGTATTCCGTCTCAACCCCGAATATCCGCCGGTCCACACGCCCAACCTACGTGCCCTCGGCGGCTGGGTCACGACCCGATGCCCGCACGCGAGATGCCGTCCCCGGCCGGCCAGTGAGCCGCTCGCTGACATCGAAGCCTTCGCTTGAACAGGACATCGATGTTGGATCGCGGTGCAGGTGGCCACTCGCGCGCGTGCGAACTGGGGCGATGACGAGTCACTGAGAAGATGATCTTGGGTGTCCCAGTGAATCGTGTTTCTCGCGGGCAGGACGACCACAGGCCGTGAGAATATGGCCGATGAAGGTTACCGTGCGTCGATTTTTGCCTCTGTACTGAAAAGCTGATCCTGATCGCGGCGGCGCAATCCGTCCAGGACGACCTGGAGCAGGTGCCGGGCTCTGGCCTCCCATTCGTCCTGCTCGAGCCGGGTCAGGTAGCCGATGAGCAGGATGACATCGCGGGCGTCGACGTCCGGGCGGATGGTCCCGTCGGCCTTGCCGGCGTCGAGGAGCAATGTCACCGCTTCGCCGATGGATCCCAGGCTGTGCGCGGCGAGGTCGTGCGAAACTGCCGCTTCGACGGCGCCGAAGACCCCCCGCTTGACCTGCGCGTAGTCCGCCACCCGGTCGAGCCAGCAGGCCAGCGCGGGGAGCGGCTCGTGGCTGGCCAGGAGCGCCGGTGCCGCCGCCACGAGGTCGCCGACGTCCTTCCGGTAGACCTCGGCGAGCAGGGCCTCGCGGGTCGGGAAGTGGCGGTAGAGGGTTCCCTGCCCGACCCCCGCCTGCTTGGCGATCGCGTTCAGCTTCACCTCACCCGCGTTGGCGACCGCCGCCCGCGCGGCCGCGATGATCCGCGCCCGGTTGCCGACCGCGTCGGCCCGGAGACTGACCGGGTTCATCGTTCCTCCGTCCGCGATTAGCTAAGTGGACACATGTCCGGTAGTCTCGGCAACCAATCGGACACGTGTCCACTTTACCTGGAGGGAGTCCCGATGACCGGCATCAGCGGCAAGGTGGTCGCCATCACCGGGGCGAGCAGCGGTATCGGTGAGGCCACCGCACGCCTGCTCGCCGAACGCGGCGCGGCGGTCGTCCTCGGCGCACGCCGGGCGGACCGCCTGGACAAACTCGCCGAGCAGATCCGGGACAGCGGCGGACGCGCCGTTGCTGTCGCCACGGACGTCACCAGGCCCGAGGATCTGCGGCGCCTGGTGGACCGCGCCGTTACCCAGTTCGGCCGGCTCGACGTGCTGGTCAGCAACGCCGGCATCAGCAAGATCGGCCCGGTGGCTGACCTCGACGTGAGCGGCTGGTCGGCGATGATCGACGTCAACCTCCGGGGCGTGCTCCACGGCATCGCCGCCGCACTGCCGGTCTTCCGGCGGCAAAGGCACGGCCACCTGGTGACCACGGTATCCACCGCCGGTCTGAAGATCGTTCCCACCATGGCCGTCTACGCCGCGACCAAGAACGCCGTCCGTACCCTGCTGGAAGGACTGCGTCAGGAGTCGACCGACGGCGTGCTGCGGACGACAGCAGTGTCGCCCGGGTACATCCGCACCGAACTAGCCGACTCCATCGACGATCCCGAAGTCCGTGAGCAGATCCGCCGGAACAGCGATGCATTCGCCATCGCGCCTGACGCTGTCGCCCGTGCCATTGCCTTCGCCATCGAACAGCCCGACGACGTCGAAATCGGTGACATCACCATCCGGCCGACCATCCAGGGCTAGCCGGGTCGGCGAGGCCGTGACTGTAGGCGTAGTGGACGGCCTGGGCGCGGTCGGTGACGCCGGTCTTGGCGAAGATGTTGTTGATGTGGGTTTTCACGGTTGACTGGCTGACGACGAGAGCGGCGGCGATCTGGGCGTTGGTGCGGCCGGCCGCGACGAGGGACAGGACCTCGGCCTCACGCGCGGTCAGGCCGTCGGGCAATGGCCGGGCGGGGGCGGCATCGGGGGCAGGTCCGGTCGCGGCGACGAGACGGGCCCGAACGGCGGGGTCGAGGATCGACTGCCCTTCGGCCGCTGCGTGCAGGGCGCGGGCGATCTGCTCCCGGCCGGCGTCCTTGGTCAGGTAGCCGAGGGCCCCGGCCCGGAGGGCCGCCAGGATCGAGTCGTCGTCGGCGTAGGTGGTGAGCACCACGACGGCGGTGGCGGGATAGTCTTTCAGGATTTGTCGGGTGGCCTCCACCCCGCCGAGCCGGGGCATCCGCAGGTCCATCAGCACGACATGCGGCCGGTGACGCCCCACCAGGGCCACGGCCTGCTCGCCGTCGGCGGCGGCACCGACGACCTCCACCCCGGGCAGGACGCTCAGCGAGGTCACCAGGCCCTCGCGCACCACCCGCTGGTCGTCGGCCACCACGACGCGCACCGTGGCGTTTACTTCGCTCATCGCGGCACCTCGCTCACCGGTGGCATCTTGTTCTTGCTGGCGCTCATCCTGGCACCGTCAGCTCGACGACCCAGTCGTCCCCGTACGGGCTGGCCAGCAGGGTACCCCCGAGCAGTTCGGCCCGCTCGGTGAGCCCGGTCAGCCCGTACCCGCCGCCGGTGGCTGCCAGCGGCTCACCGGGATCGAGGGCGGCATCAGGGGCATCCGGCGGCGCGCCGTTGACGACCCGCAGGCCCGTTGTCTGCTCCCCGAAGGACAGCGTCACCGCCAACGCGGCGCCGGGGGCGTGCTTGCGGGCGTTGGCCAGCGCTTCCTGGGCCGTGCGGTAGACGGCGAGGCCGACGTCGGGGGCGAGCCGGCGGGGGGTGCCGCGCACCTCGTAGCTGATCTGCCCGCGCCGGCTATCGCCGACGGTGAGAGTGGCCAGCGCCTCGGGCAGGTCGACCGGATCGGCTCGCAGGGCCGCGATGGCCTGCCGGGCCTCCTCCAGTCCCTTGACGGCCAGCCGCCGCGCGCCGCCCACCAGGCGGCGGCCCCCTTCGCGGTCAGCGCCCTCGCCGAGCAGGGCGTCGGCCGCGTCGAGCTGGACCACCAGGCCGCCCAGGGTGTGGGCCAGGATGTCGTGGATCTCCCGCGCGATGCGCGTCCGCTCGTCCAGCACCTGCGCCCGGATGTGTTCCTGCTCGGCCCGCTGCGTTTGGGCGGCGGCCAGCTCGGCCTCCTCGGCCCGCAGCCGGTACTGGCTACGCCAGAGCCCGGCCAGCAGGCCGCCCACCACCGACGCGCAGGCGCCGAGCAGGGAGAAACCCCGGGAGGTCACAACCATCGAGCCCGCCACCAGGGTAACCAGCCCGCAGGCTGCCACCCAGGCACCTTCCAGCACGGTAAACGAGCTGCCGGCCATGACGCCGATCGCCAGCGGCAGCGCCGTGGCGGCGGTTCCGGGGCTGACCAGGGCGGCCAGGCAGGCTCCCACCATCCCGGCGGTCAGGACCGGCACCCGGATCCACGGGGCCGTCCGCTCGGCGGGCAGCCAGGCGATCCATGTCAGGGCGGCCAGGACGCTGCCCACCAGCAGCACCAGGTGCTTGCCGCTGAGACCAGGCGCGGGATGGCCGAGCGAGAGGTCGGCGAGCAACAGCCCGGCCACGCAAGTGCGCGCCAGCCAGGTCCACCTGCGCCAGTCGAACCAGCGTCCCAGCGTGCCCGCGTTCACCAGTTTCCGCCTCCGGTGTGTTCGAGTCATTGTCCCATCCGTAGCCCGACGTACACGGCCGTGGGCTCAGCGGTAGCCACGGGAATGCCGCTGGTCGCTGTCCCGGCGCTCCCGGGTCTTTGAGATCCCTCCGGTCAGGGCCTTCTTAGCGGCGATGACAAGGCCGATGGCCACTCCCGAGGGAAGACCTATGTGCTCCAGGAGATGAACCAGGATAATCATGGCTCGACTTCCTTCTTTCTTTGCCTATAACTCGACAGGGGCCAGTTACCGGGTGGCGCTCACGGCCATGGTCGAGCCGCTCGTCCCGGCGACGGAGCGGCGTGCGGCGGCCCGGCCGCGGGCGGCCAGCAGCGCGCTGCGGGCCATCGCCATAGTGATGGCCATGAAGATCAGCGTGTCGGTCAGCCCGGTGGCGCTGAGCTGGTGGGCGAGAAAGAACTGGCCGAGGGAGTGGGAGAACCAGTGCTCGCTGCCGTAGATGAACACGAGCCGGCCCGCGAAGATCACCGTCCAGAACGCGGCGTACCCGAACCCGGCCCGGCTGACCGCCCGGTCACGCACGCCCCTCCTGCTGTTGACGGGGCCGTAACTGACCGACATGAACAGGTGGGCGGCCAGGCCCAGCAGGATCCCGACACCGGCGCCGACGGCCTGCAGGGCGAGGTTGTGACCGGAGGTCGGCACGCTCGTCAGGTACACGGCGACGACCGCGGCGGCGGTGATCAGCGGGCGTAGCACCCGGAACCAGCCGATCTTCCGGCGGCCGAGGTCAGCCTCCAGCAGAACCGCGAGGACTACCAGGTTGAGAATCCAGACACTGGCTGGCATTTGACGTCTCCTTCAGTTAGGAACTGGTGACGTCTTTCAGCCTGCCGATCTGGCCCCTCGGGCACATCGGGTCACGGGTGGGTCATCGGGTGGAGACGGGTGGAGAGCAGTCTGCGGCCTCCACCCCCCTCTCCACCCCCGCCGACCTCCGGCCGCGGAAGCACCCGGCGCGGGACCGGTAACTGCCCGCGTCTCTTCAGGAGACGGCCGGGCGCCGCTCGTCAACAGCCGCAGGGGGTACTACGCGGTGGAACTTTCGGCATGGGGCTGGGCCGCGATTGGCGTGCCATGATCATGGAACTCGGCCCCGGATCCTGGGTGGATGGTCCCATGGCGAAGATCCCGTCCTGGACAGTTAGGTAAGGCTAACCTAAGCTATGCGGGTCGGCACCGCTGGACACGCGTGGCGCTGCCGGTATGCCGCTTAGCACGTTCAACGGAAAGGTGATGATGAGCGAATCGACGACCACCCTGGCGGGCCGTCCCCGGCCGGCGCGCCCGCAGGCGATTCTCGCCGTGCTGCACAGGAAGTGGCTCAGCCCGCACACGGTACGGATCACCGCCGGCGGGCCAGGCTTCGAGGCGTTGCGCATGAACGAGTTCACCGACAAGTACGCAAAGATCATCTTCACTGACCCCGGCCTGGGGCTGACACCGCCCTACGACCTGGCGGCCCTGCGGGACTCGCTCCCGCCTGACCGGCAGCCGGTGACCCGCACATACACCCTGCGGCGGGCCGACGTGGAGCGCCAGCAAGTCGCGATCGACTTCGTGGTGCACGGTGACAAGGGGATCGCCGCGCCGTGGGCGGCGCACGCCGAGCCCGGCGACATCCTCACCCTGTCCGGTGCCGGGGGTGCCTACCGTCCAGATCCTGGCAGCGACTGGCACCTGTTCGCAGGGGATGAGTCGGCCCTGCCCGCGATCTGCTCCGCCCTGGAGGCGCTGCCCGGCGATGCCCGTGGCATCGCCTATCTCGAGACGTCCGACCCCGGCGAGTACCTCGATGCGACGCTGCCAAGCGGCGTGCAGGTCAGCTGGCTGCACCGGCCCGAGCCCGGCAGCCAGCCCCGGCTGCTCGCCGACGCGCTGCTGGCCGGGCCCTGGCTCTCTGGTCGGGCCGACGTGTTCGCCCATGGGGAGCGAGAGTCAATGAAAGCGGTCCGTGCGGCTCTCAAAACCCGGCTCGGCGACGATGACCAGCTATCCCTGTCGGGCTACTGGGCATCCGGCCGGACCGAAGACGTGTTCCAGTCAGAGAAGCGCCAGCCGATCGGGCAGATCTAGCAT
>Ga0302235_10002215_pt1 | contig 14176 bp, 13 predicted proteins | sample II_Palsa_N3_3_FD_193577 | JGI IMG/M metagenome (GOLD analysis project Ga0302235, IMG submission 193577) | Peat permafrost microbial communities from Stordalen Mire near Abisko, Sweden - II_Palsa_N3_3 | ecosystem: Environmental > Terrestrial > Soil > Palsa > Peat permafrost | place: Sweden... | reverse complement strand
ACGCTGCCCGAACGAGCCCACGACGGTCCCAACGTCCCGGTCAGGGTCATGGGATTCGGCGAGTGCGTCGACAGCCAGAACCTGATGTTCAACAAATATCTGACCAAGATGCCCGGCCTGCGCAAGGCGACCGACCAGGCCCTGGCGATGAGCGGCCTCGCTCGCGACGAGCTGGACATCGTGTACCCGTACGACCCGGCCACGATCTCGGTCGTGGTGGAGCTGGAGAACATGGGCTTCTGCGAGCCGGGCGAGGGCGGCGAGTTCGTCAGTGACGGCAAGATCGAGCCCGGGGGATCGTTCCCGATCAACACCCACGGCGGCCTGCTCGCCTGCGCCCACCCCGGCCCGTCCGCCTCGATGATCCAGATGGTCGAAGCGATCCGTCAGTTGCGGGGCGAGTGCGGCGATCGGCAGGTGCCTGACGCCAAGACCGCCCTGTGCCTTGGCGAGGGCGGCTTCTACGCATGGCAAGTAAACGTCTTGGGAAGGGAATAGGCGATGAGTGGCCGTAAACCAGTAATCACCAGCTCTGCCGCGCAGCATTTCTGGGACGAGTGCGCCAAAGGTCGCTACCTGCTGCAGCAGTGCACGAATTGCCAAACATTTCGGTATCCGCCGGGGCCGATCTGCTGGAACTGCGCCAGCGACGGCGTGGAATGGGTCGAGAGCCCGGGCCGCGGAACGATCTTCACCTTCACCACGATCGGGCGGGCACCCAGCGAGGAGTTCAAGCCTTACGTGCCCTACACGGTCGCCCTGGTGGACCTGGACGAGGGACCGCGGGTCATGGGCAACGTGATCGACTGCGCGCCGGAGGACATATCGATCGACGCGCGGGTCGAGGTGGCCTTCGAGGACGTGGGTGACGCCGTCCTTCCGCAGTTCGTCCTGTCCGGCGCAACCGCTTCATAGTCCTGGCAATGGCAATGAGACGCGACGGGCGCCCGCCTGAATGACCACAACACGCACCGAGAAAAGCAATGAGAGGGACGACGTGCCACGGGAGACATCGGCGTCAACTGCGCGGGCCCTGCTGGATCGGGTCGCCGCCAGCCCGGCGGGTAAGCGGATCCTCGGTGAGGCCGGCGTGTCCGCGCAGTCGGCCGATCCAGCCGCGGATTTCGCCCGGCTGCCGATCCTGCCCCGCAGTGACCTGGCCCGCTGGCAGCAGGAATATCCAGACCGTGCCGGGTTTGCGACCATCCCCCTGAGCGATTTCGGCCGATTGGGTTATCACGCTGGTGGCGAGGTCGATGTTGCCTATGCCGGTCGCCACGGAGCCGACGTGATGGCCGATCTGTTCGGTCGGCTGGGTGTGACCAGCAGCGATGTCGTGGTGAACACATTCGGCTACCATCTCGCGACGGTGGCGCACGTGTTCGACGAGGGGTTGCGGCGTCTCGGTGCGTGCGTGGTGCCGGCCGGACCGGGCAACAGCGCCCTGCAGCTCGAACTGTTCACTCGGCTGCGGCCTACGGTCTGGCTCGGGTTCCCGACCTTCCTGTGGCGCACGCTCACCGATGCCGGGAGCAAGGACACCTCGCTGCGGCTGGCCATCGTCGGGGGCGAGTTCGCGCCGGGCGTGCGACGCGAATTGCACAGGCAGTTCGGCATCGACTCGCGGGACTTCTATGGAGTGTCGATCCTCGGTCCGGCGGCGTATGAGTGCGCCGAGAAGGAAGGCATGCACGTCACCGAGCGCATGCTCGTGGAGATCGTCGACCGCGACACCCGAGCCCCGGTTGCCGTCGGCGAGGCGGGCGAAATCGTGTTGACCCCGCTCGACCACGAGTACGTCGTGCCCCGGCTGGGTACCGGAGATCTTTCGCGGTGGTTGGACGAGCCGTGTCGGTGCGGTGACCCGAGCGATCGCATCGCCGGTGTGCTCGGTCGCGTCGGTGAGGGCGTGAAGGTACGAGGCGTGTTCGTCTACCCCCGGGACGTGCGCAGTGTGCGCCAAGCACTGCCGGCCGACGTCGAGGTGGCGCTGGTTGTCAGCCGGGCCACCGACGGAGGTATCCGCGACATCCTCACGTTGCGGGTGACGCCGGGTAAGGGTCCGCCTCCGGAGGGGTTCGAGGCCTCGGTAGGTGAGGTGTTCCACGACGTCTGTCACGTGCGCCTGGACGAGGTGACGATTGTCCCCGAGCTCGGTACCGACAGCGTCTTGGTCGATCAGCGGGAGTGGGAGGTGGCGGCTCCGTGACGACGACCGGTGGGGCGCCGTCAGCTGAGTTCGACGGCCGGACGCTCGCGGAGTTGCTCGCCTGGCGGATCGCCCAGAACCCGGAGGCGGTCGCGGTGCGTCGTCGGCGCGATGGATGGTGGCATGAGTACTCGTGGACCGAGGCAGGCGATCAGGTCTCGGCGATCGCCGCCGGCCTGCGGGCCCGCGGCGTCGTCCACGGCGCGCGCGTGTTGTTGCTGGGCGAGATCGACCTGGAGATGCTTTGGACGACGTACGCAGCCTGGACGCTCGGCGCCGCGACGGTCAGCGTGTGGCCGGGCGGCGGAACTGAGGACGTCGCGCAGGTGGTGGGTGACACTCAGCCGACGGTAGCGGTGGTCCGTGGCGCGCGCGAGGTCGGGCAGCTGCTCGCCCTGGCCGACACGAAGGCGCCAGCGGTCATCGTGTCCTGGGAGGACGACTGCACCGACCGCAGTTCGCCGGACGTCGATGTGCTGACATTCGATCAGCTGGTCAGCGACGGCCGTTCCGCGTCGCCGGCGGCGGCCGTGATGCTGAAGCCCGGCGATGTGACCAGCATGTTCCGAACTTCGGGTTCGACCGGGGTACCGAAGCTGGCCGCCCACACCCACACGTCGCTGATCGAAGGGACCCGCGCCTTCCTGCGTGCCTTCCCGGCGGACGCCGCCGATGACCACATCCCCAACTTCAACCTGGCCGCGCCGGCCGAACCCGTGGTGGGGACGGTCAGCCACTTGCTGTCGGGAATGCGACTGAACTTCACGGCATCGCGCACCTCCTACGACGAGGACGTGAAGGATCTCTCGCCGCACTACATGTGGCTGATGCCTTATCAGTGGGAAGCGCGCGTCAACGCTCTGGACCGGCCAGGCCAGACACTGAGCGTCGATGAACTGCGGCATGAACTGGGACTGCACAACACGCGGTGGGCCATCACCGGGGGGTATGCGATCGCGCCCGCCGCGGCAGCGTGGTTGGCCGGCCTAGGCGTGGAGCTGCACAAGATCTACGCAAGTGCCGAGATGCTCATCGTCGGATCCGGCCTCAGCACCGGTGATCAGCAGGCCGTGGGTCGATTGCTGCCCGAGGTCGGGTATGAAGTGCGTAACGGGGAGCTGTTCATCCGCTGGCCCGGGCTGTTCACCGGATACTGGGGTCGCTCGGACGCCCTGCAGGACGGTTGGTACCCGACCGGCGATCTCGTCGAGGTCGACCCCGATCGCGAGGTACGCATCCTGGGCCGGGCCCAGTTCGTCGCGGCCGGACCAGCTGCGACCGCGCACGCGCCCGAGGCCGTCGAGGCGCGGCTGCGCAGCCTGGCCTACCTGCAGGACGCCTTCTGCCTGCCGGTGGAGGACGGCGGGGTGATCGCTCTGGTGACGTTCCGGGTCGACCAGGCCACCGACCGGCTGGAGTCCGACGTCGCGGCCATCAACGAGGACCTGACCGGCCGGCCCATCCGCACGGTGGCCGTCCTGCGCCGCAACTTCGACTTCGATCGCGGCGAGCTCACCCCGACCGGCAAGTTGCGACGCGGCGTTCTCCAGGAGAACTTCGCCGACGTGATCGAGACGGCCCGATCGGGCGGCCTGCCCGGCGGGCCTGAGGTGCTCTTGGCGTTCGATCGAGACGGCGGATGATGATGCCCGGCCAAGCGTCCTTGTCGCTTAGTGAACTTCCGCTCGACGGGCTACTCGTCGTCGCGGTCGAGCAGGCCGTCTCGGCGCCATTGGCGACTCGTCAGCTAGCCGAACTCGGCGCGCGGGTCATCAAGGTCGAGCCGCGAGATGGTGGTGACTTCGCGCGGCGCTACGACGCCGCCTTCGGCGATGTCTCGAGCTACTTCGCCTGGCTCAATCGGGGCAAGGAATCGATCTGCCTGGATCTGGCCGACGAGGGTGACCGGTCCGACCTGTGCCGGTTGATCGCCCGAGCCGACGTCTTTGTCCACAACCTGTCGCCGGAGACGGCCAAACGCCACCAGCTCGGCGCCGCGCAGCTCAGCGACGCGAACCCCAGGCTCGTCGCGTGCGACATCCGTGGCTATGCGGCCAGCTCGGCCGATGCGACCCGTACGGCATACGACTTGTTGATCCAGTGCGAGAGCGGGCTCGCGTCACTCACCGGCACCCCGGATGAACCCGCTCGGGTCGGGGTATCGATCGCCGACATCGCCACGGGAATGTACGCGTTCGCCGGCATCCTGGTCGCACTCAAGAAGCGCGATGAGACCGGCCGGGGCGAGGCACTGTCGGTCGCGATGTTCGACGCCATGGCCGAGTGGCTCAGCCAGCCGGCCTTCTATGCCTGGCAGACCGGACGGGCCCCGTCCCGGACCGGTTTGCATCACGCCACGATCGCTCCCTACGGCGCCTTCCGGGCCGCCGACGGGACAGTCGCGATAGGTGTGCAGAACGAGTCCCAGTGGCGGCGCTTCTGCGCCGGGGTACTGGGCGCTGACGACATCGCCGATGATCCGTCCTTCGCCACCAACGTCGCCCGCATTGCGCACCGGACCGAACTGGACGAGCTCGTGCAGGCTCGCCTGGAGGCGCTCACCGTGGCCGATCTCTGCGCGCTGCTGACCGCCGCCGACGTGCCGTATGCGTTGGTGCGGTCGGTCGGTGACCTCAAGGACGCCCTGCTGGCTGATGCCGAGCCTCGCCTGACCCACGTGCCCGGACCCTCGTCGGCCGTATGGGCCATACGGCCACCGGTGCGATTCGCCTCGTTCGAGGCTCGCATGGGTGCCGTGCCCGCGGTTGGCGAGCACACGGCGGACATCCGCGCCGAATTCGACCTGGAGCGGGTGCCGTGACCGCGCCCACCGCTTCGATGTGGGGCGGGCGCTACCTCGAGGACTTCGTCGTCGGGGACCGATACGAGCACCCCATGGGGCGAACGATCACATCGGCCGACAACATCTGGTTCACGCTCTTGACGCAGAACTCGGCCAGTTTGCATGTCGATCACAACTACGCCGCGCACACCGAGTTCGGCCGACCGCTGGTCAATTCAACGCTGTTGCTCTCGATCGTCACCGGTCAGAGCGTTTTCGACGTGTCGTTCAACGTGTTCGCGAACCTCGGTTGGGACACCGTGCGGATGTCCAATCCGGTATTCGAGGGCGACACGATTTACTCCGCCTCCGAAGTGCTCTCGGTCCGACCATCCAAGTCACGCCCCAGCGTGGGGATTGTCGTGGTCTCGACAACCGGCCGCAACCAGGCGGGAACCGAGGTCATCAGCTTCGAACGCACCGTGATGATCTATCGCCGCGGATTCGGTCCGCGGGCGAACGGATCGGTCCCATCAGTCGTTTCGAGCGATCAGGCATGAACGTCTTCGACATGCGGGCGCTGGCTAATGGACCTTCCACCGAGACGCCACCGCCCGGAAGGAGCCACTGTGTTCTCACTACCTGACGGCGAGCAGGAACTGGTCGATGTCGTTCGCCGCTTTGCCGACGACCGCATCGTTCCGGTCGCGTCGGCATTCGATCGCTCGGACGAGTACCCGGCCGATCTGATCGAGCAGATGAAGGACCTGGGTCTGTTCGGGTTGGGGGTGTGTTCCCCCTACACCGAGTACCCGGTAAGCACCGCGTGCATGGCGCTGGTGACGCTGGAACTGTCCCGGGGTTGGATGAGCCTCGGCGGCGCGATCGGCGGTCACACCGTCGTTTCGAAACTCCTGTCGATCTTCGGCACGCCGGAGCAGCAGGAAAAGTACCTGCCGACGATGGCGACTGGTGCCCTTCGAGCCACGATGGCCCTCACTGAGGCCGGCGGAGGCTCGGACCTGTCGGCGATGACGACGACGGCCACGCTCAACGGTGACGAGTACGTCATCAACGGAGCCAAGACCTGGATCAGCAACGCCGAGCGGTCGGATCTGATCGCCTTGCTGTGCAAGACCGATCCAGCTGCCTCGCCCCCGCACAGTGGCATGACTGTGCTGATCGTCGAAAAGGGCCCGGGGGTCACCATCGGAAAGCCGCTGGGCAAGCTTGGCTACCATGGCGTGGAGAGCTGCGAGGTGGTCTTCGACGACTGCCGCGTCTCCGCGTCGGCGGCACTCGGCGGAGCGCCGGGAACCGGCTTCCAGCAAATGATGAAGGGGCTGGAGGTGGGCCGGATCCAGGTAGCGGCGCGAGCGGTGGGGGTGGCCAGGGCCGCCTTCGACCGCGCGTTGGCCTACTCTCAGGAACGGCACACGTTCGGCAAGCCCATCTGGCGACACCAGTCGATCGGCAACTACCTCGCCGACATGGCAACCAGCGTGACGGCAGCCCGCTTGCTGCTGCTGCAGGCGGCAGAGCTGTTCGATCAGGGCCGACGGGCTGACCTCGAGGCCGGGATGGCGAAGCTGTTCGCGTCCGAGGTGGCCATGAGCAGTGCGCTTACCGCGATCCGCATCCACGGCGCTTACGGCTATTCCACCGAGTTCGATGTGGAACGACTGTTCCGGGACGCGCCGCTGATGATCGTCGGCGAAGGTACCAACGAGATTCAACGCAACATCATCGCCCAGCAACTCGTCGCGCGCGGCGGCCTGTCGTGACGGTCACGAACTCCGTCCGCTCCGGCCCTTCACATCCGGGAACCACCCACGACTGAGGTGTCACGCAGCCACTGGCAGAGCATTGCCGACGCGGCGATCAAGTTCGTCGACAACGAGGTGGTGCCCCTGAAGCGGGCCAACCGGGAGCTGGTCGATGATTCGCCGTGCCAGTCGTGGCTGGTGAGGTGAGTGCGCTCACGGGCACCGGGTTGCGGAACAGGTCCAGCACCGGGCAGTGCTTGTCGACCACGGCGGCGAGTTCCTGGTAGCGCTGCGCGGTCTCGGGTTCGGGGCTATGCCGCCGCCGCCGAGCGCAGACGGCTCGTCCACCGTGAACGTGTGACTGCCCTTTCACCGTCTCTCTTCAGCTACTGGAACCCGGCGCGGACTGAGGTGACGCGCTGCGTGTTGAATCCGAGCCAGTGCATCCGGCCCATGTAGCGCGCGTGCTCGACCTTGAGACAGCGGTCCATGATCACCGTCACGCCGCCATCTTCGGCGATCCGCGCGCCGTCGGCGTTGATCACGCCGAACTGGCACCAGATGGCGCCGGCGTGGATCGCCACAGCCTCCCGCGCGATCCCCGGCAGGGCGTCCGGCGCGCGGAAGACGTTCACGACATCCACCGGCACGGGTACGTCCAGCAGGCTCGCGTAGGACGTCTCTCCGAGGATCTCCGTCTCGCGGGGATTCACGGGGATGACGCGGTAGCCATGCCGCTTGAGGTAGTAACCAACGAAGTAGCTGGCCCGCAGCTCGTTGTTCGACAGGCCCACGATCGCGATCGTCCTGGCGGTGTGGAGCACGCGCTGGATCGTCAGCGAGTCCTGGTACTGCCCGAGATCGATCATGCCGTCGCTACCTTCTCTCCCGCTGTTGCGGCGACGCGCGCGAAACCCTGCTCCAGATCCCACATCAGATCCTCGACGGACTCGGTGCCGACCGACAGCCGCACCGTCCCCGGCCCGACGCCGGCCGCCCGCAGTTCGTCGTTGCTCAGCTGGCGGTGCGTCGTGCTGGCCGGGTGGATGATCAGGCTTTTCGCGTCACCGACGTTCGCCAGGTGGGACCAGAGCGTCACACCGCGGATGAGGTCCTGTCCGCCGGTCCGGCCACCGGCGCAGTCGAACGAGAACACCGCGCCGGCTCCGCGCGGCAAGTACTTCTCCACCAGGGGCCGGTACAGGCTCCCCGGCAGGCCGGGGTAGGTCACGTTCGACGCCAGGTCGTGCGCCTGGAGGAACGCCGCGACCGCTAGCGCGTTGCTGACGTGGCGTTCCATCCGTAGCGACAGTGTCTCGAGCCCCTGCAGGAACAGGAAGGCGTTGAAGGGCGAGAGCGCCGCGCCCAGGTCGCGCAGGGTCTCGGCCCGGAGCTTCATCAGATAGCCGTACATCCCGAACGTCTCGTGGAATTGCAGGCCATGGTAGGCCGGCGACGGATCCGCGACCACGGGAAACCGCCCGTTGGACCAGTTGAACGTGCCGGCCTCGACGACGACGCCGCCGATGCTCGTGCCGTGGCCGCCGATGAACTTGGTCGCCGAGTGGATCACGATATCGGCGCCCCATTCGATCGGGCGGCACAGGTACGGCGTCGCGAACGTGCTGTCCACGACCAGCGGCAGCTCGTGCTCGTGCGCGATGGACGCCACCGTCTCGATGTCCAGCACATTCCCGGCCGGGTTGCCGATCGTCTCGCCGAAGAATGCCTTCGTGTTGGCGCGGACCGCCTGCCGCCACGCGCCCGGATCGTCGGGATCGACCCACGTCAGCTCCACGCCCATCTTGCGCAGCAGGTGCTTGAGCTGGTTCACCGTCCCGCCGTAGAGCGCCGAGGACGAGACGACGTGGTCGCCCGGCTGCAGCAGCGTGAACAGCGCGGCTGCCTGTGCGGCGATCCCGCTGGCGAACGCCACCGCGCCAGCGCCGCCCTCGAGGTTCGCTACCCGCTCCTCGAACACCGCGACGGTCGGGTTCATGATGCGCGAGTACGTGTTCCCGTACTCCTGCAGGTTGAAGTACGCTGCCGCTGACTCCGGGTCCTCGAACACGTAGCTGGTCGTCTGGAAGATCGGCACCGCACGTGCGCCCGTGTTCGGGTCGGGCCGTTGCCCGGCGTGCAGCTGCCGTGTCTCGAATCCGAACGCGCGGTCCTGCTCGATTGGCACAGTCTCGACCCGCGAGAGCTTATCGGTCATGAAGGCCTCTTCCTCGACGTCATTCGCCGGCCCCGCCTTCGGCCAGGAAGCTATGGATAATGGGCGTCTGGCGGGCTTCCTCAAGAAGGAAGCAGTCGTGGCCGTATGGCGCGTCGATGATATGGAACTCGACTGGCTTGCCGAGACCGCGGAGCGCGTCGGCGACCTCCCCTGATGCGGAGGGCGGGTACAACCAGTCGGAACTGAACGCGATCAGCAGCGTGCGCGCCGAAACGCCTTCGAGCGCCCGCGCGAGCGATCCGCTGCCGTGCTGCCGCGCGAGATCGAAATACGTGAGCGCGCGCGAGGTGTAGAGATAGGTGTTGGCGTCGAAGCGCTTGACGAACGAGTCGGCCTGGTGGCGCAGGTAGCTCTCGACTTCGAATTCCGGCTCGGTGATCGTGTAGCGGATGTCGTCGGCGAACTGCAGCCGCCGGCCGAACTTGTCCCCCAGCGCCAGTGCGGACAGGTACGTGACGTGGCCGACCATCCGCGCGACGCCCATGCCGGCGTCGGGCGCGGCGCCCGTGCCGTAGTAGTGGCCGCCTTGCCAGGCCGGGTCGCGCATGATCGCCTCACGCGCGATCGCGTTCCAGGCCACGCCCTGCGGGTGGAGGGCGTGCGTGCTGGCGATCGACACGACGGCATCGACCTGATCAGGAAACAGGATCGCCCACTCGAATGCCTGCATCCCGCCGAGCGAGCCGCCGGCTACCGCCGCAAGCCGCTCGATACCGACTGCGTTCAGGAACGCGCGCTCGGTCCGCACCATGTCCGCGACAGTGACCACCGGGAAGTCCAGCCCGTACGGCTTGCCCGTTGCCGGGTCGAGCGACGACGGCCCTGTCGTCCCTCGGCAGCCGCCGAGCAGGTTCGTGGAGACGACGAAGAAGCGGTCAGTGTCGAACGCCTTGCCGGGGCCGATCATCCCGTCCCACCAGCCCAGCCCCCTGCGGCCCACGCCGTCGCGAGCCTCGGCCGCGAACCCGTCACGCGTGCTCTCGTCGGGCGGCGTCTTCGCGAAGCCCGCCGCATGGGCGTCGCCGCTGAGCGCATGGCACACCAGGATGACGTTGTCGCGCCGGGGTGAGAGGGCACCGTAGGTCTCGTATGCCACGCGAACCGGGTGCAGCTCGCGCGCGCAGTCGAGCCGCACCGGCTCCGGCAGGTCGAGGTACTGCGTTTCGACCGTGCCGACCGAGCCGGCCGCGAGCGTTGAGGCTGGCTCTGCCATGGGGGCTATGGTATCCGGGTATGGCCAAGTGTATTGTCAACCATCTAAATAGGTAATTTGGGAAGATCCTAGGGAGGTAGCGATATGACGACAGTTACCAACGGAGTCAACGTTCAGGCACTGCTCGACGCGCGTGAAGTGCTGAAGGGTGCGCCTGAGGCCGCTCAGTTCACCTGGCGCGCGTCCGCCAAGTGGCAGAGCGGCGTCCACAGCACGATCAAGGTCCAGAGCTTCTTCGGCCTCGGGGAGGAGCAGAACCACAAGGCAGAGTGGACATTCGAAGCTGACCACCCCGAGGTCTTCGCGGCGGAGGACAACGGCATCACGCCGATCGAGTACCTCCTCGTCGGCCTGGCGAGCTGCCTGACGGGGGGTATTGCGTCCGTCGCGGAGAACCGCGGCATCCAGCTGCGCTCGGTCGAGTCCACGGTCGAGGGCGGGCATGACATCCGCGGGATCCTCGGAGCCGACAGCGACGTCCGCAACGGCTACAACGACATCAAGGTGACGTTCACCATCGACGCGGACGCGTCGAGGCAGGAGATCGAGGCGCTGGTCGCCCAGTCCCAGAAGCGCTCCGCCGTCTTCGACGCGCTGACGAATCCTACGAACGTCACCGTCGAGGTCGCCTGAGCGGCCGCGCGGCGGCCTGCCGACGCGCGCGCTCCTAAAAGCACTGAGGGGCCAAGCCATCGAGCGCACGACCACGGTCGTCATCGGCGGGGGGCACGCGGGCCTCGCCGCAAGCTACTTCCTCAGCGACCGGTCGATCGACCACGTCGTCCTTGAGCGCGGAGAGGTGGCTAACTCCTGGCGGCGCGAACGCTGGGACTCCCTGCGGCTGCTCACTCCCAACTGGCAAAGCCGTCTGCCGGGCCTTCACTATGAAGGCCCGGATCCAGGCGGCTATATGACGGTGGGGGAAGTGACCGAGTTCATCGAGCACTTCGCCAAGGTCTCGCGCGCTCCCGTCCGGACTGGCGTGAACGTCACGTCGGTGCGGCGCGCCGACGATGGATACCAGGTGATCACAAGCCACGGCGAGATTCATTCCCGGACCGTGCTCATCGCGAGCGGCGCCTGCAATCGGCCATCGGTGCCGCAGTTGAGAGAGGGGGTGCCGGCGTCCGTCGGGCAACTGACGCCGTTCGACTATCGCGACCCTGCCCAGCTACCCGACGGCGGCGTGCTCGTCGTGGGAGCCTCGGCGACCGGCGTGCAGCTGGCCGCCGAGCTGAGGCGGTCGGGCCGGCCGGTGACTGTCTCGGTGGGGGAGCACGTGCGGCTGCCGCGCACGTACCGCGGACGCGATGTGCTGTGGTGGATGGACGCGTCGGGCGTGTGGGACCAGCGGTACGACGAAGTCGAGGACCTCACCCGGGCGCGGCGGCTGCCCTCGCCCCAGCTCGTCGGGACTCCTGAGCGGACGACGCTCGATCTCAACGCGCTCGCCTCGATGGGCGTCGAGCTGGTGGGCCGGTGGGCGGCGGTACGTGACGGCCGCGCGCTGTTGTCCGGCGGCCTGCGCAACGTGTTCTCTCTCGCGGACCTCAAGATGGAGCGCCTGCTGGACACGTTCGACGAATGGGCCCGGACGGACGGGTGTGACGCGGAGGCCGGCCCTCCTGAGCGCTTCGCGCCGACCCGCGTGCCCGAGTCGACGCGGTTGCAGCTTGACCTGCGGAGCGGCGAGATCCGCGCCATCGTGTGGGCGACGGGTTTCCGGCCTGACTACGGGTGGCTCGACGTGCCGGTAGTCGACGCGAAGGGCCAGCTGAACCACGAGGGCGGTGTGGCCGGCAGCCCGGGACTGTACGCCCTGGGGCTGCCGGTGCTGCGGCGGCGCAAGTCCACGTTCATTTACGGTATCGAGGACGACGCGCGTGAGGTGATTGATCACCTCGCTCGGTACCTGGCCGTGCGCCGGTGATCCTCACCGCCACGTCATCTGGCGCAACAACCACGCTTATGAAGAACACCTGCGTCGCATCATCGACCGGGCAAACGTAGCCTGATGCGGCACTAGCCTCTCTGTCCAGTATTCCATACAATATAGATATGGATAGTAGACAAGTTGCCAGCCCCGTGGCTGCCGAGCGATGTTTTGGCAACCTGATCAGCGCCGTGCGAACCGCGACGCGGCGCCGGGCCAGCTGGGCAGGTACGGCAGGCCTGGTCGCCGGTCAGCTCAGGTTGCATATGCCCACCGCGGAGATCCTGACGGCGGAACAGCGTTATGGAGATCCGACTCAGTACCGCTGTCACCTGCTGCACGCCGAGCCGGACGGCTCGTTCTCTGTCGTAGCCCTCGTCTGGCGACCTGGCCAGGCCACGCCGATCCATGACCATGTCACCTGGTGCGTCTTCGGGGTCATCCAGGGCGCCGAGTGCGAGGAGCGGTATGTCCTGCGCGACGACGGCTGGCTGGAACAGGACGGGGCGTCGGTGAATGCCATAGGAGATGTGGCGGGCCTGGCGCCTCCCGGTGATATCCACCGCGTGCGCAACGCCGGCGGACAGACCGCTATCTCGCTGCATATCTATGGCACGGACATCAGCCGCCTGGGCAGCAGCGTCCGCCGAATCTACGACTTGCCTGTCGTCGCCGGGATGCCCGGCTGACAGACGGCATGGCCAGTTTGTTGCTGCCGGTAGTGATGTCGTGGAATGCCTTGTGGTAGCTGGAGCTGCGGGCGATGCGGTAGATGGCGGGGTTCACGAAGCCGAGGCCGTGATGGGCGTCCTGGTCGGCTAGCGCCATGAGTCCGCCCCACAGCGCGGCGGAGGCGCTGGCAGGGGCAAGCACCGTCACCGTCTCGCCGCGGCCGTCGATCCCGCCATCCAGCAACGGCTGGATGCCATACGCGACCCGGAACACGCGCGGCGTATAGCAGGAGGCCGGGGGACGCAGGCAGCCGGAAACCGCACCGGACGGCGCGGAGCCGGCCGCTGCGGTCGTGGCCGGGCCGCCTGAGCTTTCCGTGCCGGGCGGCTCACCCCGGCGGCCGGCTGGACGCTTCGACGCAGGCGACCCGGAGCCTGGCAAACAGAACATCGACGCAAACACCAACGCCATCACCGGGACCTTCGGGCGCTTCACCAAGGCCCCGGTAAAGGGAGATGGACCTGAGACGAGGTCGCTTATGCGCTCAGCGCACATGCATGCGAGCGTTCAACGCGGTCAATCCGGCTACGCCGTTAGGTGGTTACTGTGACAACCGAGTAGCGGTCACGGGAAGCATCGAAGTCGGTGTCGACTTCCCTCAATCCCGCGGGTTCAAGCCGTTCGCGCAGTTCGCTGATCGTGAAGGGGCGGAACGTGATCTGGTATTCGTGTGGCTCGATCTGGCCGTCGTTATCGAAGATGAACACCAGATGGGCGATGTGCTCGTCGCCGAGGCGATCCGGTATCTCCCAGGAATAGAGCACGAAACATCGTCGTCCCGCGCGAGTTACCACCCGGTTGGCAACCTGAACGATCTGGCGCGCGGCGTGGAGCTTCTCCCAGTTACGGGAATCAATGACCACGTATCCCCCGGGGCGGGCCACCCGCCGCAGCCCAGTAAGCGCCTGAACCATTGCGTCGCGGCCGGCGGCGTGCACCAGCGAGTTCCCGACACACAGCACGACGTCAAACCGTTCGCCGGTGGCTGCGGGAAGATCCACCCACCTGCTGTGCAAGAGCGGGATCGCCAACCGCTCTCGCCGGAACCGGGCAGCTGCACCCTCGACCATCGCGTCGCTTCCGTCGGCCGCCCACACCGTGAAGCCCCGGCGCGCGAGCACGGCCGCGTCGACACCCGTGCCGCAGGCCGCGTCCAGCACGGCACTTGTGCTGCTGGTCCGCTGCAGCAGGCGGGCCGTCGCCGGATGGTTTATCGCGCGTCCGTTAGCAATCTCGTCGTCGTCGAACATCCAGTCGTAATCGGCGGCAAGCATCTCGTAGGCGTCAGCCATGAGGTCGTAG
>Ga0302235_10002212_pt1 | contig 14182 bp, 10 predicted proteins | sample II_Palsa_N3_3_FD_193577 | JGI IMG/M metagenome (GOLD analysis project Ga0302235, IMG submission 193577) | Peat permafrost microbial communities from Stordalen Mire near Abisko, Sweden - II_Palsa_N3_3 | ecosystem: Environmental > Terrestrial > Soil > Palsa > Peat permafrost | place: Sweden... | reverse complement strand
GCGGCATCACGTCGGCGAACTTTGAATCGCGCGGGATCTCGCGACCGATATGCCAGAACTCCTTCAGATCAGCGTACTGGCTGTCCTTGGCGGTCTCCACCTTGAGCGGCGTATAGCCGCGCGCACCGCCACTGCCGGCGATGTGGTACTTCATCTTGATGTCGGTCGGCAGCGCGAAGAAGCGCTGGAAGACATCGTACGAACCGTCGATCAGCTCGCGCGAAATGCCATGCCCGCTGATGCAGCAGAAACCGAATTCGCGATACGCCGCACCCAGTTCGGCAACGAAGGCATCTCGATCGGTGTCATAACGACGGATATCGAGGGTAGGAACATTCTTCATGATGGTTGTAGTCCACTAGGTTGGGCGTGCGGTCAATTCATCCGCCACCGCAGGGGCGGTGCACGTCGGGCCTATCCATGGCGACCCAGTACAACTACAGGTTCACGAGCGTTCGGCTACGGATTTTACAATCCCCGCCAGCTTTTCTGCCAACTGCTGCACTTCTGTGGCATCGGCAGCCTCGATGGTGACGCGCACCAGCGGTTCCGTGCCGGAAGCACGCAACACCACCCGGCCGCGACCACGCAGGGTCTGCTCCACCTCGGCCAGCGACTGCTGCACCTCGCTGCTGACCAGTGCTTCGCGCGCACCGATGGCGCGTACGTTGAGCATGACCTGTGGCAATTTCTTCAGGCCCCGACGGGCCGTAGCCAGATCCTGGCCGGACAGTGCCAGCGCCTCCAGCACCGCCAGCGCAGCGACGATACCGTCACCCGTAGTGGCGCGATCCAGGCACAGAATATGGCCCGAAGTCTCACCACCCAGAACGCCACCGTGCTGCCTCAGCTGCTGCATCACGTAGCGATCGCCCACGTTGGCGCGAATCAGCGACACGTCGAGTTCCGCCAGGGCCAGCTGCAGGCCGTAGTTGCTCATGAGAGTACCAACGACGGGCCCCTCAAGCAGGCCGCGCGCGTGCCAGCTGAGCGCCAGCACGTAGAGGATGTCGTCACCGTCGGCCAATACGCCATGCCGATCAACCAGCACCAGCCGGTCACCATCGCCATCGAACGCAATACCGAGATCGGCGCCATGCGCCAGCACGGCCTGCTTCAGCGCCTGTGGATGGGTGGAGCCAGACTCACGATTGATGTTGAAACCGTCCGGCTTGTCGCCAATCGCGATGACCTCGGCGCCCAGTTCGGCAAACACTTTCGGCGCCACCTGGTAGGTCGCGCCATGGGCACAGTCCAGTACCAGCTTCAGCCCGCGCAGGCTGAAATCCTCTGCGACTGTCGCCTTGCAGAACTCGGCATAGCGCGCTACGGCATCGCTGATGCGGGTCGCCCTGCCCAGCCGCTCGGAGGCTACCGTGGCGAAGTCGGCATCGACTTCCCGTTCGATCGCCAGCTCGACTTCGTCAGATAGCTTCTCGCCGCCGGCAGAGAAAAACTTGATGCCGTTGTCATGGTACGGATTGTGTGAGGCACTGATGACGATGCCGGCGCTGGCACGCATCGAACGGGTCAGGAAGGCCACCGCCGGCGTCGGCATCGGTCCGAGCAAGCCCACATCGGCGCCGGCAGCGACCAGACCTGATTCCAGTGCCGACTCGAACATGTAGCCGGAGATGCGGGTGTCCTTGCCGATCAGCACCAGCGGACGATCCTTGCCCTCGCGCGCCAGCACGCTGCCTACGGCGCGGCCCAGGCGCAGCATGAAGTCCGCGCTGATCGGCCATTGCCCGACCATGCCGCGAATACCGTCCGTGCCGAAATACTTGCGTTGATTCATCGTGTGTTGCTGTCCTGAAAGATTGTCTGTCCCCGTGACGCAGGATAGTGCTGCACCGGATCCCGCAGCAAAGCGCTCAATCGTCGTCCGGCCAGCGCGGCGCAGCGGTTTTTTCGTCGCGCTTCGGCACCACATCGACCGCATGTACCGCCTGCCATACGGCCAGCGCATCCACCGTGGCAGCCACATCATGTACACGCACCATGTGTGCGCCACGCTGAACCGCGATCAGCGCGGCAGCGGTCGAGCCGGCAGCGCGCTCAACTGGATCGACCTTGCCGGTGAGTGTGCCGATCATCGACTTGCGCGACAGCCCGGCATATACACCGCTGCCCAGATTGGCGAAGCGATCCAGCGCGCACAGTAGTGCCACGTTGTGTTCCAGCGTCTTGCCGAAACCAAAACCGACGTCAACCATCACTTTGCGCCGGTCGATGCCTGCCAGTTCGCAGGCGAAAAGCCGGTCCGTGAGGAACCGGTGCACCTCACCGACCACGTCGTCGTAATGCGGCTCGGCCTGCATGCTGCGCGGCTCGCCCTGCATGTGCATCAGGCATACCGGCACGCCGAGTTCGGCGACGGCATCCATCGCGCCGTCGCGGCGCAAGGCATACACGTCATTGATCATGCCGGCGCCAGCAGCCACCGCCGCACGCATCACTTCCGGCTTGGAGGTGTCGATCGCGATCGGCAGCGTGGTGCGCGCGATCAGTTGCTCGATGACCGGGAGCACCCGGCGCAGCTCTTCTTCGATGGAAACATCAGCCGCACCTGGACGGGTGGATTCGCCGCCGACGTCAAGCATGTCGGCGCCCTCTTCCACCATGCGCAGGCCATGCGCCACGGCGGCTTCCACAGTGTCATGCATACCGCCGTCGGAGAACGAGTCCGGCGTGAGATTGAGGATGCCGACCACGCGTGGGCGATCGAGCCGCAGTGGGCGTCCGGCGCAATCCAGTACCGGCGCAAACAGATCGATCGACATACTCACTCCTCAACTGATCCAGCTTTCCACATCGGCACGGCAGACTCAGGTCCCGGTTAAACCACCCAACTCGCCCATGTAGCGGCGGTAATGGCGCAGTTCCTCGATGGAATCACGGATATCCGACAACGCCGTATGCGCCGACTCCTTGCCGAAACTCTTGGCGATATTCGGCGCCCAGCGCCGGGCCAGCTCCTTGATCGTCGAAACATCCAGGTTGCGGTAATGGAAGTAACGCTCCAGCCGCGGCATCTGGCGGTGCATGAAGCGCCGGTCCTGGCAGATCGAGTTGCCGCACATCGGCGACTTGCCCGGCGGCACCCACGCGCGCAGAAAATCGACCGTGGCCTGCTCGGCCATCGCATGATCGGTTTCCGAGATCAGCACCTGCCGCCAGAGACCCGACTTGTGATGCTGGTTGGTATTCCAGCTGTCCATCGACTCCAGCCGGTCGATCTCATGACGCATCGCGAATACCGGGCCTTCGGCCAGCACGTTCAGGTCCTTGTCGGTGACCACCGTGGCGATCTCCAGGATCGAGTCGTTGTCGGTATCGAGGCCAGTCATCTCCAGATCGATCCAGATCAGGTTCTCTTCGTTGGGTTGGCTCATGGAATCTCCTTGTGGACAGGAGTTTATCAGTCTTGCCGCTTCGACTTTGGACCATGCGATCATCGGCGGTATGCAGACCTTCTTCTGGCACGACTACGAGACCTCCGGTGCCGACCCGCGACGCGACCGGCCGCTGCAGTTCGCCGGCATCCGCACCACGCTGGAATTGGAAATCATCGGTGAGCCGGTGATGTTCTACGGCAAGCCGCCACTGGAGATGCCGCCACATCCGGATGCCTGCCTGATCACCGGCATCACCCCGCAACAGGCCGAGCGCGAAGGCGTCAACGAGGCCGATTTCGCCGCCCGCGTGCACGAACAACTGTCCCAGCCCGGCACCTGCGGCGTGGGCTACAACTCGCTGCGCTTCGACGACGAGTTCACCCGGCAGATGTTGTACCGAAACTTCTACGAGCCGTACGGTCGTGAATGGGAGAACGGCAATTCACGCTGGGACCTGATCGACCTGGTGCGCCTGTGCCAGGCGCTGCGGCCGGAAGGCATCGTCTGGCCGACGCGCGAGGACGGCACGCCCAGCTTCAAGCTGGAACACCTGGCCAGCGCCAACCAGCTCAAGCAGGACCGCGCCCACGATGCCTTGTCGGACGTGTATGCGCTGATCGACCTGGCCCGACTGATCCGCGTGCGCCAGCCGCGGCTGTGGGACTGGTATTACGGCTTGCGCCGCAAGCAGAAGGTGTTCGAGCTGCTCGACGTGGTGAACATGACGCCGGTGGTGCATGTGTCCTCGCGTTATCCGGCCAGCCGGCATTGCCTGGCCGTGATCACACCGCTGGCAGCGCATCCGAGCCGTGCCGGCGAAGTGATCGTGTACGACCTCGCTACCGATCCGACCGAATGGCTGGCGCTGGACGAGGACGAGATTGCCGACCGTATCTTCACCGCGCGCGCCGATCTGCCCGAGGGTGTCGAACGCATTCCGCTGCGTACGGTGCGCGCAAATCACGCACCGGCGCTGGCGCCGTTGTCGGTGCTGCAGGGCGTGGACCTGTCGCGCCTGCAACTGGATCTCGACCGTTGCAAGGCGCACCGCAACACCCTGCGTGCCGTGGACGGGCTGGCGGAAAAATTGCGCCGGGTATTCCAGCGTGCCGCCGAACTGCCACCACCGGAGGATCCCGAGCTGGCGCTATATGGCGGTGGTTTCCTGCCCGATGCCGACAAGAAATTACTTGCCCAGGTGCGTGCCACGCCAGCCGCGGAACTGGGCAAACGTACCTTCCCGTTCCGCGATCCACGTTATCCGGAGCTCTTGTTCCGTTACCGCGCACGCAACTGGCCCGAGACACTGGATCCTGACGAACACGCACGCTGGGAAAATTTCCGGCAGGCGCGATTGACCCGGCACACCGCACTGACCGGCCTCACCCTGGATGATTACTTCACGCATCTGGCAGAGCTACGCAACGATCCACAGGCGCAGGGCAAACTGGCCCTGCTCGACCAGCTGCAGGCCTGGGGCGAACAGCTCGCGGCCGGCATCGACAACGTCTGACCCCCTCACTCCCATCCATCGACCCGCCATGTCCCAGATCTATTTCACTCCCGCCACCTTCCGTTTCCTGCGCGCACTCGACAAGAACAACAGTCGCGAATGGTTCACCGAGCACAAGGGCGATTACGAGCGCCACGTGCGCGAGCCGTTCCTGCAGCTGATCACCGACCTGCAGGCGCCGCTGGCGAAGATCAGCCCGCATTACCGCGCCGACCCGCGCAAGAACGGCGGCTCGCTGTATCGCATCTATCGCGACACGCGTTTTTCCAACAACAAGCTGCCGTACAAGCCGTGGCAGGGTTCGCGCTTCTTCCACGAACGCCGGCACGAGATCCCGGCACCGTCGTTCTACATACATCTCCAGCCCGGCGACTGCTTCGCCGGCGGGGGCATGTGGCATCCGGAGCCGGACGCGCTGAAACACATCCGTGCGTTCATCGCCGACAACCCGGCCGCGTGGAAACGTGCCACACAAAGCAAGCCATTCCGCGAGCACCTTACGTTCTGGGGCGAGTCGCTGAGCCGTCCGCCGCGCGGCTTCGATCCGGCGCACGAGCTGATCGAGGACCTGAAACGCAAGGATTTTGCGGTCGGCGAGAACTTCGACGATGCGCTCGCCTGCTCGGGCGAACTGTTGCCGTGGATCGTGGCAACGTTCAAGCGCGTCACGCCGATGATCGACTACCTGTGCGCCGCACAGGAGCTGGAGTTCTAACCCTCGGCCCGCGACACGTTTTGCCCAGTGCGCTGCGCGGCCATCGACCAGACCGCGACAGCGATCCCGACCAACGCGGTAAATGCCACGTAATGCGCTGGTGCCAGCACACCGAATCGTTTCACCAGCAAGCCGATCAGCGGTGGCGTGAGTCCGCCGAATACCGCGTAGGCAATGTTGTACGAGAACGACAGGCCGGAAAAACGCACCGCCGGCGGAAACGCCACCACCATCAACGCCGGCACCACGCCGACCACGCCGACGCTGAAACCGGCCAGCGCATACAAGGCGACGAAATGCGCAGCACCGGCCTGCAAGTCCAGGTACAGCGCATAGCTGCAAACCAGCAAGCCGATCGCCCCGAACAGCAGTGCTCGCGGATAACCGATGCGATCGGCCAGCCAGCCGTAGCACAGGCAGCCCAGCGCCAGCGCGAACGAGGCCACGTTGTTGCCGAGGAAGGCGCGTTCCGGCTCGATGTGGAACACCGACTGCACCAGCGACGGCGTCATCAGGATCATCACCACGATCGCGGCGGTGAGCATCCAGGTCACCAGCATCGACAGCAGCACGCTCGGCAGATGCCGCTCGAACACCTGTCGCAATGGCAGTCCCGCCGCCAGTTCGCGGCGCGCATGCATCGCCTCGAACACCGGCGTCTCGCTGAGCCACTGGCGCAGCCACACCGCGAAGAAACCGAACACGCCACCGACCAGGAACGGCAATCGCCAGCCCCAGCCGAGTACCTCGGCCGGTGTCATCCGGTGGTTGATCGTTGTCGCCACCAGCGAGCCGATCAGGATGCCCACGGTGAGACCCGAGGTAAGGCTGGCGCAGGCGAAGCCAATCCGCTGCGCCGGTACATGCTCGGCCACGAATACCCACGCGCCCGGTACCTCGCCACCCACCGCAATGCCCTGCACCACGCGCAACAGCAAAAGCAGCAAGGGCGCCAACATGCCGGCCTGTGCATACACCGGGAGCAGGCCGATGCAAAGCGTTGGTACGGCCATCAGGAACACGCTGAGGGTGAACATCCTCTTGCGTCCCAGCTTGTCGCCGTAATGCGCCATCACGATGCCACCCAACGGCCGTGCCAAATACCCCGCGGCAAAAATGCCGTACACCTGCAGCTGGGCCAGCCATGAAGCTGTGTCCTTCGGAAAGAACAGGTGGCTGAGCGGAATCGCAAAGAACACGAACACCACGAAATCGTAGAACTCCAACGCACCACCAAGGGCCGAGAGGCTCAACGTGCGCAGATCACGGCGGTCGAGTGCACGCGAAGGTGCGGAGGCATTCGACAAGGGCGAAATAGCGGTATCAGTCATCGGTGGTTCCACGGGCCGCACGGGCAAGGACCCGCGCAACATAGCGCATCACCATGCCAGTTGGGTCGATCCGGGAACAACACTCGTACCAGGCCTGACATCGCTATATGCTGCGCGCGTCCGGCAGGGATACCGGGTGTCGGGGGTGGCATCGCACGTCCATCGACATGCGTTGCAGCGCCCCGGGGTTCTGGGTGTGAGGTTCTGGGGAAAACGTCTTCGCATGTTGTGACGAGTAGCGCTCGTGGTGACAGCGCGTGCGCCTGCATTCAACCGACAAGGAGTTTCCTGATGAGCATGAGCAAACGCTTGGCCGCCGAATTCTTCGGCACGTTCTGGCTGGTCATGGGTGGCTGCGGCAGCGCGGTGCTGGCGGCGGCCTTTCCCGGGCTTGGCATCGGCTTCGCCGGTGTCGCGCTGGCCTTCGGCCTGACCCTGTTGACCATGTGCTACGCCATCGGCCACATTTCCGGCTGTCACATCAACCCGGCAGTCACCTGCGGCCTCGCGGCTGGTGGCCGGTTTCCGTTGAGGGAAGTGATCCCGTACATCATTGCGCAGGTGGTTGGCGGCCTCGTCGCCGGCCTGGTGTTGTACACGATCGCCTCGGGCAAACCCGGCTTTGATGCCACCGCCAGCGGCTTCGCCTCGAACGGCTATGGCGCACATTCGCCGGGCGGATACTCGATGGGCGCCGCTGCACTGTGCGAGCTGGTGATGACCGGCTTCTTCATCTTCATCATCATGGGTGCGACGCACAAGAGTGCGCCGGTGGGTTTCGCCGGTATCGCGATAGGCCTCGCACTGACCCTGATCCACCTCATCAGTATCCCGGTCACCAACACCTCGGTGAACCCGGCACGCTCTACCGCGGTGGCCCTGTTCCAGGGTAGCTGGGCCATCGAGCAGCTGTGGTTCTTCTGGGTGATGCCGATTATCGGCGGCATCCTCGGCGGCCTGATCTACCGCTTCCTGTGGAGCGATCAACCCACGCAGCCGGACATCAAGGGTGATCTGAGCTAACGCGTTCCGGATCACACGGCACGCGGCCTACCGGACCGCGTGCCGTGCTTCATGCATTGGCGAACGGAAACGCGAGCACGTCGGCAATAGCGTCAGTGCCACCCAGGCACATCAGCAGACGCTCCACACCGAGCGCGACGCCGGCGCAATCGGGCATTGCGTCGAGCACCTTGAGCAATGATTCGTCGATGGGGATCTCACGCAGGCCACGGCTACGACGCACTGCGTTGTCACGCTCGAAGCGTCCGCGCTGCTCCGCTGCATCGTTCAATTCGTGATAACCGTTGGCCACCTCATGGCTTCCAAGGTACAGCTCGAAGCGCTCGGCCAGCGGCGTTTCGCCCGGTCGGATACGGGCCAGTGCGCACTGTGTGGCCGGATAGTCGTGGATCACCGTGATGCGGTCGCGCGGAAACGCCGGCTGCAGCTTGTGTGTGATCAACAGGTCGAGCCAGTCATCGCGCCCCAGGCCATCCGGGCCGATGTTGTACTCCGCCAGCGGCTCACGCAGTTCGTCGATCGGCGCATGCAGCGGGTCGATGCCGAGTTCATCCAGGAACAGTTGCCGGTAACTCTCGATCAGCACCTCGGCCCGTCGCCCGACCATCGCCAGCGCCGCCTCGATCAATGCGATGGTTTCCTCCATCAGCCGGCGATGACACCAACCAACCCGATACCACTCCAGCATGCTGAATTCGGGATTATGTCGTCCACCGGCCTCGCCGTTGCGGAACACCCGGCCCAGCTCGTAGCAGTCGCCGACCCCGGCAGCGAGCAGGCGCTTGAGTGGAAACTCCGGCGAGGTGCGCAACCAGCGTTCGCGCGCACCGGCATCGACATGCCCGCTGAAGGTCGTACTGAAGCTCTCGATGTTTGGATCAGTATTGCCGGCGGCGGACAGGATCGGCGTTTCGACTTCCAGCACATGGCGCTCGAGGAAGAACAGGCGGATCAACGCATACAGTCGCGCGCGCAATTGCAGCATTGCGACCCGTGACATTTCATGCATCATGTTGCCCCCTCGTGCCCTGCCAGCAAAGCCAGCAGCTGCGCTTCATCCCATATTGTCACACCCAGTTCCTGCGCCTTGTCGAGCTTGGAGCCGGCTGCTTCGCCGGCGACCACGAAGTTGGTCTTCTTCGATACCGAACCGGATACCTTCGCCCCCAGCGCTTCCAGCCGTGCTTTCGCGTCGTCACGACTTAGCGAAGCCAGTGTGCCGGTGAGCACAAAGGTCTGCCCGTCAAGCGGCGCGTTGCCCGCCGCCGCCGTGGCTGGAATGGCGGACAGCAGCTGTTTCATCGCTGCCTCAGTATCGCGCAGTTCGGCAAGCGCGACCGGATCGGCGAGAAACTCCTGCAGGCTCGATGCGGCCGCTTGAGGCAGTCCGGCGGTAATCCAGTGGGCGGTACCGCCAGTCAGCAACCGGTCCAGCGTCGGAAAATGCTCGACGAGCAGGCGCGTGCTCTTGGGGCCGAGCTTGCTGATCCCCGCCTGATCCAGCAACACACCGAGGTTCAGCCGATCGCGCAACAGCGGAGTTGGCTCGGCCTCGTCACTGAGCACAATGCCGGCATCAAGCAGCGCGTCGACCACCTGCTGATTGCCTTGCTGTGCGAAGAAGCTGGCGATCGAGGACGCCACTTCATCGCCGATATCCGGCAGCACGCGCAACACCGGTGCCGGCATGCTGCGCACGAATTCAAGCCGCCCCAGCCAGCTCGCCAGCGTCTTCGCCGTGCTCTCGCCGATATGCATGATGCCGAGCGCGAACAGGAAACGTGCCAACGTGGTGTGGCGACTGGCCTCGATGCCCGCGACCAGGTTCTCGGCCCACTTGGTCGCCACCTTGCCGGCCTTTACCGTCTCCGGCGTGGTCCCATCCCGCTCGTCGATGCGCCGTTTCATGTCGACGAAATCGTCCACGCTCAATCCATACAGATCGGCTGGTGTGTGCACGATGTCGAGTTCCACCAGTGCTTCGGCGAAGCGCTCGCCGAGGCCCTCGATATCCATCGCACGCCGCGAGGCGAAATGGATCAGCGCCTCCTTGCGTTGCGCGGCACAAATCAGCCCGCCGGAACAGCGCCAAGCCGCTGCGCCCTCTTCGCGGATCAGTGCTGAGTTGCAGATGGGACAGTGCGTCGGCATTGCCCAAGGCACTGTTCCAGCCGGGCGCTGGTCCTCGATCACCCGCACCACTTCCGGAATCACATCACCGGCGCGGCGCACGATGACCGTATCGCCCACGCGGACATCCAGCCGTGCGATCTGGTCGGCGTTGTGCAAGGTGGCGTAGGTCACCGTCACGCCAGCCACTTGCACTGGCTCCATTCGCGCGCGCGGTGTCGCTGCACCCGTCCGGCCAATCTGGATTTCGATGTCGAGCAGGCGCGTAGTCTGCTCCTGCGCCGGAAACTTGTGCGCGATCGCCCAGCGCGGCGCGCGCGAGACGAAACCCATCTCGCGCTGGCCGGCGTAGTCGTCCAGCTTGTAGACGACGCCGTCGATGTCGTACGGCAGGCTGTCGCGCTTCTTTCCGATGCGACGGAAGTAGGCGATCAAGCCATCGAACCCCCGGGCAACATCGACTTCCGGCGATACCGGAAAGCCCCACTCGCGCAGCTTCAGCAATGTCTGCGAATGCGTCTGCGGCAGCGTGCCGCCTTCGACTGCGCCGATCGCATAGGCGAAAAAACTCAGTCGGCGCTTCGCCGTGATCGCCGGGTCGAGCTGGCGCAATGAACCGGCCGCGCCGTTGCGCGGATTCGCCAGCGGCTTCTCATCATGCGCACGGGCATAGGCATTGAACGACTCGAAATCCTTGCGCAGCATGATCACCTCACCGCGCACTTCGAGCACTGTGGGCCAGCCTTCGCCACGCAGCTTCAATGGAATGGCGCGCACCGTGCGCAGGTTCGCGGTCACATCCTCGCCGGTTTCTCCGTCGCCGCGCGTGGCGCCCTGCACGAATACACCCTGCTCGTAGCGCAGGCTGATCGCCAGGCCATCGAGTTTCGGCTCCACCGAGAATACGGGCTCGCGTCGATCCAGCGTCTGTTCGATGCGTCGCTCGAACTCGGCCACTTCGCGGAAGCGTTCGCGCTCGCCTTCGCCCTCCTGCTCAAACGCATTGCCCAGCGACAGCATGGGTAGCAGATGACGCACTTCGGCAAAACCGCCCTGCGCTCGTGCACCCACCTTGCGCGTCGGTGAATCGCCAGAGGCGAGTGTCGGATATTCCGCTTCCAGCGCTTCCAGCTCGCGCATCAGACGGTCGTAATCGGCATCGGGAATCTCCGGATCGTCGAGTACGTGATAGCGGTAGTTGGCCTGCTCGATCTGCGCCCGTAGTGCGGCGGCGTGAGCCACAGCTTGGGCAGGGGCCGGACGTTCGGTCATGCGGGTCTCCTGGGATCTTGCCGCAGTTTAACGACACCGGTGAACGATAGCCGTCCTGGCACGGCCTGCGATGGAAATGGCCGACCGCTCCGGGCAGGCTCTGCACGCAGCGCTTTGAAACACACAGTCGCAGTAATGTGCAGATGCCCAAGCAACGCTTTAATACCTTTGATGAGGATATGGAAACATGCTGGTAGCCACGACCCACAGATGAAATTAGTCTGACTCAGCGCAAGCCAACGAAGAAAATCAAACTGTCACAACAGGTATCATGGCGCGACATGCCTCCCCAAGCCGCCGCGGATCCTCACGCTGCCGCCTCCGCTGCCTCCATGCCAGCGACGGTTTCAGCCATCCTGCCTGAGGTATCAACGCGCGAACGCTATCGTGGCCTGCTGTGGCTGGTCGCCGCCTCCTTCTTCATGCAAGCGCTGGACTCCACTGTGGTCAACACCGCGGTACCGGCCATGGCCGAGGCTTTGCACGTCACTCCACTGGGTATGCGAACAGCGCTGACCAGTTATGTGCTGACCCTGGCGATTCTTATTCCGGCGAGTCCGTGGCTGTGCGACCGCCTGGGCACGCGCCGGGTCTTCGGCGTCGCGATCATCGTGTTCGGCGCGGGATCGCTGCTGTGCGGCATTGCGCAGACCTTGCCGGAGCTGGTCGCCGCGCGGGTGCTGCAAGGCATCGGCGGTGCCTCGCTGATGCCCGTAGGCCGCTACGTGCTGGTGCGCAGCATCGCCAAGCGCGAGTTCGTGCGCGCGATGAGCACGGTTGCCACGTTCGGCCTGCTCGGCTCGGTGCTTGGGCCGCTGCTCGGCGGCGCGCTGGTCGAGTTCACCTCGTGGCGGCTGATCTTCCTGATCAACGTGCCGGTGGCGATCGCCGGCGTGTGGATGAACCGGCGCGACATGCCCGATTACCGCCTGGAACATGCGAACCGCTTCGACCTGTTCGGCTTCCTTCTGTTTGCAGCCGCCTCGGCCTTGCTGCTCACCGCGTCGGAACTGGCTGGCAGCAAGCCGGTGCCGTGGGCGCACATCGGACTGTGCAGTGCGGTCGCGCTGCTGCTCGGCGCGACCTATGTGTGGCATAGCCGGCGCACCGCGCATCCGGTGGCGGACCTGAGCCTGTTGCGCGTGCGCAGTGTGTGGGTGGCGCTGGCCGGCGGCCTGTTCACCCGGCTCGGCATTTCGGGCATGTTCCTGTTGCTGGTGTTGTTCCTGCAGGTGGGGTGCGGCTGGTCGCCCATGATGGCCGGCCTGATGATGGTGCCGCAGGCGCTCGGTTCGATCAGCGCCAAATGGGCGATCAACCGGGCACTGATCCACTTCGGCTACCGTCGCCTGCTGCTCGGCAACACCCTGATGGTGGCCGTGCTGCTGGCTGCATTCGCCCTGCTCGGCCCGACCTCGCCAGTCTGGCTGATTGCCTTGCTGACCTTCCTCTATGGCAGTTTTTCGGGACTGCAGTACACCGCGATGAACACACTGATCTACAACGACCTGGACATCCAGCACGCCTCGATGGCCTCGTCCATGGCCTCGACCGCGCAATACCTCGCGATGAGTTTCGGCATCGCACTGTCGACCCTGCTGATGGAAGCGCTGCTGCAAGGTCACGCTCACGAAGACTACGTCATCGCATTCCGTTGGACCGTACTGTTGCTGGCAGCAATCACCGCCATAGCCAGTCGCGTGTTCAGCCGATTGCGGCATGATCGCCCGGTGCGCGCCACCGCAACGACTTAGTAAGCAGCCCGCGTTGAATGGGCTGTCACGGCACCTCGGCACGCATGTAGGATGCAGGCTCTGCCGACAGCCTGGACGCACGCCGCATGGAACACGCCAGCGACATCCTGTTCACCCTGTTCATCGTGTTCGTCGCCGCCCAGATCGGCGGCGAAATTGCGCAACGGCTGAAGCTGCCCGGCGTGGTCGGCGAGATCGCCGCCGGTTGCGTGATCGGACCGTCACTGCTCGGCTGGATCACGCCCGAACAGACCGCCACCGGTACGCCGCTGGATGTACTGGCCGAAATCGGCGTGGTGCTGCTGCTGTTCTCGGTGGGCCTGGAAACCCGACTGGAGGATCTGAAGAAAGTCGGCAAGGTGGCCTTCCTGGTCGGTGTGCTCGGCGTGCTGGTGCCATTCGGCATGGGCAGCATATGGGCACATGGCAACGGCTTCGACTGGGACAAGTCGCTGTTCGTGGCCGCCGCATTCGTCGCCACCTCGGCAGGCATCACGGCACGCGTACTGCAGGAGTTGAACGCACTGCAGCGCGTCGAGAGCAAGGTGATCCTTGGCGCCGCGGTAATCGACGACATCCTCGCGATGCTGCTGCTCGGCGTGGTGGTGTCGATGCAGGGCGGCGGCGGTTTCAATCTTTCGCACCTGCTGTTGGTGTTGGCCGGTGCGATTGGCTTCATCGCCGTGGTCGGCCTGGGCGGCGCGCAGGTGATGCGCTGGAATTCCAGCTGGCTGGAGAAACCGCTGGCCCCGCATTCGCCGCTGATGATCGTGCTGGCGCTGTGCCTCGGACTGGCCTACCTGTCCACCCTGTTCGGACTGGCGGCGATCATCGGCGCGTTCCTCGCTGGCATGATCGCTTCGGAAACGCGCCAGCAGCACACGCTGGAAAAGCAGACCATGCCGCTGCTCGCGTTGCTCACGCCGTTCTTCTTCGTAGTCACCGGCAGCAAGATCGACCTGCATGAGCTGGCCAACACCGATGCCCTGCTGATGCTCGCCGCGGTCACCGCGATCGCTATCGTTTCCAAGCTCGCCGGCGGCTGG
>Ga0302235_10002211_pt1 | contig 14189 bp, 3 predicted proteins | sample II_Palsa_N3_3_FD_193577 | JGI IMG/M metagenome (GOLD analysis project Ga0302235, IMG submission 193577) | Peat permafrost microbial communities from Stordalen Mire near Abisko, Sweden - II_Palsa_N3_3 | ecosystem: Environmental > Terrestrial > Soil > Palsa > Peat permafrost | place: Sweden... | reverse complement strand
GTTGCGGAACAGCAGTTCCGCGTCGATCTGCACGGGGCTGCCGACGTAGCACCCCAGCCATCCGCAGGGCTGCAGGGCGATCTCCATCAGGACCGCGGCCGGCATGGTGCGCTCGGCGTTGTCGGCGAAGTACCAGGCCTCGTCGGGCACGTCGTACTCCGCGGCGACCGCGCTGCCGACCGCCATGCCACGGTACGGGCCCTCAACCGCGCTGATCCTGCTCATGAAGTGGTACGGCGGGCCTGGCAGCCGTGGCCCGCGTCGCGCGCCGACGAACGCCTCGGCCATCGGCCCGAGCCCGTCGGTGGGCTTGCCCCAGGCGCAGGCCAGCAGCGAGGCGTAGCCGAGAGGCACTCCGTCGACCTCGGCGATTGGCTCGGTGTCACGATGTCCGGCGAGGCCGCCAAGCCTCTGGAGGGGTATGGGCTGCGCCGTAGGCTGGACAGCCGGCGGGCCGAGATGCCGCCAGTGCTCGAGAGGCCAGTCCGGCACCAGCCGCACGGCGCAGTCCGCGACGTGCAGGGCCTTGACGCCGTCGACGGTGACCAACACATCGGCGATGACGGTCGGGAACGGGCCGGCCGATACCCCGGAGACGAAGACTTCGTAGGTCAGCTGCTTGCTGTCCGGGGTGACCTGACCTCGGCAGCGCATGCGCGCGGTGCGCCCAGGCACCGGTTCGAATCGCCAGCCGTCCCGGGTGATGGTGTATCCGCAGGCGGCGAGGTAGAACGAGACGGCCTGCAAGCAGCCGTCGGACATAAGGGTGCCGGGCATGCACGGGTCGTTGTGGAAGTGGCCGTCGAAGTACCAGTCGTCCGGGCTGATGGCTGTCTCGGCCCTGAGATAGCCGCGGCCCCACGGTCCGCCGGACGGATCGAAGACGGGGATCTCGTCAAGCAGGCGCAGTCGGCCCGATCCGATGCGCGGGGTACGCACGTGGGCGCGTGTCGCCTCCCACCCGGGACCGAAGCACACGTCGGGACGGCCCTGGGCGAGGGCACCGATCGCGTCGGACTCGAAGGCGGAGCGCGTGCACCCGACCGTCGGCGGATCCTGCGGCGCGGCCGGGGGCGGGCTGACGGCAGACGCGTCCCAGAGGACGCCGCCGGTACCGGCGAGTTCGTCGTCGCTGAAGAACCCTGCTTGGCCGTCCCGCACGGTGAGCACAAGCGTGTCCCCGGCGCGGCAGTCGTACTCGAAGGAGAACAGCCGGACGGGGCCGTGCACGACGTGCCCGGTGACGCGGATCTCGAAGGAGAGCGTCTGGCCGGGCCCGGGTGGCGCGGCGTGAAAGGTCACATCGCTGCCGAGCAGGCGGTAGACCCGCTCCCCGCGGTTGCCCAGGTCGGCCCCCAGCCAGCTGATCAGCAGCAGGTCGGCTTGGCCCGCTTCGACGACCAGGCCTGCGGGCATGCGGCCCGCGGGGTCGAGGTACCAGGCGTCGGCCTCCACGTCGGTCTCGGTCCAGATGACGCCCTTGCCAAGCGAGCCCGGTGCGGCGTCGATCCCGACCACCCGATCGGCGAGCAACAGGGGCGGTCCTGGCATCCGGGTCTGGCGCCTATCGGCGTCCTGGACGGCGAACATCGGCCCAAACAGATCGGAGATCCGGCCCGAGGCGAAGTGCTCCAGCTGAGCGCGGTCGAAGCGAGGGCCCGGGTACCCCGTCGCTGGCGGTGTGATCACCGGTGTGACCACGGGCGCGGCCGCAGGTGAGGGGACGGCGTGGGTGACCGCGCGGACAACCGGCAATCCCCGGCCAGACGCTGCGGCGACAAGCTTCGCGGCCGAGGCGCGTCCGGCCAGGAAGCGGGTGTGCGTGGCGGCCTGGATGTCCAGGTACTGCCCGTGTGCGGCGATGGCGGATGCCTGCACGGCCGCGGCCGCGGCCAGCGGAGAGGCCGACTGTGGTTGCGGCGGCGGCACCGGACGGTCGACCACGAGCGGCTGACGCTCGCTCGGCCTGGGAGAGAGGTCCGGGGCGCGCTCCATCAGCGAGTATTCAGAAGCAGTATGACTAGAAGCTGAATTAACGGAAGGTGAGTACTGCGGAGCCGCTTGTTCGAGCACCGGCGCGGGGAGGCGCTTCGGCAGGCTGATCGTCGCTCCCCCGCTTGACTTAGGCCGGGCGGGAGACGTCGCCAGATAGGCCTCCAGGGCGTCGTGCCGAACCGGGATGCCTGCGGCGGCCAGCTCCGCGACCGCTGCCGACAACGACCACAGGCCCTGGTCGCGCACGGTGTCCAAGGCCACCGAGACGTGCTCGCGGTCGCCCAGGATGCGGTGAATCCAATTGGTGCACTGCGCGGCCGGCCCGTGCTCGATGAACACCCGCACGCCGTCATGCCAGGCGCGCTCGATCACGTTGGGGAAGTCAACCGGGGAAAGCATCTGCTCGGTGATCGCGTCCGCGGCTGTCTGCTCGGTCGGGTAGTACCAGTCGCCGGTCGCACCTCGATAGAACCTGATTCCCGGCACGCTCGTCGTCGGGCGGCGGTGCAGTGCGTGCCAGCGGTCGCGCACATCGACCAGTTCGGGAGCGTGCGCCACCAAGTCGTACTGGATCCGGATGCGGGCGGCCGAGCCGAAACGTTCGACAAAGGCCGCGCAGGCCGCCTCCTCCCCGGCGACCACGCAGGTTCCGGGGGCGCAGACTGCTGTCAGGTGCACGGCCCGCTCGCCGGCGACCATGGCCCGAACCCGCTCCGGATCGGCCGAGAGGATGTAGCCGGCCCACCGCTCGCCCGCGATGCCATGGCGTGCCCAGAAGCGACGCACGGCGCGCAGTTCGCCGCCTAGGTCGTGCGTGAACAGGCCGCTGGCGCGCGCGTCGACCGACATGGCCGTCACGTCGTTCCAGACTCCGAGCGCTACTAGGGCCGCCGACTCCCCCGATGAATAACCGATCGCGGCCTGGGGCTCGATGCCGAGCACTTCGCGGGTGATCCGGGTGTGCAGGCGCGCGATGAAGCCCACGGCGAGGATCTGGTCGAGGGAGTCGTTTGGCTTCTGGCGGCCCTCGTAGATCCAGGAGATCAGGGCGGCCTCGTCCATGCCGTCAGCCAGCGGGGCGAAGGCGAGCGCGAGGTCGGCGCCCATGCCCGGGTAGAAGGCCGAGCCCTTGGTGTAGACGAACGCCGTCTCACCGCTGATCGGGATCTCGCGAAAGGCCACGCCGGGTGGACGCAGCGCGTCGCCGTCGAGCCAGGCGCGTGCGGCGGCAAGTTGGTCGGCCAGGTGCGCTTGGTCGCGTGCGAGGACCGCGAGGCGGGCCGGGCCGGCGTCGCTTTCGCGGCCGGACGTGGCGGCGGCCAGCACGTCGGATCGCGTCGCACCCGAGTAAATGTGCAGCCGGGGCACGGGACCGGCTGTCCAGGGATCGCCGTCCGCGGCGCGCAGCCGGACATGGGCCGGTGGCGCGCCGAGCACCGAGATCACGACGTCGGCGGTGGTCGAGGCGAGGCGGGGCTGCGCGCGCTGCCCCGCGATCGGCCGGGCGCGGTGCCGGAGCGCGAGTGCCGCGGCGGCCACGGTGATCAGGCCGCGGGCGGCGTGCGGCACGCCGAACAGGTCGACGGGGAAGCATTCGGCGGGCGCGGGGCTGCCCGGTTCGGTGTCGATGAGCGCGATGACTCGGTCGCCGTCGCGTCGCGCGTCGTCAAGGCGTTTGAGCACGAGGACTACGGCCGCGTCGGCTGGGTTCGTCGTGAGGCCGAGCTCAGTGACGGCGGCACGGTGCACAGGCTCGTCGGAGAGGTCGACCGCGCCGACGAGCGCGGCATCGACCTCCCCGGCCCGCAGAGCCCGGGCGGCCAGTTCCAGTGCCGCGATCCCCGAGGCCTCCTCGGCGCACACGGCGAAGCCCGGGCCGGCCAGACCCAGCTGCCCGCCGATGCGGTTGGCGGCGATGTTCGCCATGGCGCCGAGGACGCGGGCGGCGGTCACCGGTGGGCTGAACGCGTCCTCCACCCCCGCGCCAGCCCCTGATTCACGCGGTGACAGCCAGGCGTCCAGGCGTTGGCGGGCACCGCCCCGGGCGGTCTCCGGGTCGCAGCCCATTCCGACCAGGACGGCCGTGCGCTGGGGAGGTAGCTCGATCCCGAGCACGGCTTCGCGGGCGGCTTCCAGCACGAGCAACTGCTGGCCGAGCGCCTCGCCGAGATCACGCGGCGGGTAGCGCAGGCCGTCGAGCGCGACCTCGATGTCGGGCCCGGGTTTGTCAGGGGCCGGTGCGCTGAGCAGAGCGTCCCGGAACGCCCCGGCTCCCAGGTCGCCGACCCGGGCGCCGATGGCGACGATCGCGATTTCGGCCGGCGGCTGGCGCCCGTTGACCGCGCCGTATCCGGGCACCGCGACGCTGAACGTCCCCGGTGTGCCGTCGAAGGCCTCGACGATGAGATGGGCGTTGTTGCCGCCGAACCCGAAGGCGCTGATCGCCGCGCGTCGCCGCCGCCCCGACCACGACTCGTTCGCCGTCAGGAGGCGCAGTGGGCCGTCGCCGAGCTCGTCGATGGGGTCGGTGACGTCGGCCGTCGCGGGAAACGTTCCCTCGTGGATCGCGGAGAGGAGCTTGAGCAGACCGGCCGCGCCCGAGGCGGTCAGCAGGTGGCCCACATTTGACTTCGCCGAGCCGATGGGTAGCGGACGCGGTCGACCGCCGAAGAGGCGGGCGGCCGACCGAGCCTCGACCGCGTCGCCGAGCGGCGTGCCGGTGGCATGGCACTCCAGCAGTTCCACCGTCTCGGGGCCGAATCCCGCCTGCTCGTAGGCCGCGCGCATGGCGCGGAGCTGACCTTCTTCCGCGGGTACGAGGAACCCGCCGGTCCGCCCGTCGTTCGACAGCCCGACGCCGCGCACGACCCCGAGGACCGACACCTGCGCGGCCACCGCGTCGCGCAGCCGCATGAGCGCGAGGAGGGCCGCGCCTTCGGCCGGGACGAGTCCGTCGGCCCCGCGCTGGAACGGCCTGCTGCGGCCAGACGGGCTCAGCGCGCCCAGAACCTCGAATCCGGAATGGATGATCAGCCCGTCGCAGCCGCTCACCGCGCCGGCCAGCATGAGATCCGCGGTGCCGTCGTGCAGCCGGTCACAGGCGATCTTGACCGCGTACAGCGCGGAGGCGCACGCCGCATCGAGGGCGAGCGATCCGCCGTGGAGCCCCAGGGCGTTCGCTGCCGTGTGCGCCCACATTCCCGAGCAGAAGCGGGCGCGGGCGTCAGCCGCGCTGGGTACCTCGGGGAGGGCGGCCCGCAGGTCCGGGTGGTCGGCCAGCCAGATCCGTTCGGCGTACGCGGCCAGGCTCCGGCTCGGATACCCGAGGTTGCCGAGGATGAGCCCGGTCCGCGCCGGAGGCGCGTGGTCTCCTGCCTCGCGCAACGCGGCCCGTCCGGCGTGCAGCACCCACTGAAGCGCCGGGTCGTACGCCGCGACCTGTCCGGCGTCGGCGGCGAAACCGTCGGGATCGAAGACCTCCGGGAAGCCCCGGACGAGGCCGGCCGTCGCCATTGCGCCTGGTGCTGAACCGGTGCCGACGCCGAGCCCGGCCGGCGGCAGACGCCAGTCCTCGGGCCGCACCGTGTCCAGGCTGACTCGGCCGGAGGCGATGTTCTCCCACAGCAGCGCGGGACTCAGCGCACCGGGCAGCACGCAGCCGCGGCCGACGATCGCGATCGGTTCGAATCCCGGCGCCTCCGGGCCGGTCATGCGGGCCGGGCCGACGCGGCGGTGGCGGCGACGGCGTCCGCGTCCGAACCGCGTGCGGCGAATGCCGACTCCACGTCGGGGCGGCGGATGAGGCTGACGCCGAGCAGCTCGGTCCGGATTTCTCCGTCCTCGTCGAGTAGCGCGATGTCGCAGCGACTCTGGTCTGCGGCGACGGAGGTAGCGCGCACCAGGCAGCGCAGCGTCCCGGGAGCCGGTCCAGGGCGATGGACGCGGAGCGCGTCCATGCCCATGGGCAGCGTTGCGTCGCCGGTGGCCTGCCTGGCCCAGAGCACCGCCGCCTGCAGGGCGCCGTCGATCGCGGCCGGGTCCGTCCACCAGGGACCGTCGGGCCAGCCGATTGCGCGCACCCCGACGAGCCGCGCCTCGGCTCCGTGCCGGGACAGACCCTCCACCCGTCGCAGAACTCGGAAATCGGGACCGTGGAACAGCACGGCCGATTCGTAGATGGATTCGGTAACGGGTTCGCCCATGGCCTCGGGCGTGGTCCACCGTTGCGGCGGCGCGTTCGGCGCGATCAGGCGTGCCCGGTAGTGCGCGGGGCCGGCTGACGAGGTCAGCCGGAGGTCGAGCGCGGCTGGATCACGGCCGGCCTCGGTGCCCTCGATGCCCTCGATGGTGAACCGATGGCCGCCGTCCGCCAGGTCGGGAAGTTCGATCCGGTTCAGCACCCGGATGTCGGACAGGAAGGTCGAGCGGTCGGGGTGGCGCGCACGTCCCGCCGCGGCGAACCACTCCATGGCCATCGCCAGCGGGAGCACGGGTACGCCGGCCGGGGCGTGGTCGGTCAGGAAGCCGTGCGTACGCGCGCTGACGGTGGCCTCCACGACCACTCCTGACGGCCCGGTCGCGAGGATGTCGCCGTCACGCTCGCGGACGGCGGTGAGCAGCACGGAGGCCGCGTCGCCGTCCGTACCGAGTTCCGCGACGAAGGCCTGCGCGCCCGCGGCGAGCGGGATGAGCGGTACGCCGAGGCTGGTGAAGTACGCGGCATGGGACGCGGTGACCATGCCCGCTTCCCACGGACCCCAACCGATCGCGCGGACTCGACAGGACGGTCGCCGCTGCCGCTCGGCCCACGCCACCTGATTGAGGACCTCATTGGCCATCGCGTAGTCGCACTGCCCGGGATTGCCGTAGCGCGCCGCGACGGACGAGAAGACGCACAGCAGTTCAAGCGGGTCCGATTCGGTCGCGTCGAGCAGGGCGCTGAGCCCCGCAACCTTGGTGGCGTACACCCGGTCGAACTGGTCGTCGGTCTTGTCCGCGATGCGCTTGTCCGCGATGACCCCGGCCCCGTGTATAAGCCCGGTGATGGGACCCCATTCCTGCCGCACGACGGCCAGCTCGCGACGCAGCCCCTCACGGTCCGTGACGTCGAGCGCGGCGTAGCGCACGGTGGCGCCGGCCCGCTCGAGATCGACGAGCGTCGCGCGCACCTCTCGCTGGGCAAGGATGGCGCGAGCCTGGGTCGCCAGGTCGGCCAGGGCTTCATGAGAACCCGACCGTTCGGCCAGCATCCGGGTCAGCGCCGGCTGATCCCGGGCAGCGGCCAGGAACTCGGGTTCATCGGCGAGCGCGGTGCGCCCAATGAGCAGCAGGCGAGGCTGGCACGCCGACGCCAGGGAGAGCAGTCCGGCCGCGGTGACGCCGCGCGCACCACCAGAGACCACGAGGACCGGGGCGCAGGGCAGTTCGAGCGCGGGTGCCGGCGCGGGCACGCTGTCAGCCAGGGTCCATCGGGTGCCGTCGGCGCGCAGGCCCACGTCGAGCGTGCACCCGCCGGTCAGCAGTTCGTCGACGATCGCCGCCGCTACCTCCGCGTTACCGCGCTCGCCGCGCTGACAGTCGATGGCCTTGACCGCGGCCAACGGCCACTCCTTGGCCGCGGTCCTGGTGAGCGCCGCGAGACCGCCGAGCCAAACGCGCCGCGGATCGGGGTCTTTCAGCCCGAAGCAGCCGCCGGTGTCCTGCACGGTCACGAATACACCGCCGCGGTCCTCCATGCTGGCGGCCACCATGCGAGCGGCCTGGAAAGCGGCTCGGCTAACCGATCCAGCCTGGTCAGGGTCGGACACGGGTGCCAGTCCGCCCAGCAGGATCGCCCCCCACGCATCGCGCTCTGGCCGGTCCCCGACCGTGGCCGCGATGCCGTGCGCGTCGAGCCGCGCGATCACGCCCGGCCCGAGTCCGCTGCCACCGTCGACGACGGTGATCGGCCCGTTCGCTAGGCCCGCCAACGCCAGCCCGCACGCTGGAGCGGCGATCGGGCTAACCGCCGTTCGGCGGACCAGCGCCGGGGGGCTCTGCCCTCCGGGGGTCTCGGCGACGGCCGGCGCCGCGCTGCTATCGATGGCCCCGCGCATGACCTCGTCCAGCGTGCGCGCCTCGAAGAGCTGAGCCATCTGCGGCGAGTCGGTCGGCGGCAGGCCCTCGGCGCGTTGGCGGACCGCCGCGAAGATCTCGACTTTCTTGATCGAGTCGATGCCGAGGTCGGTTTCCAGGTCCATGCCGCCGTTGAGCATGTCCACCGGGTAGCCGGTCTTGTCGGCGACGACGGCGAGCAGCAGCGCCAAACTCACTGGCTCGGTGGTCACAGCGGACTCAGTGGGCGCTGGGTCGGGAAGGTGCTGTGGCGGGACCACCGGTTCAGACAGCGGTGGGGGGACGGTCTGCGACTGGGGTGCCAGGGGCATGGCGACGGGTGCCGGGGGCATGGGAACGGGCGCCGGGGGCATGGGAACGAGAGCCGGGACCTGCTGCGGCAGCGGCGGCGGCTGCCCGGTGAACGCGGCGAACGTGTTCTCGGCCAGCTGAAGGAAGGCCTGGTGGGAGTCGGCCAGTACGCGCTGGAAGTGCATGTGCGCCTCGGCGGTCTGGCGCTGCATCTCCTGCACGGCGGCCAGCCACTGGGCGGTGGGGTCGGACTCGGTCATGGGGGCGGCGGGCTCCAGAAGAGTCGGTACGGGATGAGCAGGCGCAGGAGGTGTCGGCGGCGCCGACTGCGGCGCGGGAGGCGCTGGCGCTTGCACCGGCTTCGGCGCGGTCGGCGGGGTCGGCGGGGTCGGCGGGGTCGGCGGGGTGTAGCCCGTACCGTTGATGCGGACCGACATTCGAGGCGGGGCCGGCGGTGGCGCTGGATGCCAGTCCTGCGACAGTCTCGCCAGATCCATCGGCACGCCACGCAGCGCGAGACGGCCGACGGCTTCGTGCCACGCGGTCACGCCGTCGGCGCCGCGCTTGTCTAGGCTGACCGCCAGGTGATCGCGGTCGCCGAGAATCGCCCCGATCAGTCCGGTGAGCGCGGACCCGGCCCCTACCTCGATGAACGTCCGCACGCCATCGGCGTATAGCGCTTCGATCTGGTCAAGGAACCGGACCGGCGCGGCCAGATGCTCGGCCAGCGTACGGCGGATCGCGTCGGGCTCAGCGGGGTAAACCATCGCGTCGGCGTTGCCGTACACATCGATACGCGGCGCGGTCAGCTCGAGCGTCTCCAGAAATTCGCGCAGCGGCCCCACGGCGCTGCCCGCCAGCGGGCTGTGGAACGCGGCCGACACCGCTAGGCGGCGCGCGGCGAGGCCGGCCGCGGACAGCTGCCCGTGCAGCGCCTCGATCGCCCGCACGGTCCCCGAGACGACGGTCTGCCGCGGCGCGTTGATGTTCGCCAGCCAGAGGTCTGCGAGGCCCGATTCCCTGATCGTCGACGCGGCGGCGTCCGCATCCACGCCGACCGCGAGCATCGTGCCGGGCTCGGCGTCGACCTGCGCCAGCAGTTCGCCTCGACGCCGGGCCAATCGCAGCAGGCTCTCGGCGTCCATCGTCCCGGCGGCGTGCAGTGCGACCAGCTCGCCAAGGCTGTGGCCGACTGCGCAGTCGGGCTGAACGCCGATCGACTCCAGCAGCGCGAGCAGGGACAGGCTGTGGGCGGCCAGCGCCGGCTGCGCCCACCGCGTGTCGGTCAGCTGACGTTCCTGTGCCACGCGCCGCTCATCGGTGAAGACAGGCGCCGGGAACACGATGTCGCCGAGCGCCCGCCCGCCCGCGTCGAGGCCCGCCGCGAAGTCCCAGACGTTCTGCGCCGCGGGGAAGGCCATGGCGATGTCGCCGCCCATCCCGGTGTACTGCGACCCTTGCCCGGGGAAGACAAACGCGACCCGACCCGGGTCGGCGGCGCCGCAGTCGTAGCAGACGCCACCGGGAAGGGCGAACGGCCCGTCGGGCTGCCGGACGATCATCGCCGCGGCGCGGTCGAGCTTCTCGCGCAGATCGTCCGCGTCGGTGGCGACCACCGCCAGCCGGCACGGTTGGCCGGGGTCGAAAGCCCGCTGCGATTCGACCGCCAGTTCGGCCAGGATGGGGGCCGAGCGGTCGCGGCCGCCGTCGGGCAGGCGCGCGCGCAGGTCCTGAGGCGAGTCGCCGCTGACAAGGACAAGTTCGCTCGCGGCGGCTCGGACACGCGCGGCTGAGTGTCCACCTGACGCACCGAGCCCGCCGTACTCCTCGAGCGCGACGTGATAGTTCGCGCCGCCGAAACCGAAGCTCGAGACCGACGCCCGGCGCGCGTGATCCGCGCGACGCGTCCACGGGCGCGTGGCGGTGTTCAGGTAAAAGGGGCTGCTCTCGATGCCGAGGCCGGGATTGGGTTTCCGCACCTTGATGGTCGGCGGAAGCACCCGCTGGTGCAGCGCGAGCACGGCCTTGATCAGTCCCGCAGCTCCGGCCGCGGCCTTCGTGTGGCCGATCTGGGATTTGACGGTGCCCAGCGCGCACCACCCGCCGTCCGGCCGTCCGGTCTCGCCGAAGACCTGCCCGAGGGACTTGAATTCGGCGGCGTCCCCGGCGCGGGTCGCGGTCCCGTGCGCCTCCACCAGCTCCACCGTGTCAGGTCCGTAGCCGGCGGTCTCGTACGCCCGCCGCAGGGCTCGCACCTGTCCCGCGGCCATCGGCGCGTAGATGGCGCCACCCTTGCCGTCGGAGGAGGTCCCGAGCCCGCGGATCACCGCGTAGATCCGGTCACCGTCCCGCTCGGCGGCGTCCAGCCGCCGCAGCCCCAGCATCGCCAGTCCCTCGCCGAGCAGCGTGCCATCGGCGTCGTCGGAGAACGGGCGAGCATCGCCGGTCGGGGACAGCGCGGGAGTCTTGCTGAAGCAGACGTACATCAGGGGGTTGTTGGTCACGTCCACGCCGCCAGTGACGACCAGGTCCGCCTTGCCCAGCGCCAGCTCGTTCACCCCGGCCGATACCGCTGCGAGTGAGCTGGCGCAGGCGGCGTCGACGGTGCAGTTGGTGCCGTGCAGGTCGAGGCGGTTCGCGATCCGCCCGGCCACCACGTTGGAGAGCAGGCCAGGGAAGGAATCCTCCTGCCACGGCACGTACTGCGCGGCGATCCGGTCGCAGATCTCGCGCGCCTGGGCTTCCTCGATCCCCTGCTCGCGAAGGGCTTTGAGCCACAGCGGACGCTGAATGCGCGCGTCCATGGTGCCGACTCGGCTGAGCGTGGAGCTGCCGAGGATGACGCTGACGCGTTCACGATCCAGCGGCGCGGCCAGGTTCCGGCCGAGGTCGGCCAGCAGCGCGTCGGCGACGGTCAGGCCAAGAAGCTGCGCCGGGTCGACGGCCGCGAGAGTCGAGGGCGGCAGGCCGTTGGCGAGGGGATCGAAATCGATGTCGGGCAAGAAGGCGCCGCGGCGGCTGTACGTGGTGTCCGGCGTCGAGGGGTCGGGGTCGTAGAACCCCTCGGCCGGCCAGCGTCCGGGTGGCACCTCGGTGACCAGGTCGCGGCCGGTGACGATGTTGTGCCAGAACTCGGCCGTGTCGCGAGCCCCGGGCATCAGGGCGGCGAGTCCCACGACGGCGATCGGTACCTGGCCCGGGCGACCGTCGGATGCCATATTCCCCCTGCGGTTGCGAGATGGACGCCGGCTGTCAGCGCAGCCGGTGCGGAACGAACGTGAAAGCCTGCGGCGGGACCGGCACCCCGTACGTGCGCGCCTGGTGGGCTCGGGTGACAACGGCGGCGCCCTCAAGCAGGTTGAGCGCGATCTGAGTGACGGTGCGCTCGCCGGGTTCGGCGAGGAAGCTGCCAGCGGTCCACCGGTTGAACGCGCCAACGGCGGGCCCGGCCCAGAGTTGGTAGTCGGTCCGCCGGGAGGTGTCACCCTCGACCGCCCAGCGGCTGGAGTTCCCCAGGTACCAGCGGAAGATCAGCGCCATCCGGTGCCTGGCATCCTCGGCCGCTCGTGCCAGCTGAGCCGGGTCCCGCTGCTGCCAGAAGCTGACCGTCTGCGCCCAGACCTCATCAAGGCCGGCGTGCAGGACGTCTCGTTCCAGCACGCCACGCACGTTCGCGGGAAGCTCGTCGATCGAGGAGTACTCGCGGTAGATCTCGTACAGTCGGCGGGCCCGCGGGCCGAACATGGTGCCCCGGCGCAGCACCTGCACCTGGACGCCCAACTCGAACATGTCCGCGGCGGGTGCCATCATCACATCCGCGAGGTCCGCCTGCGCCAGCAGCGCGCGGGCGTCGTCCGACACGCCCGACTCAACCGCGAGCTGGTTCACCGACCCGGTCAGCACGTAGGCGGCCCCGAGCGCGAATGCGCCGGCCACGGCCTGCGGGCTGCCGAGGCCGCCCCCGGCGCCGACCCTGATCCGGCGCTGGTATCCGTACCGGGCGGCAACCGCGTCGCGCAGCGCCAGGATCGCGGGCAGCATCGCGCCAAGGGGCTGGTTGTCAGTATGGCCGCCGCTGTCTGCCTCAACCGTCACGTCCTCGGCGACGGGCACCTGCGCGGCCAGTCGGGCTTCCTCCTGGGTCAGCTGGCCACGGGCAACCAGCGCGGCGAGCAGGCCGGACGGAGCGGGCGACATGAACTTCTCGGCAACCTCGGGCCTTGACACCTTCGCGAAGATCCGCACCGGCCGCACGATCCGGCCTGCCGGGTCGAGTCGCAGCCCGGCCCCTGCGCACCGGGCCAGCGACGGCGTGATGTCCATGTACGCCGACGCCGAGATGATCGGGACATCGCTGCCCAGCAGCAGGTCAGCCGTCCGTTCCTCCAGCCCGGGCTCGGCCGGCGAATAGATCAGGTTGACGCCCCATGCGCGGTTGCCGCCAAGCGTCCTGCTGAGCTCGTGAACCGCGCGTTCGATGGTCCCGACGTCAAGCCCGGCGGCGCCAAAGATGGCCAGCATCTCGGCGCGGGCCATGGCGATCACCATCCGCGTGGTGGCGATGCCCCGTGCCATCTCACCAGCCACGTACGGGAAGCGAACCCCGTGCACCGCACCGAAGTCGCGATCGCCGAGCCATTCCGGGTACAGCGGCGGCAGCGTGCCCAGCTGAGGGCGGCCGGCCTGGCTCCCGAGCGCCAGGCCGCGCGCGCCGCCTGCGGGCGTACCGACGATGTGCACCGGCTCGCGCACCTGTTGCAGGCACCGGACGATCTGATTGACCTCGAACGCAGCGTCCGTCGAGGGTGCGCTTTCCAACAGATTTACAGGTGACACACCAGCCTGCCCCTTTCCCGATGGCAACAGATGAACAGAACCTGCCTTGCCCCGACACTAACCTTGACCGATTATTGCCTTCCCGGCGGGCGCAGGCAATGGATTAAACATCATGCAAACCATTCGGAAACGACGGGAAACATTCGACGTAAATTCGACAATCAACAATACAGACACGAGAGCAAGCCGCCCCACTCCCGATCGAGGCGGCCCGTCTTTCGCACCGCGAACCCGCGAAACCGCAAGTCAAGCTACCCGACGTCGAGCCCGGTGGTCGTCTGCTCGATCAGCATCCGCCGGATCTCGGACGCGCCCTCGAAGATAAAGATCTTCCCGTCCCGGCGGCCATGTCGGCATCGTCCTCGCCGTGCGATAGTTCCCTTATGCACGAGATCCCTCTCCCCGACCTGCTAGAACGCCGTCCAGAGCCATCGCAGGAGAATTTCCAGGGGGGTCGGCTCACGTCACTCGTGTACATCATGAGGGGGGTTTCGAGATACACGCAAACGATCGATGGTGGTTCCTGGTCGTGCATACCATCCCGGGCCGGGTACCAGCGGCGGTCGACTCGCGAGCTGGTCGAGCGCTGCTGTCTGCGCCCAGGGCTAGGGCCTGCTGGCCGAGTGGCGTTGCGGTGGTGTTGTTTGCCGCCGGACGGCATCGTGCGGCCGGAAACCCCGCCCGCTCCATACATGATAGGTATGTCCGCTGGCCGGGGGGCGGAGGTGAGCCTACCGAACGTCCAGCCCGGTGATCGTCCGCCCGATGAGCATCCGCTGGATTTCCGACGTGCCCTCGAAGATAGTGAAGATCCTGGCGGTCGAGACAGTTTCCGCAGTTCAGCGGCCTGCAGACTCCCGTGGTATCAGCACGGATTCAGCACGCCCCGTCCGAGATGAATGTCGGTTTCGGGTTGGCCCGCGCCCAGGGCTGTGGTCATTCTCGTTATATGA
>Ga0302235_10002210_pt1 | contig 14189 bp, 11 predicted proteins | sample II_Palsa_N3_3_FD_193577 | JGI IMG/M metagenome (GOLD analysis project Ga0302235, IMG submission 193577) | Peat permafrost microbial communities from Stordalen Mire near Abisko, Sweden - II_Palsa_N3_3 | ecosystem: Environmental > Terrestrial > Soil > Palsa > Peat permafrost | place: Sweden... | reverse complement strand
GTCGCGGCGGTCGCGCTCGCGTGGACGGCAGCCCAGCCGACGGTGCTCTCGCCGATCGCCAGCGCGCGCTCGTCCGAGCAGCTCGCCGGCCTGTTGCCGATGCTCGAGCTCGAGCTCACAGCGGACGAGCTGGCCGCGCTCGACGCCGCAAGCGCGGACGACGAGCCCTGACGCCCGCGTGGCGCTGGTGCAGGAGCGCTCGGGCGAAGAAGGCGGCCACGCGGGGCGAGGCGGCCGCACCGCCCGGATAGATGATGTCCTCGTGCCCGGCGCCCTTGACCAGCCAGAGCTGCTTCGGAGCCCGGGCGTGGTCGTAGACGATGACCGAGTCGATCGGCGGTACGTCGGGGTCGTCAAGGCCCGAGACCAGCAGGATCGGCCGCGGACTGATGCGCGCGACCACCGCGACCGGCCGCACGCGGCCGAGATCGGCTCCCGTCCGTAGCTCCACCAGGTCCCACGCCAGTCGCGTGTTCTGTGAGGTCGGATGGAGGATCACGTCAGCCCAGCTCGCGTGGACCTCCGGGCCGAGATCCGGCCCGCTGCCGACCGCGACGACTGCCTTGACACGAGGGTCCGCCGCCGCCTCGAGGATGCTGATGTCGGCGCCGATCGAGAACCCGAACTCGCCGAGCTCGTTCGGGTCGACGTATCGGTGGCGGACGACCGCGTCGATCACGGACCGCAGGTCAGGGGTCTCGAGCGCCCCCGCCGTGCCCGCACCACCGCTGCCGCCGCGGCCGCGCTCGTTGTAGCTCACCACCGTGAACCCGGCGGCGTGCAGCATGTTGGCGACCGGCAGCAGCTCGTCCTGATCGCCGAGGTAACCGTGGGAGAGGACGATCGTGGCGCCGAAGCGTCCGCGGAAGAAGCGCCCAACGAGTGTCACCCCGGTGCTGCTGTGCACCTCGAACGGGGACTCGACCCGCGCGAGCGCCGGGTAGTCGGCGAGGGTCCACGGATAGTGCGACGCAGGCCCGTACATCTGCGCGCTCGCCGCGCGCCACCCTTGGGCGAAGATCCCTCCGACACCGATCACGAGCAGGGCGACGATCACGGCGAGCGTGATCTTGAGCTTCCGAGCGCTAGGCGACTGGGATGGCACCCCTGATGAGCGCTGCGTGCGCCGAGATGAACGCCTCTGAGCCGAACCGCTCTGCCGCATCGGCCTGCAGCTCGGCGCGCCGCGCGCTCCAGCTCGACCGGTCGGCGATCATCCGCGACATCGCCGCCACGAGCTCGGCCCGGTTTGCCTGCCCGGTCGAGTAGAGGTGCGGCTCCAGCGGGGTGTTGAAGACGGCGAGACGGTCCCCCAGCGGGTTGGAGACGAGGTAGCCACCCCGCCCGTCGCCGACCTGTTCGCGCGCGGTGCCGACGTCGGGCAGGATCACCGGCACGCCCGCGTAGAGCGCCTCCATCGACGCAAGCGGCCCGCCCTCCTCGAACGAGTCCAGGACGAACGCGTCGGCTGCAGCGAGCAGGATCGACGGGTGCTCGAAATGGTCGCGAAGGTGAATCCGATCCTTCGCCGCGAGCCGATCGCGGAGCTCACACGTGATGTAGGTGTAGGTGGCCATCTCGATCCGCCCGGCCACCAGCAGGTGCGCCTCCGGATGCGCGGCCGCGACCTCATCGAACGCGGCCAGCAAGCCGTAAGTGTTCTTCCAGTACGAAAAGCGCCCGAGCGAGACGAACAGGAATTCGTCGTCGATGCCCAGCCAGCGGCGCGCGGCCTCCCGGTCGGCGCGCGGCAGCCGTCGCTCGTCGATGCAGTTGGGGATCGCGACGACGTGATCTGGATCGAGACCGGGAAGACGGGCCAGATACTGCTCGCGAACAAGTTCGCTGACGGCGGTGATCCGGCTCAGGCGCTGCGCGCGCCGCGCCTCGGTCTCCCAATCGAGCCCCATCAGCAGGTAGGCCATGCCATGCAGCGTGTCGATCATCGGGATGCCGCGTTCGTTCGCGAGCTCGACCCACCACGGCTCGGCGCCGTGCGCGCTGATCACGTCGAACGCGTGCGCATCGAGCAGCCGCTCGGCCGCCCCACGGACAGGCACCTCGGTGACGTCGTAGCCCTGGCTGCGCAGCTCGTCGCCCAGCCGAGCCGCGGACCCCGTGATCGGCCGGAAGACGCCGGTCGTGTAGGCGACGCTTGTCCGAACGCCGTATTCGGGCAGCCGCCGAGCGAGGAACGCCGCCACCTGCGACGAGCCGGCGACATCGAAGTCGCCAACGGCGATCAGGCAGCGCGGCGCGTCGGCCGGCGGCTCGGACCGCGGGGTCCGGTCATACCAGCCAGCATCGTCGGGCACCGGCGCGGGTCCGAGCGAGCCCGCGCCAACCAGCGGGGACTCCCAACCGGGCAGCGTGATGTCGGATTCGCGGGACCTCAGATACCGGCCGGCGAGCTTCCTTAGACCGGACGGTGCGCGCAGGCCCTTGCGCTTTGCGTACATCAGCAGTCTGGTCAGGTGCTGCTGGACGCGCAGCCTCACCAGCCAGGCCTTGAGCTTGTCGGACGCCACGGCCAGTCAACGGGCCGGCGAACGCGGATCTTGTGCTCAATCGAGCAGCGTGACCGGCTTCTCGACGAAGCGAGTGATCCTCGCCAGCTCTGCCACGCGCTCGCGGATCTCCTCCGGACGCAGGCGCACGACTCGCTCAGTCCCGAACTCCTCGACGTTGTAGGAGGCGAGCGCGGTCCCGTACGCCACCGCTCGCGTCAGGAGCGCGTGGTCGATCGGCTCATCGGGATGAGCCGCGACGTAGCCGACGAACCCGCCGGCGAACGTGTCTCCGGCGCCGGTCGGGTCGACCACCGTCTCGAGCGGATAGGCGGGCAGCGCGAAGAAACCCTCGTCGGTCACCATCGCGGCGCCGTACTCGCCCTGCTTGGCGACGATGATCCGCGGTCCCCATTCCCGGAGCTTCCGTGCGGCGCGCACGAGGTTGGGCTCTTCGGTCAGCTGGCGCAGCTCGGCGTCGTTGAGCATCAGGCAGTCCACTTCGGCGATCGCAGCCATCAGCGAGTTCCGGGCGATGTCGATCCACAGGTTCATCGAGTCGAGCGCGACGAATCGCGCGCGCCGGCACTGGGCGCGTACCTGGCGCTGCAGGTCGGGTTGGATGTTGGCCAGGAACAGGACGTCGCAGTCGCGCGAGGCGGGCGAGAGCTTCGGCGCGAAGTCGGCGAACACGTTCAGCTGCGTGTCGAGCGTCTCGCGGTCGTTCAGGTCCCAGCCGTACTCGCCCCGCCAGAAGAACGTGCGCCCGCCGGCGACGTGCTCGATGTCGTCGGTCACCACCCCCCGCCCCCGCAGCACCTCGAGCTCGGGCGCCCCGAAGTCGTCGCCGACCGGCCCGACGACGCGGACCTCGTCGAAGAACGAGGCGGCCAGGGCGAAGTGCACGGCCGCGCCACCGAGCATCTTGTCGCGCTCGCCAAAGGGGGTCTTGACCGCGTCGAACGCGATCGAGCCGACAACCGTGACCGACATCAGCCGCGCAGCTTAGCTGCCCATACGCTGCCTATACTCGCGCCGCGGGTGCCGGAACCGCCGTCCATCGAAGCGCTGATCGTGTCGTTCAACACGCGCGACACGCTCCGGGACGCTCTGACCTCGCTGCGCGGGCACCGCCCGCCGGCCGACGTCGCTGAGGTGCGCATCGGCGTGCTCGACAACGGGTCCTCGGACGGGTCCGCCGACATGGTCGAGCAGGAGTTCCCGGATGCACGGCTCCTCCGCAGCACCGTCAACCTGGGATTTGCCCGGGCCAACAACCAGCTCGCCCGTACCAGCACCGCGGACTACCTGCTGCTCCTCAACTCGGACGTGCTCCTGACCGAGGACATCGTGACGCCGCTGCTGCGCACGCTGCTCGACGATCCACAGGTGATCGCGGCCGGGCCCCGACTGGTCTACCCCGACGGCCAGGTCCAGTACTCGGCCCACCGGTGGCCCACCCTCGCCTACGAGTTCGCGCTCGTCCTGCGCGAACGGCGGCTCGCTCGGATGATCCGGCCGCTGTTCGACAGCCAGCGGATCATCGACGAGGTCCACGAGGCGACCCTGACCGACCAGCGAGCCGACCACCGAACACCCGACTTCCTCTGGGCTACGTGCTGGCTGATCCGGCGTCCGGACGTGATCGATCACGGGCTGTTCGATGAGACGTGGGAGATGTACGACGAGGACCTCGACTTCTGTCGCCGCGCCCGGCAGCGCGGACGCACGCTGCGGTATGTCGCGAGCACCGAACTCGTCCACATCGGCAGCGTCAGCTCGGGGACCGGAGACGCGCGCCGGCGGCTGATGAAGCGCTCCCGCCGCCGCTACTACCGGCGTCATCAGGGGCCGGTCGCGGCGGGCCTGTACGCGGCAGCGGTTCCGGCCGTCGAACTGCTGGCGCGGACGGTCAACGTCGCTTCCCAACCGCGGATCTTGTACGCGCGCACGCGATCGATGCTCAGGGGGCGGCGGGCTTCGTAGGACGCACCCCGGGCGCGGACCGCACGCGCGCGCCTTCGGGATCGAACAGCGGCTCGGCCGCGACCTCGCCGGCGACCCAGCGGCCGAAGATATCGATCTCGATCGCGGTCCCGACGCCGGCGTCGGGCGGCAGGTAGGCGTAGGCGATCGAGCGCCCCACCGTATAGCCGTACCCGCCGCTGGTGACGCGGCCCAACACCTCGCCCGCGATCCGGACCGGCTCGTTACCGAGCGCGACCGAACGCGGGTCCTCGAGCACGATGCACCGCAGCCGGTGGCCGGGGACGCGGCCCCGCAAGGCCGCGTCCCCGATGAAGCCGCCCTGCTTGCCGGCGGCGACGCAGAACTCGAGCCCGGCCTCGTGGGGCGACTCGTCGGGAGTGATGTCGGCGCCCCAGACGCGGTAGCCCTTCTCGAGGCGCAGCGAGTCGATCGCCCGGTAGCCGCCCGCGAGCAGGCCGCGCGGGCGGCCCTCCTCGTAGAGCGCGCGCCACAGCCCGAGCCCGTACTCGGTCGGGCAGTAGAGCTCCCAGCCGAGCTCGCCGACGAACGTCACGCGCAGCGCCCGCACCGGCACATCGGCGACCGTCAGCCCGCGCAGGCGCATGTAGCCGAAGTCGAGCGGGTCGGGGGTCAGCGGCGCGAGGATCTCAGCCGCACGGGGGCCCCACAGCCCAAAGCACGCCCAGCGCGAGGTGACATCGGTCAGCGTGACGCTGCCGTCCTGCGGCAGATGGGCCCGGATCCAGGCCGAGTCGTGCTGCCCGAACGCTGTCCCGGTGACGATCTGGAAGCTGTCGGCGGCGAGACGCGCGACCGTGAAGTCGCACTCGATCCCGCCGCGGCGGTTGAGCATCTGCGTGTAGGTGACCTGGCCGACCTCGCGCGCCACGCGGTTGTCGCACAGACGCTCGAGCAGCTCGGCCGCGCCCGGCCCGGATACCTCGAGCTTCGCGAACGAGGACTCGTCGAACAGGCCAGCCGCCTCGCGGGTGGCGAGGTGCTCGGCACCGATCGCGGGCGACCAGTGCATCCCCGCCCAACCGCGCGGACGTAGCTCCGGATCCCCCGCGCGCGCATTGCGCTCATACCAGTTGACCCGCTCCCAGCCGGACTTCTCGCCGAAGGCCGCCTGATGCTCGGCGTGCCATGCGTACGCGCTCGAGACGCGCAGCGGGCGCCCGGCCTGCCGCTCGTGGCCCGGGTAGCGGATGTCGTAGTAGGTCTCGTACACCTCCTTCGCGCGCTTGAGCGTGTAGGAGGGCGAGTCATATTGGGATCCCGCCCCCCCGAAGCGCCTGATGTCCATCTCCCAGACGTCGCTCGGCGGCTCGCCGGCGAGCATCCACGCGGCCATCAGCTTGCCGATCCCACCCGCCCCCGCGAGGCCGTGCGCGCAGAACCCGGCGGCGACGTAGAAGCCGCCGACGTCGGTCTCGCCCAGGCAGAACTCGTTGTCGGGCGTGAACGCCTCCGGGCCGTTGATCAGGCGCGTCACCTTGACGTCCTCCATCAGGGGCACGCGCCTGCGCGAGTTCTCGGCGATCTCCTCGAAGCGCGGCCAATCCTCCTCGAGCAGGCGTCCGTTGAAGTCCGGCGGGATCCGGTCGAGCTCGTGGGCATCGAGGAACCACGGCGCGCTGTGGCGCTCGTAGCCGCCCATCACGAGGCCGGCGCCCTCCTCCCGGAAGTAGATCAGCAGGTCGGGGTCGCGGAGCGTGGGCAGGTGCTCGTCTGGCTTGCGGTCGCGGAACGGCTGGGTCACGAGGTACTCGTGCGCGAACGGGACGATCGGAACACGAACCCCGGCGAGTCGCCCGATCTCGGCCGCATACATGCCGCCCGCGTTGACGACGATTTCGGCCTCGATCCGGCCCCATTCGGTATGGACGGCTCTGACCCGCTTTGAGTCCGAGCGCTCAATCCCCGTCACGCGCGTGTGTGTGAACGTACGGCAGCCGCCGGCGCGAGCGCCCTCGACCAGCGCGTTGGTCAGCAGCGACGGGTCGAGATAGCCGTCGGTCGGCAGGTAGGAGGCGCAGCGGACGCCGTCGGTCACCATCAGCGGAAACAGCTCCTGCGCCTGCGCCGGGGAGAGCAGCTCGAGCGGGAGCCCGAACGTCTTGGCCCACGCGACCTGGCGCAGCACCTCCTGCTCACGCTCGGGCGTGCACGCCAGGCGGATCCCGCCGCACTGCACCCAGCCGCAGTCGAGCGTGCGGTACAGCGCGACCGAGTCCATCATCAGCCGGGTCAGCGCGACGCTCCCGCGCAGCTGTCCGACGAGTCCGGCCGAGTGGAACGTCGAGCCGCTCGTCAGCTCGTTGCGGTCGAGCAGGACGACGTCGCGCTCGCCCGCTTCCGCGAGGTGGTAGGCGATCGCCGCGCCGCCGACACCGCCGCCGATGATCACGATCCTCGCCCGGTCCGGCACCTCACGCCTGCGCGGCATCTCTCAGGTACTCCTCCAGTCGGGTGTCGGACGCGGCTCGTTCGAGCCGCTCGAAGTGCTCCGCGGCGTAGCCCGCGAAGTCGAAGTCGAGCTCGGAGATCTGCTCCTGAACGACTCCCCAGGCGGCCTCCCGCGCGTCGGACACGAGCTTCATCAGCCTCAGCGCGGCGCTCTGGCCGGGCCGGACCGGCCCCTGGTCGTAGTAGGCCTCGAGCAGCCGTGCCTCGGCGGCCTCGTCGAACTCGTTGTTGACGGCGAGATTGGCGAGGTCGAACAGGCGGTGCCCCATGCCGGCGTACTCCCAGTCGACGAGCAGGGCACGACCGCCGGCGGCGAGCACGTTGCCGGGGAGCAGATCGTCGTGGCACGGCGCCGGATCGGTGAGCGGCAGCACCCTCGCGATCCGGTCGACGAGCTCGCGGGCGCGGTTGAACGCCGGCGGAGGTGTGACGCCGCGAGCGCGCAGCAGCGTCTCATAGTCGGCGAGCAGCTCGGGCATCCAGAAACGCGTCGGCAGCTCGAGGCCGCTGTCGTGGAAGGCGCGCAGCGCGCGCGCGTACGGGGCGGGGTCGGCGAGCAGGCGCTCCCGCTCGACCGGCTGTGCCCCCTCGACGTAGACGGTCAGCGAGCAGTCCTCGTCGGCGTACACGAGGTCCGGCGCGATCGCGAGGCTGGCGGCCTGCCGGGCCGCCAGCAGCTCAGCCCTCCGGTCGATCCCGAGCAGGCCGGTGTCCTTGCCCGGGAGTCGCAGGACATAATCGCGACCGCCCAGCGTCACCCGATAGTTGCGATTGGTCATCCCACCGCTGAGCGGTGCCGGCTCCCCCTCAATGGCCCCGCAGCGGTCGGCGACGCGCAATAGGATCCCGTCCAGGTTGGGCATCGCCGGAAACCTATCGCATAAGGAACGGCTCCTATACCTTTGTTCCCGGACGCGGATGCGAGTGGTGAAGGAGCGCTGATCGGTATGGGTTTGATGGAGCTGGCTGAGCTGAAGTCGCGGGTCGACGCGGGCGAGATCGACACCGTTCTGCTGGCGCTGACCGACATGCAGGGACGGCTGCAGGGCAAGCGGCTGACGGCGCGCCACTTCCTCGACGAGGTCGCCGATCACGGCGCCGAGGGGTGCAACTACCTGCTCGCCGTCGACGTCGACATGAACACCGTCGACGGGTACGCGATGTCCTCCTGGGAGCTCGGCTACGGCGACTTCGCCATGCGTCCCGACCTCGCGACGCTGCGCGAGGTTCCGTGGCAGGAGGCGACCGCGATGTGCCTGGCGGACCTCGCGTGGGCCGATGGGCGGCCGGTCCTGGCCTCACCCCGCCAGATCCTGCGAGCACAACTCGAGCGGCTCGCCGAGCGCGGCTGGACCACGAACGCGAGCACCGAGCTCGAGTTCCTCGTGTTCCGGGACTCCTACGAGGAGGCCTGGCGGAAGGGCTACCGCGAGCTCGAGCCCGCCAATCTCTACAACATCGACTACTCGATGCTGGGGACGGCACGAGTCGAGCCGCTGATCCGCCGGATCCGCAACGCGATGATGGGCGCCGGCTTGGAGGTCGAGACCTCGAAGGGCGAGTGCAACTACGGCCAGCACGAGATCAACTTCCGCTACGCCGACGCGTTGCGCTGCGCCGACGAGCACTCGATCTACAAGAACGGCGCCAAGGAGATCGCCGCCCAGCACGGGATGGCGATCAGCTTCATCGCCAAGTTCAACCAGCGCGAGGGCAACTCGTGCCACATCCACTTCTCGCTCGCCGATAATTCATCCCCGCCCACCCCACTGTTCGCCAGCCAGCCGGAGGTGTTCGAGGCCTTCCTCGCCGGGCAGCTCGCGTGCGTCAGGGAGCTGACGCTGTTGCTCGCGCCGAACATCAACTCCTACAAGCGGTTCGCGGCCGGGTCGTTCGCGCCGACGACGGTCGCGTGGGCGCGCGACAACCGCACCTGCCCGCTGCGCGTGGTCGGCGAGGGGCCGGGGCTGCGGTTCGAGAACCGCGCGGGCGGGGCGGATCTGAACCCGTACCTGGCACTGAGCGCGCTGATCGCGGCCGGGCTGCACGGCGTCGAGCGCGGCCTCACGCTCGAGCCGGAGTTCGCCGGCAACGCGTATCTGGCGACGGACCGCCCACGGTTGCCGGGGACGCTGCGCGAGGCGCGCGAGCTGTTCGCGTCCTCCGAGGTCGCGCGCGAGGCATTCGGCGACGAGGTCGTCGCGCACTACCTGAACGCCGCGGACGTGGAGCTGGCGGCGTTCGAGGCGGCGGTGACCGATTGGGAGCTCGTGCGGGGGTTCGAGCGGCTTTGACAGATCCGACGGCGATCACGGCGACGCTCGACGCGGCGGCGTCGCTCGACACCGTGTTCGCGCCGGTGCGCTCGCTGACCGCCTTCGAGGAGACGGTCGATCGGCTCGGCACCGCGATCAGGCTGGGGCTGCTGCCGCCCGGCACGCGGCTGCCGGCCGAGCGCGAGCTGTGCGCGAAGCTCGGGATCGCACGCTCGACGCTGCGTCAGGCGCTCGTCGCGCTCGGGCAGAGCGGACACCTGCACGCGACCCGCGGGCGGGGCGGCGGAACGTTCGTCGTCGACCCGCTGCCGCCCGCGGCACCGCCCTCGCAGGCCGTCCTGCACGCCGCCCAGGACACGTTCGATCAGCGCGTGGCCGTCGAGGTCGGGATCGCGGTGCTCGCGGCCGAGCGCGCCGGGCCGGAGGCGCTCGACGCGCTCGACGAGCTCGTGATCACGCTCGAGGGCCTGCTCAAGGACTATCCGTCCTTCCGCCAGGCGGACGTCCGCTTCCACGTCGGGCTCGCTGAGGCGACCCGCAGTCCGCGGCTGGTGACCGCGATGACCGAGGTGCAGGGGGCGATGACGAACCTGATCGAGCTGATCGCGCACCCGCGGGAGGTGCTCGCAAGCTCGAACGCACAGCACGCGCGCCTGCTGGCGGCGCTGCGCCGCCGCGACGAGGCGCAGGCCGCTGCGGTGATGATCGAGCACGTGCGCGCGACCGAGCACATCCTCGCCGGCCTGCTGCCGCGCGGCGATTGAGCGAGGGGACTGGCCCGCAGGGTTGACTTCGTGCGGTTCAGACGTAACTATCTAGCCGCTTTTCTAAGGACGGACTAACAGACCTTTGGGGTAATCGATCGGAGGGCCGGTGATGAGCGTTGGGACTGGGACGCTGTCGAGGGACGAGCAGCTGCTCGCCGAGCTGGGATACCGCCAGGAGCTGAGGCGCGGCTGGAGCGCGTTCTCCAACTTCGCGATCTCGTTCTCGATCATCTCGGTCCTGGCGGGCTGCTTCACCAGTTTCGGGCAGGCGTTCAACAACGGTGGGCCGGTGGCGATCTCAATCGGCTGGCCGGTGATCAGCTGCCTGATCCTGTGCGTCGCGTTCTCGATGTCCGAGCTCGCCTCGTCGATGCCGACCTCCGGCGGGATCTACTACTGGGCCTCCAAGCTCGGCGGGCCCGGGTGGGGCTGGTTCACGGGCTGGTTCAACCTGCTCGGACTTGTCGCCTGCGTCGCGTCGGTCGACTATGCGGCCGCCAGCTTCCTCCAGTACCTGCTCGGCCTCTACAACGTCGACTTCGTCTTCAACTTCGCGTCGGCCAACGTCCATTACGACGCGCACGTCGTGTTCGCGCTGTTCGCGCTGATCCTGATCATCCACGGGCTGATCAACGTGTTCTCGAGCCACCTCGTGTCGATGTTCACCAACATCTCCGTCTGGTGGCATGTGCTCGGCGTCGCCGCCATCGTAATCATCCTGATCGCCGTTCCGAGCCACCACGCGAGCGTCTCCTACGTGTTCGGCACCCGCACGTTTGGCAGCTTCAGCCATGGGATGTACTGGTTCTACGTCTTGCCACTCGGCTTCCTGCTGACGATGTACACGATCACCGGCTACGACGCCTCGGCGCACGTCTCCGAGGAGACGCGCGGCGCCAACGACTCCGCCCCGAAGGGGGTCTGGCGGTCGGTCTTCTACTCGGCGGTGATCGGCTGGATCCTACTGCTGGCACTGACCTTCGCCGTGCAGCAGAAGGACATCAGCAAGATCAGCGCAGCCGGATTCCCGTCGCTCGCGATCCTGTCGACCGCACTCAGCTCGGCGGGCGCCAAGGCCGTGATCCTGATCTCGACGATCGGGCAGCTGTTCTGCGGGATGGCGTGTGTCACCAGCTGCTCGCGAATGACCTTCGCCTTCTCACGTGACGGGGCGATCCCGGGCCACAACCTGTGGCGCCGGCTTGGGTCCAACCGCACGCCGACCTACGCGGTCCTGTTCGTGTGCGTGTTCGCGCTGGTGATCACGATCCCGGCGTACTTCCCGAACTCGGCCGGCTACCCGGTGGCGTTCTTCGCAGTCACCTCGCTGACGGTGATCGGGCTGTACATCGCCTACACGATTCCGATCTTCCTCCGCTGGCGGATGGGCGACAGGTTCCAGACGGGCTCGTGGACGCTCGGCCGCAAGTACAGGTGGATCAACCTGATCGCGATCGTCTGGGTCGGGCTGTGCGTGATCATCTTCTGCCTGCCGGTCAGCGATCCGGGCGCCGTGTTCTTCAAGAAGGGCTTCAGCTGGGGCGACGTCAACTACGCACCGCTGATCACGATCGCGGTGATGGCGGTCGTGACGATCTGGTACTTCGGCTGGGCACGGAACACGTTCAAGGGCCCGATCCGGACGATCGACGAGGAGCTCCCGCCGGTCGCGCTCGGGCCGTCCTCGCCATGAGCTTGTCGTGAGCGACACGCTGACGGTGATCGAGCCCGCCACGGAGGGCGTGCTCGAGGAGCTTCCGCGCGCCGGCGTGGACGATGTCGACGCGGCGGTGGAGCGAGCCCGAGCCGCCTTCCCGGGATGGCGCGAGCTCGCACCGGGCGACCGCGCGCAACGGATGCGCGCGCTCGTCGACGCAATGGTGGCCGAGCACGAGCAGCTCGCGCTGCTCGAGGCGCGGAACGCAGGCAAGCCGATCAGCTCCGCGCGCGGCGAGATCGGGATGGCGATCGAGACGATCCGCTACTACTCCGCGGCGCCCGAGCGGCTGCTCGGCGACACGATCCCGGTAGCCGGCGGACAGGCGTTCACGTTCCGCGAGCCGCTCGGCGTCGTCGGCCTGATCACGCCGTGGAACTTCCCGCTCGCAATCGCCTGCTGGAAGCTCGGACCGGCGCTCGCCGCGGGTAACACGGTCGTGCTGAAGCCGGCGGAGCTGACGCCACTGACGGCGTTGCGGTTCGGGTCGCTCGCCGATCAGGTGCTCGGCGCCGGCGTTGTCAACGTGGTCGCCGGGCCCGGGCGTACATGCGGCCGGCGACTCGTCGAGCACCCCGACGTGGCGAAGATCGCGTTCACCGGCTCGACCGAGGTCGGCCGCGCGATCGCCGCGGGCGCCGCCGTGACGATCAAGCGGGTCACGCTCGAGCTCGGCGGGAAGTCGCCCAACATCATCTTTGCCGACGCCGACCTGGAGCTGGCCGCCGCGAGCGCGCCGGGGTCCGTGTTCGACAACGCCGGGCAGGACTGCTGCGCGCGCTCGCGGATCTTCGTGCAGGAATCGGCGGTCGAGCGGTTCATGGCGCTGCTGGAGCAGGCGGTCAAGCGATTGCGGGTCGGCGACCCGCTCGACGAGCGGACCGAGATGGGGCCGCTGATCTCGGCCGGGCAACGCGAGACGGTCGCCTCGTTCGTCCCCACCGACGCCCCTGTGGCATTCCGGGGTTCTGCCCCCGAGGGGCCCGGCTACTGGTTCCCACCGACCGTCCTGTATCCGGTGGCCGCCGATGCCCGCGCGGTGCGCGAGGAGATCTTCGGGCCCGTCGCGTGCGTGATCCCGTTCGCCGACGAGGCCGAGGCGATCGCGATGGCCAACGACACGATCTACGGGCTGTCGGGCTCGATCTGGACGCGCGACGGGGCGCGGGCGCTGAGAGTTGCCCGCGCGCTCGACACGGGCGTGCTGTCGATCAACTCCAACAGCTCGGTGCGGATCACGACGCCGTTCGGGGGTTTCAAGCAATCCGGCTACGGACGCGAGCTGGGACCGCACGCGCTCGACGCCTACACCGAGGTCAAGTCCGTCTACTACGCAACTGGAGCATGAATACGAGCATGGGTCGACTGTCAGAGAAGGTGTGCGTGATCACCGGCGTGGCCGGGGGGATCGGTCTCGCGACCGCCCAGCGGTTCACCGCCGAGGATGCTCTCGTTGTCGGCGTCGACCTTCGCGAGCACGGCGTCGGCGACATCGCGCTGCAGGCCGATGTGACTGACGAGGCGGCGGTTGCCGGCATTTACGAGCGGGTCCGCTCCGAGCTCGGCCGCGTCGACGTGCTGTTCAACAACGCCGGGATCTCGCCGACCGATGACGCATCTGTGCTCGACACCTCACTCGAGGCGTGGGAGCGGGTCCAGGCGGCGAACCTGCGGTCGGTGTTCCTCTGCTGCAAGCACGGGATCAGGGCGCTGCTCGAGACCGCGCCGGCCGGCGGGTCGGTGATCAACACGGCCTCGTTCGTCGCGGTGATGGGCGCCGCCACCTCGCAGATCTCCTACACGGCGTCGAAGGGGGGTGTGCTGGCGTTGTCGCGTGAACTGGGGGTCGAGTTCGCGCGGCGCGGAGTTCGCGTCAACGCGCTCTGCCCGGGTCCGGTCGACACCCCGTTGCTGCACGAGCTGTACGCGAAGGATCCTGAGAAGGCACAGCGCCGGCTCGTCCACGTCCCGATGGGCCGCTTCGGCAAGGCGTCTGAGATCGCCGCGGCGGCGCTGTTCCTGGCGAGCGACGACTCGTCCTTCATGACCGCCCAGGCGCTGCTCGTCGACGGGGGGATCGCGGGGGCCTACACGACGCCGCTGTAGTCGTCGGCGCGATGCCACTGTAGTCGTCGGCCCGGCCTCCGGTGGGTCTGCGCGCGCACCTTCGTGCGCCCTCCTGCTTTAGCCGCAGCAATGAGGGGGTGGTGCCCTTGAGGCGGGTTCCGGCGATGGCGGCGGATCGGAGCGACCATAAGTTGTCGAACCCCCGGCCCAGAATGAGGGGTTGTACGCCCAGGTGCGTATATCGACTCTGGATGTACAACCCCCCGAAAATAGAGAGGGGCTTGGCAAGTTTTCGTTGCCCGGAACCCCTCTGAGGCAGCGTCCGAAGGGGCGCACGCAACGCGCCGACCGAGCTACGACTGCCGCAGCTTGGCCAGGCCGATCTCGAAGTGGAGCC
>Ga0302235_10002199_pt1 | contig 14236 bp, 12 predicted proteins | sample II_Palsa_N3_3_FD_193577 | JGI IMG/M metagenome (GOLD analysis project Ga0302235, IMG submission 193577) | Peat permafrost microbial communities from Stordalen Mire near Abisko, Sweden - II_Palsa_N3_3 | ecosystem: Environmental > Terrestrial > Soil > Palsa > Peat permafrost | place: Sweden... | reverse complement strand
CCCAGGCGATGGGGCGGATCGGCGAGACGATCATCAGGACCTGGCAGACCGCGCACGTGATGAAGCAGCGGCGCGGCGCGCTGCCCGGCGACGGCGGGGCTGACAACCTGCGCGCCCGGCGCTACGTGGCCAAGTACACCATCGGCCCCGCGGTGACGCACGGGCTCGATGCCGAGATCGGTTCGGTGGAACCGGGCAAGCTCGCCGACCTGGTGCTGTGGGAGCCGGCCTTCTTCGGCGTTCGGCCGCACCTGGTGATCAAGGCCGGCGTCATCGCCTGGGCCAACATGGGCGACGCGAACGCCTCCATCCCGACGCCGCAGCCGCAGCTGCCACGGCCGATGTTCGGCGCGTTCGGCGCGATGCCGGCCCGGCTCGGCCTGCATTTCGTCTCGCCCGCCGCCCTCGAGGGCGACCTAGCTGACCGCTGGAACAGCGAGCGGCGCCTGGTGCCGACCAAGGACGTGTCGGGCCTGTCCAAGGCGAGCCTGCCCGAGAACGGCGCCCTGCCGGTGATCGAGGTGGACAGCGAGACGTTCGCGGTGCGGGTGGACGGCGAGCTGATCGAGCCGCAGCCGGCCGCCGAGCTGCCGATGGCCCAGCGCTACTTCCTCTTCTAAAGCCGATGAACACGCTCCTGCTGCTGCTGCTCGACACCCGGGCCCCGGCCGGGGCGCACCACCACTCCGGCGGCATAGAGGCCGCGGTCGGCACCGGCCTGGTGGCCGGGCTCTGCGACCTGGAGGACTTCTGCCAGGCCAGGCTGCGGACGTCGGCCCGGGTGGCGGCCGCGTTCGCCGCCGCCGCCTGCCGCCTGCAAGACCCGCGGTCGGCGCTGGATTCGTGGGCCGAGCTGGATGCCGAGTTCGACGCCCGCACTCCGTCGGCGGCCACGCGCGCCGCGTCGCGCCAGCTCGGCGGCGGGCTGCTGCGCCTGATCCGCTCGCTGCAGCCCGAGACCGCGCTGGTGACGCCCTGGGCGCGTGGCGGCAGGCCCGCGCCGCACCATCCGCTCGTCCTCGGCGCCGGGGTCAGCCTGGCCGGCGGCTCCCCGGAGCTGGCCGCGCGGGCGGCGGCGCTGGCGGCCTGCGCCAGCCCGGCCAGCGCCGCGGTCCGGCTGCTCGGCCTGGACCCGTTCGCGGTCCAGGCCATGCTGGCCCGGCTGGCGCCCGGCATCGACGACTGCGCCCGCCGCGCCGCCAAGGACGCCGCAGGCCCGCCATCGTCCCTTCCGGCCGACGGGGCCCCGGCGCTGGACCTGCTCGCCGACTTCCATCTGATCACGGAGGTGCGTCTGTTTGCGTCCTGAAACACGGCACGATCACGGCGGCGGCGCGCACGTTCACGGTGCGCTTGACCTCGCGCCCGCGGACGGCCCGCCGGGGGCGCGGGTACCCCGGATCGGCATCGGCGGCCCCGTCGGCAGCGGCAAGACGGCGCTGGTCGCCGCGTTGTGCCGGGCGCTGTCTGGTGAGCTGATGATCGGCGTCGTCACCAACGACATCTACACCACCGAAGACGCGGACTTCCTGCGACGGGCGGGCGTGCTGCCGGACGCACGCATCCGTGCCGTTCAGACCGGGGCTTGCCCGCATACTGCCATCCGCGATGACATCAGCGCCAACCTGGACGCCGTCGAGCAGCTCGAGGCCGACCACCCCGGCCTGGAGCTGATCCTGGTCGAGAGCGGCGGCGACAACCTGACCGCGACGTTCTCCTACGGGCTCGTTCACCGGCAGATTTTCGTGATCGACGTGGCCGGCGGGGACAAGGTGCCGCGCAAGGGCGGACCCGGCATCACCCGCTCCGACCTGCTCGTCATCAACAAGACCGACCTGGCCCCGCTGGTCGGGGCGGACCTGGCGGTGATGGCGCGGGACGCCGCGGCGGTCCGCGGCCAGCGGCCGACGGTGTTCACTTCGCTGGTCGCCGACCCGGTGGCGACCGAGGTCGCGGTGTGGGTGCGGGCGGTCCGTTGGGCCGTGGCAACGTCAAGACCGCCGGGATGACCGCGTGATCGCCCGGACGACGGCGGTCGTGGAGGCGGGCGGCGTGCTCGGCGAGGTGGCCTGCGCGCCGCCGCTGACGCTGCGGCAGGTGTACAGCGAGGCCCGCGACCGCTGCGAACTGCGCCTGGTCGGGACCGCGGCCGGCCCGCTGGCCGGCGACGACCTGTCGATCTGGGTACGATTGCGGCCGGGCGCCAAGGCCACCATGCGAGCGACCGGGGCCAGCGTGGCGCAGGGCCGGGGGCGCCGGGACGCGGCGACGCTTTCGATCCGCGCCGACCTGGCCGACGGCGCCGACCTGGTCGCCGACCCCGGAGCGCTGGTCGTCTGCGGGGGCAGCCGGATCGACGTCCGCGTCGAGCTAACGCTCGGCGCCGGCGCCGCGGTCGAATGGCGGGAGCTGATCGTGCTCGGCCGCACCGGGGAACCGCCCGGACGGGCCACCTTGCGCTGGGACGTGACCCGGCTCGGCCGCCCGGTGCTGCGCCAGTTCGTCGACCTGGACCCGGAGGCGGGGTCGGCCCGGCCAGCCTGGGCCAGCTTGACCGCGGGCCGCCGGGTGCTCGCCTGCGCGCTGATCGCCGGGCCGGCCGCCGGGCCGGATACCGTCGTCGCCGCGCCGACGGCCGTCGCCCAGCGGGTTGATGATCACACCCTGCTGGTCACCGTGCTCGACGACGACGCGGCCCGCGCGACGCGCCGGCTGGACGAGCTGTGCGCCCGGGCCCGGCGCTGAAAATGTTCGCGCGCCGGCGCTGAAAAACCGTTCGCGCGCCGGTGCCCGGCGGGCCTACCGTATCGACCGTGCTGGACAAGGGGCAGCTGGAGGAGTTCGCTGAGCGCGGCTTCCTGGTGCTGCCGCAGGTGGTTCCGGCGGAGGCGGTGGCCGCCGCGGCCCGCGCTATCGACGGGCTGATCGAGCACGACCCGCCCGGTCCGCAGGTGCGCGGCCCGCACAACTACTTCGCCGCGGCCGCACAGGCCCCGGCGCTGGCGGCGCTGCTGACCGGCAGTCCGGCGTTCGGGCTGGCGGAGGCGCTGACCGGGCCGGGGACGCTGGAGGCGCCCTGGCAGGTGCAGGTGGCGCTGAACATCCCGCCGTTCGGCCACCGGCCCGGCCTGGGTCACATCGACGGTTTCCCGCCCGAGCCAAACGGGCGGCCAGGGACGTTCACCATGCTGGCCGGGGTGCTGATGTCCGATCAGCGCGAGCAGGACGCGGGCAATCTATGGGTATGGCCGGGAACGCACCTGACCCACGCGCACTACTTCCGTGCGCACGGGCCGGACGCCTTCGCCACGGCGGGCGGCTACCCGCCGATCCGGTTGCCTGAGCCGGAACAGGTCGCCGGCCAGGCCGGTGACCTGGTGCTGGCGCACTACCTGCTGAGCCATAACATCGGTGGCAACACCTCGCCGGCGATCAGGCGTGCCGTCTACTTCCGGATCAAGCGATCCGGGCACGACACCCGGTGGCGGGAGTTCCTCCAGAATCCCTGGCTGGACTACGACACGGTCCGCGATCGGCTTGGACCAGACCGCGCTGGCGGGGAATAAGCAGTCTGCTGATAGCCTTGCACACGAGGCGGCGATATTCGCCGCCGCTCCCGCGGGCGAGCAGCCCGCCGGTCGCTGTGTGAGCAGTGCGGCTAAATCAGCCGTTCGCCGTTGTCGTTGACATCTGTCGAGCATGCGACCTCCGAACTACCGATGGAGTTTTCTGCATGCCCCACAGTTCCAGGCGTCCGCGCGTGCCTTCTGACCGTTATGGCCGAGGCAGCGAGCGCGGCACCCAGCGACGCGGCCGGGCCCCGGCTAAGTACCCTCGGGCGCCCCAAGCACAGCGCGTCGCACCGCAGTCCCAGCTTGACCTCGCCCTGGATGCGGCCGCGGCGGCACCACAGCCGACGCCGGCCACGTTCGCCGAGCTCGGTCTCGACGCCCGGCTGGTCAGCGCGCTTGCGTCCCAGGACATCCACGAGCCGTTCGCGATCCAGGCCCGGGCACTCCCCGACGCGCTGGCTGGCCGCGACATCCTCGGCCGGGCCCAGACCGGGTCGGGCAAGACGCTAGCCTTCGGGCTGCCGCTGCTAACCAGGCTCGCGGCCACCGCGGACCGGCGACGCGAGAAGACACCGCGCGGACTGGTCCTGGTCCCTACCAGGGAACTGGCCCAGCAGGTCTTCGAGGTCCTCGAGCCGCTCGGCCGCCGCATGAACGTGAGCATCACGACCGTCTACGGTGGCGTGCCGATCGGCAAGCAGATCGCCAAGGCGCGATACGCCGACGTCGTGGTAGCGACCCCAGGCCGGCTCATCGACCTTATGGAACGGCACGCCTGCACGCTGTCCGGTATCGAGGTCACCGTCCTCGACGAGGCCGACCACATGGCTGACCTCGGCTTTCTGCCCGCAGTCACCCGGATCCTGGACGCGACACCCACCGACGGCCAGCGGATGTTCTTCTCCGCCACACTGGACCGCGGAGTCGGCCAGCTGGTGACCTCCTACGTACGTGACCCCGCGCTGCACGCGGTGACCGCCGCGACTGACGCCGGGCCCGCCGAACACCGGGTCCTGGTGCTGTCCGCGGCGGACAAGGTACCGGTCGCGGCGGAGATCGCCGGCCGTCCCGGACGGACCCTGTTCTTCGTCCGTACCAAGCACGGCGCGGACCGGCTGGCCAAGCAGCTCTCCCGGGCCGGCGTCGAGGCCGCGGCCATCCACGGCGACCGCAATCAGAGCCAGCGGCAGCGGGCCCTGGACGCGTTCACCGCTGGGCATCCCCGTGTCCTGGTCGCCACCGATGTCGCGGCGCGTGGTATCCACGTCGACGACGTGGACCTCGTGGTGCAGTTCGACCCGCCCAACGACCATAAGGACTACCTGCACCGCTCCGGCCGCACGGCCCGGGCCGGAGCCACCGGCATGGTCGTCGCCCTGGTAGAGCGCGGCCAGGTCCGCGAACTCCAGAAGCTGCACGACGCCGCTGGGGTGACCGCGGCCAGCGACGAGGTCGCGACCGGGCATCATGTGGTCCGGGAGATCGCGACCTCGGGTACGCCGGTTCCCCCGCCGCCGACCGTTCATCCGTTCCCCGCACACGGCAAGCCGACTGCGGCTCGCCACCCAGGGAACGGCCGCCGTCCAGCCCGCCCCGTGGCCGCCGGGCGTGAAGGTTTCGCCCGCAGCACCGCGAATCCGGGCCGCCGCCCTCAGAATGCCTACCGGACCCAGGGCGCTCACCGGCCTCAGGGCCAGGACGCTAAGAAGTCGGCCTGAGCGAACCCGCTCCACGGCCTGACCGCCCCGGGCGGCCGGCCACCGCGCAGGCGAGACCCGGACCGCTTCAGCCTGCCGGATGGGGTGTCCCGCAAACCACCAGGTCAGCGAGCCGCGCATCCTAGGGTGAGGTCGCCGTAGGGCGACAGCCGCGTCAGGTTGGCCTGGACGCAGGGAAGACATCGGCGGATGATTTAGTTGTCATATAGCAAGTAATTGGGTGCGCAGCCGCCGGCGAGGTAGCCGGCGAGCCCCGGACCCGCTGCCTGAGGCTTCTCGTTTCTACGGAGGAACGCTCGTGCCGTCCGGTTCACGTCAGCCGCGCCACGCGGAGACGGCCCCCATCCATCACAACGGCCACGCTAAGCACGCGGCCGCGGACCCGTCCGCGGGCCGGCTGGGCTATAAGTGGATCGCGCTGTCCAACACCACGTTGGGCATGCTGATGGCGACCGTCAACGCCTCCATCATGCTGATTGCGCTGCCCGACATCTTCCGCGGCATCGGCGTCAATCCGCTGCAGCCAGGCAACACCACCCTGCTGCTGTGGCTGATCATGGGGTACCTCGTGGTCACCGCGGTGCTGGTGGTCAGCTTCGGGCGGCTGGGCGACATGTTCGGCCGAGTCCGGATGTTCAACCTGGGCTTCGCGCTGTTCGCCTTCTTCTCCGTCCTGCTGTCGGTGACCTGGCTGCACGGTACGTCCGCAGCCTGGTGGCTGATCGGAATGCGGATCATGCAGGGCGTCGGCGGCGCCATGCTGATGGCCAACTCCAGCGCGATCCTCACCGACGCCTTTCCCTCCAACCAGCGCGGCATGGCGCTCGGCCTGAATCAGGTCGCCGGAATCGCCGGGTCGTTCATCGGCTTGGTGCTCGGCGGCCTGCTCGGCCCGATCAACTGGCGGTTCGTCTTCCTGGTCTCGGTCCCGTTCGGGGTCATCGGCGCGGTCTGGTCTTACCTCAAGCTGCAGGAGCGGGGCATCCGCCGGCCCGCCAAGCTTGACTGGTGGGGCAACGTGACCTTCGGCGCGGGGCTGATCGCGGTCCTGGTCGGCATCACCTACGGCATCCAGCCCTACGGCGGGCACACGATGGGCTGGACCAGCCCGTTGGTGCTGAGCCTGATCGGCGGCGGCCTCGCGGTGCTGGCGATCTTCTGCGTGATCGAGACGCGGGTGGCCGATCCGATGTTCCGGCTGGCGCTGTTCAAGATCAGGCCGTTCACCGCGGGGAACCTGGCCAGCCTGCTGGCCGGGCTTGGCCGCGGCGGCATGATGTTCATCCTGATCATCTGGCTGCAGGGCATCTACCTGCCGATTCACGGCTACAGCTTCGAGCGGACCCCGCTGTGGGCCGGTATCGCCATGCTTCCGCTCACGGTCGGCTTCCTGATCGCCGGGCCGGTGTCCGGCTACCTGTCGGACCGGTTCGGGGCCCGGCCGTTCGCGACCGGCGGCATGGTGGTAGCCGCCGCCTCGTTCGGGCTGCTCGAGATGCTGCCGGTTAACTTCGTCTACTGGGAGTTCGCCGGCATCCTGCTGCTCAACGGGATCGGCATGGGCTTGTTCGCCTCACCCAACCGGGCCGGCATCATGAACAGCCTGCCACCGGAGCGGCGCGGCGTCGGCGCCGGCATGAGCGCGACGTTCCAGAACTCCGCCATGGTCCTGTCCATCGGCATCTTCTTCACGCTGATCATCCTGGGCCTGGCCTCCTCGCTGCCCGCCACCCTCAGCCACGGCCTGGTGGCCCAGGGCGTGCCGTCGGCCGCCGCGGCCAAGCTGGCCGCGCTGCCGCCGGTGTCCATCATGTTCGCCGCGCTGCTCGGCTATAACCCGATCAAGATGCTGCTCGGATCCGCGCTCAGCAAGCTGCCCGCGAGCCATGCCGCGTACCTGACCGGGCACACCTTCTTCCCGTCGCTGATCTCGGCGCCGTTCCATCACGGCCTGGACATAGCGTTCGACTTCGCCATCATCGCCTGCCTGATCGCCGCCCTCGCGTCGCTGCTGCGGGGCCGCCGGTACGTGCACGACGAGCACGACCAGGCCACGGACGAGGAGAACAGCACCGCGCAGGACAGCACCGCGCACGCGGTGGCCGTGACCTCAGCCGGCGACGACCTGGAACGTATCGAGGGTCGGATCGGCCGCGTAGGCGATCCGGCCTCCGTCGGCGGCGACCTCGCGTAGCGCCGCTAGCGCCTCCGCCGTGATGAGCTCGCCCGGGGCCAGCACCGGCACCCCGGGCGGGTAGGGCGCCACCAGTTCGGCGCTGATCCGGCCGATGGCGGCGGTGGCGGCGACGGTCTCGTTCCGGGCGAAGAATGCTTCCCTGGGAGCCAGCACCGGCTGCGGCCGGACCGTCCAGGCGGCGGTGGCGGCCGGCCGACGCGGCTGGCCGCGGTGCCGCTCGACGGCGGAGATCAGCTCCTCGGTGAACGCCGCGATCCGCTTCTGGTCATCGGCGATCGTCACGATGGGCACGATCGTGTCCCGGTCGCCCATCTCGACCGGCATGCCGGCCGCGATCAGGTCGGCCTCGACCAGGCCGCCGTGCGCCCCGGTTCCGGCCAGCAGCACGACCAGCTTGGCCGGATCCACGCCGGGGCCGTCAAGCACGTCGACACCAGGCACCTCGCGCAGCCGCGCGCGGGCCGCCGCCACGCCGTCCAGCAGCCGGGCGCACAGCCGGTGCCCGTCCCGGGCCAGCAGCGCCCGGGCGGCATCGATGCTCGCCATGATCGACCCGGCCGGGCTCGTCGTGTGGGTGGCATCGAACGCCCGGTTCAGCCGGGCCGGGTCCAGCCGTTCGGTTCTGGCCAGCACCAGCGCGCCCTGAGTGTAGGCGGGCAGCGTCTTATGCGCGCTCGTCACCATCGCGTCGGCGCCGGCGGCGAGCGCGTGCCGCGGAAGATCGGGGTGAAAGCCCAGGTAGGCGGCCCAGGCGGCGTCGACGATCAGCGGCACGCCCGCGTCGTGCGCGGCCTGCGCGTGGCCCGCCAGGTCACCCGTGGTGCCGACGTAGGACGGGTCGCCGAGGATCACGCCGCAGGCGCCGGGGTGCGCGGCCAGCGCGTCCCGCACGGACTGCACCGCGACCGCGGCGGGCAGGCCTGAGCGCGGGTCGATTTCCGGTCGTACCCAGACCGGCTCCAGCCCCGCCATCACCAGGCCGAGCAGCAGCGACCGGTGCAGCGTCCGGGTGATGATCACCTCCTGGCCGGGCTGGCCGATGGCCAGGCAGAGCGCCTGGTTGCCGTGGGTGGACCCGGCCACGGAGAACCGGCACCAGTCGGCACCCCACAGCGCGGCCGCGCGGGCCTGCGCGTCGGCGAGCAGGTGATCCGCGTGCTTGATGGAGTCCAGCGCCCCGTAGAGCGGCGCGTCGCCCGCCACCACCGCGCCCACCAGGTCGAGGCGCTGTTTGTGACCAGGCGTGGTCATCGGGGACAGCTGGCCGGCCTGAACCCGCTGCCTCCAGTCCAGCCACGCGGCCAGCAGCGGAGCATCCGTGGCCAGGCCGAGCGGGTCCCACGGGTCACCGGGGTTTGCGTGGTCGCTGGAGTCCTCGGGGTTTTCGTGGTCGCTGGGGTCTTCGGGTCCACGCGGATGCTGCGGCTGGGAGTTGCTCGTGATCATTCGTCTAGTGTCCGCCTGATCGGGAGACCGGGTGCCCAGGGCAGTCGGTTTGCGGGGCCGGCCACGGTCCGCGCGCGGGAGGGCGAGGGCGGGAGGCACGATCGTTCGGGGAAAATAAGACTGTCAGCGGTGCGGGCTGAAGAAGATCACGGCGACGCCCACCGCGACGATGGCGGCGCCTAGCCAGTCATAGTTGTCCGGACGGTGCCCGTCGATCCCCCAGCCCCAGAGCAGGCTCATGATCACGAACACCCCGCCGTAGGCGGCGTAGACCCGGCCGAAATCGCTGGCGGGCTGGAATGTCGGGATGACGCCGTAGATGACCAGTATGACCGCGCCCGCCAGGCCGACCGGCCAGGGCGATCCCTCCCGCAGCCACCGCCAGATCAGGTAGCCGCCGCCGATCTCGGCCAGCCCGGCGGCGACAAACAACCCGACGCTGCGGATGACATTCATAGCCGACCTTAACGCGCGGGCCTGCGGCAACGTCGAGCCCGGGCGGGCACTCAGCAGCCCCGACCCATCGCAGGCAGCCGCAGCTAGCGCGCGGCTGCCTTTCCGCCGCTCTCGAGGTCCTTCGCGCTGGCCTGCGCGCCCTGGTGTCCGGCCAGCGCGGCGGCCTGACGTTCGGATTCCGCGTTGATCTCGGCCCCGAGCATGATCGCGATGCCGGTCAGGTAGAGCCAGAAGATGAGGATGACCACCCCGGCGAACGCGCCGTACGTCTTGCCGTAGGAGCCGAATTTAGCCACGTAGAAGGAGAAGCCAACCGAGGCGAGCAGGAAAATCGCCGTGCCGACCACCCCCCCGGGACTGACCCACTGCCAGCGGGGCGTCTCGCGGTTCGGCCCGAAGAAGTAGTAGACCGAGAACAGCAACGTGATCAAGATGACGGTTAGCACCCAGCGCACCACCGTCCACACGACGACAAATGCGGTCCCGGTGAGGCCGACGTGACCCGCGATCCCCGATCCGATCGACTGGCCGAACACGATGAGCGCCGAGCCGATCCCGCCGATCACGAGGGTGCCCAGCATGAGCGGGAACGCGTACAGCCGCTTGGCCGCGAACTTACGGTCGACCGGCACCTCATAGGCGACGTCCAGCCCTGTCTCGAGCGCCGCCATTCCACTCGAGGCGCTCCACAGCGCGATCACCACGCCGATGATCACCGCGACCAGCGAGCTACTCGATGCATGGTGATGGGACGCGGTCGTGATGGCGTCGGCGAAAACGGTGGAGGCGCCTGGCGGCAGCTGCTTGCCCAGCTCTGTCACCAGCTTGTTCACGGTCCCCGCGCCGAAGTGCACCAGGCCCACCACGCCGAGCAGGGCGATCAGGGCCGGGAATAGGGCCAGGAACCAGTGGTAGGCCAGGGCGGCCGCGGTCATGCTGGCCCGGTCGCGGGTGAACTTCTTCCCGGTGCGCTTGAGCGTGTTCTTCCAGCCGGTCCCGCCCAGCTCGAGCGGCGTCTCCGGGCCGCCCTCCACCTGACTCTGCGGCGGTATTGACTCCTGGCCCTCGGGGCCGGCCTCGCCCCCGGTGGCGGGCCGGCCCTGCCGTGGATTCACCGCCGTCATTTTTTTCTCCACCGCCAGACGGCCACCGAGGCGGCCACCAGGACTCCCGCGGCCACCGCGAGCGGCCAGCGGCGCTGCACGATCTGGCTTCGCCGGACCTGCCCAGTCAGCTCGGTCGCCTTGGTCTGGGTCTGGGCCTTCACGTCGGTCGCCTTGGCCTGGGCCTTGGTCTTGACGTCGGCGGCCTTGGCCTGGGCCTGGGCCTTCACGTCGGCGGCCTTGGCCTGGGCCTGGGCCTTCACGTCGGCGGCCTTAGCCTGAGCCCTGGCCTTCACGTCGGCCTTGGCGGCCAGCTCTTCCACGGTCTCGCCCAGGCGCTCGCGGGTCCGCTCGATTTCCTGCTGAATCTCTTCCTGCGAAATTTCCGGGCCGCTCATCGGTGTGTCCTCTCCTTGATTTCTTCGACGTCGGCCTTGACGCTGGCGACGGCTTCTCCGGGCACCGGTGGGGTAGCCCGCTGCAGGCGATGCTTGCCGACGAGCGCCGCGGCCCCGGCCGCGGCCAGCAAGGCCGCCCCGACGATAAGAGCCGCGAGCCAGGCCGCCACGACGCCGCTGGTGGCGATGATCGCGCACGCTAGCAGGCAGCCCACACCATAGATAGCCACCACGCCGGACGCCCCGAACATCCCCGCTCCGAGGGCCGCCTGCTTGCCCTTGTTCGTCATCTCCAGCTGGGCGAGCTTGAGCTCATCGCGGATGAGGGTCGACACCTGCTCGGACATCATCTTGACCAGTTCGGAGGTGGAGTGCTCCTGATCAGGGGAAAGCTGGGTCGTGCTTGAACGTTCCATATTGACCGCCTCTTCAAGCCGGGTGCCGATTTGAGCCCGGTTGAATCCGGTGCGCTACCCGCGCTGCGGCCGCTCTAACGTGTGCCCGCAAAGAGATGAATCTGCCGTCCGCTGCCACGGCCGGACATCTGGTGCATTTGACCCGCCGGGGGGACCTGTACCATTGCCGGTGAAGGCGTCATACTTAGACACTACGTAGTCCCTACGTGGAGGTCGCACCTCTTGGCAAGCAAGGCCCACCGCGTCGTCAAGGGCCTCGTCGGGGGTTGTGCGCTTCTCCTCGGGGTCATCGTTACCGGGTGCGCCGCGCCCCAGTACACCTACGTGGCGAACTCCGGGCAGGACACGTACTTCAAGGTCCCCTACGGCTGGCATAAGATCAGCCCCTCCGCGCTGAAGACGGTAACCGGCAGCTCGGGTGGCGTATGGACGGTCGCCTACCAGGCCGGGAGGCAGCCCAGCGCGACGGACTTCCTGTCGTTCGACACCAGCCAGCCGTTCGTGTTCGCCGAGGTCGGCACGCTCAGCTCCACCGGGATGAACGAACTGTCCTACGACTCGCTGCGGGACTTCTTCCTGCCCGTCACCTCGACCGCGAGGTCGACCGCCTCCTCCGAGGGTTTCCCTTTCACCGGCTTCAGCCAGATCCGCGATGAGGTGCTCACGCCCGGCCAGGGCGTGCACGGAGTCCGGGAGACCTACGACTACACCGACAACGGCGTCACCGACACCTTCGATGAGATCGCGTTGACCAACCCGGACCAGACCGTGGTCTACTTCCTCGTGCTGCACTGCACGTCCAGTTGTTACAGCAGCGACCAGACCGAGATCAACGACGTGATGTCCTCGTTTACCATCAGGAGCCCGTGATGAGTAAGGCCCGAGCCGCCACCGCAGAGGAAGGACTCTCGGCGCCCGGCGAGAGCAGGCCGGTGGACGCCGACCGGTTGACCCGCAAGCGACTAGGGTTCTGGGACCGGGTCAAGTTCCTGCTCCTGCTGACCCTGCTCTGGTTCATCCTGGTCTGGTCCGTGATGGCGAACGACCCCATCGTCGGGTTCTCGGACGCGATGCGGATCGAGGTCCGGTCGGGCTGGTGGGTGTTCTTGCTGCTGGGTCTGGAAGTGCTCCGCCAGATCCATTTCCTGGTCAGCGAGCACTGGCGCGGCTATCACCGGTTCTGGACCTCGACGGTGTTCGGCGGCATGGACCGGACCACTCGCCGGAGGCTGTCGGACTGGACCAGGTTCCGGCTCTGGCGGATGTTCCTGTGGGTGTTCTGGATCGCCGTGCTCGCGTTCGTGGTCAGCAAGTTCATCCACACCTCGCCGCTGCTCGCGCTGATCCGCGCGCCCGGGCTGATCTGGCACGCCCTTCCGTTCGTGTTCCAGATCCTGATCTACGTCTGCCTGATCATCGTGCAGTTCGCCGCGCTGTTCTGGTTCATGTCACGCGGCGGGGTGGATGTGTACTACCCGGACGACATCAAGACCAGGTTCACCGACGTCTGGGGCCAGGACCACGTGCTCGAGCGGGTCAAGGAGAACATCCTGTTCCTCGAGCACCCCGAACTGGTCGAAGAACGGGGCGGCTACGTGCCAGGTGGCCTGCTGCTGTGGGGGCCGCCAGGGACTGGCAAGACGCTGATGGCGGAGGCGGTGGCCGGCGAGACCGGCAAGCCGTACGTGTTCGTGGACCCCGGTGCGTTCATCAACATGTTCATGGGCGTGGGCATCCTCAAGGTCAAGTCACTCTTCCGCAAGCTGCGACGGCTCGCGCTCCGGTACGGCGGCGTGATCGTCTTCTTCGACGAAGCCGACTCACTCGGCAACCGCGGCATGATGACCCAGGGTGCCCCCGGCGGGCAGCAGCGGTCGGGCGCCTTCGCCCCGGCGGGCTGCCACGGTTTCTCTTATTTGTCCCGGGACACGCAGTGGCAGCTGGCCAAGCACGCGATGGAATCGGCGGTCACCGATGAGCCGGATAACCGGCGCAGCAGGCAGATGATCGGCGGGATGATGAACGGGGGCGGCGGGGGCGGCATGGGGACGCTGCAAGCCCTGCTCACCGAGCTGTCCGGGCTGAAGAAGCCGCGCGGCATCGTCAACCGCTACGTCCGGCGGATCTTCGGCATGCGGCCCAAGCCACCGCCCAAGTACCGGATCCTGGTCATGATGGCGACCAACATGCCATCGGCCCTGGACGAGGCGCTGCTGCGCCCCGGCCGCATCGACCGGATCTACAAGGTCGGCTACCCGTCCAAGGCGGGCCGGATCCGCACCTACGAGGGGTATTTCTCCAAGGTGCGGCACGAGCTCACCGCGGAAAACATGGACAAGCTCGCCACCATTACGCCGTACGCCACCGGCGCCACCATCAAGGACCTGGTCAACGAGTCGCTCATCACCGCGATCAGGAACGGGCGTGACGTCATCACCTGGCCGGACGTGATCAAGGCGAAGCAACTCAAGGAACTCGGCCCGCCGGAGGACGTTGAGTACATCGAGCGCGAGCGGCACGCCGTCGCGGTGCACGAGGCCTGCCATGCGCTAGTCGCCTTCCGTACCCGCCAGCACATGGAGATCGACATCGCGACGATCGAGAAGGGCAGCGATTACCTCGGCATGGTCGCGAGCATTCCGCCCGAGGACCAGTTCACCCGGTGGCGCAGCGAGTACGAGACCGACATCCTGGTGTCCCTGGCCTCGCTCGCCGGGGAGCGGATGTTCTTCAATGAGGACAGCTCCTCTGGGGTGTCCGGGGACCTTGAGTCCGCGACGACGGTCGCGTCGTTCATGGAGGGTTTTTGGGGCATGGGCACCACGGTGTCCTCGTACTCCACGGCGAAGCGGCTTGAGGTCGGCTCGCCCGGCGGCGGCCGCGGCGGCACGCTGAAGAAGGGCCAGGACCCGGAGGCTCAGGTCCGGCAT
>Ga0302235_10002196_pt1 | contig 14244 bp, 10 predicted proteins | sample II_Palsa_N3_3_FD_193577 | JGI IMG/M metagenome (GOLD analysis project Ga0302235, IMG submission 193577) | Peat permafrost microbial communities from Stordalen Mire near Abisko, Sweden - II_Palsa_N3_3 | ecosystem: Environmental > Terrestrial > Soil > Palsa > Peat permafrost | place: Sweden... | reverse complement strand
TCGCAGGGAGGACTGTGATGCATGCAGCCGCAACCGCCATCCAGGTGGCGCCATCAGTGACGGAGCAGGACGAGGTGCCGGGGTGGGCACCGGTCCGGTACCAGCTGCGCACCTCCGACGGCACCGGGAAAGGCGCGGACGTCTTGTGGAAGATCAGGCTCTTCACCAAGGGATCCCTGCTCAAGCGGCGGGTATGGTGCGGTGACCAGGAATGGGACCCGGACGGCGCCGCCGGGCATGAGGGGAGCACCATATGGCCGGCCTGGCCGGGCGCGGCCACCGGCCCGGACGCCGCGGCACCCTCTCCGCTGGCGGACGTCCGGGACTACTGGAGTGCCGTGGGCACCAGGCTTCGCGACTCCGCCAAATGGACGGCAGCCGTGCTCGGCGCCGCGCTGGCTACCTTGATCGGCACCTCACCGCTGTCGGGCATGCGAGATCACACGCCGCCGGCGACGGCCATCGCGCTCGGTGCCGCGGGACTGGTCTTGCTTGGCTGCACCCTGGTCCTGGTGGTCCAGGTGATGCGGCCCAAGTCGATATCGTTCACCGACATCCAGGTCTCGGGCACCAGCTGCCGCTGGGGTCCCCGCAGTCCGCTGCGGCGCTGGAAGGAGACGGTCGAATCCCAGCAGGACCTGTACCTGCCGTGCGGGGTGAAGTGCCTGACCGGGCTGCGGCAGGCCATGATCGTGGAGGAGCTCACGCTCGTCGCGCTGGCGTACGGGATCAACCAGGCGCGGGACCAAGACGACGCGATCACGGTGCTGTCCCATGCCAGGGAGGCCCGCGCCGCACGGCTGCATGAGCTCCGCGACGCCGCTGCCCAGGTCGCAATGATCGGCGAGTACTACCACCTGAGGTACCGCAGCGCGCTGGCCACCTACGGCGGCGTCCTGTGCGGCCTAGCCGGTACCGCGGCAGTAGTCGCCGCATTCGCCTGGCCATAGGCCAGAACCAAGTCAGGCCCGGACGGGTCGGCCGGGCCGCGCGTGGGTGTCCAGCTGGCCGTCGCGGACCACGAAGGTGCCGTTGACTAGCACGTGCCGGATTCCGGACGACGGGCGGGTGCTGTGGGAGTAGGTGGCCTGGTCGGTGATGGTCTGGGGATCGAAGACCACGATGTCGGCGTCGCTGCCCTGGTTGACCCGCCCCTTGCGCCGCATCGCCGGCACCCGGTCTTGCAGCAGCACCGCCGGGTACAGGCTGCACTTGGCCAGCATCTGCGAAAGAGGCAGCCCGCCGTCCCGGCTGAGCGTGCGGATCGAGCGCGCGTACGTGCCGGCCGTCCTGGGATGGGTGAACGCCGCGGGTGGCAGTGGCCAGGAAGCGGGCTCCGGCGCGGTGCCGATCCAGGTCAGGGGCATGGCGTCGCTGGCGATCACCGAGCCGGGAAATGTCAGGTACCGCAGCAGAACGGCCTGGTCCTCCGGGTCATCCTCATCCAGCAGCCTGATGATGGCCAGCCCCCCGGGGTCGGTCGCGCGCAGTTCACTCAGCCTGGCCGCGCTGGCGACCTCCTCGCCGGTGGGCGCGTAGATGAGCGACTGCGGCGTCAAGCCCCGCTCGGCGAGCCGTTCCGGTGCCAGGAACGCGGCGCCGATGCCGGTCATGCCCGCGCCGTACGGGTAGGCCTCGGTACTCACCTGCGCGCCCGCCCGCTGCGCCCGCTCGACCAGCCCGAGCACCCGGTCGGCGTGCCGGAGCGTGGTGCTGTTGACGTGGCAGTAGTGCATCCGGGCACCGGTCTCGCCCGCGGCGCGGACGATCTCCTCGGCGCCGTCGACAGGCCCGTCCGGGGTGAACTCGACCAGGTCCCGCGCGTGGGTGAAGGCCGGCACCCCGCTCGCGGCGGCGAGCGCAGCGACCCGCAGGTACTCCCCCGGCGCCGCGCCGGGAGCGTACCCGGCCAGGATGCCGATCCCCAGCGCCCCGGCGGCGACATCGGCTTCCAGCATCCCCAGGACCCGGCCGGTCTCGGCCGCAGAAGCGGCACGCTGCCACCGCGGGTCCGAAAGGTTCGCGAACAGCGGACCGACCGACCCGTCGAGCCGCACGCCGGCGAGAACGTTCATCCTGGCCAGCGCCCAGGACGCGGCGAACCCGTAGTTCAGCGGCCGGCCCGCCGCGGCGGCGGCCGCGTACGCGGCCGCCGCCGGCGTGGCGCCCGCCTCGAGCTCCAGCGCGGTCGTGACGCCGTCTGCCACCCGAAGCCAGGCACTGCCCAGATCATGGGCGTGACTGTGCAGATCGACGAACCCTGCCGTGACCACCTGGCCAGCGACGTCAGCCTCCTGCCGGCCCGGCGGCAGGCCGGTGCCGACCGCCGCCACCCGGTCACCCCCGATGGCCACGTCGCACACCGCGTCCAGGCCCGATTCCGGATCGATGACCCGCCCGCCGCGAAGCACCACGTCATACTCAGCCACGACCAGTGACGGTATCAGGCAATCAGGGCGGCGACGGCCGGGTAACGGCGCAGCTTTTCCAGGCAGCGGCGTCGGGTGGGTCCGATGCTGCCGACTGGGATACCCAGCCGGGCGCTGATGTCTGCATAGGGAACGGGCGGGTCCTCAAGCAGCAGGGCGATCAGCCGCCGACCGGAGGGTGGCAGGGCCACCAACGCCTCGCGCAGCGCGGCGTGGCGCTCGGCCGCCAGCAGCAGCTGCTCGGCCGTCTCGGACTGCTCATCCGCAATGATCTCGGTGCCCGTCACGCTCCTGGCCGCCCGCGGTCCCTGCGTGGCGCCCAGGACCCGAAGACACTCCCGCCGGGTCACGGTGGCCAGCCAGCCCGGAAGGGCGGCCGGCTCGCGGATCTTGTCCAGCTGGTCCACCAGCTGCAGCCACACGTTCTGGCCGACGTCCTCGGCGTCGGCGTCGCACAGCCGGTAGCTGCGGCAGATGGACCAGGTGAGCGGGATGAACCGCTCCACCAGCGCATCCCAGGCGCGCTTGTCGCCCGTTGCGGCCCGAGTCACGAGGTCAATAACCACCGGGTTATCGCGTACCGGGTCGGTGCCTGTCCGCATTGGTGCCCACGGGCCGCTTGCAGTCATGATCGCGGTTCTCCCAGCTATTGAAGGGCTTGTGGTTGTACTCCACTGTCGCCAGCGGGCCCGGCGGTCACCATACGTAGCCGGGCACAGGACACCCACAGGATTGGGCGTCCGGAGAGCCGTACCTGCGCCGTAACCGGGAGGGCTGGCGGCGGCCGGGCGCGCGGAGGGACGATAGGGCCTGTGGCGGAACAGGGTGAGCTGGGTTTCGGCGGGCTGCTGCGGCGGCTGCGCGATGATGCCGGGCTGACGCAAGATGAGCTGGCTGAGGCCGCGCAGGTGAGCCAGCGGACAATCAGTGATCTGGAGCGGGGCGTTAACCGCACAGCCCGCAAGGACACCGCCGTGCTGCTGGCCGAGGTGCTGGACCTGGCCGAGCCGGTGCGCGCCTTGTTTGTCGCGGCTGCGCGCGGCCGCGCCCCCGCCGCGGGAGTGCTTGCGGCCCGGCAGCGGCAGGCGCCTGCGGCATCCTGGGCTGTGGCCGGTGGCGTGCATGGCTTCCCGGCCGCGCTGACCAGCTTCATCGGCCGGGCCGAGCCGCTGCGCGAGGTCGCGGGCCTGCTTTCTGATCACCGGCTGGTGACGGTGACCGGACCGGGCGGAGCGGGCAAGACCCGACTGGCCGCGCAGGTGGCCCGGCAGGTGGGGAGCCGGTTCGCCGACGGGGCGTGGCTGGTGGAGCTGGCGCCGGTGGCGGACCCAGCTCAGGTGGCGGCGGTGGTGGCCGCAGCGCTGGGGGTGCGCGAGCAGCCAGGGCTGCCGGCGGCCGAGGCGTTGGCGCGGGCGCTGGCCCGCCAGCAGATGCTGCTGGTGCTGGACAACTGCGAGCACGTGATCGGCGCGGCCGCGGCGCTGTGCGCGGAGTTGCTGGCGGCTTGTGATGATGTGCGGGTGCTGGCGACCAGCCGGGAGCCGTTGCGGGTGGCCGGAGAGGCCAGGTACCGGCTGGCGTCGCTGGCCCTGCCAGATCTGGACGACCTGGCCGAGGCGGCGAGGGCGGAGGCGGTGGCGCTGTTCGCGGACCGGGCCCGGGACGCGGATGCGCACTTCATGCTGGATGATCAGACCGCCCCGGCGGTGGCGCGGCTGGTGACCCGGTTGGACGGGATGCCGCTGGCGATCGAGTTGGCCGCGGCGCAGGTGGAGGCGCTTGGCGTGACCGGGCTGCTGGGCGGGCTGGATAAGCTGGCGCTGCTGGCGGGCGGGGACCGGCTGGCGCCGTCGCGGCAGCGGTCGCTGGCGGCGACCGTGGCGTGGAGTTACCAGCTGCTGGACGAGGCCGAGCGGCGGGTGTTCCGGGCGGTGTCGGTGTTCCCGGCGGGGTTCACCCTGGAGGGTGCCGAGGCGGTCGCGGGGGAAGCCGCCGGGCCGGCCGTGCTGCGACTTGTGGACTGCTCGCTGCTTACCCCGCCGCGGGACGGGCCGGATGGCCGGTCCCGGTATTCGATGCTGGAGACGCTGCGCGGCTACGGGGCCGGGCGACTGGCCGAGACCGGGGAGCAGGACCAGGCCGCCGCCGCGCTGGCCGGGTATGCGCTGGGGGTGGCCGAGGAGGCCGCGGCGGGGCTGCAGACCAGGGCCGGGGAGCGGGAGGCCGCACGCTGGCTGGACGTGGAGGACGCCACCCTGCGGCAGGTGCTGGCCTGGGCCATGGGCCACGACCCGGAGGTGGCGCTGCGTCTGGCCATCGCGCTGGGCTGGTGGTGGTTCCTGCGAGGCCGGCTGGCGGGTCAGCGCCCGCTGATGACGACGGTCACCGGGTACGCCGAGCCGGGCAGTGACCGGTGGTGCGCGGCGCAGTTCTTGCTCGCGTGGGCCGCAGAGTTCTCGGCCGATATGGCCGGAGCGCTGGAGCATTTCACCGCGCTGCGCGACGCGGTGGCGGGCCAGCCGCCGTCCCCGGCGCTGGCCGACGCCCTGGCCGGCCGGTCGTACGCGCTGCGGGATCTGGGCCAGATCCCCGAGGCCGCCGAGGATGCCCGCCGTGCCCTGGCCGTGGCCCAGGAGGTCGGCCATCCGTTCGGGGAGGCGGTGGCCCTGCTGGACCTGGCCTTGGCCGCCGCGGCCGCGGGCGACGTGGGCGACGCCGTGCGGCTGGCCCGGCAGGCCAGCCAGGTCCGAGGCGACATGCCCGCCTCAATAACCCGGGCCTGCAGCGTGTGGCTGACCGAGGTGCTGATCCAGGCCGACGACTTCGCCGCCGCCGAGCGTCTGTGCGCGGACGGCCTGGCCGCGTCCCGGGACGCGGGCGACCTGGTGACCCTGCCGACCCTGCTGGCCCGGATGGCGCTGCTGGAACTCCGGGCGGGGCGCGCCGAGGACGCCGAGGCGTACCTGCGAGAAGCACTCCAGCTCGCCTTGCGGACCGGCATCTGGTTCGCGGTCTACCTGGACTGCTGCGGGCATTTGTGCGCCGCGAGCGGACGCCAGGCCGAGGCCGTCACGTTGTGGGCAGCCTATGCCGCGCTCCTGCCGCGCGAGCAGGACTGGCCCGGGGACGCACGGCTCCGGCAAGAACCGCTGCGCGCAGCCCGGCGGGTGCTGGGCCCCGGCCAGGCGCGGGCGGCCGAGGAGCGCGGCATCGCGATGGGCTGGGCCACCGCGACCGAGTACGCCCTGATGCTCACCGGCCCCGGCCCGCAGCAGCCGCAGGCGCCGGGACCGGGGCCGGGGCCGGGGCCGGGGAAGCTGAGCGCCCGGGAACGGGAGCTCGTCACCCTGGTCGCCCAGGGCGCCACCAATGCCCAGATCGCCGCCCAGCTGACCATCAGCGTTCGCACAGTCGGCACCCACCTGGACCGGATCCGGGACAAAACCGGGTGCCGGCGCCGCGCCGACCTGACCCGGCTGGCCCTGACCGCAGGCCTGGTCTAGGCAACCCGGGCCTCGCCGCGGCCTGACCGGGCACCAGCCTTCGGGGTCACGTGTGGGTCATTTGCCCCCGGCTAGTTCGCTGGTCACCGCCAGCCACGGCTGGAAGGCGTTCGTGACGCCGCGCATCGCCGGCCGCAGTTCCGGGTAGTGCCGCAGCAGCACGTCGATCATGGTGGTGTTCTGCACCCAGTCCATCCCGACCCGCGTGTAATGGCGGTTGCTGCTGACTGGCCATTCCTGCCCCCTTCAGGGTCGGGCGTCCTACTCACCCTGGCGGAGGGACCGAGCGCGTCAGCTGATACCCCCGCCGCCTTTTTCCCGGGTGGCGAGGGGCGGGCCGGGGGCATGCGGCACTGCCCGTTCCGTCAGAAGATCCTCAATCCCATTCCACGAAAAGCTGTTTCGGGCCTCGAAACGCGATGTTGGGCGTATAGGTCAGCCGCTGATCCGGGCTGAGGCGGAGGCTCGGGATGCGAGTTGTTAGATGCTGGAGGACGATCTGGACCTCGAGGCGGGTGAGGGCGGCCCCGAGGCAATAGTGGATGCCTTTGCCGAAGCCGATGTGTTCCCGGGCGTTGGACCGCCGCACATCGAACCGTTCCGGGTCATCGAACCAGGCAGGATCGCGATTGGCTGCCCCGAGGAGCAGGAGGACCTTGGCGTTCGCCGGGATCTGAACCCCGCTCACCTCGACGGCTTCGGTCGTGATCCGGCGCCACGCCGGGTTGCTGCTGTCGTAACGAATGCACTCCTCCACCGCGTTGGGGATGAGGCCGGGGTCCGCACAAAGCGCCTCCCACTGATCTCGATGGGAAAGGAGCTGATAGAGCGAGTTGGCGGTCAGGCTGGTCAGGTTCTCGTGCCCGGCGAAGCTCAGCCCGTACGCGACATTGGTGATCTCGTCGATGGCGATGGCATCGGGATCCTCCAGGTGGGCCCGCACAAGATCGCTCGTGAAGTCATTCTTCGGATCGGCCAGACGGCTCTGCACGAAATCAGCGCAGTACTTCCAGTACCGGACCATGTCGCGCGCTACGGCCTCCTGCTCCTGCGGCCGCGGCCGGCCCCAGGTGAAGACCAGCCGGCGGCCCGTCCAGGACTTCAGCATCTCGGTATCGGCGGCGGGGAAGCCGATCAGGCGAAAGATCATGGCGGCCGGCAAGGGGTACGCCAGCTCGGCGACCACGTCGGCGCGGCGCTTCGGCTCCATCTCCGCTATGAGGCGCGTGGTCTCGGCCTGGACCACGTCCTCGAGCGCGCGGATGCGGCGCGCTGAGAAGGCCTTGACGTTCTGCTTCCGGATACGGCCATGCTTGGGCGGGTCGCAGTTGGACATCGTCGGCGCCGCCGCGAACCCCCCGTCGGCCAGGATCTGCTGGCTCTCGCTGTTCAGTGGCCACACCGAGTCCTGGGCTATCGCGGCCGAGAACCGATCCGGGTCACGGAAGATGGCATCGATGTCCCGGGCACGGGTCACGACCCACATGTCGATTGAAGGGGCGTAAAACGCCGGAGACTCTGCGCGCACCGCGGCGTAGATCGAGTAGGGATCTTCCATGTATCCGGCGGAAAATGGGTCGAACCGGTTGCTGGCCGGGCAGGTCTGAGCGTCCAAGGCAGCCATGGCGATCCTCTCGTAATGGCATCCTGACAGTTATCTTGAAGGGCCGTCAAAGTTGAACGGGCCGCTGAATCCGGCGCCACCATGAGCCGCCGTACCCGTCCCGGACCGGAGGTCGTCGTGACTCACGTTCCCGCTAGGCCCGGAAAGATCATCGCGGTTCATCTGAACTACGCCGGCCGCATCGCCGAGCGGGGCCGGCGCCCGGAGTTCCCCTCCTACTTCCTCAAGCCAGCCACGTCGGTGGCGGCCACGGGTGAGGTCCTCGAGCGGCCGGCCGGTACCGAGCTGCTTGGCTTTGAGGGCGAGATCGCGCTGATCGTGGGGAGGCGCGCCCGGCGCGTGTCGCCGGACACCGCCTGGAGCCACGTCGCCGGTGTCACCGCGGCGAACGACTTCGGCGTCTATGACCTGCGATGGGCTGACCGCGGCTCGAACCTGCGCGCCAAGGGCGGAGACGGTTTCACCCCCCTGGGGCCAGCTGTGCTCGATGCGGCTGGCCTCGACCCCGGTGCGCTGCGCGTGCGGACGTGGGTGAACGGATCCCTGGCGCAGAACGCGACCACGGCCGAACTGGCCTTCCCGTTCGCTCAGCTGATAGCGGACCTGTCGCAGCTGATCACCCTGGAACCGGATGACGTCGTGCTGACCGGGACGCCGGCTGGAGCATCGGTCGTGGTACCCGGTGACGTCGTCGAGGTCGAGGTCGACGTGCCTGGTGGCCCGAGCACCGGGCGGCTCACCACCCGGATCGTCCAGGACACCAGCGTTCTGCCCGGCTACAGCGCGGGCCCGAGAGTCGATGACCAGCAGCGGGCTGAAGCGTGGGGCAGCCGGGACGCGGCCGGGCTCGAACCGGACTTCCGGCTCACCGCCGAACTGCGCGAAACGCTGGCCGCCGTCTCGACGGCCACCCTGTCGGCGCAGCTACGCAAGCGCGGCTACAACGAGATGACGATTGACGGGCTGACCCCGACCCGGCCCGCCGCCAAAGTGGTCGGCCGCGCGCGCACCCTGCGGTTCATCGCATTCCGAGACGACCTCTTCGCCGCGGCCGGGGGTGGCTACAACGCGCAGAAGCGTGCCTTCGACTCGCTGCGGGCCGGCGACGTGCTGGTGATCGAGGCGCGCGGCGAGCGTGGCACCGGCACGGTCGGCGACATCCTGGCGCTGCGGGCGCAGACGCTGGGCGCGGCGGCGATCATCACCGATGGCGGAGTGCGCGACTACGCCACGGTCGCCGCGCTGGACCTGCCGGTATACACGGCCGGCCCGCACCCGGCCGTGCTGGGCCGGCGGCACGTGCCGTGGGACGTCGACGTCACCGTCAGCTGTGGCGGTGCGGCGGTACAGCCCGGTGACGTGATCGTCGGCGACGCGGACGGGATTGTGGTCATCCCGCCGTCGCTCGCCGAAGAGGTGGCCGCGGCCGCGGCCGAACAGGAGCATGAGGAAGCGTTCATCGCCCGTCAGGTCGCGGCCGGTGCCGCCGTCGACGGGCTGTACCCGATGAACGCCGCCTGGCTAGCCCGCTACAAAGAGGAACGACCGGGGGGCAGCAGCCCGACGGACAACCAGGAACGGCCGGGGGGCAGCAGCCCGACGGACAACGAAAGCAGCCCTTCATGACCCTTCGCAGCGACCCGCACCGCCTGCGCGGCTCGATCACCCCGCTGATCACGCCCTTCGCCGCGGATGGCGAGGTCGACCACGCCGCCCTGGCCAACCTGGTCCGCTGGCAGCTGGCCCACGGCACGCACGGGCTGTCGATCGGCGGCTCGACCGGCGAGCCGAGCTCGCAGAGCATCGCGGAGCGGCTCGCCGCGATCCGCACCGTGGTCGAGACCGTCGATGGCCGGGTGCCGGTCGTGCCGGGAACCGGATCGGCCAAGCTCGACGAGACAATCGAGCTCACCGCCGCCGCCGCTAAACTCGGCGTCGCCGCCGTCCTGATCATCTCGCCGTACTATGCCCGGCCGACCCAGGAAGCGCTGTATGTCTGGTACAAGACCGTCGCCGACGCGTTCCCCGATCTGCCGGTGCTGGCTTACAACGTCCCGGTACGCACCGCCGTCGACGTGGCCCCGGCGACGATCGCCCGGCTGTTCCGTGACGTCGAGAATTTCGTCGGGGTTAAGGAGACCACCCGCGATTTCGAGCACTTCTCGCGCGTGATCCAGCTCTGCGGGCCCGACGTCATCGTGTGGTCGGGCATCGAGCTGCTGTGCCTGCCCCTGCTGGCGCTGGGCGGGACCGGATTCCTCAGCGCCACCGCCAACATCGCGCCCGCGGCGCACGTGCGGATGTACGAGGCTTGGCTGGCCGGTGATCTGCACACGGCCCGCGAAATCCACTACGGACTGCACCCGCTGGTCGATCTGCTCTTCACCGAGACCAATCCCGCCCCGGTCAAGTGGGTCCTCGCACAACGGGGCCTGATCGCGTCCGGATACGTGCGGCCGCCCCTCATCCCTGCGACGCCGGCTGCGATCGACACGATCAGCGGCCTGCTGACCGCGGGCGAGGCCTACCTCACCCCCACCGACGGATTCACCCTCAGCTGACCCGGGAGCCAAGCCAACATGACCGTCCACGCCACCACCTCGTCGGCCCGCCGGGCGCCCGGTGGGCTGCCTGACCGCATCCAGCACCTGGTCGACGGTCGCTCGGTCGACAGCGCCGACGGTGCCACCTTCGACGTCCTCGACCCCGTCACCAACCAGGCCTACCTCACGGCCGCCGCGGGCGGTGCGGCGGACATCGACGCCGCGGTAGCGGCCGCCCGCCGCGCCTTCACCGACGGCCCCTGGCCACGGATGGTCGCCCGCGAGCGAGCGACCATCCTGGTGGGGATCGCCGATGCGGTGGCCGCGCAGAACCAGCGGCTGGCCGAGATCGAGTCGTTCGACACCGGGCTGCCGATCACGCAGGCGCTCGGGCAGGCCCAGCGCGCGGCGGAGAACTTCCGGTTCTTCGCCGACCTCATCGTCGCGCAGGCCGACGAGGTCTACCAGGTGCCGGGTCGGCAGGTGAACTACGTGCACCGCAAGCCGGCCGGTGTCGCGGGGCTCATTACGCCGTGGAACACGCCGTTCATGCTGGAGAGCTGGAAGCTGGCCCCGGCCCTGGCGTCCGGGTGCACGGTGGTGCTGAAGCCGGCCGAGTTTACCCCGGTGTCGGCCTGGCTGTGGGCCGGGATCTTCCGCGAGGCCGGCCTGCCGGACGGTGTGTTCAACCTGGTCCACGGGCTCGGCGAAGTCGCGGGCGACGCCCTGGTCAAGCACCCGGACGTGCGGCTGATCTCGTTCACCGGCGAGACGACGACCGGCCAGACGATCTTCCGCAACGCCGCCGCTGGCCTGAAGGGCCTGTCGATGGAGCTGGGCGGCAAGTCTCCCGCCGTCGTGTTCGCCGACTGTGACCTCGCCGCCGCAATCGACTCCACCCTGTTCGGAGTGTTTTCCCTCAACGGCGAGCGGTGTACTGCGGGCAGCCGGATCCTCGTCGAGCGGGCGATCTACGACGAGTTCGTCGAGCGATACGCCGAGCGGGCCCGGAACATCGTCGTCGGTGACCCGTCGGACCCCCGGACGGAAGTCGGGGCGCTGGTTCATCCGGAGCACTTCGCGAAGGTCCTGGGTTACATCGAGCGGGGCCGTCACGAGGGTCGGCTGGTGGCCGGGGGCGGGCGGCCCGACGGCCGGCCCGAGGGCAACTACATCAGCCCGACGGTTTTCGCTGATGTGCCGCCTGAGGCATCGATATTCCAGGATGAGATTTTCGGCCCGGTGGTCACCGTGACGCCGTTCGGCTCGGATGAGGAAGCGCTGGCGCTGGCCAACAACGTGAAGTACGGCCTGGCCGCCTACCTCTGGACCACCGACCTGGCGCGCGCCCACACGTTCGCGCATCGCATCGAGGCCGGGATGGTCTGGCTCAACTCGCACAACGTGCGTGACCTGCGCACGCCGTTCGGCGGGGTCAAGGCGTCCGGGCTCGGGCACGAGGGCGGCTACCGCTCGCTCGACTTTTACACCGAACAACAGGCGGTCCACATCACGACGGGGCCGGTACACACGCCGAAGTTCGGCGCCCTGCGGCCCTGAACACCGTCCCGACGCGGAGATCCCCATGACGACCGACTTGCCGACGACCGACCGGCCCGCCCCCGACATCGTCCGCGCCGCCTACGCCGAACTGGTGGTGAGCGATCTGGCCGCATCGCTTCATTTCTACCGCGACGTACTCGGCCTGGTCGTCACCGAGCAGGACGACGCGGCGGTCTACCTTCGGGCCTTCGAGGAGTACTTGCACCACTCCCTGGTCTTGCGGCAGGGGCCGATCCCGGCTCTTTCGGTGTTTGGCTACCGCGTGCGCTCGCCGCGCGAGCTCGACGTCGCCGAGGCGTTCCACCGCGAACTCGGCTGCCGGGTGGAGCGCCGGCCCGCGGGCTCGCGGCCCGGCCTGGGCCAGACGGTGGCGGTCGAGGATCCGCTAGGCTTCCCGGTCGAGTACTTCTACGTCAGCGACCACGTCGAGCGGCTGACTCAGCGCTACGACCTGCATGGCGCCGGGGCGCTCACCCGACTGGACCACTTCAACGTAGTGACCCCGGACATACCACGGGCGCAGGCGGTGATGGGGCGCCTCGGGTTCCGGACCTCCGAGGACATCCGGGGTAGCGACGGAACCCTCTACGCGGCCTGGATGTTCCGCAAACCCACCGTGCACGACATCGCGCTGACCGGCGGCGATGGGCCGCGCATGCACCACATCGCGTTCAACACCGCCGAACGCGGACAGATCCTGCATATCTGCGACAAGCTCGGTGCGCTGCGCGAATCCGACCGAATCGAACGCGGGCCGGGTCGGCATGGGGTGTCCAACGCGTTCTACCTCTACCTGCGCGACCCGGACGGCCACCGCATCGAGATCTACTCGCAGGACTACTGGACCGGTGACCCCGACAACCCGGTCATCTCCTGGGACGTGCACGACAACCAGCGCCGGGACTGGTGGGGCAACGCCGTAGTACCCAGCTGGTACGCCGAGGCGTCACCGGTGCTGGACCTGGACGGCCAGCCGCAGCCGGTCAACAAGCGGGCCGATGCTATCGAGGCCGACGTCACCATCGGCGCCGACGGGTTCTCCTACACCCGCGCCAGCGAGGGGCGCCCGGAGTTCAAACTCGGCGAACAAGTGTGATCAACCTACGAAGGGAGATGTGCGGCCTCGGGGTGCGGCCAGCCGACCTTGAGCACGAAGTCTTTGCCCGCATCATCGCGGGCCGGGGCCACCCAGGCGGTCGCGTCGGGAATGAAGGGGGTGCCAACCTGGATCCGCCAGTCGGCGGCGATCCGCGCGACGCTGGCGGCACCCCGGTGGGTCCTGGGTGGGCCCCGGCTAGCAGGTCGCCGGGCCGCCGGCCGGGAAATCCGACTGGGAGACCATCAAACCATCTCTGATATGCCTCAAATGGGAACATATGGTCGTGCCGCCTCGTGGTCGGGTCGTACCGGTGGAACATAGGGCCGGTTCTATGCGGCCCAATGTTCCAGAGGTACGGTGGCGTGCGGCCCGCGGGTGGCGGGCGGGGTAGCCGATCTGGGAATCACGGGCCTGGCGCTGCAGGAGAGCTCCGTGACCATCACCGAGATATGCGCCGGAGCCAATTTCTGATGGCCGCTATCAGGCGCGCCTTCGCCTACGGCACCGGGTTCGCCGTGGGCATGTGCTGGCCTGCCGGTGATGGTCACGATACCTGCCGGGTGCCGGGCTCAATCGTGCCTTAATGGCGGGTTAGCGCAGGGCTGGCACGCTCCTGTTTATAGCGGCGCCTGTGCCGAGGGTGGGGAGGAAGATCATGACCGCATCCCTGGAGAAGCTGTCTGGATTGCCATGCGGGGCTGAGTGCGACCGGCCGGCAGGGCCGCCCGGCTTCTTGTCCGCCTATCCCGGTTACCGGAGCACGGCGCTGCTGGACCAGCTGCGGGCGACCGAGTACTCCTACCTCGACGCGGGCGGCCACGTCTACCTGGACTACACCGGCGCAGGCCTGCCGGCCCAGGCGCAGCTGACCGCGCATGCCGAGCGGGTACGCGGGGGGTGCTTCGGCAACCCGCACTCGGAAAATCCGACCTCGGCGGCGTCGACCGAACTGATCGAGCGGGCCCGCAGCGCGGTCCTGGCGCACTTCAACGCGCCGCCGCACGAGTACGCGGCCATCTTCACCGCGAACGCCACCGGCGCGTGCCGGCTCGTCGGCGAGGCCTACCCGTTCGGCCCGCGGACCCGGCTGGTCCTGACCCAGGACAATCACAACTCAGTCAATGGCATCAGGGAGTTCGCCCGATCCCGCGGCGCGCTCACCCAGTACGTGCCCTTCTGCTCGCCTGAGCTTCGGATAGCCGATGACGCGATCGGCCAGGCGCTGGCCCGGCGCGGGCCGGGCCCGCTGGGCGCGGCCAGGCGGGTAGCGGCCGCGCTGTCCGCGGCGACCCCTCGCCGCCGGGGTTTGTTTGCCTACCCGGCACAGAGCAACTTCAGCGGCGTGCAGCATCCGTTGCGCTGGATAGAGCTGGCGCATGAACACGGCTATGACGTGCTGCTGGACGCCGCGGCGTACGTGCCGTCGAACCGGCTGGACCTGTCGGTGGTCAAGCCCGATTTCGTGCCGGTCAGCTGGTACAAG